>Ga0207678_10006890_pt1 | contig 10083 bp, 7 predicted proteins | sample KBSC63metaG_FD_184319 | JGI IMG/M metagenome (GOLD analysis project Ga0207678, IMG submission 184319) | Corn rhizosphere microbial communities from Kellogg Biological Station, Michigan, USA - KBS C6-3 metaG (SPAdes) (version 2) | ecosystem: Host-associated > Plants > Roots > Rhizosphere > Soil ...
TCCAACGGCCTGAGCAGAGGCTTGCCGACCCCGTTTCGTTGGCCCTAAGACTGGGCGCATTTCAACTGCTGCACCTCGACCGCATTCCTGCCCATGCCGTCCTCAGCGACAGCGTCGAGCTATGCCGCGCCGCTGCCCAGCCCCATGCCACCGGGATGGTCAACGCCGTGTTGCGCAAATTGGCTGCAGCGCAGAAGCCGGGGCAGCGCGTCTTCGAGTCCGTCGCGGCCTTTTCTGAGCGGCTCGGACACCCGCAATGGCTGGTGGAACGCTGGGTAGCTGCCTATGGACGTGAGGCAGCTCTTGCGATATGCGAGGCCGACCAGAGAGAGCCATCCGAAGGCACATTATTCAACGAGAACGGCGGAACCTTGCCCCAGATGGACGACGGCTCGCGCCTTGTGGCCGAGATTGCGGCAGCAGCCATGCCCGCCGCCAAATCCGTTTGGGACTGTTGTGCCGCTCCTGGCGGCAAGACGCTGATCCTTGCACATCGCCTGTCCTCTGCCGAGATCGCCGCAACCGACATCAGCCCCAGACGGCTCGCGCAGACCGAAGCAAGGTTCCGCCGCTACGCCTACGCAGAACGGATACGCTGCGCCGTCGCGGACGCCACCGCTCCCGCGGGAGACCAGAGTTTCGATCTCATCCTCTGTGATGTCCCCTGCAGCGGCACGGGAACGATGGCCAGAAATCCTGAGATCCGCCACCGTTTAAAGCCGGAAGAGTTCTCCCGTCAGGCAGCCCGCCAGCAGGCAATTCTGACGGCGGCGTTGAAGCGCCTCGCTCCCGGTGGACGGCTGGTGTATTCCACCTGTTCACTGGAGCCGGAAGAGTGCGAGCAGGTTGTGGAGAACGTGATCGGAGATACGAGCGTCAAAAAAATCCCGGTTGAGGAGCTGATCCGTCATCTGGCTGACTCAGCCGTCCTGAGGGAGGATGCCAATTTGGCCTCTGCAGTTCGTAACGGCATCCTGCGAACCCTGCCCGGAGTGCAAAACTTCGACGGGTTCTTTGCGGTGGTCCTGGAGCGGGACAAATAGCTCCAGAGCATTGCAGCCAGACCGGCAATTTCGCCCTAATGCGTCAACTTGATATGGACTGCATCGCCCTGAACCACGCGATAACCCGCCGCGGGATTCTGGTCAACGACGGTTCCCGGCGGTGCTTGCGGACTCCCCGGAGTCGCTGGCTGGGGAAGGTCAACATCCTCCAGACTGCCGATGTGCAAACCCACTGCCGCGGCTCGTGCCGCAGCGCTCGCAAGAGTCAGGCCCGTAAGCGACGGCATGACAAACGCCGGAGCCTCTTCGGGCCCGCTAAGCAGTAGACTGACGCGCGGACGATCGATTCCCGAAGCATTGGGAGCGGGTGTCTGCGCCAGAACAACGCCCGGTTCAGCACCGGCGGGCATCTGCGCCACGGTGCCAAGGTCAAGCGAAAGGCGGCGCAGCAGAATGGAAGCAGGCCGCTCCGTTTGGCCAATCAGATCCGGAACCGAGACCTCTTGCGGTCCGAGACTTTCGGTGACGCGCACCGCCCACTCCCGTCTTACCGTCGCTCCCGGCGCCGGCGACTGCGCCAGAATATGACCCGGAGCGACACTCGCAGAATAGAAGCGGTTCTCCAGGTGAAGGCTCAGCCCTTTGGCGGAGGCGGCCTGACTCGCTTCGGTGAGCGTAAGACCGGCGAAGTTCGGAACCTCCACCTCGCGACCATGAATGGCGAGACGCATGGAGATAAATGCAGAGATCAGCGCCACTGCCAGCATCGCCATCGCGCCCAGAAGAATATTGAAAAATCTCTTCATGTTTCAGTCCAGAATCATGTTTCAGTCCAGAATACAGTGCGCTGCTCAGCGGCGGTTATCCGTCGCAGGTTCAGGATGGATCAGCAAACGGTTCACCTCGGGAGCATCCAGCTTGAATGTGTTTTCAAGCTCGGTAATGACGGCGTGAACCCGGGCCATGGGCAGGTCGTCCGGCAGAGTACAGTGGCAGTTCACCTGAATGCGGTCTCCAATCCGGGTGACAAAGACCTCATGAATATCGAGGATCTCAGGAAAACCGGCGGCGGCCCGGCGCAGGCGCGTTTCAAGCTGGCGGTCACGTTCGAGTGAAGCGGGACGCTCGATGGTGGCATGTTCGCTTTCGATATGCGTCAGAATGGTGGCAATCGCAGGAATCTCCCGCCGTATATCCGACTCAAGTCGCGTCGCCAGTGCATGAGCTGCGCTTAGCGGCATCGTCTCATCGACTTCGAGATGCTGCTCCACGTGCAACTTGTGGTCGAATTCCTGCACGCTGACGTCGTGGATGGTCAGGTTGGAGCGTGCAGCAACGGCGCGAATGCGATCATGGACGCTCTCGGCCAGCGAAGCGGTAGGAACCGAGTGAACGACCACGTCTGCGCCGGGCAGGTGCTGTTGAACTGCAGCCGTTGCCGCGGCCGTAATCTGCTCAGAACGTTGAAAGGTGAGATTGCGCGGCATCCCCAGCGTTACGTCGGCGAAGTAGCTGGGGCCTGAGCGGCGGGTGCGGACCCGGTCGACCGAAAGGACTCCATCGATTGCGCCGAGATCGCGAATGAGTTCGCGGCGCGTCTGGGCGCGGGTTTCAGCAGGAGTAGCGTCGAGCAGGGCATCGATGGTGCGGCGGGCGAGTTTCCAGCTTACGCGAAGAATAATAGCGGAGACGAGAATGGCGGCGATGGGATCGGCTAGTTCAAGCAAGGCGATATGCCAGCGTCCGCCGGCATAGGTTGCGGCGAGGCCGATCAGCACCGCGACGGAAGACCAGATATCGGTGCGGAAGTGAATCGCGTCGGCTTCGAGGGCTTCGCTGTTGTGCTGTACCGCCACGCGATGCAGCGTGCGGGATCGCGTATAGTCCACCGTGATGGAGAGCACGAGAACTGCAAACGGCCAGATAGAAAAAGTAAGCGAGAGATGCTGATGGAAGAGGATACGGCGAACCGCCTCCACCAGAATCCATACGCAGGAGGCGAGCATCAGGAAAGTTTCGGCGAAGGCAGAGAGGCTTTCAATCTTGCCGTGACCGTAGTTGTGTTCTTCGTCGGCGGGACGGTCGGAGACCTGGACAGAAAAGAAGGTAATAGCTGCGGCCCCGAGATCGATACCAGAGTGAGCCGCCTCCGAGAGCATCCCCAGCGAACCAGTGAACAGGCCGGTGATGAGCTTGAGCAAGGTGATGATAAGCGCCGAAAAAACAGACAGGAGCGCGGCAGAGCGCTTGGCTGCATGGGTAATCGCGGCTTCTTCAGGTGTCGTGGCGGAGGCCATGGAAAGATGCTACATGTTGCGGGTCTCGTTACATAGGGCTGGTTTATTCATTAAGTGCCGACTTCGTTTGAACATACGATGCGATGAAATTATGAAGCGCCCGTACGTTTCGCCCTCAGATCCTCGGCAATCAACTGCCCGTGAAACCGGCCATTCTCAATAAAAATCTCATTCGTCCGTTCGCCCGCGACGATTACCCCCGCAAGGTAGATTCCCGGAACATTGCTCTCGAGGGTAGCGGGATTGCATATTGGGCAGCGATCGTTTGTCTCATCCAGCCGCACCCCGAGCCGCTCGATAAATTCGAAGTCCGGGTGATAGCCGGTCAGGGCAAAGACGAATTGATTTGCAATCGTTACCGGACCCTCTGGCGTCTGGAGCGTCACCTCGTCCTCGGAGATGTTTGTGACGGTACTGCTGAAATAGGCCTTGATCTCGCCGTTCTTCACGCGATTGTTGATGTCCGGCAGAATCCAGTACTTCACGTGGCGGTGCATCTCGGCACCGCGATGCACAAGCGTTACGCGCGCGCCGTGCCGCCACAGATCGAGCGCCGCAATCGCCGCCGAATTCTTGCCGCCGATCACCAGCACGTCCAGCCCATAGAACGGATGCGGCTCGTGATAATAATGACGCACCTTGTGCAACTCTTCGCCGGGAATATCGAGATAGTTCGGCAGATCGTAATAGCCGGTCGCAATCGCCAGCTTGCGGGCGCGATACTGAAGCGTTCTACCGAAGCGGTCAGTCGTATGAACGGTAAAATCTCCATCGCTACCCGTGACCTGTTCGACTGTCTCGTACTGACGAACATTGAGGTGATAGTGCTCCGCGACCTTGCGGTAGTACTCCAGCGCCTCATTGCGGTTCGGCTTTTGGTTCGGGCTGGAAAATGGCATGTTGCCGATCTCCAGCAGCTCTGGCGTCGTGAAAAACGTCATGTGCGCCGGGTAGTGGAACAGCGAATTACAGAGGCAGCCTTTATCCACCAGCAAAGCGGAGAATCCCGCCCGCTGCGCCTCAATGGCGCAGGCCAGTCCGGTCGGTCCTGCGCCGATTACCAGTAAATCGACTTTGTCTGGAGTTGTATTCGCTGCGCCGTTGCTCATATCCTCATCTTACTGAAGATCGCAGAGTCGCCGGCCGCGACTATCCCCCGAGCATGACCAGCTTCCGCGCAATCGCAAACAATGCAAGCTCCAGCCGCGTCGACACACCTGTCTTATCGAAGATATTCGAGAGGTGCCGTTTCACTGTCTCTTCGCTGATGGTGAATTGTTTGGCGATATCGCGGTTGCTGCAACCTTCGACGATGCAGGTCGTCACCTCAAGTTCACGCGGCGTCAGCCCATACGTCTTGCGCTCCGGTTCGGCGGCAGCCTTGCTCATCAAATCGTTTAGTGCCGCCACCAGATTTACGACTCGCTCGCCGCCGATCCAATAGTCGCCAGATAACACGGCGCGCAGGGACGTTCCGAGATCGCTGGCGACGGAGTCCTTCAGCACAATGCCGCGCGCGCCAATCTGTAGCGCTTCGATGATCTGCTGGGTCGAAATGGTGCTGGTCAGCAGGATGATCTTAACCCGCGGCGACTTGCTCATAATGGCACGCATCGCCTCCAGTCCCGGTAGGCGCGGCATCTGCAGATCGAGCAAAAGAATGTCCGGCTCCAACTCCAGGGTCTGCGTAATGGCGACGTCGCCATCTTCCGCTTCTCCTACGACCTCGAAGCCGGGTTGCTCCTCCAACATGTTCTTCACGCCAATGCGTACGACCGGATGATCGTCGGCGACAACGATGCGAATCGGTGCAATTGCAATGGCGGGGTCCTCAGACTTTTTATTTCTCGTTGTTGCACTCATCACGCGTACCCTCCTCCGAATCTCTTGCTCTACTCTCGGCCCAGCGTGCGATCAGGATACGACGCAACCGGTCACAGGCAAGCTTCAATTGATCGAGAGAAGCTATATGGTTAGCTTCCATCCCTTTTTGTTCCATCGAAGCTGCGAGCGCTTGTAGCTCAACTGCGCCAACCATGCCAGCACCACCCTTGATAGCGTGCGCATCTTTTCGATACGCCGCATCATCTTCATGGGATGCGGCCTGGCGCATTTGGGTAATCCGTTGTTCCGTATCTTTCAGGCACAAAGTATAAAGCTGTTCCAACCGCTCCTTGCGCATAGACCCTGCCAGCTTCTCATAAACCGCTGGGTCGAGCGCAGAGTCTTGAGATTCTAATTGCCTTGCTGCTCCGGCTTTGCCGCCCTCCGCAATCGCAGCCGCGAAATCTTCGACAGTAAAAGGCTTCAACAGAAATCCGTTGAACTCTCGAACTGCCTCTCGATGTGGAGTGCTGCCGCTCATTGCCAGCAGTATCGTTGAGGGCCCACATAGATCGCGCAATTTCAGGGCCAGTGTTCCCCCCGTAATTCCAGGCATCTGCAGATCGGCCAGTACGACGTTGGGCAAAGAAACTTCGCTGCCGCTGAGATGCTGCACCGCGGCATCGCCGGAATCAACCGAATCCACCCTATAACCGGCATGTTCCAGCAGCAAGGTAAGCAGCTCCCGGCTCAACGTGTCGTCGTCGACAACCAGGATTCGAAGTGGCCCAGTCTCATTCTCCATCAGGGCAAAGAGTATCAATTCGTAGACTGAAGTGCCAATCTCTGCTGCGATAAAGGTAAAGTAGTGGCCATGGGGCAAGAGGATCAACCCGCGGCGCAGTCAAGTCCAGCAGCGCAGCGAAATGAAGAGCGGCTCGCCGAAGATCTTGCCATGCTTTCGGCTCGCGTCGAAGCTCTGGAGCGCGAGCTTGCCGAACTGCGCAGGACACCCCCGAAGAAGTATCCCAGAATAAAATCCCGTCCTCCGCTTGCCGCCCCTGTATCAGGCGCGCAGGCCGGAAGTGCCAAGGCATCTTTAGAGAACCGCATCGGCTCGCAGTTCTTCAGCCGAGTCGGCATCGTCGCCCTGCTCATCGGCGCAACCTGGTTTCTCAAGCTCGCTATGGACAATCACTGGATTGGTCCGCTGGGCCGCATCGTCATAGGCCTGATCGCGGGTGCCGGGCTGGTGCTATGGTCAGAGCGCTTTCGGCGGCAAGGCTTCAATGCTTTTTCATGGTCACTGAAGGCCATCGGCAGCGGCGTTCTGTATCTCTCGCTTTGGGCGGCGTTTCAGCTCTACCATCTTCTGCCCGCGAGCATCGCACTGATGGCAATGATCCTTGTCACTGGCTGGAACGCCTTCATGGCCTGGTCGCAGGACAGCGAAATACTTGCTGCGTACGCGCTTGCCGGAGGCATTGCCACTCCGCTGCTGCTCTCCACCGGCGGCAACCATGAGATTTTTCTCTTCACCTATCTGCTTGCTATCGATATTGCGACCGTATTTCTCATCCGGCTTAAACCCTGGCCGAAGCTTCTGCTCGGAGCATTTCCTGCAACCGTGGCTTATTACATCGGCTGGTATATGGCATTCAATTCACCAAGCCAACTCGGCGTCACCGTTCTCTTCGTCGCTCTTTTCTTCAGCGTATTCGCATCTGTTCCCCTCGGCTGGAAACAGCCAGTGCCGCCGCTTCCATTAGAAAAAGGCGCAGGCGCCTTTCGTCTTACCGAAATCTTCCTTCCGCTCGGCAATGCGATCTTTGCGTCGCTCGCTCTCTATTCTCTGTTGCAGGCAGCGGGCCATCACAACCTGCTGCCCTGGCTCATGGTGCTCTTTGCAGCGGTCTATCTTGGTCTCATGCGGCTGCCGCAGACGGCCATCGCCTCTGCCGTGCATCTGTCGCTTGCGATCGTGTTCCTCACCATCGCCATTCCGCTGAAGGCCAGCGGCCGCTGGATCACAGTCGGCTGGCTCGCGGAGGCCATCGCGCTGCTCTGGGTGTCCTCCCGTCTGGACCTCTCTGCAAAAGCGCCTGCGGAGTTGAGTGCCCACGGCATACTGCGCTGGCTGGCCGTAGCAGCTCTAGCCCTCGGCTTTTGCGCTCTCCTCATCCAGCCTTTCTGGTTCGGAAGGCCGGTCGAGACAGCATTTTTCAATGGCCGATTTGCCACAGCACTGTTTGGAGTTGCTGTATTTGCCGCCTGTGCCTGGCTATCGCTTCAGGCTCGCCGAGCCGAGGGCCAGACCGACCCTGCGTGGCCGCTCGTCGCCGGAGCCTCGATCGTCGCCCTCAACCTGGTGGCGATCATCTCCTGTGTTCGAGAACTGAACACCTTCTGGAGTCAGGCGGTGAATCATCCGCAGGCGGAGTTGCAGAGATCGCTTGCTGTCTCCGCTTTCCTAATGATCTATGGCGCGGTCCTGCTTGCAGTCGGCTTCTGGAAACGAACAGCATTTATCCGCTGGCAGGCACTCCTTCTGCTCGTCTTTACCATTGCCAAAACCTTCCTCTACGACATGCGCAATCTCAGCCAGGGATATCGGGTCGTCAGCTTTCTCGGGCTCGGAGCGCTGCTCATGGCAATCAGTTTTGCGTATCAGAAAGACTGGCTCGCGCTGCGCGGTCCCGAACCATCCTCTGGTGCGGAGAAAGGAGCCGGGCAGTGAATTTCGTTCTTCTCGCTCTTTTCCTCTTCTGGCAGGCGGCTGTTCCGTCCGGCAAAATCCCGGTGCAGCAATACTCCCGTTATCAACGAACGATTATGCCTCCTGCGGGCACGGGTGCAGTCTGCGCCGTTATTGATGCACCGATCTTTGCCCATGCTGCCTCTTCGCTCAGAGATCTTCGCGTCTACCAGGGTGCACGGGAACTTGCATACGTCATCACCCTCAGCGAGCCGGAGCAGTCGGATGGAGAGACTGCCCGCGTCCTTAATCTCGGCGCGCGCGGTCGCAGCATCGCATTCGATCTTCAGATGCCGAACCGCCGTTACACCGACGTCAATCTGGACCTTGCCGGCCAGAACTATCTGGCTACGGCAACCGTTAGTGGCATGGACGATCCGCAGTCCTCCAGTGCGACTCATCTCGGCGAGTTCACTCTCTTCGATTTGACCGCACAGCATCTTTCCCGCAATACCACCCTTCATCTCCAGGAATCCAGCTTTCCCTATCTGCATATCGTTCTGACCGCCTCGCCCGCGCCGGGCACGCACGGTTTTACTGCAACACCGGAAATGGTGAAAGGGGCTGCCGTCCCTCCCAGCCGCGAGGCGCAATCTCTGTACACCGTTGTTGCTGAGAGTACGGCCATCGGCCAGCGAGACCACCAAACCATCGCTTCCTTTTCTTTGCCCGAGCGGGTTCCCGTGGAGCGAGTGAGCTTTGCGCTTTCTCCCGATTTCAAAGCCAACTTCAGTCGCGATGTTCATATCTCTGATCGGCCCGCAGGCACTCCCGAATCCGCAGCTGAGGCCATCTCCGGCACCATCATGCGTGTCCATCTCAACGAGGCCGGCCGCGAGATTCGTCAGCAGCAGATGAGCGTCCCCGCCATCCTTGGCGCAAATCTACAGAGTCCGGCGACCGTTCAGGTGGCCATTGATAACGGCGACGATCCTCCGCTCCCTGTCACTGCTATCCGCCTTGAGATGCGCCAGAGGAAGCTCTGCTTTTCGCCTTCAACTACTGGCGTCGTAACCTTGTTTTACGGTGACCCCGGGCTCTCTGCTCCGCAATACGATTACACCCGCTTCTTCTCCCCCACCGCGCCCACCCGCCTCGCCCAGCTTGGCCCCGAGCAGCTCAACTCCAGCTATCAGCCTCGTCCAGACACGCGCGCTCTTACCGAACGCTATCCCGATCTTCTCTGGATTGCGCTGCTTGTCGTCATCTGCATCCTTGCCGTCGTCGCCCTGCGCTCCGCTCGCACTGTTCACCGGTAGATGAACAGCGCAAGGTCTAGCGAATCGCTTCATCCACTTCGTTGATCCAGTTCGGCGACTTCAGAATCTCGCGCGGCTTCGATCCATCCGCCGGACCCACCAGGCCATCGCTGTGCATCATGTCGATCAGGTGCGCGGCACGGCCATAGCCGATGCGCAGACGCCGCTGCAGCAGGGAAGTGCTGGCTTTGCCAAATTCGAACACCAGCCGGACCGCATCGTCATACATTGGATCGTCGTTTTCGCCATCGGAATCGCCATCGATGTCTTTGCCCGCTTCATCTTTCGGCCCTTCGAGGAAGCCGTGGACATACTCGGCCTCGCCTTGCGCCTTCCAGAACGATGTGACCGCGGAGATCTCTTTCTCCGTCACAAACGGAGCATGAACGCGCTGCACACGGCTCGTTCCCGGCGGCAGATACAGCATGTCGCCGCGCCCCAGCAGGCTCTCTGCTCCGTTGGAGTCGATGATGGTCCGCGAGTCGACCTTGGTCGCCAGGCGGAAGCTCATGCGCGTCGGCACGTTCGCCTTGATGAGGCCCGTGATGACATCGACTGAAGGTCGCTGCGTCGCCAGGATCAGGTGAATACCGACCGCACGCGCCATCTGCGCCAGTCGCGTAATCGACTCTTCCACGTTCGAGCGGTCGAGCATCATCAGATCGGCAAGCTCGTCGATGATGATGATGATGTAAGGCAGCGGCTCCTGATTGACGTCTTCGAACAGGTACTCGCTGCCATGATCGAAAAGCTTATTGAACTGGTCGATGTTGCGGACGTGATTTGCAGCAAGTAGTTTTAACCGGCGCTCCATCTCACGCACGGCATTCCGCAGCGCATTCGCCGCCAGCTTCGCCTCAGTAATAATCGGCGTGAACAGGTGCGGAATGCCCTCGTACATTCCCAGTTCAACGCGCTTCGGATCGACGAGGATCATCCTAACC
>Ga0207678_10006891_pt1 | contig 10082 bp, 8 predicted proteins | sample KBSC63metaG_FD_184319 | JGI IMG/M metagenome (GOLD analysis project Ga0207678, IMG submission 184319) | Corn rhizosphere microbial communities from Kellogg Biological Station, Michigan, USA - KBS C6-3 metaG (SPAdes) (version 2) | ecosystem: Host-associated > Plants > Roots > Rhizosphere > Soil ...
CTCGGCGTCGCGGGCTTCGCCCGGGAGTCCCGCCTTATCCAGCAGATTCACGATGCCCTGACGCGCTCACCCGACATCATCAGCATGTCGGCCGGCTGCTACACCAGGAAGAACGTACCCCCCCTCGCCTTTCAGGTCCTCTGGGAGGAGCGTTTGAGCCAACTCGGCGGCATTGTCCTCGTGGCCGCCGCGGGCAACCAGTCGGAGACCACTCCCTTCTGGCCGGCCGCATTCCCGTGGTGTGTAGGCGTCGGCTCGATGACTCGCGACGGGCAGCGTCGCTCATGGTTCAGCAACCACGGGGCGTGGGTCGACGTTTACGCTCCGGGAGAGGAAATCGTCAACGCCTACGCCCAGATGAAGTACAAGACGATCGTGGACGGTGACGTGCGGGACACCTCCGCAGGCATCGTCAAGTGGAGTGGCACCTCCTTCTCCACGCCGATCGTCACCGGGCTCATCGCCGCCCGGATGTCGCGAACCGGAGAGAACGCACGACAGGCTGCGGACGCGCTACTTGCGGCCGCTCGCGGCCAATTCCGCCCAGGCGTCGGGCCTCGCCTCTTCCCCTGACCGCCTCCGGTCTTCGGAACAGCAGGAAGGAGCGGCCAGCGGGAGAGGCTCAGCGAGAGCCAGCGCTGGTGACCACCTGGCGGCGCAGCTGCCCGCGGGAGGCCTCGTGGAAGCCGTGGACAGCGAGCCAGTTCCTGATCCACGCGCCGTCGGGATGCGTGCCCGGCACCACGTTGTAGATGTAGTTCACGCCGCGGGCGGCGGCTTCGTCCTCCAGCCGCTCGAGGATGAAGGCGCCCACGCCGCGGCCGCGCCGGCCGGGCGCGACGATGAAGGTGATGCGCGCGTCGCCCCATTCGGTGTCGAGCCAGCCGTACCCGGCGACCTCGTCGCCGTCGGTGACCCGCCACCATTCGTCCGCGACGGGCTCGCCGGGCGCGGGTCCGGGCAGGCCCACCGCGGCCAGCTCGGCCGGGCCGAATATCCGCTGCTTGTCGGCATCCCAGCGGGGCGAGTTCTCCTTGGTCCAGGTCAGCGTCATGAGTTCTCCCTCAGGTCCCCTCCGGCTGCGGCGATCCGCCGCAGCAGGGCGGACGGGCGATAGCGGTCCTCGCCGTACCAGGCCTGCATCGCGTCGAGTATGCCCGCGATCGTGGCCGGCCCCCAGCGGTCCCCCCAGGCCAGCGGGCCCAGGGGGTAGTTCGTGCCGAGCCGCATGGCGGTGTCGATGTCGGCGGCGCTGGCCACGCCCTGGTTTCTCGCGTCGACAGCGCCGTTGACCAGCATGGCGACGGTCCGCGTCACGACCAGGCCAGGGGCGTCGTCGACCACGTACACGGCCAGCCCGGCCGCCTGCAGCAGCCCGGTGGCCTCGGCCACCGCGTCCGCCGGAGCACCGTCGGACGCCGCGATCGCGATGCCGGTCGCACTGGCGTCGTCAAGGGCACGGTCGACCACCACGGCAGGCCTGCCCAGTGCGGTAGCGGGCCTGCCGTCGCAGCGCACCAGCAGCGCGCCACCCGGCAGCTCGACCGTCCCGTCGCGGCGCTCGCCGGTCCGGATCTCCACTCCCGAACGGCCGAGAAGGATCCGGAGCGGCGACTCGCCGTGCTCGGTGACCCACAATGGTGCCGAACGGGCCGGGGCGGCGTCGGGCTGCGACGGCTCTGCGTCGTCGCCGTAGCGAAACCAGCCGCGGCCGGTCTTGCGGCCCAGCCAGCCGGCCTCCACCATGGCCCGCTGCAGCAGCGAGGGCGCGAACCGCGGGTCGTACCCGAACGCGGTCCACACCGACCGCGTCACCGCCTCGTTCACGTCCTGCCCGACCAGGTCCATCAGCGCGAACGGCCCCATTCGGAACCCGCCCGCCTGGGTCAGCACGGCGTCGATGGTGGCCGGGCTGGCGACCCGTTCCTCGGCCAGCCGCAGAGCCTCGGCGTAGAACGGCCGCGCTACCCGGTTCACGATGAACCCGGGTGTCGCGGACGCCTGGACGACCTGCTTGCCCCAGTCCTGCGCCAGCGTGGTGACGGCCGCCGCCACGGCCGGGTCGGTGGCCAGGCCGCTGACCACCTCGACCAGCCGCATCACCGGCGCCGGGTTGAAGAAATGCAGGCCTACCAGGCGTCCGGGGTGGCTGAGCCCGGCCGCGATCGCGGTCGGCGACAGCGAGGAGGTGTTCGTGGCCAGCACGCAGTCCGGCGCGACGACCTTCTCCAGGTCGGCGAACAGGGCCTGCTTGACGGCCAGGTCCTCGGCTACCGCCTCGATCACGCACGCGGCCCGGGCCAGCTCGCCGAGCTCGCCGGCCACCTCCAGGCGCAGGTCAACGGGGCCCTCCAGCCTGCCCTTCTGCACGAGCCTGGCGACCCGGTCGCGGACCGCGGCGACCGCCCGCGCGGCGGCGCCCTCGGCGGCGTCGTACACGATGACCGGGTGGCCGGCCACGGCCGCGACCTGCGCGATACCGGCGCCCATGGTGCCGGCCCCGACCAGGGCGACCGGCGCGCCCCGCTCGATCACGGGACCGTCCCCTGCATGATCGACGCGGCCTGGGTGCGCAGCTCCACGCGGCGGATCTTGCCGGTGGCCGTGGTGGGGTACTCGGTGACGAAGACGATCCTGCGGGGCCGTTTGAAGGACGGCAGGCCGGCCCGGCAGAACTCGATCAGCGCGTCCTCGTCGCCGATCGCGCCCGGGCTGAGCAGGACAAAGGCCACGGGCTTCTCCAGCCCGTCGGTGTCGTTGGCGGCCACCACGACGGCTTGGGCCACGTCGTCGTGCGCCAGCAGCCGTGCCTCCACCTCGGCCGGGGAGACCCAGATGCCGCTGGCCTTGAGCATGTCCCCGGTGCGCCCGAGGCAGGAGTAGTACCCGTCCGCGTCCACCACGTAGGTGTCCCCGGTGCGCAGCCACTCCCCCTGGAACACCTGCCGCGAGGCGTCGTAGCGGGACCAGTACCCGGTCGCGGCCGACGCGCCCCGGACGAACAGCGTCCCCGGGATGCCGGGCGGGACCTCCAGCCCGTCCTCGCCGAGCACGCGCAGGTCGTAGCCTGGCACCGCGACCCCGGTCGTGCCCGCCCTGACCTGGCCCGGCCGGTTGGACAAGAAGATGTGCAGCATCTCGGTCATGCCGATCCCGTCCAGGATGTCGACGCCGAAATGCGACGTCCACCGCTGGTACAAGGCGGCCGGGAGAGCCTCGCCGGCCGAGGCGGCCAGCCTGACCCCGGCGAGGGTGTCCGCGGGAAGACCAGCACGCAGCATGTTGGAGAAGAAGGTAGGACCGGCGAAGAACAGCGTGGCGGCGTATTTCCCGGCCCGTTCGGCCATAATCTCGGGACGTGCCGGGCTCGGCTCGAGCACGGCGGCGGCCCCGGCCGACATCGGGAACAGCAGCGAGTTCCCCAGCCCGTAGGCAAAGAAGGCCTTGGCCGCGGACAGGCACCGGTCCTCGGGGGTGATCCCCAATACCTGGGTGCCGTAGGTCTCGCACACCACCTGCACCGAGCCGTGCCGGTGCATCGCGCCCTTCGGTGTCCCGGTCGTCCCCGAGGTGTACAGCCAGAAGGCCGGCGAGTCGGCGGTCGTCGGGTAGATCTCGTCCGACTCGTCTTCCGCGTCAGCCAGCACACCGTCGGTCACCACCGCCATGACCTCGGTCACGCCCGGGAAACCCAGCGCGGCGGCCACCACGTCCCGGTACGCCGCGCTCACCGCGACGACCCGGGCCCGGGAGTCGGCCAGGATCTCGGCGATGCCGTCGGCGTGCAGCATGGTCGAGATCGGCACCGGCACCGCGCCGATCCGCATGGCCGCCAGGTACACGACGACGAACTCCGGCGAGTCCGCCATGACCATGACCACCCGCTGCTCGGCTTGCAGGCCGAGGCCGCGCAGGCCGCGGGCGGCGTGCGCGACGCGGTCGGCGAGTTCGGCGTAGCTGAGGTCGCCGGCTACGCCGGTCAGCGCGAGGCGGTCCCCGCGCCCCGCCCGGATGTGCCGGTCCAGCAGGTAGTCGCAGGCGTTGAACACAGCGGGCCCGGATGTCACTGCGGCCCCCCGCTCAGGCGAGGTGCACGTAGTCGTAGTCGAACGGCTGGTTGTTGATGCCGTTGCGCGGCGGTGCGATCCATGCGGCAATCTTGCCCCGCTGGTGCACCGGCTGCATCAGCGACCGCACGTACGTCTTGTCCACGTCCGTGGGCAGCCAGTCGCCCTGGCGGCGCTCCCACTCCTGCGCCGGGATCTTCTCGCCGTCCGGGGTGGCCTCGATCGCGGCGAACGCGCCGACCTTGCGGTTGAAGGCGACGTGCGGCAGCTTCAGCCGCTGCCTCACGCCTCCTTCCTCCAGGATGCGGTTCCACCGCTTGACGCCGCCCTGGCAGTCCGCGATGTACTCGCGGCGCAGGTCGGTGTTGAGGCCGACCAGCGCCGAGACCTCGGTCTGCCCGATGCTCAGCTCGCCGTTGGCGTCCTCGGACAGCGCGTCCACCATGATCGCGTCGCTGGTGAGCTTGTGGTCGTCCTTGCGCCGGTCCTCCAGCCACCGGCCCTTCAATCCGGCGGTGTAGTAGTTCGCCACGTTGGTGGAGGTCTCGCCGCCGAACAGGTCGAGCGACACCGAGTAGTGGAAGTTCAGGTACTTCTGGATGACCGGCAGCGGGATCGCGCCCAGGCCGCCCACGTCGTCGGTGTCATGCTCGCGCATCACCTCGACGGTGCGCTGCACGATTCGGTCGACGCCGGTGGTGCCCACCATCATGTGGTGCGCCTCCTCCTTCAGCATGAACTCGCAGGTGCGGCTCAGCGGGTCGAAGGCGCTTTCCTTCAGCGTGCCGAGCTGGTACTTGCCGTCCCGGTCGGTGAAGTAGGTGAACATGAAGAACGACAGCCAGTCCGGGGTCTCCTCGTTGAAGGCACCCAGGATGCGCGGCGAATCGAGGCTGCCCGAGTTGCGGTGCAGCAGTTCCTCGGCCTCCTCCCGGCCCTCGCGGCCGAAGTAGGCGTGCAGCAGGTAGACCATGGCCCACAGGTGCCGGCCTTCCTCGACGTTCACCTGGAACAGGTTGCGCAGGTCGTACAGGCTCGGCGCGGTGGCGCCCAGGTTGCGCTGCTGCTCCACCGAGGCGGGCTCGGTGTCGCCCTGGATCACGATCAGCCGCTGCAGCTCGGCCCGGTACTCCCCCGGCACCTTGGCCCATACCGGCTCGCCCTTGTGCTCGCCGAACCCGACCGTGCGGCCCGGGTCCCGTTCGGCCAGGAAGATCCCCCAGCGGTACTCCGGCATGGCCACGTGACCGAACTGCGCCCAGCCGTCCCGGCCGACATTGACCGCCGTGCGCAGGTAGACGTCCTGGGTCGGCAGCGTCGGGCCCATCGTCTGCCACCACTGGATAAAGTTCGGCTGCCAGGATTCCAGCGCGCGCTGCAGCCGCCGGTCCTCGTGCAGGTTGACGTTGTTCGGGATCTTCTCGGTGTAATCAGCGGTCGTGGTCATGGGCGTTCAGACTCGCTTCCGGTCGAAGACGGCCCGCTGGCCGGTGCCGAACCGGCGCAGCGCGCCGTCCGGGCCCGACGCGTTGGGCCGGTTGAATATCCAGTTCTGCCAGGCGGTCAGCCGCCCGAAGATCTTGGTCTCCATGGTCTCCGGGCCGGCGAACCGGTAGTTGGCCTCGAGGCCGGTGAGCGCGTCGGGGCTGAAGCTGGACCGCTCCTCGGTCGCGATCCTGATTTCCTCGTCCCAGTCGATGTCGTCCGGCGCGAACGTGACCAGGCCCAGCTCGGCCGCGTCCTCGGCCTCCAGCGCCTCGCCCTTTCTCTTGGCCGCGGCCTCGTAGCCGGCCTCGTCGCCCCAGAACCGGGTCTGCAGCCGGGTCAGCCCGTTGCTCATCGTCAGCGAGCTTAGGTTCATCTCCCCGAGGGTGACGGTCGCGGGCTCCGCGTCCGGGTCCCCCGTGTTTGAATCGACTGTCTCGAACACGCCGGCCAGCTGGAACGACCGGTCCGCGGCCAGCGCCAGCTCGAGCAGCGAGCCGGCGAAGCAGCTGCCCGGCTCGATCGCCGCGATCAGGCTGCGGCTGGTCACGTCGAGCCGCCGCAGCGTCCGCTTGAGGTACTGCAGCACCTCGTTGGCGAACCAGTCGCCCTTGTTATTGACCAAGACGTCGTCGTGGGCGAGGACCAGGGCCGGGTCGCCTTCGGTGCGGAAGACCCAGGTGCCGAGCTCGGTCTCGTTGGTGCGCAGGTCCAGGATCAGGTCGTCGAGCTCACGGGTCACCGCGAGCGGCCAGAACGCCGCGCCCTGAGCGGTTGCCCCGGCGATATCGGCGGGCGGGTCGTTTTGCGGGCCCTTTACCGATATGTCGACCCGGCCCGCGTCGCGGTCCAGGCGGGCTTCCACGTGGTCGTACCTGATGGCGTCGTCGTCGGCGGTCTTGGTGAGCGGGGTCAGCTCGACGCCAGTCGCGTTCTCCGGGCGGCTGGAGCGGCCCGCCAGCTCGGCGGCCCGCTCGGCCACGGTCTCGTCCCACCGCGGGCGCGGCACGGCCTCGTCGACCAGGCGCCACTGCACGGCCTTCTTACCCCCGACGCCCTCGGACTTGGTGGAGAAGTAGTCGGCCAGGTCCCGCCGCACGTGCCGCTTGTCGGAGACCCGGGTCAGCCCGCCGGTGCCCGGCAGCACCCCGAGCAGCGGCAGTTCGGGCAGTGACACCGCGGAGGACCGGTCGTCGACCAGCATGATGTGCTCGCAGGCCAGCGCCAGCTCGTACCCGCCGCCCGAGGCGGTGCCGTTCACCGCGGCCAGGTAGGTCTGGCCCGAGTGGGCGGTGGCGTCTTCGATGCCGTTCCTCGTCTCGTTGGTGAACTTGCAGAAGTTCACCTTCCAGCCGTGCGGCGAGGCGGCGAGCATGCGGATGTTCGCGCCGGCGCTGAAGATCTTCGGCTTGCCGCTGGTGATGACGACGGTGCGCACCTCGGGATGCTCGAAGCGCAGCCGCTGCACCGCGTCGTAGAGCTCGATGTCCACGCCGAGGTCGTAGGAGTTCAGCTTCAGCTCGTAGCCCGGCACCAGGCCGCCTTGCTCGTCGACGTCCATCGTCAGGGTGGCGACCGGTCCGTCGGTCGATAGCCGCCAGTGCTTGTACCGGTCCGGGCGGACGCGGAAGTCGACCCGTTCGGTGTGTACCGCTTCTGTCTGTACCGCCTCGGTCATGGCGCGGTCCTTCCTGCCGGTGCTTCATACTCTACAAAACTTGAGTTCAACGTCAAGAGTTCGTAGTATTTTGGTTGTCATGACCGAGGCAAGCCTGGGCGAGCAGCCCCCCACCCTGCTGCGCCGTCACGCCGCGGGCACGGACAGCGCCCGCAGCGTGCTGTTCACCGTGCTCGGCGAGCTGGTCCTGCGCACCGGCGGGGAGGCCTGGACGTCGGCCTTCATCGACGTGTTCGCCCGGCTGGGGGTCGAGGAGAAGGCGGCCAGGCAGGCGCTGATGCGCACCGCGGCGGACAACTGGCTGAGCTCGGAGCGGGTTGGGCGGCGCACCGTGTGGCGACTCACCCCGGCGGCGATGCGGCTCCTGCGCGACGGCACCGAGCGCATCTTCGGCTTCACCGCGGTCGCCGCGGACTGGGACGGCCGGTGGACGATCGTGATCGCGCGTACCCCCGAGACCGAACGGGCCGCCCGGCACGTGCTCAGGACGCGGCTGCGCTGGGCTGGGTTCGGCAACGTCATGCCGGGCGTCTGGCTGAGCCCGCGCAGCGACCGCGGCGGTGAGGTGCGCCAGATCCTGGACCAGGCCGGCCTGCTGGACGGGTACCTGTTCACCGCCGAGCACCAGGGCGGCGGCTCGCTGGGCACCCTGGTCGGCCAGGCCTGGGACCTGGGCCAGCTGACCCGCGAGTACGACGAGTTCATCGAGGCTTTCGGCGGGGAGGTCACCCCGTTGAGCCCCGACCCGCTCGTCCGGGTCATCGACCTGGTGCACGCGTGGCGCCGGTTCCCGTGGATCGACCCGGGCCTGCCGGCCCAGTTCCTGCCCGCGCCGTGGCGCGGCACCGCGGCCGCCGCGCTGTTCGCCCGCCTGCACGCCGCATGGGCCGACGACGCGATCGCCGAGTGGAAGGCGCTGCTGGCCCGGGCGTAGCCCTATGGCAGGCCGTTGCGCAGCGCGGTCACCCGCTGTGCGGCGGCGTTGAAGGCGGCGGGATCCAGCTGCCCGCCGTCCAGCGCGCCGGCCAGGGCCGTGACCACCGCCTGCCCCTCTGACGGGTCCTGGGCCGAGCACAGCAGCAGGTCCATCCCGGCCTGGGCGGCGAGCACGGCGCGCTGCCCGTAACTGCCGAACGCGGCCAGGGCACCCGCCTCGATCGCGTCGGTAATGGTCACGCCCTGGTAGCCGAGCCGGGCGCGCAGCTCGCCCTGGATCACGGCCGGGGACAGCCCGGCCGGCTTGCCGGCGTCCAGCGCCGGGTAGACGGCCCAGGACGCCATGATCAGCTTGACCCCGGCGGTGATGGCCACCGGATAGGGTGCCTCATCCTTGGCGCGCAGGCCGGACAGCGACACGTCGAGAGTGACCGGCCCGGCGTCGGTGTTCTGCGAGTTGGTGGCCGAGCCCAGCCCGGGGAAGTGCTTGGCCGTCGCCGCCACGCCGGTCTTCTGCTGGGCGGTGATAAAGGCCATCCCGCAGCTGGCCACCACCGAGGCGTTGCTGCTGTAAGACCGCTGGAACTGGTCGATGAAGTTGCCGGACTTGTAGTACACGTCGAGCACGGGCGCGAGGTTGACGTTCATGCCCACGCCGGCCAGGTTCTGCCCCGCCCCGGTCCCGGCCGAGCTGGCGGCCGAGACCGGTTTCTTGGACGCGCCGATCTGCTTCTCCGACATGGTGGGGGCGCCGGGCAGCCGCCGGACCTCGCCGCCCTCCTGGTCGGTCATCAGCAGCAGCGGCGAGGCTACCGGGCTCTGCTGCTGCGCCTGGCGCAGCTGCTGGACCACCGAGGCGATCTGGGTCTCGCTGGAGATGTTCCCGCCGAAGAAGATCACGCCGGCGGCCTGGCCCGCGCTGATCTGCTGCAGCAGGGCCGACGGCGGGGTCAGGCCCGAGTAGGAGTAGATCACCCGCTGCCCGGCCAGCTGCTGCGACGTCAGCCCGGCAGCCTGGGCGGGCAGCGTCCCGGTCCAGGCCAGCGGCGCCGCCGCTCCCAGCGCCAGCAGCGTCTTGAGCGCATCGCGCCGGTCCAGGCCGGATTCTTCGGTCACCGTCGCTCCCTCTCGTTGCCCGATTTGATCGTGCCCGCCCGCGTCGCCCTTCACTCCGGGCGCGCGGCATTCTCGGTTGACTCGATCCGGGCTCCTGTCACAGAAGTCACGTTAATATCATCGTTCACAATTTCGATAAATTCAGTTATACGGCGTGTCTTACGCAGGAAATATCGGCGGTAGCCGATAGTGTGGTCTTGAGGAAAACATCCCAGGTACGACGGAAGGACAGCGGGCAGCAACTAGTAATGCGGACGATGACACATCCGCGGGTGATGGCGGCCCTGGCCACCGAGGATCTGTCGGAGTCCTACGGCCGGGCCATCTGCCAGTGGACCGGCAAACTGCCCGAAGACTGCCGCCCGGCCGCCGACGCGTCGTGACGAGCGGTACGCGATCCAGGACACCATCCGCGCCGAGGCGGTCAGGGTGCTTGGTGAGGGTGCCGCCCGGCCAGGCCCGCATTTGCTCGTCACCCACAGCATGGGCACGGTCATTGCCTACGACTGCCTGAAGCGCGTTCCGGACTGCCCGCCGGCTGCCCGGTGATTACCAGCGTGCGGGCAGCAAGGTGATCCGTGATGTGCACGAGCCGAACTATGGCCGGTGGCGGGCATAGCATCTCGAAGTACCTGGGTGGGGTGAAACTCCGCGTCACGGTGGAAGAACTGCTCGGCCAGTAGGGAGAAATCTGCGATGTCCTGGAACGACACATCGATCGAGAAACTGCAGACCGCGGTGGAGGAATTCGACCGGCCGCGCGTGGACCGGATATGCACCGAGCTCATCGTCCATCTCCG
>Ga0207678_10006893_pt1 | contig 10079 bp, 5 predicted proteins | sample KBSC63metaG_FD_184319 | JGI IMG/M metagenome (GOLD analysis project Ga0207678, IMG submission 184319) | Corn rhizosphere microbial communities from Kellogg Biological Station, Michigan, USA - KBS C6-3 metaG (SPAdes) (version 2) | ecosystem: Host-associated > Plants > Roots > Rhizosphere > Soil ...
GCCGCACCCACACGGCCGCCCGGTCGATGCCGTGCTCGAGCAGGTAGGCCACGGCCTCGCCGACGGCGATGCCGAACAGCGTCGCGGTGTCCTCCGACCCCAGCAGGGAGCTCGCCCGTTCCAGCACGTGGCGCCGCACGGCGACCAGGTCACCCTCGAAACGGAAGAGGTCCCCGGCGGTCCGCGACGGCGTGGCCGCGGGTCCACCCGCCTCCTCGGGGGCCCTGAACTGCGCGGACGGCCGGATCTCGCCGCCCACGAAGTACTCGGGATGGGTGCGGAGTGCTCCTTCGACCACACCGGGACCGGCGGTCCTCGTGTCGTAAGGGCAGACCATCCAGATCCCGGTCCCGGTCAGCGCCACGTTGAACTCCGCCTCGGCCCGCTGCCAGGCGGCTTCCTCACCGGAGTCGCCGGCCCGGGCGGGTTCGGCGAGGACGCGGACCGTGCCGGTCGGCGCAGTGGACCGGTGGCGGCCCCAGTAGCGGTGCAGCGCATCGGCCGGCCGCGAGGGCCGACGGCCGAAGTAGCCCGACTCCGCGAAGGCGATCCGGTCGGCATCCGCGCCCATCACCGCGTGCAGCAGTCCGAGGTTGGCCGCCGTGGCGGTGACCAGCACCGGCTCACCCCGGCGCAACCCGTCTTCCGCGAACGGAACCGCCATCGCGAGGAACTCGGCGTCGCTGCCGTAGAGGCAGCCCTGGTGCCGGAAACCTGACTTCACCGCGCTTTCCTCTGCCGCGGCAGCCGCCGGGGTGTTCATGCACACCGAGCCTCCTGATGATTTCTCCGCCGATTGTCCATTCGATCGCGTTCCCGGGAACGCTTGCAGACCGCTGGGAGCGTACCCGCAAAAGCTCGGTTCAGCTATCACGCGGCGAATCGATTACACCCGTTCGGACTATTTGACATCACCACCCCCCGTGACAGACACATCCGGCATTGTGACGCCTCCCGGCTCCCACGGCCTCGTGCAGCCGAAACCCCCGTCAAGCAGGGTTCACCGGCCAGATGTGTCCCCTCCGCCAGGTTTCCCGACAGTACTGTCCGAACCTCACCGGAGATGGCCGGAAATGATCTGGCGCCCACCTGTTCGAAACAATTCGCCTTCATTTCGGACAGCTTGCAGGAATTGTCAGAAAGTCGCGTGGCCCGTGCCCACGAGCGATCTCTGGTGGGCGTTGCCGCTCAGTCCTCCAGCCCCGCGTGCTCCAGGTCCAGGAGCCGCTGGATACGCCGCCGGGTGCCGTCGGTGATCTCGCCCGCCTCGAACAGCCTCGTCAGCTCGGCCGCCTCGATGTCGATCAGCTCCCGCTTCAGGGCCCGGTAGTCGATTCCGCGCACCCAGTCCGCCGCTTCCTCGCCGGTGTCGCCGCGGATGTGGTCGAGCCGCGCCTGCCAGCCCGCCCGCACCTGGTCGACCACGAACGCCGGCGCGGACTCGGTCTCCGCCAGGTGGTCCAGGTGGGACAGGCCGGCTTCGGCGAGCTTCCGGCGGGCGGTGCCGTACTCGGTGCGCAGGTCGGCCGGGTCGAGCGCGATGCCTGCCCGCCGCACCAGCGGCGCCAGCGTGAAGCCCTGGACCACGAGCGTCAGCACGATCACCGCCGTCGTCAGCAACAGCACGAGGTCACGCGCCGGCAGCGCGGAACCGTCCGAAGTGGCCACCGGCAGCGACAGCGCGGCCGCCAGCGGCACCACTCCTCGCGCACCCGCCCACGAAACGACCGCGGGGACCTGCCAGGAGATGCGGCCGTCCTCCCGCCGCTGCCGCACCGCCGAAAGCACGAACACCAGCAGCAGCCGCGCCACGACCAGCGTCGCCGCGATGGCCGTCGCCTGCAGGAGCCACCACACGCCGCCACCGGCCACCCGCCGCACCAGCGCGGGCAGCTGCAGCCCGATCAGGCCGAACACCACGCTCTCCAGCAGGAACACCACGGTCTGGTACACCGCGCCGACCTGCAGCCGGATCCGCGCCGTCGTCAGCCGCTCGGCCTGCGTCCCGAGGATCACACTCGCCACGACCACCGCGGTCACGCCCGAACCGCCGACCGACTCCGCAACGACGTACCCCGCATACGGCGTGACCAGGGAAATGACCGTCTCCAGCACCGGGTCCTCGGTGCGCCGCCGGATCACGAACGCACCGAGCGCCGTCACCACCCCGACCGCCACGCCGCCGCCCGCGAGCACGCCGAACTCCGTGAGGGTCCGGCCCCAGGACGCGGCTCCGCCGGCGACGGCCAGGAACAGCGCCACCCGGAACAGCAGCAGGCTGGTGGCGTCGTTGAACAGGCTTTCGGCCTGGATCAGCGCCTGCACCCGCGGCGGCAACGCCAGCCGCCGCGCCAGCGCCGTCACCGCGACCGGGTCCGTACTGGCCAGCACCGCGCCGAGCACGAACGCCATCCCGACGGGCAGCGGCGTCACCGCGACCGCGACACCGATCACCGCGGCGGCCGAAAGCAGCACCAGCCCGACCGACAGCACCGCGACCGGCCGCCCCACGGCCCGCAGGTCCCGCCACGGCAGCTCCTCCCCCGCGGCGAACAGCAGCGGCGGGAGCACGACCAGGCTGATCACCTCGGGCGTCACCTGCACGACCGGGACGCCGGGCAGCAGCCCCACGACGACCCCGACGACGACCAGCAGCGAGGGCGCCGGGACGCGCCACCGCCGGGCGAACGTGGCCACGACGGTCGCCACGACCACGAGGAAAAGTACGGTTTCGACCCCGCGCATCAGCCGGTCCTTCCGATCCGAGATCCGGATGCCGACCAGACTTCCCGGCGCGCCGGGATCAGCCTACGCGAGCCACCCGATCGGCGACATCGCCACGCGCGGCACCACCGTGCTGCGCACGCCCGCCAAGGTCGACCGCCGATGCCGGCCGTAGGCAGGTGATCACCGGAGGCCAGAGTCGTTGACGAGAACCTGACGATCACCCGGGTGACGCTTACGATTTCCCTATGCCGAAGCCTGCATCTTGACGTTTTCCCTACGCCGGATCCCCGCGGCAGCAGGCACGCTGCGGTGTGTGCCGGCACCTACGTCATGGCTCAAGCGGCTGGTACTCGGACGGCCGTTCCGGAGCGACACCCTCGGCGAGACCCTCCTGCCCAAGTGGCTCGCCCTGCCCATCTTCGCCAGTGACCCGCTGTCCTCGGTCGCCTACGCGACCCAGGAGATCCTGCTCATCCTGAGCATCGGCGGCCTGGCGTACCTGACGCTGGCCCCGTGGATCGGCCTGGCGGTGGCGGTGCTGCTGACCGTCGTCGTCTTCTCCTACCGGCAGGTCGTGAAGGCCTACCCCAGCGGCGGCGGGTCCTACGAAGTCGCCTCCCGCAACCTCGGCAGCTCCGCCGGGCTCGTCGTCGCCGGAGCGCTGATGGTCGACTACATCATGACCGTCGCCGTCTCCGTGGCGTCCGGGGTGGACAACATCATCTCCGCCGTCCCCTCCCTCAACGACCATCGCATCATCCTGAACCTCGGCTTCGTCCTGGTGCTGATGGCGATGAACCTGCGTGGGATCCGCGAATCCGGGCGTGCGTTCGCCATCCCGACGTACCTGTTCATCGGCGGGGTCGTGCTGATGATCGCGCTCGGCCTCGGGCAGGCCGTCGCCGGCCACGCGCCGGTCGCCGAGAGCGCCGGTTACGACGTGCGCCCCGAGCAGGCCGGCTTGAGCGGCCTGGCGCTGGTGTTCCTGCTGCTGCGGTCGTTCTCCTCCGGCTGCACCGCCCTCACCGGCGTCGAAGCGATCTCCAACGGCGTGCCCGCGTTCCGCAAGCCCAAGAGCGCCAACGCCGCGCGCACCATGACGGCGATGGGCGTGATCGCCGTGGTGATGTTCGGCGGCATCACCGCACTGGCCATGATCAGCCACGTCCGGATCGCCGAAAGCACCTGCGACCTCACCGGGTTCCGCGGCGACTGCAGCACCGACCCGCAGCGGACCGTGATCAGCCAGATCGCCGCCGCGGTGTTCGGCGGCGATCACTCGATGCTGTTCTACTTCATGCAGGCCGCCACCGCGCTGATCCTGATCCTCGCCGCCAACACCGCGTTCAACGGGTTCCCGCTGCTGGCCTCGATCCTCGCCCAGGACCGCTACCTGCCGCGGCAGCTGCACACCCGCGGCGACCGGCTCGCCTTCTCCAACGGCATCGTCGCGCTCGCCGTCATCGCCGGGATCCTCATCGTCGCCTTCGACGGTTCGACCACCCGGCTGATCCAGCTGTACATCCTGGGTGTCTTCACGTCGTTCACGTTGTGCCAGGCCGGTATGGTCCGGCACTGGAACCGCGCGCTCGCCGCCGCGACCGATGCCCGCGAGCGCCGGTCGATCCACCGGTCCCGGCTGATCAACGCCCTCGGCGCGGTGCTCACCGCCGTCGTGCTCGTCGTCGTGATGATCACCAAGTTCACCCACGGCGCCTACCTGGTCGTCATCGCCATCCCGGTGCTGTACGTCCTCATGCGCGGGATCCACCGGCACTACACGCACGTCCGCGAGGAACTCCGGCCCGACGACGAAAGCGAACTGCTGCCCAGCCGGGTCCACGCGATCGTGCTCGTGTCCACGTTGCACAAACCCAGCCAGCGCGCCGTCGCGTTCGCCCGCGCCACCCGCCCGGACACCCTCACCGCGATCACCGTCGACGTCGACGACCACGACACCCGCGAGCTGCAGCACCAATGGGAACAACGCGGCATGAAGATCCCGCTCAAGGTCATCGAGTCGCCCTACCGGGAGATCACCCGGCCGTTCGTGCAGTACGTCAAGAGCCTCCGGCGCACCAGCCCTCGCGACGTCGTCTGCGTCTACATCCCCGAGTACGTCGTCGGCCGCTGGTGGGAAAACGTGCTCCACAACCAGAGCTCACTTCGACTGAAGGGCCGCCTGCTGTTCGAGCCCGGGGTGATGGTGACGAGCGTCCCCTGGCAGCTGAGCTCCACCAACCACCGCGACCTCCAACGCGTCCGCCCGCTACCCGGCGACACCCGCCGCGGCGTCACGACGCGGCGCGGAACTTCTCGGTGACGAGCCGCCCGCAGCTCCGGCGCCGTCCAAGGCCGATCCACGTGCGCTCGACGTGGTCCAGGCACTCCGTGCGCCCGGCCGGCCCGTGCGCCACGGTCCGGCCGGCCGAGACCTCGGCGAGGGCGGCCGGACCCGCCATCTCGACGTGGCCGAACGGCAGCGTGTGGCACTCCACGCCACCGTCCACACGGGACTTCCGCGGCGTGGGGTCGCTCTCCGGGCCGACGCAGTAGAACAGCTCGCCGTGGTGGGTGCCGGGCGTGAACTCGGGCGCCAGGCGGGCGTTCGTGGCGGCGACCTCGGTGACCGCGGCCGAACCCGGCTCGCCGAGCTGCTCCAGGATGCCCGCGTCCTGCAGCGCCGTCGCCACGGCGTGCGCGATCGGCGCACCGAACGAGTAGCCGAATGCGGCGGTCTTTTCCCGCGCGGGATAGGCCGTCTTCAGCAATGCGTCGGCATGCGGAACGGGACAGGACAGCACGAGGCCGTCGTCGTCGTACGGGTAGCGCCTTCTGCGTCGCCGAACAGCTTCCGCTCGAGCGCGCGAGGGAGTTGGATGAGACCATGACCACGGGCGAAACGCGACTGCAACGCCGAATCCGGCGAGACTTCCCCGAACCCGGCTCTGCCCCGGAGGTCATGCGCCTGCTCGATGATCTTCCACGTCGAACCGGCAAGAGCATTCACGGCAGCGAGCGCGTGCAGGCTGCGATCATCCTGCTTGCCCGCGGAGGCATCCAGCGACTCCGTGATGCCATCACCTTGAGCACGGAGGACTGGCGTGACCTGCTCATTGCCGCGGACCTGGCGCACGACGACTGGCCGGCCAGGCTGGACCGGGAACTCGGTCCCGCCACGCCGAGTCCGCCAAGCGAAAGCAGCGAGTAGCAGGACAGCTGCTTACCCGCGGATCCGCGCGAGGAACGTGTCGAGCACGCCGTCGCCGGCGAGGGCCTGCCGGACGCCCCACCGGTTGGTGTTCCCCGTCTTCACCGCCTGCGCCCGCGTGACGAGGTCGTCGGCCACCGCGGTCAGCCGCCGCGCCTGGCCGTGGTCGCCGCGGGTTGCGGCGGCCAAGGCGTCGAGACGGGTCACCATGGCCCCGCCCCACAGCGCGGTGGCGTCCAGCCACGGCCCGGCTTCGGCCACGAACGCGCTCGGCACCCGGCCCCCGCGGATCACCCCGGCCGCGTCGCGGATCCGGACCGCGTACGCCCGCAGGTCGCCCAGTGCCCGCCGGTCCCCCGCGTCCCAGCGGGCCCGGAACTCCGCGATCTTCGCGGCCAGCACGGGCGCCTGCGGCTGCCAGGGCGTCGGGCCGAAGGTCGGGGCCAGGTGCTCGAGGTCGGCGAACACGGTCAGCGCCGCCGTCGCGCGCGGATCTCCGCCCGCGAGCCGGGCGAGCGCCCGCGGCCACGACCGCTGCGGCGAGTAGCCCGCGTCGTTCCAGGCGAAGTCCGCCGCACCGAACTCGGCGACCTCGCTGGCGGCCTCCTGGTTCATCGGGTTGGCGACGATCCCGTTGAGGTAGCGCGAAAGCCCGGCCTCGCGCTGGGCGTAGGGTGCGAGCAGCAGCCGCCCGGCCGACTGCTCGTAGTCGTTGACCGGGTAGTTGTCCCAGAGGAACACCTTGCGTCCGTACACTGTGGACACCTGAGCGGCTTCGGCCGTGGTCACGCTCGGCGGGACGACGTCGGTCCCGGTCCACTGCACGACGACCGACGGGTCGAGGTGCTCGCGGAGCTCGGTCTTGTACGGCGAGTCCTTCAGGTCGCTGTACTCGGTCGGGACCGTCTGCAGCGGACGGACGCCGTCGTGGGTCTTCACGAACTTCTCGGTGATCGCGTTGAGCAACGAGACCTGCGCCGTGCCCGCGGCGCTCTGTCCAGGCGCCCCGAAGGCCGCCTGGTCACCGTCGCAGTTCCACTTCGTGTACGAGATGTCGTCGAACGGCAGGGAGAAGGACCGCACGCCGAGGTCGTGGACGGCCTGGAACTTGGCCTCGACGGCGGCGACGTCCGCCGCGGACGAGAAGCAGATCGAGACGCCGGGCGAGAGCGCGTAGGTGAACTCGACGTGGTGGGCGTTCGCCGAGCGCACCAGCTGCCCGAGCGTGGCCAGCTCGCCGTCCGGGTACGGGTCGCGCCACCGCGCGCGCAGGTAGGTGTCGTCCTTCGCGCTGTAGATGTAGGTGTTGGCCTTCACTTCACCGAGGAACGCGATCTGCCGCAGCCGGTCCTCGGTCGTCCACGGCGGACCGTAGAAGCCCTCGATCGACCCGCGCAGCGCCATGTTCGGCCAGTCGCGCACGGTCGCGCCGCGCACCGCCCAACCGCGTCCGGTGTGGACAAAGAGCTGCCGGAGCGTCTGCACGCCGTAGTACTGCCCGGCGCCGTCGCGGCCGCCGATGGTGATCCCGGCCCGCGACACGCTCAGCGCGTACCCCTCGGCCTGCTCCGGAACGTCGCGGCCGGTGCTGCCGAGCCGGATGACCAGGCCGTGGCCGCCGGCGGTGACGCCGTGGTCGCGCAACGACGACGTCAGCAGCTCCTTGGCCGCCGGATCGGTGCCGGCGTCGGTGACGAGCGCCACCGACGACGGCAGCGGCACGTCCGCGGACGTCCGGCTGATCTGCTGCGGTGTCGGGGAAACCGCCGGAAGCGCGCCATCGGCGGCAGCGGGTGGCGCACTTCCGGTGAGGGTGGCGGCCACCGTGACGACGGCGGCGAACAGGGCTCGGCGGCGGACGGTCATGGCTCCCTTTCAGACGGCGGTGCGGTACAACGCGAAGGTGGCCAGGTACGGCGTGGCGCGGGACTGCGTGACGACGACGCGGAGGTGGACCGCGGTCACCGGCGCGGGCAGGGTGACCAGCCGCGTGTAGCCGATGGTCGTCACCGTGGCCAGGGTCTGCCAGGCGCCGTCGACCTCGGCCTGCACCTGTGCGCCTTCGACGTGCTGGCCGCGCGTGATGTCCTCGCCGAGCCGGATCTGGTCGAACGTGACCGGCCGGGGCAGCCGGACGTCGAGCGGCCGGTCCAGTGGTTCCGCCGTGGTCAGCGAAGCGTCCGTGACCGCCGGAGGGCCGCCCGCGGCGAGGTTGCGCGCCTGCGTCCGGGCGATCGCCTGCCCGAAGCCGGCCAGCGCGGCGGCGTCGGCGGCGGCGATCCGGCCGTCCGGGCCGGGCGGCACGTTGAGCAGCAGGGACGAGTTCCGCCCGACCGTGCGGCGGTGGATCTCGACCAGCTGCGCGGCGGACTTCGGCTGCTCGCCCGGGTGGAAGAACCAGCCGGGCCGGATCGAGACGTCGGATTCCGCGGGCGCCCACTGCAGGTACCGCACCGACGGGTCGGCCAGCCGCTGCCGCGACCCGAGGTCTTCGGCGGTCGCGCCGCCGAGGAACAGTTCCTCGTTGTGCGCGGTCTCCGGGTCGCCGGTCGTGGGCAGCGGGCTCCACTCGGTTTCGCGGGCCTGCCCGGCTTCGTTGCCGACCCAGCGCACGCCGGCCGGCCCGGCGAAGGTGACGGTGTCCGGGGACAGCGCGTGGATCAGCCGGAACCACGTGGTGAAGTCGTAGGTCTCGCCGACGCCGTGGTCCCGCCAGGGGTTCGCGCCGTCCAGCCAGAGTTCGTCGATCGGGCCGTACTGGGTGAACAGCTCGTAGATCTGGTTGAGGTAGTAGGCGTTGTAGTCGTCTTCGTCGACGGTGAACCGCGGGAGCTTCCCGGCGGCGAGGGCCGCGGCGCGGTCGTCGTGCGGGACCGGGGTCGGGATGGTCCGGCGGACGACCGCGCTGTTCGTGCCGTAGCGGCCCTGCCCCTGCGGGGTGTTCGCCCGGTCTTCGTAGGTCGCCCGTTCTTCGATGCTCAACGGCTGCCCGGCGGCGACCTTGGCTTCGATCCGCTGCACCTCGTCGGCGAAGAACCGCTTGGGCAGCTCCGCGCCGTCGGCGGGCGAGAGGTACACCCCCACCTTCAGCCCGGCCGCGCGCGCCGACGCGACGTAGTCACCGAGGACGTCACCGCGCGGGTTCGCGCAGGAGGTGTTCCGGGTCTGCCAGTACGCCGACGGGTCCTGGGCGCGGTTCGCCTCGGCCACGTCCCGGGCCGGGTCCGCACACCCGGGCGCCAGCCACCACGGGCTCGCGACGACGGAGTGGTTGGTGTAGCGGGTCGGGTAGAGGACGAACCCGTCGTGGTGCTTCGCGGTGAGCATCACCTGGCTGACGCCCGCGGCTTTGAGCGACCGCATCCACTGCGCGGTGTCGACGGCGACCGGGGCGAACGTCGATTCCTTCTCCGCACCCGAACCCCATTCGCGGTCGGTGAAGGTGTTCATGCCGAAGTGGGTGAAGGCGGTGACCGGCCGCTCCTGCCAGGCGAGCTGACCTTTCCGCGGGACGACGGCGGCCGCCTTGGCGACGATCCGGTCCGGGCCGTCGCACGCCCGGACGGTCATGATGGTCGCGGGCCGGATCGGACCGGCGCACCCGTCAGCAGCGATCGCCGGGGAAACCGCAGGCAGCGCCGCGGAAACGGCGGCGACGACGGCCAGGACCAGCCCGCGGATCGGCATACTGCTCCCTCGGGACAGACCGCGGCCACGAACCCGGCGACGGCGATGCAGGGTGGACGAAGGTCAGACTAGGTCGGCCAGCCATCGGATGTCTAGCTCTGACTGGCTGATCGGAGATGTCGTCAAGGAGCAACCGGCTTGCCACCGGCAGCCCGGCCCACTCCCCCGAACCCGGCGACCTCGGCACCATCGGCGAGCGCATCGTCCGGACACTCGTGGAGAACCTCGACAACCGCTTCCGTAGGTCAGGCCGCTTTCCCCGGCCCGGACGGCGATGCACTCGGGGACGCGCTCGGCGACACCGGCGAAGCGCCGGACGACTCCTGCGGTCGGTTTCATCGGGCTTCCGGGACGACACAACGGAAACGGCTTGGGGAAGCCGGTTTCCACCGGCGGATTCCGCCGACGTAACCGGGTTCGGACGCACGGCGGGGAATTGTCGCGCTTTGCGTGA
>Ga0207678_10006896_pt1 | contig 10076 bp, 7 predicted proteins | sample KBSC63metaG_FD_184319 | JGI IMG/M metagenome (GOLD analysis project Ga0207678, IMG submission 184319) | Corn rhizosphere microbial communities from Kellogg Biological Station, Michigan, USA - KBS C6-3 metaG (SPAdes) (version 2) | ecosystem: Host-associated > Plants > Roots > Rhizosphere > Soil ...
GCGAGGGCGATGCGGGCTGCTTCGGCGGCGGAGTTGCCGTTCTTGGACGATTTAGAGTTGCTCACGTAGATGCCTCCTGAGACGTACCGGTGATGACGTGCGGAGGATGAGCCCGGGAACACGGATAGGCTAGCAGAGTTCCCGAGAGGCGTGCAATGAAGAGTAGCCCGGGCTGAAAGCACCTCGTTGTGAAAGTGTGTGTGACCGGCCTGAAGGCCCGCGCTCCCTCCTGGACGCCTGTCTCGAAAGCCTACAGACCAGTGTTTGCATTCAACGGGACAATCGACAGTGTCGAATCAAGCTGGATGCAACAAGCTGAGTGCCGCAGACATGAAGATCTTGGAAGAGGCTGGAAAAGAACTAGTCGCTGGAACCAACTAAACCAAAACCCAGCAAATCGAGCCGAACACTTGTCCGGTGCAATTCGCAGGTGCTCGAAAAGTCCGCTTTTCGGAAACTATGGTGTCATTGTTTCCATAACTCCGTTTTCGAGGGTACCGGTTAGTACTGCGAAAAGCCGACTTATCAGGAACGATCCAGTGTCGCTAAGTGCATTGGCGATGATGCGCCAGCCGAGCAGAATGAGGGATCGCGCGGGCTGTCATCCGCAGACTTGCGCCTGGGCTGCAGGTCATCGCTGAGAGATGGGACGCTTCCGCACTTCGATCTGCCCGTCCCGTATGCGGGTTTCGAGGATTGGCTGTGGGTGGACCGCGGGACCGTCAATAACATGGCCGTCTTCCAGCGCAAACCGGGAAGCGTGATAGGGACATTCGATGCAGTTGTCCATCAGCTTGCCTTCTGAAAGCGGTCCCCCGAAGTGAGAACACGTGTCGGCCATGGCAAAGAGACGTCCTGCGCGACGGACGAGAAGAATGGGTACGCCCTGAGCCATCGCCCGGGTTGGTTTGTCATCCGCTAATTGTGCTTCCGGCAAGACGCCGATGAAGTTGTCCGGCAGGACCTGGCCATCGGTGCGATCAACGCCTACTCGGTGTTCATAGACCAGTTTACCGCCGAGACGCGCCGCATAACCCATCACTGCGTAGCCGAGGGCGCTAGCAATGAAGCCACTTCTACGGGACTTCTTTCTTCGTAAAACCAGAGATGTTGCGAATATCGCAGTACCTCCAAGGTTCAATAGACCATGAACCAATCCGAGACGGCGGGCTGGAGGATCCACATCGGACCAATCTGTAGCGCCAGTTACGGCCGCACCTGCCGCTCCCGCCAGCCCGATGCCGATGGAGATATCCGCGGCTGAGGCTAACTCCTTTCGGTGAAGTATCAGACCTAAGAGGTCGAAGATCATTGCGGCGGTCCATGCCCCGATGGGCACGTCCGTCAGCACGACGTGCAATGGCTCGCCCAGCCAGGTACCGTTCAGAAAATTCCTGAGCTTCTGTGCCTCGGGGCGTCCACCGGCGTACAGAGCTTTATCAAGTATCTTCTGGACTGTTTCGTCGACTGGAGGTGTGGGTTTCGACACGACGCCGTTGAGTTCCGCGGCCGTCCCATCCTTTGCGCCAGCTCCCTGGTTTTCCATGCTGCTCCTTTCGAGGATCACCTCACTAAGGTAGGATGCAAACGGGCCCGCGGCGATCGGACCTCCGTTCCATTCAGTAGAAGTTGCCGCGATTCATCAAGGGACTTGGCGCACCTTGCGGTTGCAACCGGGCGGCTAGTTGTTCAAGGTCAATTCCAGGCTTCCAAAGTTCATCCAGAGCCGCTTCGGATTCCGCTCCGTCTCCCCTGGCACTTCCGGTCAGCTTTGCATGATAACGTGGCGGGGCTTCGGTGGAGATGGCTTGGGTTGGGGAAGTCTGTGAAGCCCACCCATCGCGATGATGCTGCGATGAATGGTGCACCAGAGCTGACTGGTTCGGGAAGGGAAAAGCGGATTCCTCCGCTTCGCTGCGGAATGGAAATGCAGGTTATTAGTGGACTCCGGGCTTCCAGAGGGACATGCGGAAGGGAAGGCCGACGGAGAACTGCAGGTTGGGAGTGTCGGGGGTGAGGCCGACGCCAAAGCTCAGGTCGATGGTCTTGCCGGGGGCGTAGAGATACGATGTGCCGAACCGCAGTGTGCCTTCGACCAGGTAGGAGCCGGGCAGGGTGGTGCCGTTCAGCTTGGTGGCGCGGGTGAAGCGCTGGTCCCAGCCGAGCGTCATCGAGGTTTCGGTGTTGAGCGCGAGGATGGAGCCGAGCTGAAAACCGATGGAGCTGCCGGGGCGGAAGTGCCCCACCATGGTTGCGCCGGGATTGTCGGGATCGTTGGCGGGGACGGTGTGCCGCGCGGCAAGGTTTTCGGTGAACGAGAGATTGCCGAAGAAGACGACGGGATCGCTCGACTTCGCTGCCGTAAGGTTTCCCTGCACGGCGTAGAACCCGGAGCCGAGGCTGATTTCGCTGCTGGCGAGGCTGTAGGAGTTTGCTCCGGTGACAGATTTGAAGCGCAGATTGGCGAGCAGGTCGGGCACGTGCCCGCGCTCGAACGTCAACTGGCGCGAGACTCCAGCCTGAATATCGCCGAGGCCGAACTGGCTGGCGGAGGTCTCTTTGCCCAGGGCATCGACGGTGCGGTTGAGCACATAGCCGTACGGAACAGTGAAGTCCATCTGAAATTTTTTCGGCAGCCCGAGCCTGGTCGTGAATGTGGGGAGGAGGATGTCCTTTCTCTCCCGCTGCGAGGTGATGTCTCCGACGACGAGGATCGGCAGCAGAGCGAATCCGTCGATGGTGACGTGGTCGGAAGAGGCGCTGAAATAGGAGACGGTGTTATCGACTTCGAGCGTGCCCGGCGGCAGCAGAAGGCCGCCGCGAACGACCAGCGCCTGGTCGAGCGATTCGGTTGCGCGCCGCTCGGTCTCGTCGTAGGTGGCGTTGTTGACGACGGCGGCGACCCTGCTGGACGACGGTGCGGGAGCGCCTGCTTCTTTGGAAGGAGCGGTAATGGCCTTTGCATTGGTGGAGACGCCTGCCGCGTTGAGGCGGTCTTCCAGCTGCTGAACCCGTTCGAGCAGATTGCGGATGATGGCGTCGCGCTCACGCAGCGCCTGCTCGATGCGCGGGTCGATCGGGGGACTGGCAGGCGTAGCTGCCGGGGCTTGCGGACGCGCCGGAACATTGGACGTCTGCGCGGAAAGAGAGAGACCACCAAGGAAGACAGCAGCAGAGCACAACAACAACGTCCGTCCCAACATGATTTCACTCCTCGACCTAGTACAAGGCGTTGGCTGGAATCTCCACCCCGATGCCGCGGGTGATGAGAGTTCCGTCTGGAATAATACGGGACGCCGTGGAGATGTTCTTGGGAGCCAGCATTCTGGGGTCGGGAGGATGAATGATAAAGACGATTCCGTTCTTCCAAATCTTCATGAAGCGGCCTGTTCTCATGGTGACGTTGCCGAAGCCGGGGTCGGCGAGGATGACCCGGTCGCCGACGATGCCCTTGACCACGACAAAGTGATCGAAGCCTTTAAAGCGGATGGGCGTAATGACCGACGATTTCTGAGCGGCGAGGTCCTGCAGGGACATGCCGCTGAAGCCTTCGGCGGTGTAGCCGCGTGCCTGCGCGAAGTGTTTCAGGTCGAGCAGAGAGAAGCCTCCGCGCGAGCGAACGCGGACAGGATTGACGCGATGCAGAATCCAGACGACGATGGCCGCCTCCGGCGTGTTGTCGTTGAAGTCGTAGGTGAGGATGGTGCTGAGCGCCGCCGCTCCGCAGCTCATGTCCCAGCGCTGGCGCACGACGCCGTCGTCGCGCAGGTCTTTGAGGGTGCGGATGGGCTTGCTGCCCTGCTTTTCCGGCATTTTGATGAGAGCCTGCGCGTGCGCCTGAACGAACGGCAGGCAGAGGCTCATCATTCCAGCAGCGAGAACCAAGCGAAAGACTGGCCCGGGCAGCTTCATCAGTGTTTTCCGTTGAGGTTGGACTGAATGATGGTGCCGACAGTCGAGTTGATATTGACGTTCAGATTCAGCAGCACGTTGATCTTGGAGTTGACCGCGTTGATGTTAATCAACGAGCTGAGGTTCTGCTGCGCGTTGCCGTTGAGCGTCAGAGTGCCGATCGAAGTTCCGGCGGTGGCGGCGTTCTGCACAGAGAGCGATCCGGCGCTTGAGACCAGACCGTTGGGCGTGGGCACCTCACCCTGAAAGTTCACCACGCCGTTGGACGCGGTGGCGGCGATGCCTGCGGCCGTAACGTTGTCGAGCGTGCTGTCGCTTAAGGGAACCGGCTTTGGAGCCGGCTTTTTGACAGCTTGAGAGATGGCCATTGGGGTAAGCAGCACCATGCTCGCGATCACGAAAAAACGATGCATAAAACCTCCTTGTTGCTCGCGAAGAGGAGGGCAGGACAGCCGCCGTTGCGGGCTGTCCTGCCATGGGCTGCCTAGTGCATCTGGGTGATGCTGTTTACCTGAGTCAGGGTTGGGGTTGAGTTCATGTTCGAGGTGCGGGCGATGTTGACGCCGTTGGCAACCATGCTTCCAGCCGCGTTGACGAGATTGATCGCCGAAGCGTTCTGCAGGGCGGAGCCCGACAGATCGACACTGGAGGTATTGGTGGCCATAACGGTCGAACCGTCGACGGCGATGTTCTGCGCCGAGGCGGCGTCGAAGCTGACTGCACCCTCTACGTTGTTGACGATGTGACGATTCCGCACCGTGCTGCTGTTGCTGGAGTGGGAGTCCGAAGTTACCAGAGTCGCCGAGGTGCTGGTGGTTGAGCTGTTGGACCGGCTGACGCTGTGGTTCGCCGAGGAGTTGCGCGCGGAGTTGGTGCTGCTATTGCTCGCGCTGTTCGACGCCGATGCGCTCTGCGAAGCCTTGTTGGTCGAGGCAGAGGTGGCATCCTGCGAGGCCTTGGCGGTCGTGGAGTTCGTCGTGGCGTTCTTTGTGTTCGCGGCATTCGAAGCGGAACTTACGTTCGAGCTTGCATTGTCGCTGGAGGCAGACTGGCTGGCGCTGTTTGCCGTGGCCGCATCGGTGCTGGCTTTGCTGTTGCTGGCGTTGCTCGCCGAGGCGCTGTTGGACGCCTTGGCAGCGTTGGCCGCAGCGCTATCGTTGGAGGAAGCGCTCTGGTTTGCCGTCGAGTTGGCCGCGTTGTTGGCGGCAGCCGACTTGTTCGATCCATCGTTCTCCGTCGGTCCCTGGCCGTTGTCCCACTTCGACGAGGCGCTTTGGCTGGCCGCGTTGCTGGCAGCAGTCGAGGACTTCGAGGACGTGCTGGCCGAGGTCGAATTGCTGGCCGAATTGGCGCTCTTGGCCTGGTTTGCCGAGGCGCTGTTGGCCGCATTCGAATTCGCCGTGCTGTTGCTTGTGCTTCCCTTGCTTGCGGAAGCGCTGTTGGTCGAAGCCGAGGACTTCACGTTGCTTGCCTGCTGCGCGCTGTTGGCGGTAGAGGAGTTGGTGGTTGCATCGGACGTGTTGGCGCTGTTGGACGCTGAAGACATGTTCGCCGTAGATTTGCTCTTGCTCGCATTTGCGGTGTCGGACGCGCTCTTGCTCGCCGTGGCACTGTCGGTAGAGCTGCTGGTATTGGCATCGCTCTCGGTGCGGGTGCGGTTGTTCGAGGCTGAGTGGTTAAAGCTTCCATTCAGGCTCGAAGAGCTTGTGCTGCTCGTTGTGACATTGGAGGACCTGGTGTCGTCGAGCTGCGAGTTCTGTCCGCGCCTGTAGCCGGTGAGCGAAGCGCCTGTCGTGCTCGACTGATCTACGGAATTGCCCTGCGTGACCGTGGCTCCTGAGTTGGAGTGATCGGCTGTGAGGCTTCCGTTGTAAATATTGACGCCATTGCCGACCGAGCTGCCGGAAGCGCTGACCACGTTGACTCCCTTTGCGCCATTCAATGCACTGCCGGAGAGCGTAACGCTGTTGCTGTCGGTTGTCGTGACGGAAGAGTTGTTGGCCGCGACCGCTCCTGTGCTTCCGCCGGTCTCCGTCTGGCCCGCAGTGACGTTGTCCATCTGCGAGTCGCTGATGCTTTGTGGATGGTTTGCCTGGCCAAATGCCGCACCGGCAGTAAAGAGCGAAGCTGTAATCAATGTGCAAATCAGTCTGTTCATTGCTATCTCCATGAGGCACTTTTGAGACGAACGCGGCCACGGACGCAGCCGTGACGAACTGCGCGAGGGGTCAGTTTGGCGTGACATCTGCGCTCTCCCTGACTGACAGGGACGATCGACAATGATCGACGCCGGAAACGGTATGGAGGCTCAATTCGGGTTGAAAAAAGATTGGCAGCCGACCAAATACAACAGGCGCGGAGGGAGGTGTAAACCAGTCGCGCAATCTCAACCCAGCTCGTGCATCAGCCTATGACAACAGGTGTCTAATTCCCGCGCTTGAGGCGCAGTGAACTTGGTCTAAAAAAGGGACCCGATCAAACGTTTATCAACGTGCTCTGTGTTCCCAGTTTCAATTGCAAAGATGGGGCCTGGCCAGAAGTGGCGAGGGTTCTAGTGCAATTCGATTTCCAAATGGATGGATATGAATTGCTATGGGATTCTTGGATTCGGCTCGGCGCACCTTGCACCAATTTGCATGGAAACTAGAAGAGATTTGCCTCATGCAGAACGCGCCGCAGTAGCAATGGACCATCGCCTCTATGGAAACGATGTGCAAAAGACCATAGACTGGAGAAACGGGTTTCGTCCCGAAAATGGAGATCAGGACCCTTCGCCGGATATGAGTAGAACTGAGATTTCGCTTGCAAAGCGGCGATTATTGCTCCGGGATTCCCTGACCTTCCTCATCCTGACGGTCATCACCGTCGTCCTTTTTTTTGTGACCCTGTTCCTGTTCCGCTCGTTTACCTCGCATCGCGCCGTGCTGGCCGTCCGCTGGTCCGGACGCGGGCGCGACGCGCTCAAGGCAGGCAGGCCGCAGGAGGCGATTGTTGCGCTTCGAACCGGTCTCTCTTATGCGCCGGGCACGCGCTCGTACGAGCTGCTGCTCGCACAGGCGCTGGAGGCCGCAGGGCGGACCGAAGAGGCGTCCAACTACTTTATGAGTCTATGGACGACTCAGCCGGGCGACGGCTTTATCAACCTGGAGCTGGCGCGGCTGTCGGCCAGAAAGAACGACCCCAAAAACGCCATCAAATATTACCGGGCCTCGATTTACGGCACCTGGGAGGGTGATGGCGTGGTGCGCAGGCGCGAGGTCCGGCTGGAGCTGGCGCGCTATCTGATCGCGCAGCACGATTTGAATGCCGCGCGGATCGAACTGCTGATTGCCGCCGGAAACTCCCCGAGCAGCCCCGAGCTGAGCGCTACACTGGCGGACCTGCTGACGCAGGCCGGCGACCTTTCCGATGCGTTTACCAATTACAACAGGGTCCTCAAGCAGGACTCGAAGAACCAGGAGGCGCTGCAGGGCGCGGGGCGCGCGGCCTACCGGCTGGGAAACTTCGCGGTGGCGCACTCTCTTCTGGAACGGGCGCTCGAGGCCAAGGCGTCTCCCAGCAGGGGGAAAAATCTTCCCGGAGAGCTTGAGACCATGCTTGAAAATTCCAAGCGAATTCTTGAGCTGAGGCCTTCGGGCAAGCTGCGGCCGAGCGAACGGGTTTCGCGCATCCTTACTGACAGCGCGATCGCGAAGAAGCGCTTTGACGGCTGTGTGGCGAAGTTCGATGTGACCGGACTGCCTCCGGAGCTGCTGCAACTGAAGGCGAGATGGGCAAGTGAAGATACGATGAGCCGGGGAATGCTGTTGCGCAACCTGGCACGGCAGGACGCGGCGGTGCAGTTAATTTTTGATACCGAGCTACAGACCAACCAGTTCTGCGGCGCGCCTGCCGGCGACGATGCGCTGCTTTTGCTGCTGGCAAAATCTCCGGAAGTGATGGAACGGTAGGGATGGAACAGAAAGACGTCATGGAACGCGAGCCTGAGGCGCATGGGGAGTCGGCTGCTTCGCTGACGGACGTGGCCGCGATTGCGCCTGCCCGCGAAGAGCGGATCTTTCTGCTGTTGTCGATCTTTATCGGCATCATCTCAGGCCTGCTGGTGGTTTCGTTCCGGATGGCCATTGACTGGCTGCAAGTGCTCCTGCTGGGCTCCGCGCCCGCCCCGCACCAGCGCAGGCTGTTTATCGTTCCGGCGGTCGCGGGCCTGATCATTGCGGTGCTGGCGCGATATGTCTTTCCCAAGGTGCGCGGCAGCGGCGTCAACCAGACCAAGGCCGCGCTGTATATCAACAACGGTTACATCTCGTTTCGCACTGTGATCGGAAAGTTTATTTTGTCGGCGCTCGCGATCGGCAGCGGCCACTCGCTCGGCCCCGAAGACCCATCGCTGCAGATCGGCGCGGGCGTGGCCTCGCTGATCAGCCGGAGGACGGGCATGTCGCGCGAGCGGCTGCGGTTATTCGCTCCCATCGGCGCGGCGGCCGGATTGGCGGCGGCGTTCAACGCGCCGATCTCGGCGATCCTGTTTGTTATCGAAGAGGTCATCGGGCAATGGAACGCGGCGGTGCTTGGGTCGATTGTCCTTGGCGCGGTGTCGAGCGTCGTGGTCGCCCGCGGGTTCTGGGGGTCGGAGCCGATGTTCCGCATTCCCACCGTCACGTTCGACTCGCGCGAGTTGCTGGCCTATACCGTGCTCGGCGTCTTCGGCGGCATTGCTTCGCTGATGTTTGCCAAGGCCCTTGAATATTTGAGGCCGCTGTTGCGGAAGCAGCCCGCGTGGGCGCAGATGCTGCAGCCGGGGCTGGCCGGACTGCTGGTGGGTGGCATCGGCTACTTTGGGCTTCCACAGGTGATGGGTGCGGGCTATGGCGCAATCGATCAGGCGATGCACGCCCAGTTTGCCTGGAAGATGCTGCTGGCTCTGGCGCTCTTCAAGATCATTGCGACGACGCTTTCGTTTTCGAGCGGGACGCCGGGAGGCATGTTCGCTCCGACGCTCTTCATCGGCGCGATGCTCGGGGCGTCCATCGGAACGTTTGAGAAGCTCTACTTTCCCCAGTTGCACCTGACCGGCTCGCTCGGCTCCTACGCGCTGGTGGGCATGGGCGTGCTGTTCGCAGCGTTTCTTCGCGCTCCGCTGACATCGGTGTTCATGGTGCTGGAGGTCAGCGGCAATTACTCGATCATCGTGCCGGTGATTCTGGCCAATACGATTGCGTACGTTATCTCGCGCAGCTTCCAGCCGGTGCCCGTCTTCGAGATGCTGACGCATCAGGACGGGCTCTATCTGCCTTCGATGGAAGAGCAGCGCGAAGAGAGCGAACTGCATATCGAGGATGCCATGCAACCGGTGGTCGCTCCGGTGCTACAGGGCCGGGAAAAGGTTGCGGATGCAATGCAATCTCTGGCCCAGTACAGCGACCTGAAAGGCGAATCCGTGGTGCTCGTCCACTGCGGAGACGGGCTTTGGTACGCCGCGATGTATGAGGAGCTGCAGGGTATCTTTGCGAACATGGGCGAAACCGATTCGACAGCCTCGCTGGAGACGCGGCTGGGCAAAGAGCGGACACCGGTGCTGTTTCCCGATCTTCCGCTGGCCAGTACGCTGCCGCACTTCAAGCGCTGGCCTCTGCTGCCGATCACGAACCGGGCGATGTGGGGAGCGCTGGAAGGCGCAGTGTCGATGTCCGATGTTCTGAAGAGATATCAGGGACGGTAGTTTGAGGTTGCGAACTTAGCATAAACTGGCACATCTCCAGAACACCCGTCGCCTATGACCCCAAATCGGTTTCTGTACGGATTTGCTATCTTCCTCTCGGCGTTTCTTCTGTTTCTGGTCGAGCCGATGTCGGCCAAACAACTGCTTCCCGCGCTGGGCGGGTCTTCGGCGGTCTGGCTCACTTGCCTGGTCTTCTTCCAACTCACGCTGCTTTTAGGCTATCTCTACGCGCACTGGCTTACGCGGCGTACCTTCAACCGAAGCCAGCGGATGGGATATCTCGTGGCCCTCGCGATTGCCATTACTGCGCTGGCGGCGCAAAAGATGCTGCGTCCCGATCTCAGCCGCGGCTCCATGCATCCGGTCACGACTATATTTATTGATCTCGCGCTGACCATCGGCCTTCCGTTTCTCCTGCTCGGATCGACCAGCCCGCTTCTGC
>Ga0207678_10006898_pt1 | contig 10076 bp, 10 predicted proteins | sample KBSC63metaG_FD_184319 | JGI IMG/M metagenome (GOLD analysis project Ga0207678, IMG submission 184319) | Corn rhizosphere microbial communities from Kellogg Biological Station, Michigan, USA - KBS C6-3 metaG (SPAdes) (version 2) | ecosystem: Host-associated > Plants > Roots > Rhizosphere > Soil ...
GGGCATGCCCGTGATCGGCATGACCCGTTCCGGCGGACTCGCGGAGTACATCTCGGTGCCGTCGGCGGCGCTGAAGAATTTGCCGGCACAGGTTCCCTTTGAGGCCGGTGCTTCGTTTCAGGCCAATTATTTGACGGGATTATATGCCCTCGGCGAGCGCGCCTACCTGCGCGAAGGTGAAACGCTGCTGGTGCTGGGCGCCGCGGGTGGCGTCGGTATCGCCGCCGTTCAACTTGGAAAACTTCTGGGCGCGAAGGTCATCGCCGCCGCGTCGACGCCGGACAAGCGCGATTTCACAACCCGCTTCGGCGCCGATGAAACCATCGACTACACCAAAGCGGATTGGCGCGACACGCTCAAGACGCTGACCGGCGGTCATGGCCCCGATGTCATCTTCGATCCCGTGGGCGGCGAGGTAGCGTTGCAAGCCTTCCGTTCGATCGCCTGGCGCGGCCGGCATCTCGTGGTCGGTTTCGCCTCCGGCACCATTCCGGCGCTCGCGTTCAACCTGCCCCTCCTCAAGGGCGGCGCGCTATTGGGCGTCGATCTCGCCCAGATCCAGAAGCGCGAGCCGGAAACCCATGCGCGGCTGATCGCTCAATTGTTCGATTGGCTCGCATCCGGCAAATTGAGCCCGGTTGTCGGCAAGGTCGTCCCGTTCGAGAATTTTCGCGAGGCGTTCAAGACCATGCAATCGCGATCCGCGCTTGGGAAGATGATCGTCAAGTTCTCCTGATGCTAGATTCGGTAGAGCCGCGCCGCGGTGTCGTGCAGGATCGCTGCCTGGTCGGTCTCGCCGAGATGTGCGATCGCCTTGCGAAAGGTCCGGTATAATTCACCATAGCCGGTCCACAGCTTCTCGATCGGAAAATTGCTGCCGTAGAAGCAACGGTCCGCGCCGAACAGTGCAACCGTCTCCTTGACGATCGGCCCGACCACATCGTCACGGCAGGCATGAACGAATGTGCCGAGCCCGGAGAGCTTGACGTTGACATTTGGGCACTGCGCGAGCGCGGCCATGCCGTCGCGCCAAAGCTGCCAGCCCCGGGGCGACATGTCTTCCAGCATGCCGGCATGTTCGAGCACGAAGGTCGTGGACGGGAACGCTTCCGCGAGCCGTGCGCCATCCGCCATCTGGCTCGCGAATATCTGCAGTTCGAACAGCAGCCCATGATCGGCGAGCAGCGCCAATCCGCGGCGCCAGTCGCTGTCGTTCATGACATCAGGCCGCGGCGCAAAGCGAAATTGCGGATTTTCATGCCAATGCAATTGCTGGCGGATACCCCTTGTTGCCGGCAATTTCGAGAGCTTCCGGAGCAGCGAAGCTGCGTCAAAGTCGGCGAGGTCAGCATGCGCGACATTAGCATGCGGCCAGCCGGTCTCATCGGAAACCGACTGCACCCACAATGCTTCGTCGTAGCTCTTCCCTGCCGGCCAGTTGGTCTGGATGTAGATGGATTCGACGATGTCGCAACCGGCGATATCGTTGCGGTATTCGGCGATCGGATAGTCGCGGCAGATCGGCTGATACGGACCAAAAATTCGCGGCACTTGCGGCCCTGAAAGCCACGGCAGATCGTTCAGCCGCCAGATATGATGGTGGGCATCGATGGTCGGAACGGATTTCATTGCAGCATTCGCTTACGTCTTGGCCGCCGGATCGGTCGCGGCTGCCGGCGCTTCACCAAAAATCTCGGCCGCGATGCGATTGGTTTCGATTGCGGCCGGCACGCCGCAATACATCGCGACCAGCAACAGGACATCCTGCACCTGTTCCCTGGTGCATCCGTTCGCCAGCGCGCCCTTGGCATGGACGCGAAACTCGGCCGGCTTGTTGCTTGCCGCGGTGATGCCCAGCATGACTAGGCTGCGGATGTTGTCCGGAAGACCCGACCGTTCCCAGACATCGCCGTAGACATAGGCATTGATGATGTTTTGGAGCGGCGCGCCGAATTCGCCGGAGGCCGCCATCCGCTTCTCGACATCGGCCTCCCCGAACATCGCTTTGCGCCGTCGCAGGCCGCGCGCGTATAGTTCGCTGATGTCCAATTTTCGCTCCCGATTTTGTCACGCTATTTATACGGTCAATCTTTCCTCGATTCAATCAAGCAAAATGGCTTAACAGGCAAGCATCTTGTTGCTTGGTGAAACTTTGTCCGTATAATTCAATCGAGGGTCAGCCGAGGCCCTGCTTTGAAATATCGGGGAGCGAACGGATGAAGCTGCGACCAGGTGTTTTCGCTGCAATTGTTCTGCTCGGACTGGTCGGGCCAGATGCCTATGCCGCCGACGATTATCCGACGCGGCAAATCAAGATCATCGTACCGTTCCCCGCCGGCGCCGGCCCCGATCAAGTCGCGCGGCTACTCGGCCAGCAATTGCAGGACGCGTTGGGTCAGGCCGTGGTGATCGAGAACCGGAGCGGTGCGCTCGGCAGCATCGGTGCGGCCGAGGTCGCGCGCAGCGCACCCGACGGCTACACGCTGCTGATGGGAACGAACACGACGCAAGCCAGCAACGTCGCGATGCTGAAGAACTTGCCCTACGACCCCGCCAAGGACTTTGCGCCGATCATCCGTACCGTGACCACCGCTATGGTGCTGCTGGTCAAGCCTGATTTCCCGGCCAAGGATCTTCCTCAGTTCATGGAATACGCCAAAACCCATCCGAACATGACCGCCGGTTACGGCTCCGGTGCCTCGCAGATATCGAACGCGCAATTACAAAGCCGCGGCGGCATGTCGATCATCTCGGCGTCGTATCGCGGAGTGCCGTTAGCCGTCACCGACGTGATCGCCGGCGTGATCGATCTCGCCTTTGCTGACTTTTCAGTGGCGATTCCGCAAATGCAGGGCGGCACGCTGCGCGGCATCGGCGTGACATCGCCGAAGCGAAACGAGTTGACGCCCGACCTGCCCCCACTGGCCGACGCCATGCCGGGTTTCGAGTCCACGATCTGGTACGGATTGCTGGCGCCGGCCAATACGCCTGAGCCGATCGTGAACAAGCTCTACACGGCAACCGAAAAGATCCTGTCGATGCCGGCGATCCGCGAAAAGCTGGCAGGCACCGGCATGGTGGTTTCGCCGATGCCTCCGGCTGAATTCGGCAGCTTTGTCCGCAGCGAAATCGTTCGATGGACGGCGGACGCCAAGGCCGCCGGGATCGAAGCAAAATAGCCGCCTTGGTCCGGCGAGATAGGCAGGCCGCTCATGCAAGCTGACGCGCCGGTCGGAATCGTCGGGCTGGGTCTGATGGGGACCGCTCTGTCACAACGCCTGATCGGCGCGGAATTGCCCGCGCCGGGTTTCGACATCGACCCCCGCGCATGCGACAGGCTCAGGCACAATGGCGGGATGGTCGCGGCCTCCGTGCGCGAACTCGCCGACCGGTGCCGCGCGGTTGTCATCGCCGTCTACAGCGGCCTGCAGGCCGAGATGGTGCTCGGGGATATCGAGAACAGCACTGCCCGGCCGGCGATCATTTGCACGACGACCTGCGCACCCAACGAAGTCGTCCGCCTGGCGTCGCGCGCGGCGAGCGTCGGCATTGCTTTCATCGAGGCGCCAATATCGGGCACCAGCGCCGAGGTCAGCGACGGCACTGCCATGGCGCTAATCGCAGGGGCAGACGACGCTATAGACGCGGTCGACCCGCTGCTCGACGTGCTCTGTCCGCGCCGCATCCGGATCGGAACGATCGGCGATGCCAGCCGCGCAAAACTCGCGATCAATCTGATCCTACAGAATAATCGGGCGGTCCTGGCCGAAGGCATTGTGCTGGCCGAACGGATGGGGCTGGATGGGCATGCGTTCCTGGCGGCGGCACGCGAATCCGCGGCCTATTCGCGCGTCATGGACAGCAAGGGAGAAAAAATGCTCAGCCGTGATTTTCGGCCGCAGTCGCATATCTCGCAAACCTTGAAGGATGCGGAGCTGATACTGGCCGAGGCCGCGCGGCGAAATCTCCGTCTGCCTGTAACCGAGGCGCAGGCCGATCTGCTGCGCGCAGCCATCGCGATCGAGGGGCCGGACAGCGACAGCGCGGCCGTGGTCGAAGCGATCCGGCAGCGAGCTACTTCACCCGGGGTTTCCCGATGATCCAGGGAGCCATCGTCGGTCTCGGCCGCTGGGGTCGTAGTCTCGTGGAGGCATCCAGCGGCCACGAACGACTGAAAATCGTTCGCGCGGTTGAGCCCGACCTCGCCACAGCACAGCGTTTTTGCGACGAGCACCATCTACAACTCACCGATGATCTGAATACCGTACTCACCGACCCCGCGATCGATGCCATCTTGCTGGCGACCCCGCACTCGCTGCATCCGGCGCAGGTCATCGCCTGCGCTGCTGCACGCAAACAGGTGTTTTGCGAAAAGCCGCTCGCCTTGCGCCGTGCCGACGCGGCGCGCATGTTCGATGCCTGCCGTCAGGCCGGCGTCATCCTCGCCGTCGGCCACAACAGGCGCTTTTGGCCATCGCTGCGCGCATTGCGCGACATCGTCGCCAGGGGCCAACTGGGTACGATCCTTCATGTCGAAGGCCACAACAGTAACGAGAACTCGCAAAAGATCACCGCGGGCTGGCGATTGTCGCCGGAGGAATCGCCCGGCGGCGGGCTGACCGGCGCCGGGCTGCATGTGCTGGACGCCTTTGTCAGCATGCTGGGCCCGGTACGCAGCATTACCGCGCAGCTCCATTCACGCGAGCAAGGGCCGCCCCCGCTCGACACGGCGATGCTGATGATGGATTTTGTCAACGGCGTCACCGGAACGCTGGCGACGGTCAGAGCGACACCGTTTTACTGGCGCGTGCATGTGTTCGGAAGCAAAGGTTCTGCCGAGGTGCTGGACGAAACCACGCTGGTCGAACGCCGGTCCGGAAGCCAACCGAAACAACACACTTTTCCGGCGATCGATACGCTCCGCGCGGAACTCGAGGCATTCGCCGACGCGATCGAACGCAAACGCCCGTTTCCCGTGCCGGAGGCGGACGTGCTGGCGGCGCTGTCGGCGTTCGAAGCCGCGCTCGCTTCGATGAAATCCCAAAACCCGGTTCTGTGCCATGGCCCGTAAACGCGAACAGGCCAAGACTGAGCAGCTCAAGACCACGCGCTATCGTGACATCGCGGCCGAATTGCAGAAGGCGATCAGGGTCGGCACCTATCCGGTCGGCGATCTCTTGCCAACCGAAACCGAATTGATGGCGCGCCACAAGGCAAGCCGCCAGACCGTGCGCGAGGCGTTGCGTATCATCATCGAACAGGGCCTGATCGTTCGCCGCGCGGGCTTGGGCTCGGTCGTCATCGCGGCCGAGCCGCCGGTGCTGTTCACCCACAGCGTCAAGTCGTTGACCGAGTGGCTGCGATACTCCAACGAAACATATCGCCAGGTGGTGCGCAGCGGCGACATCGTCGCCGACCGCAAGCTCGCGGCCATGTTGAAATGCGAGCCCGGCAAGCATTGGTTTCTGATCGAAGCCATCCGCCGCTCCGATGCCTTCGCCGCGCCGCTCGGCTGGACGGAGATCTACGTGCTGCGAAAATTTTCCGGCGTAATCGACCGTCGCGACCACGGCCGCGCGCCCGTGCATGAGCAAATTGCAAAAATGTACGGCGAGACCATCGAATATGCCCAGCTCGAAGTATTTGCACGGGGCATGCCGGCAAAACTCGCCAAACCGCTGGGAGTGAAGCCGGGGTCACCGGCCCTGACCATGGTTCGCCGCTATTACGGCCGGCGTGAAGAGCTGTTCGAGGTCACTGTGACAACGCATCCGGAAGGCCGCTACACCTATACGATGGACATGCAGCGATCGCTACGGCCGCGGGTTTAGTCCGGACCGTAAGCGTCCTACTCCTTCGCCTTGACGACCTCGCGGTGCGGATCTCCGCTCGGCAGAATGTCCCTGATGTAATCGCGCTGCTTCCACTCCGGCGGTGGCGGCGGCCCCTGCCCTTCGCGGGGAACGTAGGGCGACAATTTCGCACCGGCGAGGTCGGGCACATAGCGCGGGCAATTCGGATAGATCTCGCACTCGATCCGCACCACCAGTTGCGCGCCGAAATGCCGGCCGATCGCGGCGGCATCGTCGAGGATCGAGGCACGGCCGTTGACACGCATCCGCCGGCTCTTGCCGTCGAAACGCACGAACAGCAGACCGACATTTGGATTCTTGGAGATGTTGCCGAGCGTCCTGTACATCGAATTGCCGTCATACTCGGGATATTCGATGATGTTGGGCCCGACGACCTTCACAAACCCGGGATCGCCAGACTTGATATTACAGTCGATATAATCGTTCCAGGAAGTGCCGATAAAGAAGAACGGCGAGGTCTCGATCATCTGCTTTTCGTCATCCCAGAACTCGTAATGTTTGCGGTGCCGCTCGATGGCCTCGGCGACACGCCGGCCATCGAAGCGATCTTGCAGTTCACTCATGCCCTCGTGATAAAACGGTCGCTGCCACATCGCTCGGCTCCCTTTGTTCTCGGGGAAGCTAACGCCGATCCTGTTCGGGTGCCAGCCGCAACCAGCCGTAGAGGGTCAGGCGCCGGGATGCGACCGCCTGACGCGGTCGAACACCGCGAACGCCGCCGCTAGCACGCATCCGGCGATGATGCCGACGGTCAGATCCTCTACCAGAGTGAGGCCGAAGGTGGCGAGCAGCACCGCGCCGCTACGCCAGTCGTGCAGCAGGCGAACGAATTCTTCCTTCTCAGCCATGTTCCAGCAGACCACGACCAGCACGCCGGCCAACGTCGAGAGCGGGATGAAGCTGGCCAGCCGCGCTCCGACAAGCATGAAGATCAGCACAAAGAGGGCATGCATCATGCCCGCGACCGGGCTACACGCGCCCGCACGAATATTGGTCGCCGTGCGAGCGATTGTTCCCGTTACGCTTATTCCACCAAACATTGCTGAAACGATGTTCGCGACACCCTGCGCCACGACTTCCATATTGTAACGGTGCTTACGGCCCGTCATGCCATCTGCCACCTTCGCCGAAAGCAAACTCTCGACCGCTCCAAGCAGCGTGAATGAAAGCGCGGTCGGTAAGATCTCAAGCAGCAAGGAATATGAGATCGACGGCAATCGAGGGCCTGGTAGTCCGTTCGGGAGTTGCCCAAAATGGCTGCCGATAGTCTCGGCCGGCAAATGGAACAACCATGCGATTGCGGCGGCAAGCACGACGGCGATCAGCATGCCCGGCCAGGTCGGCAGCAATCGCCGCAACACGAAGATCAATGCCGCCGAGCCCACACCGACAGCCAGCGCAGCCGGGCTAATTGTCGACAAGGATTGACCAAGCATTGCAAGCTTGGGCAATAGCGGCCCGGGTTCGGCGGCAGGCAATTTCAGGCCGCCGAGATCCCTGAGCTGGCTCGCGAATATCGTGACCGCGATTCCGCAGGTGAAGCCGACGGTGACCGCATGCGGGATATAGCGAATGAGCGTGCCAAGCCGCAGCGCGCCGATCAGCGTCAGCATGAATCCGGAAACAAAAACCGTAAGTAACAGTCCCTCAAAGCCGAATTTGGTGACGGTCGCCGACACCAGAACGATGAACGCGCCGGCCGGGCCGCCGATCTGATAGCGGCTGCCGCCCAATGCGGATACTAAAAAGCCGCCGATGACGGCGGCGTATAATCCGCGCTCGGGCGAAACACCCGAGGCGACAGCGATCGCCATCGATAGCGGGAGCGCCACGATCGCGACCGTCAAGGCCGCAATGATGTCCCTGCGAAAACAGGCCAGATTGTATCCCTCGGCCAAAACCGTTGCGAGCTTTGGACGATAGAGATGTGCGGTAGCGGAGCCGTCGGGCATTGCGGGCAAACCAATCTGGATTCGAGCATCATAGCTGAGGATGAGATGCAGGACCATCAGCCGAATAGGCGCTTCCCGCGATTTTCGATTGATCCAAATCAAAGGGGGAGGGCTGGTTCGCTAGCGATAGCGCTCCAGCGAAAGCCCCTCTGTCGGGATCTCGGACGGACGCCCGAGCAAGCGATCGGCAGTAATCCGCGCCGCACCGCACGCCATGGTCCAGCCAAGGGTGCCGTGGCCGGTGTTCAGATGCAGGTTCGAGTATCGCGTCGGCCCGATGATCGGCGGCCCGTCCGGCGTCATCGGCCGCAAGCCGCTCCAGAACGATGCTCCGCCGATGTCACCGCCGCGCGGAAACAGATCGCGCAGCGAACGCTCCAGCGTGATGCGGCGTTCGGGGGACAATTCGACGCGATATCCGCTCAACTCCGCGGTGCCGCCGACGCGAATTCTATCGCCAAGGCGGGTAATCGCCACCTTGTAGGTCTCGTCCATCACCGTCGATTGCGGCGCGCCGCTATCATCGGTCAGCGGCACGGTTATGGAATAGCCTTTCACCGGGTAAACGGGGATGTCGATGCCGATCGGCCGCAGCAGCAGCGGAGAAAAACTGCCGAGCGCCATGACATAGGCATCCGCCGTCATGGTCCCGGAGTCGGTGACAACGGCTGTGACGCGATCGCCTTCGGTCGTGACGGATTCAATCCGCGTATTGGCGATGAAGCGAACGCCGGCTTCTTGCGCCATCGTCATCAGCCGCTGCGTAAACAAATGGCAATCGCCGGTTTCATCGTCGGGCAGAAGAAGCCCACCGACAAAGGAAGCCGGAGCACCGCCAAGCGCCGGTTCCGCACGGATACAACCGTTGCGATCCAACAGCTCGAACCGGACGCCGTATTCACGGAGCACGGTGATATCCTTATCCACGGAGTCGAGCTGCGATTGTTTCCGGAACAGTTGCAGCGTGCCCTGACTGCGATGGTCGTAAGAAATCCCGGTATCCGCACGCAGTCGTCGCAGGCAGTCGCGGCTATATTCGGAGATCGGCACCATCCTGGATTTGTTGAGGGTGTAGCGCCGAGACGTGCAGTTGAATAGCGTCTGTAACATCCATCGCCACATCAGGGGATCGAGCCGCGGATGCACAACCAGCGGCCCATGCTTGTCCAGCATCCACTGAACAGCCTTGAGGGGAACGCCGGGCCCGGCCCAGGGCGAGGCATAGCCGGGCGAAATCTCACCGGCATTGGCAAAGCTGGTTTCGAGGCCGGCGGCCGGTTGACGATCGACCACCGACACGTCGCAGCCGGCCTTGACGAGTTCATATGCGGTGGAAACGCCGATCACGCCGGCGCCCATGATCAGTATTTTCATCAGACCTATCTTGGCAGAAGGCGATGACCTTGGCGAGACATCAGCGCGGCACTACCGCCGTCGCCTCGATCTCGACGCGCGCAGCTTTCTCTACCAGACGCACCACCTGAACCAGCGCCATCGCCGGATAATGCGTACCAAAAATCTCGCGATAGATTTTGCCGAGCGCCTTGAGGTTCGCCAGATATTCCTCGATGTCGACGACGTACCAGGTCAGGCGCACAAGGTGCTCCGGCTTTGCTCCACCCTCACCGAGGATCTCCGAAATATTGCCCAGGGTCTGACGTACCTGCGCCAGGAAATCCGCAGGCAAATGCCCTTCGGTATCCCAGCCGATCACGCCGCCGGTCACCACCAGGCGGCCGTCGGCCGCCATGCCGTTGGCGTAGCCTTTCGGCATCGGCCAGCCGCTTGGCTGCAGCACCTGTGGGCCAGACGAAGCAGCATCGGTCTTTGGGCCGGCGACGACCGACAGAGCTGGGCCTTTTGGCGCGGTCACCGGCAGTTCTCCTTCATGATCCCGTTCAATGCATTCACTCCGCAGCATCGCGTTTCGATGCCCCGCCTGCCGCGGCCATCTTCCGAAGCGCGAACCGTTGCAGCTTGCCGGTTCCGGTCTTCGGCAGTTGTGCGACGAATTCGACCGCGCGTGGATATTTATAGGGCGCGATCGCGCGCTTGACGTGATCCTGCAGCGCTTCCGTCAATGCAGCGTCGCCCTCGATGCTATCGGCAAGAACGACGTAGGCCTTGACGATCATGCCGCGCGCCTCATCGGGAGCGCCGACGACGCCGCATTCTGCGACGGCCGGATGGGACAGCAATGCCGCTTCGACCTCGGGGCCCGCGATGTTGTAGCCGGAGGAGACGATCATGT
>Ga0207678_10006902_pt1 | contig 10074 bp, 5 predicted proteins | sample KBSC63metaG_FD_184319 | JGI IMG/M metagenome (GOLD analysis project Ga0207678, IMG submission 184319) | Corn rhizosphere microbial communities from Kellogg Biological Station, Michigan, USA - KBS C6-3 metaG (SPAdes) (version 2) | ecosystem: Host-associated > Plants > Roots > Rhizosphere > Soil ...
CGGTCTCGGAGTCCACCATCTGCTGCTTGAGCCGGTTTCCGGTCTCGCGGTTGATCATGTGAAACCGCGTCTTCTCGGCCGCGGTGGTCGCCGGATAAAGCGCGACCGGGCAACTGACCAGCGAGAGCTTTAACGTTCCCTTCCAATAGGCGCGCGGGGCCATTCCGTTCTCCAGCGTTTCAAGGCATTTTGGAACCCCAACAGCCCCATCGGGTTTTGGTTCCGGGTGGGACTTCCGCCGTGATAGGCTTCAACGCCGAAAGAGAATGCGGGACCGGTCGTGCTGCGAAAACTCTCCACCTACCGACAGAAACGCGATTTCGAGAAGACACCGGAGCCGTCGGGCAAGACCGCGGTGGCGCCATCGGCGCAGCGGCGCTTCGTGATCCAGAAGCACGATGCGACGCGACTGCACTATGATCTGCGGCTCGAGTTCGACGGCGTGTTCAAGTCGTGGGCGGTCACCAAGGGACCCTCGCTCGATCCGCATGACAAGCGGCTGGCGGTCGAGGTCGAGGACCATCCGCTCGACTATGGCGATTTCGAAGGCACGATTCCGGAAGGGCAGTATGGCGGCGGCACGGTCATGCTCTGGGACCGCGGCACCTGGGAGTCCGAGGATCCCGAGCGCGGCTTCCAAAAGGGCGACCTCAAGTTCACGCTCCACGGCGACAAGCTGCATGGAAGCTGGGTGCTGGTGCGGATGAGGCATGACCGCACCGGCGGCAAGCGCACCAACTGGCTCCTGATCAAGCATCGCGACGAATATGCCAGCGAGAGCGACGACATTCTCAGCGAGGACAAGTCGGTGGCCTCCGGCCGCGCGATGGCAGAGATCGCCGATGGCAAGGGTCGCGCGCCAAAACCGTTCATGTTGGCGAAGGGTGCCAAGGTCAAGGCCGATGCGGTCTGGCAGTCCAATCGTGTCGAGGAGCCGAAAGGGCGCACCGTCAGGCCGGCGCCCGGTGCGGCGTTGAAGCGCGGGACGGGCGCAAAGACGAAAGCGACGACCGCGACAAGCGCGAAAAGAGTCTCAGAGATGCCGGACTTCGTCGCGCCGCAGCTCTGCACCCCGGTCGAGCGGCCGCCGGCGGCCGACGGCTGGTGCCACGAGATCAAGTTCGACGGCTATCGCGTCCAGCTCCGCGTCGAGGACGGCGAGGCGACGCTGAAGACGCGCAAGGGCCTCGACTGGACCGACAAGTTCGCAGCCATCGCGAAGGAGGCGGGCGAGCTTCCCGACGCCATGATTGACGGCGAGATCGTCGCGCTCGATCACAACGGCGCACCGAATTTCTCCTCGCTCCAGGCCGCGCTGTCGGACGGCAAGACCGAGGACCTGATCTTCTTTGCCTTCGACCTCCTGTTCGCCGAGGGGCTCGATTGCCGGCGCCTGCCACTTGGCGAGCGCAAGGACCGCCTCAGGCAACTCCTGGAAGCAGGCAAGAAGAAATCGAGCCAAATCCGCTATGTCGAGCATTTCGAGAGCAGCGGCGATGCCGTGCTGCAATCGGCCTGCAAGCTCGAGCTCGAAGGCGTGGTGTCGAAGAAGCTCGATGCGCCTTACCGGTCGGGGCGAACGGAAAGCTGGACCAAGGCCAAATGCCGCGCCGGCCATGAGGTCGTGATCGGCGGCTGGAAGACCACCAACGGCAAATTCCGCTCGCTGATGGCCGGCGTGCACCGCGGCGATCATCTTGCCTTCGTCGGCATGGTCGGCACCGGCTTCGGCGCGGACACGGTCAAGCGCATCATGCCGTCCTTGAAGGCCATGGAGGCCAGGCAAAGCCCCTTCGGCGGCAAGAACGCACCGAAAAAGACGCGCGACGTGCACTGGCTGAAGCCGGAGCTCGTCGCCGAGATCGAGTTCGCCGGGTTCACCGCCGACGGCAATATCCGCCAGGCCGCCTTCAAGGGCCTGCGGCAGGACAAGCCGGCTGAGGAGGTCGAGGTGGAAACACCCGCCGATACCGAACTCGCAAAGCCCTCGGCCAGGAAGCGTGCCGTGCCGAAGGCAGGCAAGCGCAAGGATGCCGGCACGGCCGAGGTGATGGGTGTCGTCATCTCAAAGCCGGACAAGGAGCTGTGGCCGGATGGCGGCGACGGCGAGGGCGTCACAAAACTCGATCTCGCGCTCTATTTCGAGGCCGTCGGCGCCTGGATGATCGAGCACATCAAGGGCCGGCCCTGTTCGATCCTGCGCGCGCCTGATGGCATCGGCGGCGAAAAATTCTTCCAGCGCCATGCCATGCAGGGCACGTCGAACCTGCTGGAGCTCGCAAAGGTCTCGGGCGATCGCAAGCCGTACCTGCAGATCGATCGCGTCGAGGGGCTCGCCGCGGTCGCGCAGATCGGCGGCGTCGAGCTGCATCCCTGGAATTGTGCCCCGGACGCCTACGATACGCCGGGCCGGCTGGTGTTCGATCTCGATCCCGCGTCGGACGTCAAATTTGCCGATGTCGTGGACGCCGCCAAGGAGATGCGGCAGCGCCTCACCGACGTCGGCATGGAGAGCTTTTGCAAGACCACCGGCGGCAAGGGCCTGCACGTGGTGGTGCCGCTGCTCCATGGCGCGCGCGACAAGGTGAGCTGGAAGGAGGCCAAGGCGTTCGCGCAAGGCGTTTGCCAGTGGATGGCCGACGACGATCCCGAGCGCTATCTGCTCAACATGTCGAAGAAGCTGCGCAACGGAAAGATCTTCCTGGATTATTTGCGCAACGATCGCCTGTCGACGGCGGTAGCTCCGCTGTCACCCCGTGCGCGCGATGGCGCGACCGTGTCGATGCCTGTGACGTGGGCGCAGGTGAAGGGCGATCTCGATCCGAAGCGGTACACGGTGCGGACGGTGCCGGGTCTGCTGGCGCGCTCGAAGGCCTGGGATGGCTATGACGACGCGGCCACATCGATCACTGCGGCGGCGAAGAAGCTCGCGGGGAAGAAGAAGTAGGGTGGGCAAAGCGAAGCGTGCCCACCAGCTTTCTTATTGCGGCGAAGAGGTGGGCACGGCGCGTTGCGCCTTTGCCCACCCTACGAGGCCGCTACAGCTCCTTGCGCTAGATCCGTCCGAGCAACAGCAGGATCAGCAGGATGACGATGACGAGCCCGAGGCCGCCGCCGCCGTAATAGCCGGTGCCGTAGAACGGGCCGCCGCCGATGCCGCTGAAGCCGCCGAGCAGCGCGATGACCAAAATGATCAGAATGATCGTACCGATAGACATGCTAGTCTCCTCCAGCCCTTTGTTGAAAGGGTCGTTTGCACCTGTCCCGTGGTGCGAGGGCAACTTGCCGCAGGTTCTATAGTTCCCACGATGAAACACGGCGAACGGGGCCAACTTGCATGGAACCTTTGCCAGTCCAGGCGGCATGACTATGTGAGGATCAGTCACCACAGGGCAGCGCCATGTCAGCACCGCTTGTCGTCTCCATTCCGCATCGTCTCGGCCGCGAGGAAGCCGTGCGCCGGCTCAAGACCGGGCTCGGCCGCGCCGCAGCCAGCATTCCCGTGATGCAGGTCGAGGAGGAGCGCTGGAACGGCGACAGCATGAATTTTCGCATCCGCGCGCTCGGGCAGATCGCGAGCGGTCAGGTCGATGTCGCAGACGACCACGTCAAGGTTGAGGTAGTGCTGCCGTGGCTGTTGCAGCGCTTCGCCGAGATGGCGCAGGCGACCATCCACAAGCGCGGGCAGCTGCTGCTGACCAAGGACGGGGGCAAGTAGCCGTCAGCTACGAGCGCGCTGTTGCCTGGGTCTCGCACTGCTTGCGGCGCGTGCTTCGATGACCGCAGCGGGAATATCCCGGAAGGCTTGCGCCAGCGGCAATTGATTGCCGGAAAAGCCCGGCCCGGTGTAGCCGGTGATGTCGATCGTCGCGTCAACACCCTCGAACGCGGGCCATTGTCGGCCCTCTTGCGTGAACGGCGCAAACTGGCGCCCGACCACGACGATCGCAGCCGTGCGGCCGTGTCGGCGGACAAAGGCGATGACGTGGTCTGCGTGCGCGCCCCGGACCTGTAGCGGCTGATACTCGCCCTGCGCGAACACATCGGCGACTTCGTTGCGCAGTTTGAGCAGGTGCCGCGTCCAGGCCAGCTTGAGCTGGCCGTTCGGCCAGGTCTTGATCAGCCCGCGCCAGTCCGGCGCTTCCAGTGACATCAGCGCCGTCTGCCGCGCGGCAAAGTCCACCGGGCGGCGGTTGTCGGGATCGACCAGCGACAGGTCCCAGTATTCGGTGCCTTGGTAGAAGTCGGGCACGCCGGGCAGAGTCGCCTTGAGTGTGAGCTGGCTCAGCGAGTTCAAGGAGCCGAGCAGCGCGACGCGGCGTGCCAGGGTTTGCAGCGCCTCCAGGAACTCGCTGGATTGCGCTGGATCGAGGATCTTCGCGATGAAGCTCGCGACGCCGTTCTCATAGGCCTCGTGCGGGTTGAGCCAGCTGGTCTCCTCCTTGCCCTCGCGCGCGGCCTTGAGCGCATAGGCCTGGATGCGCTCGACGAAGCCGGCATCGGCTGTCTCCTCAAGCGGCCAGGCGCCGAGCAGGGTCTGATAGAGCATGTATTCGAACGTCGCCGACGGCGCGCGCAGATTGCCGTCGAGCGCGAGGTGCGGCGCGTTCAGCACCTTCCAGCGTGCCACCGCGCTGGTCCATTCGCCGGGAATCTCGCTGAGCGCCGCGATGCGCGCGCGGGCATCCTCGCCGCGCTTGGTGTCGTGGGTCGCGGTCGCCGTCATCCCTTGCGGCCATTCGTTGGCACGCGCGCGCATGGCCTCATGGAAGGCAGGTATCGTGAGGCCATTGCTCGCGGGGTCGCCGCCGACCTCGTTCAGGGCGAGCAGCCGGTGGAATTGATAGAACGCGGTGTCCTCCAGCGACTTCGCCATCATCGGTCCCGTGAACTGCTGCACCTTCAGCGCGAAGCGGCGCACCCGCGGGGCGCTGTGCGGGGGACGGCCGGGTTTGAGCAGGTCCATGGTCAGCGCGTCGCGCAGGAAGTCGAAGATGCCTTCATCCGCGGCGAACCATTCCGCGCGGGCCCGTTCGATGGTGTCGTCGATCAGCTTGCGGTCGAGCGCGGTCGGGCCGCTATGCGTCAAATAGGTGCGATAGACCGGGAAGTGCAGCACGTACAATTCGAGTGCCTGCCGCAGGCTGTCGGCGGAGAAGTCGCGGGTCGAGTAATGCCCGTTGGCGATGCGCGCGAGCAGGCGGGTCAGCACGGTGAATTCGCTGGTCAGCAGCGTCTCCAGCACGCGCCGCTTGGCGTCCTTGACGTAAGGAGCCAGCCGCGGCGGACGGTTGCTGATCTGCCGCCAGGTCTCGTTCAGCGCCTCCAGCCCTTTCGCGTCGACCAGAACCTGAGTGATGACATTCATCCACTCATAGCCCGTGGTGCCCTGAACGCCGGCAAAATGCGGCAGGCGCTCGTGCTCGCACAGGATCTTCTCAATCACGGTATAGAACGGCTTTGTGTTGCCTTGCGCGTCGCGCACCAGCCGGCGCAGCCGCTGACAATATTGTGCAGGATCGCGCAGGCCGTCGATGTGATCGAGGCGGATGCCTTGCAGCTTGCCGTCGGCAATGAGCTGCTTCACCAGCCGGTGCGTGGCGGCGAACGTGCTCGCGTCCTCGACGCGCAGGCCCGCGAGCCCGTTGACGTCGAAGAAGCGGCGATAGTTGATGTCGCTGGAGGCGAGCCGCCAGTGCCCGAGCTTGTAGTGCTGGCGCTCCAGCAGATGATGCAGCGCCAGCGTCTGCGCCGGACGATCCTTGGCGGAACGATAGGCGGGGAGGCCGCGCTCGATGATGTCGGCGCTGCCGGCGATCTCCTTGAGCTCCGCCTTGAAGCCGGGCGCTTCCCTGCGGTTGGGACGACGCAACCCCGTGTAGCGGGCCGCGAGCGCGAGCAGGCGCTTGCCGGCCTCGGTCTCGGCGGCGTCGGCTTCCTTCACGATCACGCGCAGCATTTCGCCATAGCGTTCCGGCGCGATCGGCAGGCGATGCTCGAAATACCAGGCGGAAAAACTGCCTTCATCGGCATCGTAGCGCAGCTCGATGTCGCCGCGCTCCAGCGCCTCGCCATAGGGCGAGCCGAGGATCGGCAGCAGCACGCCGCCGCGGGCACGATAGGCCAGTTGATCCCAGTCGATGTCGAAGGAAACCGCATGCGGCGAGGCCTGGCCCCATTCCAGCACGTCGAGCCACCAGGGATTGTCGGCAAAGTGCACGCCGACATGGTTCGGCACGAAGTCGATGATGAGGCCGAGGTCGTGCTGCGTGAGGGCATCGCTCAATCGAGCAAAGCCGGCCTCGCCGCCGAGCTCGGGATTGAACTGGCTGTGGTCGACGGTGTCGTAGCCGTGGGTCGAGCCCTTGCGCGCCTTCATCACCGGCGAGGCGTAGAGATGCGTGATCCCGAGTGCCTTGAGGTAAGGCACGACCGCGGCGGCCTTGTCGAAGTCGAAATCCGCGGTGAGCTGAAGCCGATAGGTCGCAAGAGGAATGGCAGGAGGCATGCTAACCTCCGAGATGCCAGATCACCGACCAGGGTGGGAGCCGATCGCCGCTGACGGAGCCCCAGATCGGCGTGCCTGTCGCGTCGCTGGGACGTGCGATGTCCTTGTCCGAGAGATTGGCGGTCAGGCGCAACCTCGCGCCGTCGCCCATGCGCCAATGTGCGGTGAGCAGGCCGCTATCGGCCGTCGCGGCATCGCCGAACCTCGCACCCTTCAGGCGCGGTGCGATCTCCTTGTGACGCAGCGCGAGCAGCTCCCGCACCAGCGCCAGCCGCGCATCCTGCCCCGGCGTGTGGCCGGTCCAATCCAGCACGGCCGATTGCAGCGTTTTGGGATCGAGCGGATCGGGGACCTCGTCGCCGTATTTCTCGTAGGCCCAGGCATATTCCTGCTTGCGGCCCTTGCGCACGGCATCGGCAAGGCCACCCTGGAAATCGCAGAAGAACGGGAAGGGCACCGTGGAGCCCCATTCCTCGCCCTGGAACAGCATCGGCACCATCGGTGCGAGCAGGGTCACCACGAGCGCGGCTTCGATCTGCCGCGGTGATGCCAGGCTCTCGAGCCGGTCCCCCAATGGGCGATTGCCGATCTGGTCGTGGTTTTGCAGGAAGTTGACGAAGGTCGCCGGCGGCAGCTCGCCGCTCGCCTCGCCGCGCGGCTTCTTGCCCCAGAACTCCGAGGTCTCGCCCTGGTAGACGAAGCCCGAGGCGAGCGCGCGCGCAAGATCCATGCGCGGCGTCTGGTAGTCGGCGTAATAGCCCGCGAGCTCGCCGGTCAGCATCACGTGCCAGACGTGGTGATAATCGTCGTTCCACTGCGCGCGATATTTGCCGTTGGGCGGATCCTGCGCGGCATCGAGCAGGCTGGCGCGGTTGTCGCCGTTCTCCAGCACGAGATGGATGTGCCGTCCGGTGGCCTTGGCAAGCTCGCCGGCGGCGACGCTGAGATCCTGCAACATCGACTGCTCGCCCGGGATCGCCATGATGTGATTGGCGGCATCCAGTCTCAGGCCGTCGAAGCGGTAGTCGGTGAGCCAGGACAGCGCGTTCTCGACCGCGAAGGCCCGGACCTGCGGCACGCGATAATCGATCGCGCTGCCCCAGGGCGTATGCGCATCGGTGAAGAAGGCCGGCGCATAGCGGCCGAGATAATTCCCCTCGGGGCCGAAATGATTGTAGACGACGTCGAGAAACACCATCAGCCCGCGCAGATGCGCCTCGTCGATCAGTGTCTTCAGGTCCTCGGGCCGGCCATAGGCGCTGTCGGGCGCGTACCACAGCACGCCGTCATAGCCCCAGCCGCGGCGGCCGGCGAAATCGGCCAGCGGCATCAATTCCAGCGCGGTGATCCCGGTCGCAACGAGATGATCGAGCTTGTCGATCATGGCGCGGTAGGTGCCCTCAGGCGTGAAGGTGCCGACATGGGTCTCGATCAGCACCGTCTCTTCCCAGGGACGTCCGCGCCAATCGCGCGCGCGCCACGCGAAGGCATCATGATCGACGACTTCGCTCGGGCCAAAAACGTCGTCCGGCTGGAAGGCGGATGCGGGATCGGGCACGTCGATCTCGTCGTCGATCCTGAACTGGTAGGGACTTCCGACGGGCAGGCCGGCAATCTCGGCGACATACCAGCCATCCTGCCGGCGCTGCATCGCGTGTCTTCTGTCGAGCAGGAGATCGACTCGGCGAGCGCCGGGCGCCCACAGCCGGAACGACACGCCGTCCTTGGTCGGCCTCGCCCCGAACGATGGTCTCATAGCGCCCCCGCGAAGGCGAGCACGGAGCGCGGCGGCGCCTTGCTGTCGCTTCCGGGCTGGAAGTCGGCCGTGTTCAGCTTGGCATCGGTCGTGTTCAGGATCTGCTGCCAGCTCTTGTATTCGGTCATTTTGGGCAATTTGAATGCGATCTCTTCGGGGGCGGCGTTCAGAACGATAAAGATCGCGGCGCTGCCCGGTTCCATCGGCCCCATCACATACGAGAGGAACCTGCCTTCCGGGAATTTCCAGTCGTTCTCCGTCATCTCGTCGCCAGCCGGGGTCAGCCACAGCGCGCCGTAAGAGATGCCGTCCTTGGGGCGGCCGTCGAGCCAGCGATGGCTGCGAAGTTGCGAGAACCGGCGGCGGATGTCGGCGAGTTGGGCGACGAAATCGACCATGTCGTCGCCCTCCTTGCCGAGATTGTCCCAGCCGACCCAGCCGATCTCATTGTCCTGGCAATAGGCGTTGTTGTTGCCGGATTGCGAATTGCCGACCTCATCGCCGGCGAGGATCAGCGGAATGCCCTGCGCGAGCATCAGACAGGCCAGCACGTTCTTGCGAAGCTGGCGGCGCAGGCCAATGATATCGGGATCGTCGGTCGGACCCTCGACACCGCAATTGTTGCTGTGGTTGTCGTTGGAGCCGTCGCGATTGTCCTCGCCGTTGGCCTCGTTGTGCTTCTCGTTGTAGCTGAAGAGGTCGGCGAGCGTGAAGCCGTCGTGGACGGTGATGTGGTTGATGCTGGCGCGCGGCCGTCTTCCGTCGTGGTTGAACAGGTCGGAGGACGCCGTCATCCGGCTGGAGATGTCGCCGATCAGGCTGCCTTCACCGCTCCAGTAGCGGCGCATGGCGCTGCGATACCGATCGTTCCACTCCGACCATTGGGAAGGGAATGCGCCAACCTGGTAGCCGCCGAGCCCGAGATCCCAGGGTTCGGCGACGAGCTTCACCGCCGCCAGCACCGGGTCCTGCCGGATCGCCGTCAGGAACGAGCTGCCGCGATCATAGCCGTTCGGTCCGCGCGCGAGCGTGGTGGCGAGGTCGAAGCGGAAGCCGTCGACATGGCAGACCTCGACCCAGTAGCGCAGCGAATCCATCACCATCTGGAGCACGCGCGGATGGGTGAGGTTCACCGACGAGCCGCAGCCGGTGAAGTCGTCGTAATAGCGCGGGTTCTCGCGGTTCAGCCAGTAATAGGAGGCATTGTCGATGCCGCGGTAGCACAGGGTCGGACCGAGGTGATTGCCTTCGGCCGTGTGGTTGTAGACGACGTCGAGCATCACCTCGATGCCGGCATCGTGCAGGCGCGCGACCGTGGTGCGGAAGGAATCGAGCGCATTGTCCTGGGCGTAGCGCGGTTCGGGCGCAAAGAAGGACAGCGTGTTGTAGCCCCAGTAGTTGACGAGCTTCTTCTCGACCAGAATGCGGTCGTCGATGAAGCTGTGGATCGGAAGCAGCTCGACGGTGGTGACGCCGAGCGTTTTCAAATGCTCGATCATCGCCGGCGACGACAGGCCGCCATAGGTGCCGCGCAAATTCGGCGGCACGTCGTCGCGCTTCTGCGTCAGACCCTTGACGTGGGCCTCGTAGATGATGGTGTCTTCCCAGGGGATGTTGGGCCGGATCTCGCGACGGCCCCAGTTGAAGGTCTCGTCGACGACGACCGCCTTGGGCATGCCGCGCGCGTTGTCGCGCCGGTCGAAGGAGAGGTCCTCGCGCGGCGAACCGGTGCGATAGGCGAAATGGGCATCGCTCCAGACCAGCCGCCCGGCGAGCCGTTTGGCGTAGGGGTCGAGCAGCAGCTTGTTGG
>Ga0207678_10006903_pt1 | contig 10074 bp, 7 predicted proteins | sample KBSC63metaG_FD_184319 | JGI IMG/M metagenome (GOLD analysis project Ga0207678, IMG submission 184319) | Corn rhizosphere microbial communities from Kellogg Biological Station, Michigan, USA - KBS C6-3 metaG (SPAdes) (version 2) | ecosystem: Host-associated > Plants > Roots > Rhizosphere > Soil ...
TTCGGGGATTTCGCCAACGGGGCCCAGAGCATCATCGACCAGTTCATCGCCGCGGGCGAAGCCAAGTGGCTGCGCGCCAGCGGGCTCGTCATGCTGCTCCCGCACGGCTTCGAAGGGCAGGGGCCGGAGCACAGCTCGGCCCGGCTCGAGCGCTACCTGCAGCTGTGCGCCGAGGACAATCTCCAGGTCGCGAACTGCACCACGCCGGCCAATTATTTCCACATCCTGCGGCGCCAGATGCGGCGCGATTTCCGCAAGCCCTTGATCCTGATGACGCCCAAGTCGCTGCTGCGGCACAAGCTCGCGGTATCGAGCCTCGCCGATTTCACCGGGGAAGGGCATTTCAAGCGCATCCTGTCCGATCTCAACCCGCCGGCCGAGGGCGAGACCAGGCGGCTGGTGCTGTGCTCAGGCAAGCTCGCCTACGACCTCATCGAAGCGCGCGACAAGGCCGGCGACCTCGGCGTCGAGATCCTGCGCATCGAGCAGCTCTACCCGTTCCCGTCGGAGCCGTTGGTCAGGCGGTTGAAGGCGATGCCGAGACTGCAGGACGTGATCTGGGCGCAGGAAGAGCCGAAGAACAACGGCGCCTGGTCGTTCGTCGAGCCTTTGCTCGAAGCCTCCCTCGCCGAAGCCGGCTTCAGCGGGATGCGCCCGCAATATGCGGGGCGGGATTCGGCGGCTTCGCCCGCAACCGGGCTCGCCAAGCGCCACGCCGCCGAGCAGGCGGCCTTGATCGAGGCCGCGCTCGGCCATAGCAGCGCGCCAGGCTCCTCCGCGGTCGCGGCCGAATAAAGGGAAATCATGGCAACCGACGTCCAAGTCCCCGCGCTGGGAGAATCGATCACCGAAGGAACGCTCGCCCAGTGGCTGAAGAAGCCGGGCGAAGCGGTCGCCGCGGACGAGCCGATCGCGAGCCTCGAGACCGACAAGGTCAGCGTCGAGGTGCCGTCGCCGATCGCCGGCGTGCTGACCGAGCAGCTGGTCCAGGAAGGCGACACGGTCGCGGTCGGCGCCGCGATCGCCCGGATCGACGAAGGCGCGACTGCCGGTACGGCAGCTCCGGCGCCTGAGCCTGCGGCCGCGAGCGTCACCAACCCCGCCGGCGCGGGCGAAACGCCGGCGCTTCGCGGCGATGACCATGCGCCGGTCGCCGAGGCGCCCGACGACGGCGTCACCACCCTCTCGCCAGCGGTGCGCCGCGCAGTGCTCGAATATCATGTCGACCCGAGCAAGATCCGCGGCTCGGGCAAGGACGGGCGCCTGACCAAGGACGACGTAATCGCCGCCGCCGAGGCGCAGAAATCTGGTTCCCCGGCGCAGGCCGGGGCCCAGGCTTCGCCGCAGGCGAAGGTAGCGGTTCCAACTGAAGCACAGCCTGCGGCTCCTGGACCCCGGCCTGCGCCGGGGAACGCGGGCGAACGGCGTGAAGAACGCGTCAAGATGTCGCGGCTGCGCCAAACCGTCGCCAAGCGCCTGAAGGACGCGCAGAACACCGCTGCGATGCTGACGACGTTCAACGACGTCGACATGTCGGCGGTGATCGACGCCCGCGCCCGCTACAAGGACCTGTTCGAGAAGAAGCACGGCATCCGCCTTGGCTTCATGGCCTTTTTCGTGAAGGCCTGCGCGCTCGCCGCCAAGGACGTGCCGAGCGTCAACGCCAGCCTCGAAGGCGACGAGATCGTCTACCACGACTATCTCGACGTTTCGGTCGCGGTGTCGGCGCCCAAGGGCCTCGTCGTGCCGGTCGTCCGCAACGCCCAGGCGATGAGCTTTGCCGAGATCGAGAAGACCATCGCCGCCTACGGCAAGAAGGCGAAGGAAGGGAAGCTCACCGTCGACGAGATGAGCGGCGGCACCTTCACCATCTCCAACGGCGGCGTGTTCGGCTCGCTCCTGTCGACTCCGATCATCAACCCGCCGCAGTCGGCGGTGCTCGGGATGCACCGCATCGAGGAGCGGCCGGTGGTCAAGGACGGCCAGATCGTCGCCCGGCCGATGATGTATTTGGCGCTGAGCTACGACCACCGGATCATCGACGGCCGCGAGGCGGTGACCTTCCTCGTCCGCGTCAAGGAAGCGATCGAGGACCCAACGCGACTCTTGATCGACCTTTAGCTCGTCACTCCCGCGCAAGCGGGAGTCCCGCTACCTATATTGCCCTCGAAAGGAAGCGGGATCCCCGCTTCCGCGGGGATGACGGAAGAGAGACATGGCAGAGAATTACGATTTCGACATGCTGGTGATCGGCTCCGGCCCCGGCGGCTACGTCGCCGCGATCCGCGCCGCGCAGCTCGGGCTCAAAACCGCCTGCGCCGAGAGCCGCGAGACGCTCGGTGGGACCTGCCTCAACGTCGGCTGCATCCCGTCCAAGGCGCTGCTCCACGCATCGGAATATTACGAGGCCGCGGCGGGCGGGGCGATGGCCAAGATGGGCATCAAGGTCACGCCCGAGCTCGACCTTCCCGCAATGCACGCCCAGCGCATCGACGCGGTGAAGAGCCTGACCGGCGGAATCGAATTCCTGTTCAAGAAGAACAAGATCGAATGGCTGAAGGGCCACGCCAGCTTCGAAAGCGCGGACACCGTCAAGGTCGGCGACCGCACCGTGCGCGCGAAGAACATCGTCATTGCCACTGGCTCCTCGGTCACCCCGCTGCCCGGCGTCGAGATCGACGAGAAGATCGTCGTCTCCTCGACCGGCGCGCTGGAGCTGGACAAGGTGCCGGATCACCTTGTCGTCATCGGCGGCGGCGTCATCGGGCTCGAGCTCGGCAGCGTCTGGCGGCGCGTTGGCGCCAAGGTCACCTGCGTCGAGTTCCTCGACCAGATCCTCCCGGGCTTCGACGACGACGTGCGCAAGGAAGCCAACAAGATCTTCAAGAAGCAGGGCATCGAGTTCCGGCTCGGCACCAAGGTCACCGGCGTGAAGGTCGACGGCGGCAAGGCGACTCTGACGGTCGAGCCGGCCAAGGGCGGAGCATCAGAGACGATCGAGGCCGACGCGGTCCTCGTCTCGATCGGCCGGCGACCAAACACCGACGGCCTCGCGCTCGACAAGGCGGGCCTGTCGACCAACCAGCGCGGCCAGATCGAGACCGACCACGACTTCCGCACCTCGGTCCCCGGCATCTGGGCGATCGGCGACGTCATCCCCGGCCCGATGCTCGCCCACAAGGCCGAGGACGAGGGCATCGCGGTCGCGGAGAATATCGCCGGCCTCACCGGGATCGTGAACCACGACGTGATCCCGTCGGTGGTCTACACCATGCCCGAGATCGCCGGCGTCGGCCTCACCGAAGCCCAGGCGAAGGAGCATGGCGAGGTAAAGGTCGGCAAGTTCCCGATGCTCGCCAACAGCCGCGCCAAGACCAACCATGAGCCCGACGGCTTCGTGAAGGTCGTCGCCGACGCCAAGACCGACCGCGTGCTCGGCGTGTGGATGATCGCCAGCGTCGCGGGCACGATGATCGCCCAGGCCGCGCAGGCGATGGAGTTCGGCGCCACGTCGGAGGACATCGCCTACACCTGCCACGCCCACCCGACCCACAGCGAGGCGCTCAAGGAAGCAGCGATGGCGGTGACCGGCAAGCCGATCCACATCTAGCTGCGGGACCCCGGCTCCTCCGGCACCGCTTGGCGCGGCGCGAGGTCACGCTGCCAGCGGCCGACATCGACCCAGCGGCCGAGCTTGAACCCGACTCCGCGCTCGACCCCGGCAAGCGCGAAGCCGAGCTTCTCGTGCAGCGCAACGCTTCCCGCGTTGGGCAAGGCGATGCCGGCAATGGCCGTGACGAAGCGCCGTTGCTCGAGCAGGTCGAGGTGCGCCGCGAGCAGCCTGCGGCCGAGACCGCGACCCTGCGCTTGTGGCGACAGATAGATGCCGGTCTCGACGCTCCACCGATAAGCCGCTCGATTGCGCATCGGCGCGGTCGACGCATAGCCGACGACCGTGGCGCTCTCCTCGACGACCAGCCAGGGATGGAGCGGGTTGCTCATGCGCCCGGCAATTGCGTCGATCGCGGGCGTCGCTTCCTCGAAGGTGAAATGGGTCGCTTCGACGTAAGGGCGATAGATCGCCGCGATCGCCGCTCCGTCCGCGGCGGTTGCCAACCGTATCAGGGCAGCCATGGAGCTGCGCCATACGCCAGAACCCGCGCGCAAGCCGGGCGAGATGTTCACCCGGTCAGGACAGCCAGTCGGCGATCAGCGCGAGCAGGCTTTTGTCGCGCGGCTTGAGCTGCGCTGGTGCGACCGCCGGGCATTCGAGACAGCGCGCCTGGATGGTCGGGCCGTCGAGGATCGAGCGGACCTCGGCGATCGCCGCCGCGAGTTGCTGCTGCGGCGCTCCGGCCATGACCGCGAACGCATCCTCCGAGCTCGACGTGTCGTCGCTGTCGGACGCGAACGATTCGAGCAGCTGGTCCCGGAAGCTCCGGGGCGCCTCGAGGTAGCGCACGCCGCGTTCGTCGCCGAGCTTCGCCAGCTGCGCGGCCTTGGCGATCGCCTCGCTCATTCCGCCAAAGCCGTCGACCAGGCCTATCTGCCGCGCGGTGCCGCCGTCCCACACCCGCCCCTGGGCGATCTTGTCGACATCGGCCGGGCTCTTGTGCCGCGACGCAGCGACGATTGCGAGGAAGCGGCGGTAGGTCGATTCGATGCCCGTCTGGATCAGCGCATTGGCTTCGGGCGAGGGGCCCTTCAGAAGGTCAGGCTCGCCCGATAGCGGGGTCGTCTTCACGCCGTCGACTCCGACTCCGAGCTTCTGCAGCGTCCCCTGGAAGCTGGGCAGCACGCCGAACACGCCGATCGATCCGGTAATGGTCGAGGGCTCGGCGTAGATGAAGTCGGCCGGGGTCGAGACCCAATAGCCGCCCGATGCGGCGACGCTGCCCATCGACACGACCACCGGGATCTTGGCTTCCTTGGCTTCGAGCAACGCCTGGCGGATGCGCTCCGACGCCATCACCGATCCGCCTGGGCTGTCGACGCGCACGACCAGCGCCTTGACCTTCTTGTTGCGGATGCCGTCCTCGATCGCCGCGGCGATGCTGTCGCCGCCGGCAGTCCCGCCAGCGGCCTTGCCGTCGACGATCATCCCGGCGATCGTCACGACGCCGATCGGCCCGGTCGACTTCTTCGCCACCTTGTCGGCGATGTAGGACGCGAGCTTGATCCTCTTGTAGCCGGCGAGCGCGGTCGAATCCTTGCCGCCGAGCTCGGCCAGCCGCGCCTCGAACTCGCGCCGCTCGCCGATCCGGTCGACCAGCCCTGCGGCCAGCGCCGCCTTGGCCATGTCGCCGCCGGCAGCGCTCACCGCGCCTGGCAAGTCCCTGAGGAACAAGTCGACATTGGCCTTGGGCCGGGCCTGTTTGACGCTTTGCCGCCACGATTCGAGCATCGCCTGGCCGAGCGCCATGTAATTCTCGCGCGCTTCGGGCGACATGTCGTTGCGGATGAACGGCTCGACCGCCGACTTGTAGGTGCCGACGCGATAGACGTTGGCGGTCACCCCGAGCTTGTCGAGCAGGCCCTTGTAGTAGAGCCCGCTGCCGCCGGGGCCGGCGACGAGCACCGCTCCGAGCGGGTTAAGCCACACTTCGGACGCCGCCGAGGCGAGTTGGTAGCTGTCGTTGGTATAGCCGACCGCGTAGGCGATCACCGGCTTGTGCGCTGCGCGGACGCGGCGGATCGCGTCGTTGAGGTCGGACATCGCGGCCTCGCCACCGCCGGTGAAGCCGTCGAGGTCTAGCGCCACCGCTTTGACCCGGCTGTCGTCCTTCGCCGCGTCGAGCGCCGCGACCAGATCGCGCAGTCGATACTGGCGCACCCGGCTGCCGCCGGCGATGTCGGAGAATTCGACCCGCGACGGCTGTTCGACCACCGAGCCCTTGAGGTCGAGCGCAAGAACGCCGTCCTTCACCGGCGCCGGCTTCGCCGCCAGCGCGGCGTAGAGCATCGCGAAGAACAGCAGCATGAAGATCAGGACCAGTGCGTCCTTGATCCCGACGAGGAGCTTCCAGATTGCGCTTACCAACTTCATCTTGCGACCTCTGCAGAACTGGCGCGGTGGCTAACCCAGAACCGGCGCCATTGCGAGCGCCGAAGGCGCGCGGCAACCAGTCCTTCCGGATTGCTTCGACGCGCCGCTCCCCGCAATGACGCTTCGATGGACCGTCAGACGACCGTTGCCGTGAAAGTGGACCGCGGCGCGTGGCTCTCCGAGCTGCGCGCGACGCTGACGCTGGCCTGGCCGCTGATGCTTGCCAACCTCACCCAGCAGATCATCCAGGCGACCGACGTCCTCCTCATGGGCCGCCTCGGCGCGACGCAGCTCGCAGCGGCGACGCTTGCGCTCAATCTCACCTTCACCATCAACATTTTCCTGCTCGGACTGATCACTGCGTCGGCGCCGATGATGGCGACCGCGCTGGGGCAGCGCTCGAACGCGGTTCGCGACGTCCGCCGGACCTTCCGCGCCGGGCTGTGGCTGATGCTGATGGCGATGCCGCCCTACTGGCTGCTGCTGTGGCATGTCGGGCCGATCATGCGAGCCTTCGGCCAGTCCGCCGAGCTTGCGTCGCAGGGCCAGACGTTCCTCCGCGCCTACATGTGGTGCACTGCGCCGTGGCTGCTGTTCCAGCTGCTCCGCAACTTCATGTCGGCGCTGGAGCGGCCGCGGGTCGTGCTGTGGCTCAGCCTCACCGGGATCGCGCTCAATTTCCTCCTCAGCTGGTCGCTGATCTTCGGCCATTTCGGGCTTCCAGCGCTCGGCCTCGCCGGCGGTGGCGTCGGCAGCACGCTGACCTGGCTCTTCATCTGCGGCGCGCTCATTTGCGTTGCGACGCTCCACCGCCATTTTCGACGGTTCCACCTGTTCGGCCGCTGGTGGCGCTTCGACGGGCAGCGCACCGCGGCGATGATCCGCCTCGGCTGGCCGATCGGCGCGACCATGGCGCTGGAAATGGGCGTGTTCGCGCTCGCCGCTTACTTCATGGGCTGGCTCGGCGCTCCGGCGGTAGCGGCGCACGCAGTCGCGCTGCAGCTCGCCGCAATCACCTTCATGGTGCCGCTCGGTCTCGGCCAGGCGGCGACTGTCCGCGTCGGGCTGGCGCTCGGCCGCAAGGACGGACAGGGCATTCGTCGCGCCGGCTGGACCGGCTGGGTGCTCGGCGTGGCGTTCATGGGCGTGATGGCGCTCGGCATGTGGGCCTTCCCGCGCCAGCTCGTCACCCTGTTCCTCGCCGACGTTCCGGCCAACGCCGTCGTGATCGGCCTCGCCATCAGCTTCCTCCGCGTCGCCGCGGCGTTCCAGCTGGTCGACGGCGCGCAGGTGATCGGCGCGGGCATGCTTCGCGGCCTCCACGACACCCGCTGGCCGTTGTTGTTCGCGTTGTTCGGATACTGGGTGGTCGGCCTCGGCATCGGCAGCTGGCTCGCCTTCGCGCGGGACTGGAAAGGCGTCGGCATCTGGGTCGGCCTCGCCAGCGGCTTGGCGGCAGTCGCGGTGTTGATGCTCGTGCGCTGGATCCTCCGCGATCGCCTGCGGCTGACGCTGCTGCGCTGAACCCCATGTTGAAGGTCGAGATATACGAAGGGCCGCGCGACGCGCTCGCCTGGCTGTTCGCCGAAGCCGACGATTCGGAGAGCCAGATTCGCGAATATCGCGACCTCGGCGAGGTTCTCGTCGCCTCCAGCGCAGGCACGATCGTCGGCCACGCGCAGGTGGTTGCAACGGACGAACCCGGCGTGCTGGAGCTGAAGAGCCTCGCGGTCGACGAGCCGTGGCGCTCCCGCGGCGTCGGTTCAGCCTTGGTCGAGGCCGCGTTCGACCATTGCCGAGCCCAAGGTGCCCGCCTGCTGCTCGTCGCCACCGCCGCAGCGAGCATCGACGCACTGAAGTTCTACCAGCGGCTCGGTTTCCGCATCCGCCACGTCGTTCGCGACTTCTACAGCCCCGAGCGCGGCTATCGCCCGCTCGAGCTCAATGGCATCCCGCTGCGCGACGAAGTGATCCTCGACCGGAGCTTGTGACGCGGACGAAAAGATTCTCGCAGTGTCGCCCTTGACGCGCGACAGCCCGGCAACCATCTGCGGCGCATCCTTGGCACTCTCCGGGTGAGAGTGCTAATGGACCTGTTCAACCATCAATTGAAAAGAGGGTTCAAACCCATGGGTTTCAGGCCGCTTCATGACCGAGTCCTCGTCCGCCGGGTCGAGGCCGACGAAAAGACCGCCGGGGGGATCATCATCCCCGATACGGCGAAGGAAAAGCCGCAGGAAGGCGAAGTGATCGCCGTCGGCACCGGCGCCAGGGCCGACGATGGCAAGGTCACCCCGCTCGACGTCAAGGCGGGCGACAAGATCCTGTTCGGCAAGTGGTCGGGCACCGAGGTCAAGATCGACGGTGAAGACCTCATCATCATGAAGGAAAGCGACATCTTGGGCGTTGTTGGCTGAAGCCAACAAGGCTCAACCCCGGCGAAGGCCGGGGCCCAGTCGAACAATTCAAACAATCTGGATTCCCGCTTTCGCGGGAATGACGAAACAGAAGAAAGGGTAGCCAGATGGCAGCCAAGGACGTGAAATTCAGCCGGGACGCGCGCGAGCGCATCCTCAAGGGCGTCGACATCCTCGCCGACGCGGTCAAGGTGACTCTCGGTCCCAAGGGCCGCAACGTCGTCATCGACAAGAGCTTCGGCGCTCCGCGCATCACCAAGGACGGAGTCACCGTCGCCAAGGAGATCGAACTCAAGGACAAGTTCGAGAACATGGGCGCGCAGATGCTGCGCGAGGTCGCTTCGAAGACCAACGACAATGCCGGCGACGGCACCACGACCGCGACCGTTCTCGCTCAGGCGATCGTTCGCGAGGGCATGAAGTCGGTCGCGGCCGGAATGAATCCGATGGACCTCAAGCGCGGCATCGATCTCGCCGTGACCAAGGTCGTCGAAGACCTCAAGGCGCGCTCGAAGCCTGTTTCGGGCTCCAATGAAATCGCCCAGGTCGGCATCATCTCGTCGAACGGTGACACCGTCGTCGGCGAAAAGATCGCCGAAGCGATGGAGAAGGTCGGCAAGGAAGGCGTGATCACGGTGGAAGAGGCCAAGGGCCTCGAGTTCGAGCTCGATGTCGTCGAAGGCATGCAGTTCGACCGTGGCTATCTGTCGCCCTACTTCATCACCAACCCGGAAAAGATGACGGTCGAGCTTCAGGATCCCTACATCCTGATCCACGAAAAGAAGCTGTCGAACCTGCAGGCGATGCTCCCGATCCTGGAAGCCGTCGTCCAGTCGGGCCGTCCGCTGCTCATCATCGCCGAGGACATCGAAGGCGAGGCGCTGGCGACTCTCGTCGTCAATAAGCTGCGCGGCGGCCTCAAGGTCGCGGCAGTCAAGGCTCCGGGCTTCGGCGATCGCCGCAAGGCGATGCTCGAGGACATTGCGGTCCTGACCAAGGGCGAGATGATTTCCGAGGATCTCGGCATCAAGCTCGAGAATGTCACGACGGCGATGCTCGGCAGTGCCAAGCGCGTCACGATCGACAAGGACAACACGACGATCGTCGATGGCGCCGGTGACGCTGACGCGATCAAGGCTCGCACCGAAGCGATCCGCCAGCAGATCGAGAACACAACCAGCGACTACGATCGCGAGAAGCTCCAGGAGCGTCTCGCCAAGCTCGCCGGCGGTGTTGCGGTGATCAAGGTCGGCGGCGCGTCCGAGGTCGAGGTGAAGGAGCGCAAGGATCGCGTCGACGACGCGCTCCATGCGACCCGCGCCGCGGTCGAGGAAGGCATCGTTCCCGGCGGCGGCACCGCGCTCCTTTACGCCACCAAGGCGCTCGAGGGCATGAATGGCGCCAATGACGATCAGACGCGCGGCATCGACATCGTCCGCAAGTCGCTGACGACGCTGGTTCGCCAGATTGCCAGCAATGCCGGCCATGACGGCGCGGTGGTTTCGGGCAAACTGCTCGAAGGCAACGACCCGACTCAGGGCTTCAATGCCCAGACCGAGAAGTATGAGAACCTCGTTGAAGCCGGCGTGATCGACCCGACCAAGGTCGTCC
>Ga0207678_10006907_pt1 | contig 10070 bp, 11 predicted proteins | sample KBSC63metaG_FD_184319 | JGI IMG/M metagenome (GOLD analysis project Ga0207678, IMG submission 184319) | Corn rhizosphere microbial communities from Kellogg Biological Station, Michigan, USA - KBS C6-3 metaG (SPAdes) (version 2) | ecosystem: Host-associated > Plants > Roots > Rhizosphere > Soil ...
GTGTGGCTCAAGCGAAGCTGGTTGGGTGGAGTTCCCTTGGCAAGTTCATCCATCGCAGCGAGTGCCTCGAGCATTTGATCATGCGCGTATTTGTATCCCCTCACCAAAGCCGGAGTGACCGGATATTCCTGGGGCTCGGGAGTCGGGGAAAATGCTACATGACCGGGCACTGACTGAAGCCTCCTGCTGAGAAGCCAAATCTATCGATGCCCCTTGGTTGCCGCCGCTCTAATGGAGCTGCCGTTATGGATTCGTTTCCAAGGCCGGATCGCCTGCCGCGCGACGATTCTCAATCGCGGTCGGGTGCGCCCAGCGGAAAGTAGGCGCGGTAGGGGCGCGCCTCTTCTACGCATCGGGATGCCGCCGGGTAAGCGAGCAGCCGCGCACGAAAGGCGGACAGCTTCGGGCGTGAATCCCCGATCGGTTCGACCCAATCCGCGTAAAAGAGGGCGGGGGCCGCGGCACAATCGGCGAGCGTGAAGGAGTCGCCCGCAGCCCAGCCGTCATCAGTAAGGTTCGTCTCGAGCCAATCGTACGCGATCCGCAGGTTGTTGCGTCCCTGCTCCGCACCGTAAGCATCGCCCTGTCCCTCGGGCCGCAACGCGTGGTTCACAGCCGGTTGCATGTTGCCTTGGACGTAGAGATCGAAAAATCGGTCGAGGAACCGCACTCGCTGGCCGAGTTCTCCTCCGGGGATCCATTCATTGGGCCCCCGATGGTGAGTTTGCAGATGCTCGATGATGCAAGTCGTCTCGATAACGCGCTTGCCGTCGTCCACCAGCACCGGGAACTTGCCGAAGGGCCAGATGCGCTTGAGTTCGGCGTAATTCTCCTGGTTCTCCGGAACCTGAAGAAATTCGAATTCTGTCGCGTCGGCGTACAGCGGGATCAGGACCTTCCACGTGTAGGACGAGAAGGGATGGCCGTAGAGGACGAGGCTCAAGCGCCACACTCCAGCTTGGGATACCAGGTGGCCGGCCTCCCTTGAGGCGTCATATCGAGAATATTCCATAGCGGAGTCGGATCGGGCGCAAGGTGCGGGTCGAAGCCCGGATCCGCCGTTTCCGGGCCGCCCTCCGCCGCCCAGAACAGGCGAACCTTGTCGCCGTCGCGTTTCCAAACCGCGACGATCGCCCCTTCGCTGCCATCGTCCTCAAGGGCTCGATAATCCCTAGCGAATTCGTCGTCGACGGTCTGGTAGAATTTCAGATTTCGCCAGCCGCGCTCCCGGGCGAACTCGAGCTGGCGCGAAACGGGCGAGCGCTGGAGGATCGCTACTGCAACTTGCTGTTCGATATCGATCGAAGGGATGTCGAGCGATCCTACGAACGAGGTGCACATTGGGCAGGGCCGGTCCCGTTCAGGACCGTACATCCAGTAATAAGTGAAAAGCGTATCGTGATCACCGAATAGTTCGACGAAACGGCGCTCCTTTCCTTCCGCGTCAATGAATCGATAGTCTTTTGCCTCGGGTCCAGGCGGAAGCGTGCGGCGGGCCTGCGCCACGCGCTGGATGTGACGGCGAAGCTCGATCTCTTCGGCGAGGAGTCTCATTCGGGCCTCGCCATAGTCTCGGCTTTCGTTTTGAAAAGGGCGCCTGCCGCGCTTCGCCATTTCGTCTGCGGGTTTCAGCTTTGAAGCGGGTTGCAGTTCTGCAATTGTCATGCGTCTTCCTTTGCCCATTTCTTTCGGCGCTGGAGTTCGACTTCACTTGGCTCCTTCGTGAGGAAAGAGCCGGTCGGGACGTCCCCCGCCGGTTCGTAGATCGTGAAGACGACGCCTTTATTCGACACGAAATGGTTGACCAGCCACAGGGCTCCCGAGCGTTGCGAGCCGTCGAAGATCGTCTTGCCGCGGCCGAGCAGGACCGGGAAGGTCATCACGACCAGCCTGTCGATTAGGCCGGCGGCGAGGAGCGGCGGATAAAGCGTGCTGCTTCCCTGGATCAGCAGGTCGCGTCCTTCGGTCTGCTTGAGCTCAGCGATCGCAGCTGCCGTATTGCCGCAGAGCCGATGGCTGTTCTCCCAATCCAGCGGCTCGTCTGAATGGGTGAGGACGTACTTGTCTATGTGCTGGAATTTCTCGCCGATCGGATTGTCCCGGTTGTAAGGCCAGTAAGCGGCGAAAATATCGTAGGTGCGGCGGCCGAGCAGAAGGTCGAAGTCCGCCCCCAGCAGCTTTCCCATCGGCTCGTTTGCGCTTTCGTCGAAGAATGGAAAGGTCCAGCCGCCGAACTTGAACCCTCCGGTCGGATCCTCCTCGGGCCCGCCCGGCGCCTGCATCACGCCGTCGAGCGACTGGAACACCGCGCCGGTGAGTTTACGCATCGACGCCCTCCACCGCAGCGTCGAGCGCTGCGATGTCGATCTTCTTCATCGTCATCATGGCGTTGAACGCAGCCTTGGATTTCGCCGGATCCTTCTCCGCCATCAGCTCGGTGAGACGCCTGGGCACGATCTGCCAGCGAAGGCCGAAGCGGTCCTTGCACCAGCTGCAGGCGATCTCCTCGCCGCCACCCTCGATGATCGCACTCCAATAGCGGTCTGTCTCGGCCTGGTCGTCGGTGAAGACCTGGAAGGACACGGCATCGGTCAACGGGTGGCCGGGGCCGCCGTTCAAACCCATGAATTGCATTCCGCAAACCATGAATTCCACTGTGAGAACGTTGCCTTCCTTGCCTGCCGGGTAGTCGCCGGGAGCACGGTGAACGGCAGTGATTTTGCTGTCCGGAAAGACGCTAGCGTAGAAGGTGGCTGCCTCCTCCGCCTGCCCGTCAAACCACACGCAAGGCACAATCTTGCTGGACATATTCGCCTCCTACTCGCCGCCGACAAGCGCGAATTCTGCGCCCTGTGGGTCGGTTCCGCCAATGACCCAGTCGCCCGTAGGCACCTGCATTGGGCCCACGGCCACTGAGCCGCCATTCTTTTCGATTGCTTCCTTGGCTGCCGTGATCGACGGCACGCGGAAGTAGAAGCGCCAGCGCGTCCTTCGGTCGGGCGTATTGAACACGGCGCCGATTCCCTCGCCGTGATGGTCGAAGAAGCGATACTCGCCCATCTCGCCCATCGGCATGAAGTTGTCGCTGGTCCAGCCGAACTGCTCACCGTAGAATTGCCGAGCCGCTCTCTCGTCGGTGGTCGAAAGCTCGTTCCAGCCACAACATTGCACCCCATCACGTGAGAACACGTCGCTGCGCATATCCGGATTGTCGGCAGGCGGGATCGGTTTCATTATGTAAAATGGCGCCCCTTGCGGGTCGGCCACCATCGCGATCCGTCCCACGTTCGGGATGTCCGCCTTCATCAGCGCCTTGCCGCCAGCCTTCTCGATCGAGGCGACCGTCTCGTCGACGTCGGCAACGTTCAGGTAGCCAAGCCAGATCGGTTTCGCCCCGTGCTGCAGCATGTCGTCGGTCAGGCGCAGCACGCCGCCGGCATTGCCGCCGTCTGAGCGGCGGATCATCCGGTAATCCATGTCGCCTGCTGGTTGCGTTTCGATATCCCAGCCAACGACCGCATCGTAAAAGGCTTTTGCCCCATCCGGATCCGTGGTCATCAGCTCGTACCAGATGAAATCCCCCGGCGCGTTCGGCTGGTTTGCGGCCGCCGCTGTCGGCGCGACCTCAAGTTGAACATCGCTCATCTTCGCTCTCCTCGACTTGGGTTGAGGTTACGCAGTTGTTCTCTGGCGCGCGTTCGCCGAGGCGGTGTCGATGATCACATCGAACCCGCCCCAGAACATGCGCCTGCCGTCGAACGGCATTTCGCCTTGCGGCCGGTGGCCCTCATCTTCCATGATTGCCTTCCAGGCCTGATCACGGGTAGCTTTGTCCGGCCATTCGATGAACGAGAAGACCACGCCTTCGCCGTCTTCGGCGTTGACCGCGCGATAGTAATCGGTGACCTCGCCGCGAGAGATGTCATCCCCGAACGCTTCGACAACGCGCACCGCGCCCTTCTCCCGGAACACCCTCGCCATACTCTCGGCCAGTTCCCGGTAAGCCTCCCGCTTGCCCTGGCGGACCGGTACCACGAAGCCGTCGACGTAGCTTCCACGACCTGCCCCTTGCTCGACGATTGCTTCGAAGCCGCCAAGGATCATGCGCTTCCCATCGAAGGGCGGCGGAGGGAGGCCGGCCATGCCCGGGTCGGTCCGGAATTTCTCATTCGCTGAATCGCGAGCGGCTTTCGATGGATATTCGAACCAAGCGAAGACAATCGTCTCGTCGTCGTTCGCACCTACTGCGCGGTAGAAGTCTGTGACGTTGCCGTGCGGAACGTCGGATGCCCAGGCTTCCACCTGCCGGGCAATGCCGAACCCCTCGGTGCTTCCGGCCATCTGCTCGGCATGTTCGCGGAAAGCCACCCTGTTCGCTTCGGGAACGGGGACCACAAATCCTTCGATGTAGGTCATGCTGCCACTCCTTCGGGCCGGTGCGCATCATATTCGGCGAACTGGCCGGTGAGTGCCCGCTGCAAAGCGGGTCGCGCCTCCCCGCGCTCTACGTAGGCTTCGAGATTCGAGCCGATTTCGATCAACCCGCCGATTTTCGCCATGCGCAGGACGGTAATCATGACGAGGTCGCCTATCGTGAAGCCGTCGCCTTCGAGCCACTGCTTGTCCCCAAGCCAGTCGGAGACGCGCTTCAGCTTGTTGCGGGCGAATTCGTCGGCGCCCGGCTTGCGTAGCTTCGCCCATTCCTGGTCGGCATAGAAGGCATCGAGCAGCACCCGATGCTGAACCCCCGGCTCGACGCTATTGAGCGCCGCATAGGTCCACTGAATGGCGCGGTATTTTTCCTGCGGATCGCGTGGCAGCAGAGCTTCGGTCCTTTCGCCGATATACTGGACGATCGCTCCGCTCTCGAAAATCTGAACGGCCCCATCGTTGAAGCAGGGCACCTGGTCGAAGGGCTGTTCTTTCAGGTACTCGGAAGGCCGCTGCTGGTCGAGCAGGCGTACCCGGTAATCGAGCCCCGCCTCTTCGAGCGCCCAGCGGACTCGAAGGTCGCGGACGAGCCCGCGGGCAAAATCCGGCACCCACTTGAAGCCGGTAATCTCGATTTCAGCGTTGGGATTGATTGGCATTCATACCTCCTGTTTGCCGAGCAAATTCGCGGAATTTCGGGGTTACGCTGCTACATGCTCGACCGGCGCTTCGCCGGCGGCGACTTTCGGGTCCATCCACAAAGGTTCCCAGATGTGTCCGTCGGGATCCTCGAAGCTTCGGCCGTACATGAAGCCGTGATCCTGAGTCGGGTTCGGATCGGCCTTTCCGCCGTTGTTCGAGGCCGCCTCGACGATCGAATCGACCTCGGAGCGGCTGTCGCGGCTGATCGCCAGCATCACCTGAGCGCTTTCCTTCCCGTTCGGAATCGCCTTGCTAGTGAATGTTCTCCAGAAATCGTGTGTCAGCAGCATGACCATGATCTGGTCCGACCACACCATCGCGGCGGCGTTCTCGTTGGTGAACTGCGGATTGTTGGTGAAGCCAATCGCTTCGTAGAACGCCTTCGACGTCGGCAGGTCGCTGACCGGCAGGTTCACGAATATCATCTTCATCGCCAATTCCTCCTGTTCGCGACTCGATTCGCTTGCTTTCTGCCCGCGTTTGTTATATATTGCAACCATGAAGTTAGAAAAACTAACTACCAAGTCAGTTCAAGAAGAGAAAAGGCGCTTCCAAGACGCCTGCGGTCTCGCTCACGCGGTTGAGCTGCTGGGCGAGCGGTGGGCGATCCTCGTGCTTCGTGAGCTTCTGCTCGGTCCGCGGCGCTTCTCGGAATTGAAGGCGGATCTGCCGGGAATCAGCGCCAATGTCCTGACGCAGCGGCTGACCGAGCTCGAAGATCGTGGACTGGTCCGGAAGACCAGGCTTCCGCCGCCTGCCTCTGTCCAGGTTTATGAGGCGACCGAGTGGGCGCTCGATGCCGGTCCCATTCTGTGCCAGCTCGGCCGCTGGGCTTTTCGATCGCCGCGGCACGACGCCAGCCAGCCGGTGAGCGCGGTGGCGATCATGCTTTCGATGCAAACCAACTTCGATGCGTCGCTAGCGGGCGATTTCGCTGACACGATCGCCTTCCGCTTCGGACAGGCGCGCTACTGGGCGAAAGTTGCCGATCGGGTGCTTCGGATCGGCAGTGGTGAAGCGGCCGACGCAGGCGCGACGATCATTTGCTCTCCCGACGACATGAAGCCGATCCTCTACGGGGGTGCTCCCGTCGACATCGTCCAGGTGGAAGGGAATATCGACGCCGCCGCACGATTCGTAAGGATGTTCTCGCTTCCGCCGAAGGCAAACGTCGTCTGCAAATAAGGTTGGTTGTTGAGAGGAACGGCCGCTTCCCGTAAGGGCGCGTCGCGATGAACGATATCTCGAACGTGAACCCGGAAAGTCGAAGCGCCACGGTCATGGCCGCGGCGGATCGCATGGTGAAGGTGCGTGAGGCCTTCGGCGTCGATTCGGACATGGAAGTGCCCGGGTTCAGTGAGGCGGACGAGCGGGTTCCCGATCTCGATCCCAGCTATGTCTTCGATGCCAACACCACGCTCGCCATCTGCGCCGGCTTCGGCAAAAATCGCCGGGTGATGGTCCAGGGCTATCACGGCACCGGTAAGTCGACGCATATCGAGCAGGTGGCGGCACGGCTCAACTGGCCGCTGATCCGCATCAACCTCGACGCGCACATCAGCCGGATCGATCTCGTCGGCCGCGACGCCATCGTTCTTCGCGACGGGCAACAGGTGACCGAATTTCGGGAAGGGCTTCTGCCGTGGGCGCTTCAGCACCCGGTAGCGCTGGTGTTCGACGAATATGATGCAGGGCGCCCGGACGTGATGTTCGTAATCCAGCGCGTGCTCGAGACGGAGGGCAAATTGACACTGCTCGACCAGAATCGGGTCATCCGGCCCAACCCCTGGTTCCGACTCTTTGCCACCACCAACACCATCGGTCTCGGCGACACGACCGGCCTGTATCATGGCACCCAGGCGATCAACCAGGGCCAGATGGATCGCTGGAACATCGTCACCACCCTCAATTACCTGCCGGCCCAGGTGGAGGCGCAGATCGTGCTGGCCAAATCGGGCGAATATGACAGCCCGCACGGCAAGGAGACGGTCGAAAAGATGATCAAGGTCGCCGACCTCTCCCGGCAGGGATTTATCAATGGCGACATCTCGACGGTGATGAGCCCGCGAACGGTGATCAGCTGGGCTCAGAATGCGCTGATCTTCGGGGACGTCGGCTTCGCATTCCGTGTGTCGTTCCTCAACAAGTGCGACGAAGCCGAGCGCACCGTGGTCGCCGAATATTATCAGCGCGTCTTCGGCAGCGATCTTCCGGAAAGCGGCGTCGGGACGGCCTGAATGGCCGCAGCGGGATTCTCCTGTCCTACAGCCGCTCGAATGTGGCAGTCCGAAGCCATGTCGCGTCCCCTGCCACTTAAGCCGATTGCCGTTGCTGCCCTCAAAGGAGAGCCTCGCGCCCCCGCGCGTAGGCCAGCAAACTTAGCAAACTTCCGCGTTAGCGAGCGTGCGTCCTGATGGCCGAATCGGCGCCTCTCGACCAATTCCGCCGCGCCCTCGCCGGGGCCGCACGAGCGCTGGCCCGTGACAGTGAAATGGAAGTGGCCTTCGCTTCCGACTCCGGCTCGTTGTCGGGGAAGATAGCGCGCGTGCCCTCACCGGGAGCAGGGTTGGAAGCGAAGCTGGTGGCGGAGGCGCGCGGTGCCGCGGACTCGGCGGCGCTCCGATTGCGTCATCACGACGAGCGAATTCACGCCGTCCAAGCGCCCCTCGACCCGGAAGCGCGGGCGGTGTTCGACGCTTTGGAAACGGCCCGAATCGAGGCGCTTGGCGCGCGCTCGATGACCGGCGTCCGAAACAATCTGGCAGAATTGGCCGAATCCCGCGTTCGAGGCGACTCGATCACCCGCGCCCGGAATGCCGACGAAGTGCCGCTCGCGACAGCAGTAGGACTGATCGCCCGCGAACGGCTGACCGGAGCACCACCGCCCAAAGCTGCCGAGGCTGGCCTAAAACTTGTAGCTGTGGAGATCGAAGCCAAGGCCGGGCCCGAGCTGGATGCACTGGCGATGACGCTTGATGATCAGGCGGCCTTTGCGCGATTGTCTCGACAGCTTCTCGAAGATCTCGACCTCGCAGCCGCTCCTGACGAGCTGGAGCAAGAGGAACCCCAGTCCGAAGGCGAGGACGAGGGCGACGAGGGTGAAGACCAGGAGTCGCAGGGAGAGAGCGGTGAGGGCGCTCCGCAGCCGCGCGAGACCCAGATGCGCGCGGAACAGACCGAGACGGGGGATAGCGAGCAGGAAAGCGACGGCGAATATGAGATTGAGGACGACCAGTCCGGTGAGGAGCTGGCCGATAGCGGCCGGCCTGGACAGACTCGCCGCAACTCCGAGCTAGCGCCACCGGGCGATTATAAGCCGTTCACCACTCGCTTCGACGAGATCATTGAGTCGAGCGAATTGTGCGACGAAGCCGAGCTCGGCCGGCTTCGCTCCTACCTCGACCAGCAGATGAGCGGACTTCAGAATGTCGTCACCCGGCTCGCCAACCGGCTTCAGCGGCGGCTGATGGCGCAGCAGGCGCGGAGCTGGGATTTCGACCAGGAAGAGGGTCTGCTGGATGCGGCGCGGCTGGCGCGGGTCGTCGTCAGCCCCACCCACTCGCTGAGCTACAAGATCGAGAAGGAAACCGAATTTCGCGACACGGTGGTCTCGCTGGTAATTGACAATTCGGGATCGATGCGCGGCCGGCCGATCGCCATCGCGGCGATCTGCGCCGACATCCTCGCCCGCACGCTGGAGCGGTGCGGGGTCACCAGTGAAATCCTCGGCTTCACCACCCGGGCGTGGAAAGGCGGCCAGAGCCGGGAGGCTTGGCTTGCCGCGGGGCGCCCGCCGCACCCAGGCAGACTGAACGACCTCAGGCACATCATCTACAAGCGCGCGGACGAGCCGTACCGCCATGCCCGGCGCAATCTCGGACTGATGATGCGCGAAGGTCTCCTCAAGGAGAATATCGACGGCGAGGCTCTGCTATGGGCGCACCAACGGCTGATCGCACGGCCCGAGGAGCGACGGATCCTGATGGTGATCTCGGACGGCGCTCCGGTCGACGACTCGACAGCGTCGGCAAATGGCGGCACTTATCTTGAACGGCACTTGCGGCAGGTGATCGGCTGGATCGAGCAGCGCTCCACGGTAGAGCTTACCGCCATCGGTATCGGCCATGACGTAACCCGCTATTACAGCCGCGCGGTCACTATCATGGATGCCGAGCAGCTCGGCGGAGCGATGGTCGAGCAGCTGGCGAGCTTGTTTGAAACACCCTGACGAAAGAGCCCGGCGAGCAGGCTCACCGGGCTCCCTCCTTGCGGAGGCAATGCGGAGTTAACCGCACCATGGCGGCGGGGAGGGGAGGGGGTCCCGCCTGCGGTGGCCTATGTCGGGAGGGCGACAACCTAGGATGAATCGGGGATGCAGCTGAGGTTAAGAAACAGGTTGGGCCCGAAGCAATCGCTTGCTCCGGGCCCCCCTCGTTACGCGACGCGAGGGAAGTTGAAGGCACGAATGACGCCGCGCCTATGTCAGGCCGGGAAAAGGGGGAAACCCAGCCACATCAGAGGCTTATGCCTGATCAGTGGTCAATGGAAACTGAACCGGGAGTGCAGCCGAAGTTCAGGAATCAGCGTGAGCGAAAGGGTGCGAGGACGAGAGGCATCCTCGCCGTGAAGCGTGCTTCAAATAAGGTCAGGCTGCGGCGGCTTCGCCGGCCTTTTTCGCGATTTCGCGCTTCAGCTTGCGCGCCTTCAGCGACAGCTGGTCGTCGCCGGCCTTGGCAAGCCAATTATCGAGGCCGCCGACATGCTCGACCGAACGAAGCGCGTGAGTCGACACGCGCAGCTTCACGCTGCGCTCGAGCGCGTCGGAAATCAGCGTGACGTTCTGCAGGTTCGGAAGGAAAACCCGCTTGGTCTTGTTGTTGGCGTGGGAAACATTGTGTCCCACCTGCCGGCTCTTGCCGGTCAGCTCGCATACCCGC
>Ga0207678_10006909_pt1 | contig 10069 bp, 11 predicted proteins | sample KBSC63metaG_FD_184319 | JGI IMG/M metagenome (GOLD analysis project Ga0207678, IMG submission 184319) | Corn rhizosphere microbial communities from Kellogg Biological Station, Michigan, USA - KBS C6-3 metaG (SPAdes) (version 2) | ecosystem: Host-associated > Plants > Roots > Rhizosphere > Soil ...
GACATAGCCGCGGACCATGCGCGCGAGCCCGGTCAGGTTCTCAGTCAGCACCGGGTTGCGCTTGTGCGGCATCGCCGAGCTGCCCTTCTGGCCGGGCGAGAAATATTCCTCGGCCTCGAGCACCTCGGTGCGCTGGAGGTGGCGGATCTCGGTCGCCAGCCGCTCGATCGAGGAGGCGATCACGCCGAGGGTCGCGAAGAACATCGCATGCCGGTCGCGCGGGATGACCTGCGTCGAGACGGGTTCGGGAGTCAGCCCCAAGGCCGCCGCGACGTCCTCTTCGACGGAGGGCGGGATATTCGCGAAGGTGCCGACCGCGCCCGAGATGGCGCAGGTGGCGATGCCGTCGCGCGCGGCGAGCAGCCGTTCTCTGTTGCGGGCGAACTCGGCATAGGCCTGCGCGAGCTTCACTCCGAACGTGGTCGGTTCGGCATGGATTCCGTGGCTTCGGCCGATGGTTGGCGTGGCCTTGTGCTCGAACGCGCGCCGTTTCAGTGCTTCCAGCAACCGGTCGATGTCGAGGATCAGCAGGTCCGCCGCCTGCTTCAGCTGCAACGCAAGCGCCGTGTCGAGCACGTCGGAGCTGGTCATCCCCTGGTGAAGCCAGCGCCGCTCCGGGCCAAGCTTCTCGCCTGCCCACGTAAGGAAGGCGATCACGTCATGCTTGGTGACCGCCTCGATCGCGTCAATTGCGTCGATATCGATCTCGCCAAGGGCGTCGCTGTCGTAAGCCGCGCGGATCGTTCGAGCGTCGTCGGCCGGGATCATCCCGATCTTCCCCATCGCCTCGGCCCCGAACACCTCGATCCGCCACCAGATGCGGTAGCGGTTCTCGGCCGACCAGATGGCCGTCATTTCAGGGCGGGAATAGCGGGGGACCATGGGCGAGGCGGCTAGCAGAGCCGCAGCGAGGCTTCAAATCAGTCCCATCGCCCGCATGCTCGTTCGCCCCTGCGCTCCGACGATCACATGGTCGTGCACCGTCACCTTCATGTGCCGCCCGGCCTCGACCAGGTCACGGGTCAGGCGGATGTCCTGCTGGCTCGGCGAGGGATCGCCGCTCGGGTGATTGTGGACGATGATCAGCGCGGTGGCGCCGAGCGCGATTGCGCGGGCAATGACTTCGCGGACGTGGACCGACGCTTCGTCGACGCTGCCCTGCCAAAGCGCCTCGTTCGCGATCAGCATGTTCTTGGCATTGAGGAACAGGATGCGGACCTCTTCCGTCCTGCGATGCGCCATGGTCGCGTGGAGGTAATCGCCGAGCGCGTCCCAGCTCGACAGGATCGGCTGCTGCTCGATCCTGGTTTCCAGCAGCCTCAACGCCGTCGCCTCCGCGATCTTCAGCGCTGCGATCGTGGCATCAGTAAGCCCCTCGCGCCGAAGCGCCTGCGTGCTCGCGGAAAGGAGCGGCCCAACGCCTCCGAACAAAGCGATCAGCCGCTTCGCCTCCGGCTTGGTGTCCACCCGCGGCTTGGTCAGCGCGAGGAGATATTCGACCAGCTCATAATCCAGGAAACCGGCCGCCCCCGCCTCGAGCAGCCGCTTGCGCAGCCGCGCACGGTGCCCGGCGGAATCGCTATCCGAACTGACGCTGGCGTGCTCGTCCATGCCGCTCCCTCATGGCGACGGTCCGAGCGGTGGCATCTAGACCACACAAACCCGCGCCTTGGCTAGAGGTCATGCCGCCTCTGGAACGGTGATGCGCGGCAGGGGTTAGAAGGCCCAATGGACCAGCGGACGAGAGACGACGGGCTGAGCGCGCCGGAGACGCGTGTGGTCGTTCGCCGCCCACTGTGGACGCGGATCGCGAAGTGGGTCGCGATCGGGCTGCTCCTGTTCCTGGCCGTGATGATTGCGGTGATCTGGATCGAGCGCCGGCCGATCGCCACGCATTTCCTGAAGAATGAGTTCGAAAGCCGCGGAGTCACCGCGACATATCGGCTCGACAAGGTGGGCTTCCGGACACAGCAGGTCAGCAACCTCGTCATCGGCGACCCGAAGAACCCCGATCTCATCGCCAGGAAAGCGATCATCCAGATGCGCCTCAAGCTGGACGGCAGCTTCCGGGTCTATCGGGTGGTCGCTCGCGGCGTCCGGCTTCGCGGCAAGCTCGTCCACGGACGCGTCAGCTGGGGCCAGCTCGACAAGCTCCTGCCGCCCCCGAGCAACAAGCCCTTCCAACTGCCCAACATCGTCCTCGACGTCGCCGACAGCAGCATTTCGCTCGCGACTCCGTTCGGGCCGGTCGGGGTGGCGCTGGAGGGCAACGGCCGGCTGAGCGGCGGATTCAAGGGTCATGTCGCGGTGTCGAGCCCGAAGCTCGTGCCGGGCCGCTGCGAAGCGATCGACCTTCGGACCTATCTCGCGGTCTCGGTCGTCGCGCGCCACCCGCAGGTCGAAGGTCCGGTGACGCTGGCTTCGCTGCTTTGTCCCGCAAGCCATCTCTCGGTCATTGCTCCGAGGTTCGAGGCGAAGACGAAGTTCAACGAGTCGTTCACAAGCCTCGAGGGGCGGGGCCGGATGGCGATCAGCACGATGACCGCGGGCGCCAACGGACTCTCCGCCTTCACCGGCGAGCTTACATACAAAGGGTCGCTGACCGACGTCCGCGGCCAGGTCAAGCTCGCCGCGCAGAGATCGCGCCTCGCCACGATCTATGCCGACCGGACGAGGCTCTATGGCGGCTACCGTCTTGGAATCGGCGCCGGCACCTTCACGATGCTCGGCGGCTTCGCAGCCGACAACGCGACTCTCGACCCCTCGATGCTCGCCGGTGTGGTCGCACCGCTGAAGGCTGCAAGCGGGACGCCTATCGGACCGGTTGCGACCAGCATCGCCAACGCGCTGAGCCGGACCGCGCACAATTTCAACATCGGCGGCCACATCGGCGTGGTGAATTTCCCCGGCGGCGGCGCGGCGCGGATCACCGATGCGAACATCATCGGTCCGAACAGGGCCCACGCGAACGTTTCCGGCGGAAGCGGTTTGACGTATTATTGGCCGACCTACGCGCTTCGGATCGACGGCGCGATCGACATGGGCGGTGGCGGGCTTCCCTCGGGCCGGGTCACGCTTCACCAGCAGCGCCCCGGCGGCCCGTTGACGGGCGTTGCCGATCTCGCACCGTACAGCGCGGGCGGCGAGCGGCTTGCGCTTTCGCCGATCCGCTTCGGGCCGGGCCCCGGCGGATCGACCGCGGTGAGCACAGTCGCGCTGCTCGACGGGCCGTTCCCGAACGGTCGCGTGCGCGCGCTGCGCCTGCCGATTGAGGGGCGGCTCGGCCCGGGCGGCGCATTCGCGGTCGGCACCGGCTGCGCAGTCGTCAGCTTCGATTATCTACAGATGAGCTCGCTTCAGCTCGGGCGCACCCGGCTGCCGGTATGCCCGATCGGCCCCGCGATCCTCTACAAGCGCGAGGGCGGGTCGGTGATCGCCGGCGCTCGGCTCGACCATCCCGTGCTCGACGGGCGGCTCGGGACTTCGCCGCTGCACCTTTCGGCGGCCAACGGACAGGTCACCGGCAACCAGTTCGCCTTCAACAGCCTCGCGATGCGGCTGGGCAAATCCGAATCGCCCGTGCTGTTCGACGCGAACCGCCTCACCGGCAGCTTCGCCGGCTCCAGCCTCAGCGGCAAGTTCGACGGCGCAAAGGCGACCATCGGCACGGTCCCGCTGCTGCTCAGCCAGGCGAGCGGCAACTGGCGCTATCGCGGTAGCACCCTCACCGTCGACGGCTCGCTGATGGTCGAGGACCGCAATCCCGACCCACGCTTCTATTCGCTGGTCAGCGAGGACGTCCACATGACGATCGGCAACGATCTCGTCCGCGCCAACGGATCGCTCCACGAGCCCGAGACGGGCGCTCTCGTCACCAACGTCGACATCGAGCACCGGCTGTCGAGCGGCGCCGGTCACGCGACGCTCGATGTGCCCGGCATCACTTTCGGCCCGAACCTCCAGCCCGACCAGCTGACGCGCCTCACCGAAGGGGTGGTCGCTCTCGTCAACGGCACCGTCACGGGGCAGGGCCGGATCAACTGGAGCTCGGGCGGGGAAGTGACCTCAAGCGGCGACTTCGCGACGCAGGGCATGGATCTCGCCGCGCCGTTCGGCCCGGTGGCCGGGCTCAGCACGAGCCTCCATTTCACCGATCTGCTCAACATGGAGACCGCGCCGCTCCAGGTCGCCACCGTGCGGTCCATCAACGCCGGCATCACGGTCGAGAACGGGGTCCTCCACTACCAGTTGCTGCCCAACAACCTCGTGAAGGTCGAGCGCGGCGAATGGCCCTTCATGGGCGGCCGCCTCATCCTGCGTGAGACGGTCCTCAACTTCGGCACGCCAAGCGCAAAGCGGCTGACCTTCGAGCTCGAGGGATTCGACGCCAAGCAGTTCGTCGACAGCCTCGGCTTCGAGGGAATCGAACTCACCGGCACCTTCGACGGAGTTCTGCCCATGATTTTCGACGAGAACGGCGGGCGCCTCGTGGGCGGCCGGCTCGATTCGCGCGCGCCCGGAGGCGAGCTCAAATATACCGGGACCAAGCCCGAGGGCCTCGCTCCGGGCGTCGCCTTCGATCTGTTCAGCGACATCCGCTACAAATCGATGGTCGTCAGGCTGAATGGCGACCTCGCCGGCGAGTTCGCGACGACGATGACGATCGACGGCGTATCGCTCGGGCCGAGCCACGGCTTCGTCGCCGGGCTGGTCCACAAGGTCTTCTCGCAATTGCCGATCCGGCTGAACGTCAACATCAACGGGCCATTCCGGGCGATCATCCAGATGGCGAAGGGGTTCAAGGACCCGACGCAGGTGATCGCACCGGTGATGCCGTTCCCGATCGATTCGCCCGCTCTCAAGGTCGAGGTGCTGAGCACCAACAAGAACGAAGACCAGACAACCGTGCCGGCAGCTCGGACGCCGCAGGCCAATCAATCACCACCACCTGGAGGAACCAAGTGACCAGATCATGGACAAGGGCCGCCCGAATGGCGGCAGGCATCGCCGTGGCGGTGCCGCTCGCCAGCTGCATCTCGGTGAAGACACCCGACAAGCCGATCGACATCAACCTCAACGTCAACATCAAGCAGGAGGTTGTGGTCCGGCTTCAGCAGGACGTGCAGCAGATGATCCAGCAGAACCCGCAGGCCTTCCCGCCCGCGCCGACGAGGCCATGACGCCGATCCGCCCTCTTCTATTCGCCTCTGTGCTGCTCTTGGCCGCGCCGGCGGCCGCGCAGCCGGCGCTTGCCCAGGCCATCGCATCGGGGCAGGTCGGCGAGCGCTCCGACGGCTACATGGCCGCTCTGGACGGCGCCTCGGCGGAAGTTCGCCGCCAGGTTTCCGCGGTCAATATCCACCGGCGCAAGCTCTACATCGAGCTTTCCGCGCGCCGGAACGTGACCCCCGAGCTGGTCGGAATGGCGACGGCCTGCCAGCTCTTCTCCGGGCTCGCGCCGGGTACCGCCTATCAGCTGGAGGACGGCGTCTGGCGCAGGCTCGCGGCAGGGCAGAAAGTGCCGCTACCGTCTTACTGCCGCTGAGCCTCGAAGGAGGCGCGATATTGCAGCTTGAGGGCAGCGACCAGCCGCGCCGTCACCGGTACGACCACTGAATACGCACCCTCGACATAGGGTCCGGCCACGTAAGGCGAGGCAGTGAAATCGATCGCATCGAATCGGCCGTTGTTGTTGCGGTCGACGGGTGCGATCGCGAGATCGGAATATTTGGGGCACTCATTGAACTCGGGAAGGTCGAGCTTCGCGCCCTCGCGCTTCTTCGCCCGCTGCGCATCGAGGCGCTTGCAATAAGCGGAGTGAGTAAGGGCGCTGAAATCTCCGCTGCGGATGAACAGCGATCCCAATCTGACCTCGCGCGAAGTGCGGCGATCCCAGAGAAGCGCTCCATAGCTGGTGTTCGGGTGTGCGCCGCCGGTGAAGGAACCCTTCTCGTTCTGGAGCGATAGGAGCCGCGCCGATTCGCCCGCGGTGGCCCATTGCATCGAATAATAATGCGCGTTGAAGTTGCGGCTCTGCGACTTGGCGAGCTGCTGGTCCTCACGGGCATTGGCGCGAGCCTCGCGCAGCGCCTTCGCCATGTCGGCACGGAAGCGCCGGTCGAGCGTCGGGATCGCGGCTGCCTCCGCGGGCCATCCATAGCTGAACTCGAGCGCCTTGGTGTCGTGCTCGACCTTCACCGGCTTCGCGCCGACGGCTGCTGCGCAGAACAGCGCGGCGGCTGGAAAAATCCCCCATCTCATGGCTCTAGGGACTACAGCCGAAGCGCGCGGTTGACTATCTCCCGCCCCGTTCATAAAGGGTCCGCGCCTTGGCGGTGCCGCTTTCCGCCATGTTCCTCGTCCTTGCCTGGCCCCATTGATTTTCGGCGGGGGCGACGCACAGGAGAAGACATGGCTGATGACGATACCGGCGAGGTCCCGAAGCTTCCGCCAGACGCACGGCTCGATTCGCTCGATAAGCGGCTCGACCGGATGCAGCAGGCGGAAGCGAAAAGGACCGCGAAGCGGCAGCCCGATGCCAATTATCAGACCGGCCAGCTGGTCCTCAGCCAGCTCGTCGGCGCCCCTTTGGGGGGAGGCATCGTCGGGTGGCTTCTGGATCGCTGGTTCGGGACCCGGCCTTGGCTGATGTTGCTGATGCTGTTCCTCGGCTTCGCGGTCGGCTTCTGGAACGTCATTAGGATTGCAAACAAGTCCGCGGCCAAGGCTCGCGGCGAACGGGAATAGGGAAGCTTAAAGTGGCCGCCGAAGGCAAGATCGACCCGATGCACCAGTTCGTGATCGAGCCGATTTTCGGCTCCTTCCAGGGCGCGAACCCGTTCGTCTTCACCAATAGCGCGCTGTGGACGCTGATCGTGCTCGGCGTGATCTGGCTATTCATGTTCGGCGGGATGAAGCGCGAGCTGATCCCGGGCCGCTGGCAGATCGCGGTCGAGGGGCTGATCGCCTTCGTCGACGACATGGTCAACGTCAGCATCGGCCCGGAAGGCAAGAAGTACCTGCCCTGGGTGTTCACCTCCTTCGTCTTTCTGCTGTTCGCCAACCTCATCGGCAACATGCCGATCGGCATCGTCCCCGGCGCGCATCCGTTCACGATCACCGCGCAATTCACGTTCACGGGCGTCATGTCGCTGATCACTTTCGCGATCGTGCTCGGCGTCGGCTTCTGGAAGCACGGGCTTCACTTCTTCTCGCTGTTCGTTCCGAAGGACGCGCCGTTTATCTTCAAGATCTTCATCGCGCCGATCGAGCTGATCAGCTTCCTCGTCCGGCCGTTCAGCCTCGGCCTCCGGCCGTTCATCGCGATGTTCGCCGGTCACGTTCTCCTCGACGTGTTCGGCAACTTCGTCGTCCAGGCGATCAACAGCCACAGCGCCGGCGGCGTCGGAATCACGATCCTGTCGATCGCCTTCATCATGTTCGTGAGCATGATCGAGCTGCTCGTCGCGGCGATCCAGGCCTATGTCTTCGCAATCCTCACCTCGCTGTACATCAGCGAGGCCGTGAACCTTCACTAACCCCCAAGTTTCTTCAAAGGAGTTCAATCATGGATGTCGCTTCCGCAAAGCTTATCGGCGCCGGTCTCGCCGCCATCGGTGTCGGCGCCGCCGCAGCGGGCGTCGGGTACGTGTTCGGCTCGTTCCTTCAGAGCGCGATCCGCAATCCGGCGGCTTCGGACGGTCAGCAGGGCCGTCTCTACATCGGCTTCGCCGCCGCAGAGCTTCTCGGCCTGATGGCATTCGCCGTCGCCATGCTGATCCTGTTCGCTTTCTAAGCCGACGAGAGACGGGGTTCGCTCCGGGAGCATCTGAATGCCTCAACTTTCGCAGCTGTCCGAAGTCTATCTGTCGCAGTTCCTGTGGCTGGCGATCGCGCTCGGCTTCATCTTCTTCGTGATCGCGAGGGGGATGGTGCCGAAGATCCAGGCGACCGTGGACGCGCGCGAGCAGCGTATCGCGGCGGACCTCGAAGCGGCGCAGAAGGCGCGGGTCGAAGCGGACGAGACCGAAGCCGCGTGGCGCGAGCGCATGGATGCCGCGCGCTCGGAGGCGGCGCGCATCGCGCAGGACGCCAAGGCCGAGAGCGGCCGCGACACCGAAGCGAAGGTCAAGGCCGCGGCCGACAAGATCAACCTGAAGGTCGAATCGGCGCAAGGCGCGATTCGCGACGCGCTGGCCTCTGCCCGCGCGGAGATCGAATCGGTGGCTGCCGAGGCGACGCAGGACATGGTCCGGCGGCTGACCGGGATAGCCGTCGACAAGAAAGAGGCCGCCGCGGCGGTGAAGGCGGAACTGAATGTCTAAGGCGCTTCTGATCGCCAGCCTCGCCGCCGAGCCGGCGGGCGCCGAGCACGAGCCGACCGCCTTCTTCCTCAACCCGGGCGGGTGGGTCGCCTTCGCGATCCTGATCGTCTTCGCTCTGCTAATCTGGAAGAGGGTCCCAGGCGCGGTCGGACGGGCGCTCGACAGCAAGATCGCGCTGATCCGCGAGCAGCTCGCCGAGGCCGAGGCGCTTCGCAAGGAAGCCCAGGCGCTCAAGTCGGAATATGAGGCCAAGGCCGCTTCGGCCGACAAGGACCGCGAGGCCTTGCTCGAGCGGGCGCGCCACGAGGCGACCGAGATCGTCGCCAAGGCCAAGGCCGACGCCGAGGCGCTGATCGGTCGCCGTACCCGCATGGCGGAGGACAAGATTGCCGCCGAGGAACGCGCAGCGGTCGAGCAGGTTCGCTCGGCGGCCGCCGATGCGGCGACGAAAGCCGCCGCGAAGATCATCGCCGAGCGCCACGACGCCGCGACCGACGCCAAGCTCGTCGATCAGGCGATCAAGGAAATCGCGCGCTAGGCTGTTCCCCGGCGAAGGGCCCCCATCAAAGTACTACTTTGATGGGACCCAAGGCCGGGGGCCAGGCCGGCGGCAGCCGGTGCTTGTTCAATCGAAACAGCCCTTGCGGGCTCCTGGACCCCGGCCTGCGCCGGGGCACAGTTATTGCTGATGCTGCCCGCCGGGCTCGCTGACGCCCTCGAGCGCCTCGTTCGCAGTCCCGCCGTCGGTCTGGCGGCTGAGGTCGCCGAGGCTGATGATTCCGCACAGCCGCTCGTTGCTGTCGATCACCGGCAGCCGGCGCACCTGCGCCTCGCTCATCTTGCTCGCGATATCCTCGACATTGTCGTCCTCGCGGACGCAGATGACGTCATCGGTCATCAGCTCGCGAACCGGCGTGTCGGGGCCATAGCCCTTGGCGATTCCGCGCACTGCAATGTCGCGGTCGGTGATCATTCCGATCAATCGCTCGCCGTCGGTGACCGGGATCGACCCCGCGTCGGCGCTCAGCATGAAGGACGCGGCCTGCTGGACCGGATCGTCGGGCCGGATCGTCTGGACGTCGCGCGTCATGACTTCGCTGACTTTCATCGTCGCTCTCCTTTGGGAAATTCGTGGTTTGAACGAACAGCAGGAGAGCGCCGTTCCTCGCCCTAAGGCACATTTTCCGTCAGCAGGTCGTAGGAGGCGACAAGGGCGTCCTCCTGGTTGAACACCTCGACGGCCCAGCGCACTACGCCGGTTTCCTCGCTCTTAAGTGACTTCGAGCGGACCGTGAGCTCCACACGCATCGAATCGCCCGGATAGAGCGGCGTCAGGAAGCGCAAATTCTCGAGACCCGTATTGGCCAGCACGGGCCCCGGATCGGGGTCCACGAACAGCCCTGCGGCGAAGCTCAGGATCAGATAGCCATGGGCGACGCGCCCTTCGAAGATGGGCGAGGCCTTTGCCGCGTCCTCGTCCATGTGGGCGTAGAATTTGTCGCCCGTGAACTCGGCGAAATGCTCGATGTCCTCAATCGTGACGGTGCGGCTTTCTGTCTTCCACGTGTCGCCGATGTTCAGCTCGCTCATCTTCAGGCGGAACGGGTGGACGTCGACGATGCGCTTTGGACCGCCGGGCACGTATTGCTCAGTGATCGCGGCGATCATCGCCGGCGTGGACTGGAGCGCGGTGCGCTGCATGTAGTGTTTCACGCCGCGCACGCCGCCCATCTCCTCGCTCCCGC
>Ga0207678_10006912_pt1 | contig 10068 bp, 8 predicted proteins | sample KBSC63metaG_FD_184319 | JGI IMG/M metagenome (GOLD analysis project Ga0207678, IMG submission 184319) | Corn rhizosphere microbial communities from Kellogg Biological Station, Michigan, USA - KBS C6-3 metaG (SPAdes) (version 2) | ecosystem: Host-associated > Plants > Roots > Rhizosphere > Soil ...
GCACCTACGAGAATCCGTCCAACGCGGGCGACGGCTACTCCCTCGCGTATCACGCGGGCGCGGAGCTGACCGGCATCGAGTGCTTCCAGATCAATCCCTTGATCAAGGACTACAACGGGCCCGCCTGCGCCTACGTCACGGGCCCGTTCGGCGGCCACACCGTCAACGCGCACGGTCATCGCTTCATCGAGAGCGACTACTGGAGCGGACACATGATGCTCGAGTTCTACCGCGAGCTGCACTCCGAGAACGGGCCCGTCTACCTGAAGCTCGAGCACCTGGCGCCGGAGACCTTGCTGGAGATCGAGCGCGTGCTGCACCGCACGGAGCGCCCCAGCCGCGGGCGCTTCCACGAGGGCCGCGGCCAGAGCTACGCCACGGACCGCGTGGAGATGCACATCTCCGAGATCGGTCTGTGCAGCGGGCACAGCGCCTCGGGCGTCTGGGTGAACGAGCGCGGGGAGACCACCGTGCCGGGGCTGTACACCGCCGGCGACATGGCCTGCGTGCCCCACAACTACCTGCTGGGCGCGCTGGTGTACGGGAAGATCTGCGCCGAGCAGGCGCTGCGCTACAACGCGCAGCTGCCTCCCGCTGGGCCCAGCCCCGAGCACGAGGCGCAGATCGAGGCGGAGCGAGAGCGCGTCCTGGCACCCCTCTCGCGGCCGAACGGCATCCCGCACCATCAGTACGAATACAAGGTGCGGCGCCTGGTGAACGACTACCTGCAGCCGCCCAAGACCGGCAACCGCATGGAGCTCGGCTTGCGCTATCTGGAGCGCGCCGAGGCCGATCTCGCCGAGGTCGGCGCCAGCAACCCGCACGAGCTGATGCGCGTGATGGAGTGCCACTTCATCCGCGACTGCGCCGAGATGGCCGCGCGCGCGTCGCTGTATCGCACGGAGAGCCGCTGGGGCCTGTACCACTATCGGCTCGATCATCCCGAGCAGGACGACGCGCGCTGGGGCGTGCATGTGAATGTCAAGAAGGGGGAGAACGGCAGCATGCAGCTGCTCGAACGCCCGGTGGAGCCCTACGTGGTGCCGCTCGGAGCCGACGAGCTGCGCAGCTACCATCGTCTGCGCATCCGCCCGGAGGCGCACAACGGAGCCGTGGAGGCACGAGCATGAGTGAGTTGAAGGATCGCGAGCACGCCAAGGCGTTGCAGGCGCGCAGCGTGGGCGCTGCGCAGACCACCCGCCGCTTCGATGTGCCGGTGGTGGTGGACATCGAGAAGTGCATCACCGGCTGCCGGGTGTGCATCGAGTCCTGCCCCGTGGACTGCCTGGCGGTAGATGCCGTCACCGGCAAGGCTCACATGCGCCACGACGAGTGCTGGTACTGCCTGGCCTGCGAGATCGACTGCCCGAAGGACGCGATCACGGTGAAGATCCCGTTCCTGTTGCGCTGAAGGGAAGACATCATGAGCGAAGCCAACGGCGCCCTCGGGGGCGAGCTGGATACGATCTCTGCGCGGCTCACCGATCCGGATCCGCACGCGCGCCAGGTCGCCCTGACCGAGCTCTGGGACGAGCTGGATGACACGGCGGTCGAGCCGCTGCTCGGCGCGCTCGAGGATCCAGATCCCGTGGTCCGCAGGCTGGCGGTGGAGTTGCTCGAGGAGCTCGGTGAGGCCCGCGCCATTCCCGGACTGATCGAGCGACTGCGCGACGACGATGCGACCGTGCAAGACGCGGCCCGCGCGGCGCTGCGCGAGTTTCGCGGCGAGGCCGCGGCCAGCGCGTTGATCGCCGCCATCGGTCATCAGGACCCGGGCGTGCGCGCGTCGGTGATCATCGGTTTGCGCGAGCTCAAAGATGCGCGCGCGACTCGCCCGCTGATCAGCGCCCTGGGCGATGTCGACGCGAGCGTGCGGCGTGAGGCCGTGATCACGCTCGGCTACCTGCGCTCGAGCGACGCGGTGGAGGCGCTGCGCGAGCGCCTGCGCGATGGCGACGAGTCGGTGCGGCGCGTGGCGGTCGGCGCGCTCAGCTTCTTTGCCGGGCCTGCCTTGCTGGAGGATTTTCTCGGCAGCCTGCGCGATGCAGACTGGCAGGTGCGGCGCGAGGCGGCGATCGTGCTCGGACGCTGCGCGCTCTCCGCCGCGGTGCCGGGCCTGCGCGCGGCGCTCACCGACCCGTACTGGCAGGTACAGAAGGTGGCGCTGGAGGCGCTCGGCAAATTGCGCGCCCTCGCCGCCCTGCCGGACCTGCTCGAGCGGCTCGGCCACAGCAACTCGGATCTACGCAAGGCCGCGGCTCTGGCCCTGGGCGAGCTGCGTGCGCCGCGCGCCGTCAGCGCTCTGAACGCGCTCGCCGGCGACCCGGATGTCGAGGTGCGCAAGGCCGCGGCGCGCGCCCTGGAAGCCATCGGTCGGAGTCCCGACCTCAGCCACGAGGAAAACTGATGTTGAACAGAAGGTCTTGGATCGCCGGTGTCGCGTGCCTCTCGACCGCGCTCTCGATCGGTATTTCGGCGCGCGCGGGCGAGAAGCTCCGCGTGGCCATCGGGACGCAGGACACGACCATCAACTGCGCCACCGGAGGCCCGCTGGTGCGCGAGCTGCACCTGCTGGAGAAGTACCTGCCGCGCTCCGGCAAGTACGAGGGCGTCGAATACGAGATCCGCTGGGAAAACCAGCCCACCGGGGCGCAGCTGAACAGCAAGTACCTCGCCAACCAGCTCGACATCGTGCAGATGGCGGATTTTCCGTCCGTGCTCGGCGCCACCGCCTTCGCCGCCGCTGGCGACAAGGTGAAGTCCTTTTACATCGCCAACCTGTCGGGTGGCATCAAGGGGGCGGGCAACGCGATCCTGGTGCCCTCCGACTCGCCGGTGAAGTCGCTCTCGGAGCTCAAGGGCAAGAAGCTGTCGGTGCCCTTCGGCTCTACGGCGCACGCCATGTTGATCCGCGCGCTGCAGGATCTCGGCTGGGATCCCAACAAGGACGTCGAGATCGTGACCCAGACGCCCGAGGTGGGTGGCAGCGCGCTGCGCGCGCATCAGGTGGACGCGCATGCCGACTTCGTGCCGTTCGGCGAGCTGTTCCCGTATCGCGGCTTCGCGCGCAAGATCTATGACGGCAGCTCGACGGGCATCACCACCACGCACGGCGTGCAGGTGCGCTCGGACTACGCGGCCAAGTATCCCGAGGTGGTGGTCGCGTACCTGAAGGCCACGCTCGAGGCCGATCGCCTGTACCGCGCCGATCCGGAGGGCATCTCCGAGCAGCTCGCCAAGTGGACGGGCATCGATGCCGAGGTCTACTACGCCTTTCATGGCCCGCACGGCATCCAGACGCGCGACTACTCGCTCAAGCCCGAGTACGTGACGGCGATCCGCAAGGCGGTGGACGCGCTGGAGGTGCTGAAGAAGGTGGATCGGCGCATCGACGTCGACAAGTATGTGAACGACAGCTTCATCCGTCAGGCCGCCAAGGAGTTCGGCTACGACTACGACAAGCAGCTGAAGGACTACGAAGCGCTGGCATTCAACGCGCCGGCGACCGACACGGGCAAGCCGGTGACCGACGTCGGCTCCGCCGGGCAGATCTGGGTGCAGGGGGAGCCGAAGGTGCGGCTGTACAGCAGCGTCGAAGCGACCTTTACCGCGCTGGCGCAGCTCGAGGCCGCGCAGAAGACGGCGCGCGTGACCTTCGTGCATGACCGCGTGCGCGGCAACAAGCTGTTCGCCGACAAGGTCTGGTACGTCGCATCTGGCAAGAGGCTGTCGGCCTTCCTGCTCGAGCCCGAGGCCGCGGCCTGGGCCGCCAAGAACGGCGGCAAGGTGCTTTCCTTCACCGATGCCAAGCGCTTGGTGGCGTCCGAACCGAAGCCAAGCTGATACCAGCGCCGAAGAGCTCAGTAGGAGAAGCCGATGCGCAGCGTTGTCCTGGAGGGTTCCGTCGAATTGCCGGTGCGCGAGCGCGCCGTGCGCGTGCGCAGCCCTGCGCGCGCACGGGCGCTGCGTTCGATCGCGGTGGGGGCGCTCTCGATCACGGCCTGGCTGGCGCTCTGGCAGGCGGCCTCGGTCGGTGAGTGGGATGTGTTCTTTCGCTTCGAGAACATCCCCGCGCCGACCGAGGTGGCGCGCGCCGCGCTCGACCTGCTCGCCAATCCCAAGCTCCTTCCACACGTGTGGAACAGCCTGCAGCGGATCTTCATCGGCTTCTCCATCGCGGCCGTGCTGGCCGTGCTGATGGGGCTGGCGATCGGCCGCTTGCGGCTGGCCGGGGAAGCGCTGCTGCCGCCGCTGGAGGTGCTGCGGCCCATCCCGGCCGTGGCCTGGATTCCGCTGGCGATCCTGCTCTTCGCCTCGCCCGAGCACAGCATGGTGTTCATCACCTTCATCGGCGCGTTCTTCCCGATCCTGCTCAACACCATCCATGGCGTGGAGGGCATCGACCCGCGACTGATCCATGCCTCGTTGACGCTCGGCGCGCGGCCGCTGGACGTGTTCCGTGAGGTGATCTTGCCGGGCGCGCTGCCCGCGATCGTCACCGGATTGAGCATCGGCATGGGCACCTCCTGGTTCTCGCTCGTGACCGCGGAGATGATCTCCGGGCAGTACGGCATCGGCTACTACACCTGGGAGGCGTACACGCTGCAGAACTATCCGAACATCGTGCTCGGCATGGTGGGCATCGGTATCCTCGGCATGGGCTCCGCCTCCCTGGTCAAGTGGTGCGGCCGGCGTTGCATGCCCTGGTTCAAGCCGGAGGCGAATACGCGATGACTCAGTCCTCGATCGAGAGTACGCCGGCGCGGCTGGGAGCGATCTCGCTGCGCGGCGTCGGCATCCTGTTCGGCGAGGGCAGCGCTGCCGTGGAGGCGGTGCGAGGGATCGATCTGCACGTCGAGCCCGGGGAGTTCGTGAGCATCTTGGGCCCCTCTGGCTGCGGCAAATCGACCATCATCGGCGCCATCGCCGGCTACACACCGGTCAGCTCGGGCCAGGTGCTGGTCGACGACCAGCCCATCCATAGCCCTGGCCCTGACCGCGGCGTCGTGTTCCAGCAGCACACCCTGTTCCCCTGGAAGACGGTGCGCGAGAACGTGGAGTTCGGCCTGAAGATGCGGCGCGTGCAGCGCGTCGAGCGGCGCCGGATCGCGCTCGAGATCCTGGAGCAAGTGGGCCTGGCGGACTTTTCGAATCACTATCCCGCGCAGCTCTCGGGCGGCATGCAGCAGCGCGTGAGCCTGGCGCGCGTGCTGGTCAATCGCCCGCGCGTGTTGCTCATGGACGAGCCGTTCTGCGCGCTCGACGCCCAGACCCGGCTCGGCATGCAGCAGATGCTGCTCGAGCTCTGGCGCGAGTTCCACATGACGGTGATCTTCGTCAGCCACGATGTGGATGAGGTGCTGTTCCTGAGCGATCGCGTGCTGGTGTCGAGCCCGCGCCCGGGGCGCATCCATGCGACGCTGTCCGTGGATCTGCCGCGCCCGCGCGACAGCCTGGTGCTGACCAGCCCGGAGTTCATGCGCCTCAAGCGTCACGCCATGGAGCTGATCGGCGCCATCCCGGAAAAGCCGACGGCGCGCGCCAACTAGCAGCCGAGGCTGGGGCGCGCGCGGAGGGCACATGCTGGCGTCGCGTGGCGCCGTGCAGCGTCGAGCCTAACCCCCGATGAAGCTCATCTCGATTTTTGGCCGCTGGCCGAGCTGCAGGGGCCGCCCGCGCAGCTCCGAGTAGGCGTCGCGCCGCGCGTGCCAGCGCGCCTCGATGCTGGCGCGCAGTTCGTCATCGCTGGCGCCGCCGCGCAACAGAGCGCGCAGGTCGTGTCCGTCGCTGGCGAACAGGCAGGTGTAGAAGCTGCCGATCGCCGACAGCCGGCCGCGCGAGCAGTCGCCGCAGAACGGCTGGGTCACGGAGGCGATGATGCCCAGCTCTCCGCTGCCGTCGCTGAAGCGATGGCGCTGCGCGACCTCGCCCGCGTAGTTCGGCTCTGCCGGCTCCAGCGGGAACACGCGGCCGATGCTCTCCAGCATCTCGCGCGCGCTCACCACCTCGGCGCGCTCCCAGCCGTTGGTGCTGCCCACGTCCATGAACTCGATCAGGCGCAGGATCTGGCCGCTGCCCTTGAAGTGGCGCACCAGGTCCAAAAGGCCCGCGTCGTTCACGCCGCGGCGGATCACGGCGTTGACCTTGATCTCGAGCCCGGCCGCCGCGGCGCGCTCGATGCCGTCCAGTACGTCGCGCACCGGTACCTGCGCGTCGTTCATGTGCTGAAACACCGCGTCGTCCAGCGAGTCGAGGCTCACGGTCACGCGGCGCAAGCCGGCGCTGGCCAGCTCCACGGCGAGCGGTCCGAGCAGCGAGCCGTTGGTGGTGAGCGCGAGATCGATCTCGGGCCCCTGCGGTAACAGGCGGATCAGCTTCGTGAGATCCCGGCGCAGCAAGGGCTCGCCGCCGGTCAGGCGCAGCTTGTGCACGCCCAGCGAGACGAACACGCCCGCGACCCGCGCGATCTCCTCGAAGCTCAGGATCTCCTGGGCAGGCAGGAAGCGAAAGCCGGGGCCGAAGACGCTGCGTGGCATGCAGTAGCTGCAGCGGAAGTTGCAGCGGTCGGTGACGGAGATGCGCAGATCCCGCAGCACGCGGCCGCGCGCATCACGCAGCGCGGGCGGTTGGGAGCTCTCCTGGGGCCCGGCTTGTCTGCCGACTGCGTCCGACACGCCACTCACGCTAGCATTTTGCTCGCCGGGAGCGCCGCGGAAGCCGGAAAGCACGGAAAATGCTGCACTGGCCGTACCAGCGGAGGGCCGTACCATGAGGTCAATGGGCCTGCCGGGGCCGGGTGGCGAATTGCCAGCGAATTGCAGGTGTAGCGACGCTACGCTAGAGCGCGGCCGTGAAGCTCTACTCGTTCGACGTCGACGAGCGTCTCGATCTGGTGCCCCTGGCCGCGCGCCGGGCGCTCGATCACGCCGGCTGCAAGCTCTCGCTGGCCGGCTGGGAAAGCCTCGATCTCGAGCGCCGGCGCGCGCTCGCGCAGCTGGGCTCCGAAGCCGCGGTGGACGTGGCTGCGGTCGCGCGGCTCGCCGGCGCCGCGACACCGGCGCCCAGTCGCTGTGAGGTGTCGCTCGACCCGCCGCGTGAGACACCGCCGGCGGAGCTGGTGGAGGCGTTTGCTGCGCAGGGCCCGCTGAGCGCCGCCGTCTGGGTGTCGCTCGACGACGTGGACCGCTACGCGCTGCACAAGGTGGCGGGGCGCAACAACCCGGAGCGCTCGAGCGCGGCGTACGCCGAGATCGTGGGGTACCGCCGGGTCTCGACGCACCTGCAGCCGGCCGGGGGAGTTCAAATGGTGAACGTGGGCGCCAAGCCGGTGACGGTGCGTCGCGCCGTCGCGGAGAGTACGGTGCAGATGAGCCGCGAGGCCTTCGAGCTGCTGCAAAATCAGGCGGTGCCGAAGGGCGACGTGCTCGGCATCGCGCGCATCGCCGGTATTCTGGCCGCCAAGCGTACGCCGGAGCTGATCCCGCTCTGCCACGCGATCCCGCTCACGCACCTGTCTGTCGATCTGCGGCTCGATGCAGCGGCGAGCGCCGTGCGCATCGTCGGCACGGTGCAGGCCGAGGCCAAGACGGGTGTGGAGATGGAAGCGCTGATGGCCGTCAGCCACGCCGCGCTCACGGTCTACGACATGCTCAAGGCCATCGATCGCTCCATGCAGATCGGGCCCACGCGCTTGCTCGAGAAGAGCGGCGGAGCTTCGGGAGCCTTCGTTGCCGCGCCCGCGGCGCGGGCGGAGCAGCGATGAATCGCTTGTTTCAGGTGCGCGATGCGGCGCTCAGTCTGGATGAGTGCTACGCGGCGGTAGCTCGTCCGGAGGCCGGCGGCGTGGTGCTGTTTCTCGGCACGGTGCGCGATCACAATCAGGGCCAGTCCGTGACGCAGCTCGAGTACCAGGCCTACGCCAGCATGGCCGAGAAGGAGCTACGAGCGATCGCCGAGGAGATCGAGAGCGCGCGCCCCGGCACCGTGCTCGCCTGTCTGCACCGGATCGGCAGCCTGCGCGTGGGCGACATCGCCGTGATCTGCGCGGCCAGCGCGGCGCATCGCGGGGAGGCCTTCAGCGCCTGCCGCGAGCTGATCGATCGTCTGAAGGCGCGGGTGCCGATCTGGAAGCGCGAGCACGGCGACACCGGCCCGCACTGGCTCGGCTGGCAAGACGTGCGCAGCGGCGGTTGATGCGCGCGTCCCTAGCCCCTAGCGGCGGACTAACTGCAGGACCAGGACGCCGTTATAGAGCGCGTGCACGAGCACCGCAGCGTACAAGGAGCGGGAGCGCTCGAACGCGAGCGTGATGCACACGCTGCCGAAGAGGACCGGGATGGCGGCAGCCGGTGTGTGGTCCGTCAGGAAGACCGCGGTGGTCAGTAGCCAGCACGGCAGGACGGCCCAGCGGGTGCGCAAGCTGCGGTAGAGCATGCCGCGGAACACCAATTCCTCCACGATCGGCCCAGCCATCACGCCAACGACGAGCGCAGCAATCGGCGAGGTCGCCAGTACCGTCATCGTGGCCGGCGGCGCGGAGGCGGGCTGGAGAGACTGCGTTGCGTGCGCGCCTGCGACCGCCCAGTACGCTTGATTGAAGAGGATGGCGGGCAAGCTCCAGAGCAGCCCTTCGCGCAGGATCACACGACGGCCCTTGCCCGCGCAAAGCCCGAGTCGTTCGCTCAGCGCTGGCGAGCCGCGCATCCAGAGCCAGAGCAAGCTGGAGCTCAGGACCATCCATCCACTCGTGAGCCACGCGATCGTGGTCGCCTTGGGTAGAGAAGCACCGGAGCTCGTTGCGACGCCGAGCACGAAGCCCCGCACAAACTGCAGGACCAGGAGCGTCGCGAGTGCATAGCTCGCGGTCAATGCTGGAGTCTGTGCGGCGCTGCGATCCAACGCCAGGGCCGCGCGCTGCGGCAATCCGTGCCACAGCGCGCAGGCAAATGCCACGGCGAGAATGAAGGTGGCGGCCGTGGTCACCGGCCTGGAGGGATCGCGAAGGCCTGCGTACAGGATGCTGGCGACGATCAGGGTCTGAGCCAGGCGCAGCATGCCCTGCAACACGCTCACGGGTGCGGCGGCATCCACCCCGCGCATCCAGAACGCCGCGTGGAAGAATCCCAGCAGCCCAACGCACGCGGCAGCGTAGGCGAGCGCCGGAACGGAGGAACCGAAGTTCGCTACCGTGCTCGCGGCGTAGCTGGCTGCGGGCAGCGCGCCGGCGAGTCCCAGCGCCACCGCGAGCAGAACCTTGCGTGACAGTACCCAGCTGATCGAGCGTGGCAGTGTGGCCCAGTGCCCGAGCGCAGCGCGCTCTGCCTCCAGCAATCCCTCGAGCAGGATCACCGTCAGCAGGGTGCCGACAGCGAGGAGCGCCACCGCCGGCAACTGGAGTGTGTGTAGCCCCGGCACCAGCCGCACCGCCGCGATCGCCAGCGCATTGAACAGGACGACCTGGAGTGTGGAACCCGCGAGGCGCGTGGGGTTGGAGCGCAGCCAGATCAGGTCCTTGCCGATCACCGCTCCGCACCAACCTCCGAGCGAGCGCCCCGCAGCGGAGCCCGTCACGCCGCGCGCTCGGACGCTCCGCAGCTCGAGGCCCGCCCCAAAATCAGCTCGGTACAACTTGCGGAGAGTGAGCGTGCCCAGGCCGATCCACGCCGCCATCTCCACGGCAAACAAGCTCAGCCAGGCGAGCCCTCGCGCCGGCGCGGCGCGGAGCGCCAGCAGAGCTCGTGCTGGCTCGCTGAAGGGAAGCCACGGGAGGTCCTGGGAAAAGCTCAACCAATCCCCGAGGGTGTCCACCCCCAGCTTCGAAAGCGCCATGCACGCGAGCGTCCCCACGAACACAAATAGCGCGAGCATGGGCGCTACAAAGCGCAAGAACCGCAGCGCTGGCGACCGCGAGAGCGCGAACCCGGTGGCCTCGCCGACGGCACCGGCGAGAACTGAGCCCAGCGAGAGCGAGAAACTGATGGCCAGCGCGAGCAACGGTGCGAACGGGCCCAGTCCTCCGGCAATGCCGAGCCCGGCAAAGAACGGGAACAGCTGCAGCCAAACGAAAGG
>Ga0207678_10006915_pt1 | contig 10065 bp, 11 predicted proteins | sample KBSC63metaG_FD_184319 | JGI IMG/M metagenome (GOLD analysis project Ga0207678, IMG submission 184319) | Corn rhizosphere microbial communities from Kellogg Biological Station, Michigan, USA - KBS C6-3 metaG (SPAdes) (version 2) | ecosystem: Host-associated > Plants > Roots > Rhizosphere > Soil ...
CCGCTGGGGAATGGCGATGATAGCCCGCTTGAACTGATCCATAGAATTGAGCGTGTCATTGTTTATCCGGAAAATCCGGACAACGAAGATCTTTGAGGCGTTGCTTTTGCCCGCCCGGTATAAGGCTGGCGGCCGTGGCTCGCGCAGATCGTATTCTCCGGCGAACAGTTGATGGAGACTGCCAGGCCGAACTCGGCAGGCTCGCCGCTTGCATTCGCGTATCTAGAAGGATGGCGCGATCGAGCAAGCGGTTGATCGAAGGCAAGATTGCGTATTCCGAGAACGGATGAAGGTGAGAAAAATTGCTGCCGTTGCGCCGCCTTCTCCCAGGATTGATGTTGTTCATGTGGTGTTCTAAGCAAATCAGGTATCAGTGCTTTGGTTTGAAATAGTGGAGCGAGTGATCGTGCGTCTATTTGACAAGCCTAGGCCAGCGGCCTGCTATAGAGGAAATGACCTTTGAGAATCTGGGCTCGAACGCCAATCACGGCAATTCTGTTGCTCCTTGGTACTCTTTTGTCGGCCAGCTTCGCGCTTGCTGAAGACTACAGCGTCGACTTTGGCGCCGATACGGTTCGGGGCAGGGATGCCGGCACGCTTCATTGCCGGTTTGGCTACATATGTGATGCAAAAATGGAATCGTTGAGACTTATCGTCAGCGTGGACACTTCTCGTGGTGATCCGCCGTCCGCCCACATCAGATTGAATGGCGGCGATCCTGGCTGTTGCTATTTCGCGGGTGCCGCTGGCTCGATGACTATCGATCCGCGCAAATCGTTGTATCGAGTGCCGCTCTTTAGGGGGGCCGGGGCCAGGGGGTCCTTGTTCATCGAGAACGAACGTATGGGCACGCTCTATCTCAGATTCCATCTTCCCTGAGGTCGCATCGACGAGTCGGTCGTGGCGACAACTACAAGCACTGCGATACGACTGCGGCTGCGAACGCGATCTAGATTGCGGCTGAGCAAGTCCATGCCGCCGCTGGAGAGGCGGCGATGACGGCGCGTTTGAACTGATCCAAGGAATTGAGCTTGTCATTGTCCACCCTGAAAATTCCGACAGCGAAGATCTTTGAGCCGTTGCTCTTACCCGCCCGGTATAAAGCTGCGTTTGGCGGCCGTGGCTCCGGAAAATTGCTCGTGTGGGACAAGGTGCTCGGGCTCGGCACAACCGATCCGCTCGCCGGGTTTGCATCCGTCACCTCGAATCTCGTGGTGTCGTTCTATTTTGCCAAGCGCGGTTTCGAGAACGTCGCGCGAATTATCAGGCGGTGATAGCTTTGCAGACTGCAGACATCAGATCCATCGTGGTCGAAACACTGGCCGAACAGCAACGGTTGAATCAAGATGATATCGAGGCCGTGGTCCTCAAAACTGTCGCAACCATTTTGAGTTCGTTCGGCATCGAGGACGAGGATAGAAGAGAGCTGCGCGCCGATTTACAACATTTGCGCCGCTGGCGTCGAAGCGTCGAGCAAGCACAGAGCTATACATTTAAGGCGGTCATTAGCGTGATCGCCACTGGATTTGTCGGAGCGGTTTGGCTCGGAATCAAGGCGACGCTTGGCAAATGATTAGCGCAATTGTGATGGTAGCTACGCTCTTGGCGTCAGTGCCGGGGTACGTCGTTCCGTGCTGGATGGTCAGAAGAGCGGTCACCCAGTATGGCGAAGCAACCGTCGATGCGTGGGCTCGCGCCAAAGGAGTTCCCGACAAGGAAATCGAGAAGGCTAGGCGATGTCTCAAGTGAGACGCTTGAACATCGGATAGCCGGAAGTGGTGCCGAACTTGCCTCCGGCGGGTCCCCGTTCGGTATACCCTCTGGCGAGATAGAAGCGGCGCGCGGTCTCCGTACTTTCAAGTGTGCAGATCTCGTTGCCTTGCTCTTTGGCGCGACTTTCAAGGTTAGTCAGAAGGGCGGAGCTGGCGCCGCGAAATCTCACATCCGGCGAAACGTAGTTGAGCGTAATCACTCCGGCGTCGGTGACACAACCGACGGCAAGGATCTCGCCGTTCTCGACGACAACGCGCAGCGAATTGCCTGACCCAATCCAAGAGCGGAATGTCTCCGGCGTTTTGTTGCTCAGCCATCTCCCGAGCACTACTGGGTCATTTTCGTGGTCGGCGACGCAAAGCTCCGCAATTGATCGCCGCATGACCTCGCAGGCGGCAGCGGCATCTTCGGGGAGCGCGTCGCGAATTTTCATCGAGAGATCGTGTACCGAACGCAATCGGCCGACAACAAAAATTTTAATTCAGGTGTGATGATGTATCGGATTCGCGCGGTTGATGGAGAGGACGACGCCACCGCTGATACACTCATTGAGCTTCATCGGTTGACATTCTTCGATACTGCACCCATTCCGGAATTTGATCACGGGCACTGGTGGCTTGCGTTTCATGAGACGCGACCTGTCGGTTTCGCCGGCATCATCCCTTCGACTCATATCTGCAATGCCGGCTATTTCAGCCGGGTAGGAGTGTTGAGGGAGCATTCAGGGCACGGGCTTCAACTGCGGCTTATGCGTGCGCTGGAGGTACGCGCACGGCTTGACGGATGGTGCTCGATCGTCTCCGATACGACCGACAATATGTCCTCCGCCAACAACTTTATTCGTGGCGGCTATCGGCTGTTTTGCCCGCAGGTGCCGTGGGCGTGGCCAAATACGTTATATTGGCGGAAGCTCATAAGATGACGGCGCGCTCGCTCCGAGATACTTAGACTTCAACATTCGCCCGGTGGCCCCAGGGGCCACCGGGCTTTTTGTCGTTTTTGGGAAGCTTTCGAGCAGGCTCTTTCAGCTTCGACCCTAGCCGAGGTACCGCCGACTATGCTTTGATGAACGTGGGCTGATGCCTGAACAACAAGCCGTGCAAAACGGCGACCGGCGGATCATTCTGCCGGCTCAAATCAAAGGGAGGCGTACCTTGGCAAGCTCCGGCCGTACCATGCTGGCCAAGATCTGGGACCAGCATGTCATCGCCCGACTCGGCGATGATACCGATCTTCTCCATATCGACCGCCATCTGCTGCATGATCTGGGCGGGTCACGCGGACTCCTCGACCTCAAGAGCCGTGGTCTTGCCGTTCATAATCCGGACCTCACATTCGCAACGCCTGACCACGCGATTTCGACGGCGCGAGGACGTGCGGGTACCATCAAGATCGGGCAGGAATTGCTGGCCGCCTTGCGGGTGGAGACCTCTGCCAGCGGCATCCGGATGTTCGACATCGACGAGCCCGGCCAGGGTATCGTGCATGTCATCGGCCCTGAACTCGGCCTTAGCCTGCCAGGTTGCCTGATCGTGTGTGGCGACAGTCATACTTGTACCCACGGCGGATTGGGCGCGCTGGCCTTCGGCATCGGTTCGAGCGAGTTGACCCATGTGCTGGCGACGCAGGCGCTGATCCAGCGACGGCCGAAGACCATGCGCGTGAAGTTTGAGGGCAAGTTACCGCTCGGCGTCACTGCCAAGGACCTGATCCTCGCGCTGATCGGCCACGTCGGGGCGGCGGGCGGCACCGGGTATGCCGTCGAATATGCCGGCAGCGCTATCCGCGAACTGCCAGTAGAGGGACGGCTCACCATCTGCAATCTGTCGATCGAGCTGGGCGCCAAGATGGGCATGGTGGCGCCGGACGAGAAGACTTTTGAGTACCTCCGCGGGCGCCCGTACGCACCCCAAGGCGAGATGTGGGAGCAGGCCGTCGAGGCCTGGCGCGAGCTTCCGAGCGATGTCGACGCCCAATTCGATCGCGAAGTCCTGATCGACGTCACCAAGATCATCCCGCAGGTGACCTGGGGCATCAGCCCGGAACACGTCATCGGCGTCGATGGCCGCATTCCCGATCCCCAGGCGATTGACGATCCGGCGCGCCGCGCCGCGGTCGAGACCGCGCTCGACTATATGGGTTTGAAACCCGGCGCGCCAATCGCCGGCACGCCGGTCGACTGGGTCTTTATCGGCTCCTGCACCAACAGCCGGCTGAGTGATCTGCGTGCTGCGGCCGAAGTGGCGCGGGGCCGCAAGGTTGCTCCGGGGGTGCGGGCCTGGATCGTGCCTGGCTCGGAAACGGTCAAGCGTGATGCCGTGGCGGAGGGGCTGGACAAGTTGTTCACTGACGCCGGCTTCGAATGGCGTGAGCCCGGTTGCTCGATGTGCCTGGCGGCCAACGGCGAAACGGTAGCTCCCGGCCAGCGCTCGGTTTCCACCTCCAACCGGAACTTTGTCGGCCGGCAGGGACCGCGCGCCCGGACCCATCTGGCAAGTCCGGCCACGGCCGCGGCCGCCGCCATCGTCGGGGCCATCGCCGACGTGCGGACGATGGAGCGCTGACATGCCAAAGCCATTCAACAAACTGACGGCGATCGCCGCGCCGATCATGCGCAGCAATATCGACACCGATGTCATCATCCGCATCGAGCGGTTGGTTGGAAACTCCATTCGCGGGTCGCTCGGCAAATGGGCGTTCGGCGCACTGCGTTATCTGCCTGATGGTTCGGAGAATCCGGAATTTATCCTCAACCGTGAGCCCTATCGGCAGGCGGAAATCCTTGTCACTGGACCGAATTTCGGCTGCGGCTCGTCGCGCGAAGGGGCGGTGTGGTCGTTGCAAGAGATGGGCATACGCGCCGTGATCGGCTCGGGTTTCGGCGATATCTTTTTCGCCAATTGCTTCCAGAACGGGATCCTGCCGATTGTCGTCGATAAGGAGATTGTCGATGGCCTTGCCGCGGAAATCGAAATCACCCAAGGCGCAGGCCGCATCGGTATCGATCTCGAGGAACAAACGATTACTTCTCCGACCGGAAAGACGCATCGTTTCGAGATAGACCCGCGGCGGCGTGAAGGCCTGCTCGAGGGCCTCGATGAAGTGATGTTGACGCTGCAGCGCGACGACGAAATTCGGGCCTTCCAGGCCGCCGACCGCACGGCGCGGCCATGGATTCATTTTACGAGGAAATCGGCATGAACACGCGTTCCAATATGATCAAGGTCGCCGTCGTCGGCGGCGAGGGCATCGGCCCTGAAGTGACGGCTCAGTCACAGCGCATTCTGAACTGGTTTGCGGCCAAACGAAGCGTTCCCATGACACTGCGCGAAGCGCAATACGGCATCATCCCGTATCTGGCCACCGGAAAGGTGTTGCCTGACGACACCGTCGAGGCAATGGAAGAAGCCGACGCCATCGTATGGGGCGCGACCGGCGGTCCCGAAACCAAAGAGGTGCCTGCGTCGGCGCGCAAGGCAGGCAGTTTGCTCGGGTTACGAAGCAAATACGACCTCTACGCCAATCTGCGGCCGATCGTTGCCAACCCGGCGCTGGCAGATTCGGCACCGCTGAAAGCGCATGTCCTGAAGGGCGTCGACTTCGTGATCATTCGCGAGCTAACCAGCGGTATCTATTTTGGAGAGCCACGCGGTATCGAAACGCTTGCCGACGGGCAGCGCCGCGGCTTCAATACGGAGCAATACACCACCAACCAGATCCGCCGCGTGGCGCGGTCGGCGTTCGAGCTGGCGCGCACGCGACGGAACAAGGTTTGTTCGGTGGACAAGGCCAACGTGCTGGAGACCAGCGTGGTATGGCGAGAAGAAGTGATCGCCCTGCACAAGGAGGAGTTTTCAGACGTCGAGCTTACCCATCTTTATGTCGACAACGCAGCGATGCAGATCGTTCGCGAGCCTGCGCAATTCGACGTGATGGTGACTGGCAACATCTTCGGCGACATCCTGTCGGATTGTGCTGCGATGGCGTCGGGTTCGCTCGGAATGCTGCCGTCGGCATCGCTGGGACCGGTGGACAAGTTCGGCCGCCGCAAAGCTCTATATGAACCGGTCCACGGCAGCGCACCCGATATTGCAGGTAAGGGCATCGCCAATCCGCTCGGCTCCATCCTGAGCGTAGCGATGATGTTGCGCATGACGTTGAACCGGCCTGAGGATGCCGACTTGCTCGAGAAGGCCGTGGACACCGCGCTGGCAGCGGGTGCGCGGACGGCCGATATCGCGGAACCCGGTGCCAAGAAGCTATCCACCGTGGAAATGGGCGATGCAGTGTTGAACGCTCTGGAGAAGGTCGCCGGTAGAGAGAGGGAGCACGCGTGATGGCCTACGTCTCGAGGCGTTCAGCGCTGACGATCATCGCGGGCGGCGGTGCCGCCCTCGCCACAGGGAGGGCGCGAGCCGAAGGTAAGACCGGTCGCGTCATCTATCCGGTTGCGGTGCCCGTCTATCAGACGCAATTCATTGCGGATCGGGTCGGCTATTTCAAGGAAGCCGGCCTCGACTGCAAACTCGTGCAGGGCGGCAGCGGCGTCAAGACACGTGAGATTATCGCCTCGTCGCAAGGCGATATCGGCATCGGCGACATAACTCATCCGATGCAACTCAGCAATCATGGCCGGGCCGGCCGCGTGCTGATGCCGGTCGATACGCGTTCCAGCTCGGTCATGTTCATTATCCGAAAAGATCTGTTCGAACAGGGCATCACGACGCTGGAAGCGCTGACGGCGTGGAAACGGCCTGATGGCCGTAAGCCGATCGTCTCTGTCTCGTCATTAGGCGGCACCAACCATGTCTGGGCTTCCTATTACATGGAGACGATGGGGCTCGATCAGAAGGTGACATGGATCGGGACCGGCAACGTCGACACCATGCTGGGTTCGCTAAAGACCAAGCAGGTCGATGTGCTCGTGAGTTCGTTGTCGCTGTTGAACGACTCCAAGGAGCAGGGCTGGGGCACCCTGTTGTTCGATGGAACGGACGAAACGACCTGGAACAGATACATCGGCGGCAAGGTGCCGGTGACCTCGCATTTCACCCTGCAATCGACGATCGACAAGGATCCGGCCAAGATACAAGCCTTTGTCACGGCGATCTGGCGAGCGACGCAATGGGTCAAGACGCATACGCCCGACCAAATCTTTGAGGTGATCGAGCCCTATGTCGGCAGCACTTCGCGCGCGGCCAATATCCTTGAAATCACGGCCCTGCAGAAGGTCGCTGACTACGACGCCACGATCGATGCCGCGGGCTTTGCGCGGGGCGAGAAAGTCTGGTTCCGGGAAATGACCGGCATCAAGCCGCTCACGATTGCCGAGGTCGTCAGTCCGAGCTTCGTCGAAGCGGCGCGAAAGGCATATCCCGCTTGAACGTACCGACGCTATCGCCGACGACCGTTCCCCGGACAAGCGACGCCGAGCGCATCGACGTCAGGAGTTTGAGCAAATCATTCCAGCTCGGAGGTACCGCGATCGAAGCGGTGCGCGATGTTTCTTTCACTGTCCGGCGCGGCGAATTCGTCGCGTTACTGGGGCCATCCGGCTCCGGCAAGAGCACGGTCCTCAATATGATTGCGACGCTGGTGAAGCCGAGCAGCGGGAAAATTCTGATCGACGGCAAGCCGGTCATTGCCGGCAACGCGACGCCTGGTGTCGGCTATGTATTCCAGCGCGACACGTTGTTTCCCTGGCGTACCGTCGCCGATAATATCGGTTATGGGTTACAGCTCGCGGGCGTTAAGGAGGCTGAGCGGAAGGAGCGGGTTGCCGCTTGCGTTGCGCAGGCTGGTTTGCGGGGGTTCGAACAGGCCTACCCGTCCGCCCTTTCGGGTGGAATGCGCCAGCGCGCGGCGTTGATGCGAACGCTGGTAGTCGAGCCACAGGTTTTGCTGATGGACGAGCCGTTCGGTGCACTCGATACCCATACCAAGATAGATATGCACGATGTCCTGCTGCGGATATGGGACCGCGAACAGCAAACCGTCCTGTTCGTGACGCACGACCTCGGCGAGGCCTTGACGCTGGCCGACCGCATCATCCTGTTCTCGGCGCGACCCGGCCAGATCAAGGATATGTTCGAGGTGGATTTTGCCCGGCCGCGTGACGCGGTGAAGGTGCGTGAGACGCCGCGCTACGCTGAACTGTTCCAGCACATTTGGCATTCACTCGGTGAGGAGTTCGTCAAGGGGCGTAGCCCATGAGAAAGTCGCGGCATCGGACCAGCACGTTGGCGTGGCAGGTGTTCATCTGCGTTGCCGTGCTTTCGGTCTGGCAGTGGGGATATGATCTGCACACCAGGTTTCCGTCACTGGTTCCGGATCTGCTCGATCCCTACTTCGTGTCGAAACCGTCGGAGATATTCGAACACTTCCTGATCCTGAGCTGCCTCAAATCCAAGATGGGTGTATTCAATGGTTGGTTCAACGGTGACTTTGCCAAGTGTATGGCACGTAACGAAAACAATCTCTGGGTTGCGACCGCTATTACTTTGAAGAATACGTTCTTCGGATTTGTCATTGGTGTGTCGTCGGGTTTCGCAGCAGGGTTGCTATTGGGTCGATCCGACCGGCTCAGCGACATCTTCCAGCCTTTCATCACGGCGGTGAACTCTATACCCCGCATCGCGCTGGCCCCAATTATCGTGCTGGCATTCGGCATCGGCGATACATCGAAGGTCGTGACATCATGGATCGTGGTGGTGTTCCTGGTGTTCTTCAACACCTTCGAAGGTGCACGCTCGATCGATGAAGGCTTTATCAACGCCGCGCGCCTGTTGGGCGCAAGCGAATGGCAGATCACGCGCACGGTGGTGATCCCCTCGACCATGGCCTGGGTGTTCGCCTCGCTATCGCCTGCAATTTCCTTTGCACTGATCGGAGTCATCGTCGGCGAATTCATCGGCGCGGAACGCGGCATCGGCCGCCTGATCATCGAGTCCGAGGCGCGGGCCGAGGCGTCCGGCATGATGGTTGCTGTCATCGTGCTGATGCTGGTCGGCGTCGCGCTATCGGCAGTTATCTGGCGGTTGCAGGCCTATCTGTTGCGCTGGCAGCAGCACAATATGGCGGAGTAGGGCGGTCGAATCCGCCCCACGGCGTACCAACTGTGATTAAACGTGGAGGCCGAGCACCCGTGCAGCATTGCCGCCGGCGATCTGGGCAAGCGTCGATTCGTCCATCCCGTTCACCCCGGCAACATGTCCGATCGGATTATATTCGGCCATGTCGAACGGATAGTCGGTTCCCATCACAATGCGATCGGGACCGAACACGTCGATCAGGTAAGCCAGCTGGTGGTAGGAGAAAACGACGGTATCGAGATAGACCTGCCGCAGATAGGTGGTCGGCGGCAAAGGCAGATCGCCGTGGCAATCCTGCCGAGCACCCCAGGCGTGATCGATGCGGCCGGAGTAGCCCGGCAGATAGCCGCCGCCGTGCACGGCCATTAGCTTCAGATCAGGGAACCGCGCCAGTGTTCCCGAAAAGATCAAATTGTGAAGCGCGAGCGTCGTATCGAGGGGATTGCCGAGCACGTTGCTAAAGTAGAAATGGGTCAGTCGTTCGCCGTGGGTAAATCCGTTCGGGTGCATCATGATGAATGCGCCGAGTTGCTCGGCCCTGGCAAAGAAGGGACGGAATTTCGGATCGGACAATTCCTGGCCGTCAACGTTGGTCAGGATCTGGACGCCTCTTAATTTCAGGTCGCCCATGACGTAGTCGAGTTCGCGGACCGCAAGCTCTGGCTCCTGCAACGTCACGACGCCAAGCCCGACAAACCGGTCGGGCTTGCGCGAGCAATATTCGGCGACGCCGTCATTAGCGAGGCGGTGGGCCGTCTCTGCGATCTTGGGATCGATCGAATAATAGCACTGGGGCGGAGCCGGAGCGACGACCTGAATATCGACGCCCATTTTGTCGAGATCGAACAGGCGGCGGTCGATGGTAGTCATAACCTCGCCAATATCTTTCTCTTGCTGCGCATTGATTTCCCTGGTCGCCGCATCGGCAAAATGAGCGAGAGGAATCCGCTTTATATCGATGTGAGGTTGGGCCAATTTGGCGGCCTCCGGAACGACGATATGGGCGTGAATATCGATCGTGACCGATGACGGTCGCCGGGCAAGGCCATCGGCGTCGTGAATTCGAGCGGCTGTGCGGCCATAGCGGTTCTTGCGTTCAATCATTGGGTAGGCCCTGTTTCTGATTTGTTGTTCGAGACGGGATGACGCTCTCGGGTCGGCTCGCTACGACTTTGCCACGCGATTCGCGCGTTGGGTCCAG
>Ga0207678_10006917_pt1 | contig 10064 bp, 5 predicted proteins | sample KBSC63metaG_FD_184319 | JGI IMG/M metagenome (GOLD analysis project Ga0207678, IMG submission 184319) | Corn rhizosphere microbial communities from Kellogg Biological Station, Michigan, USA - KBS C6-3 metaG (SPAdes) (version 2) | ecosystem: Host-associated > Plants > Roots > Rhizosphere > Soil ...
CATCTGGATGTCGCTGGCGCCGGTGGTGTCGTTGACGTACAGCACCTTCTTCCAGTTCTTGCCGCCGTCGGTGGTCATGAACACGCCGCGCGTTTCGCTCGGCTTCCACGGATTGCCGAGCACGCTGACATACACCGTATCTGGATCTTTCGGATTGACGACGATGTTGGAGATCAGTCCCGCGTCCTCCAGCCCCTTGGACTGCCACGTCTTGCCGGCGTCCTGTGAGAAATACACGCCGCGCCCGATCAGGACGTCGTTGCGCGGATTGGCCTCGCCGGTGCCGACCCAGACGTCCTTCGGATTGGAAGGTGCCAGCGCGACCGCGCCGATCGACGCGGCGTCGCCGTGCTTGAACACGTTGTCCCACTTGATGCCGTTGTCGGTGGTCTTCCACACGCCACCACCCGCGGTGCCCACGTAATAGATGTTCGGCTTGCCGGGAATGCCCGTGACCGTGCTGACGCGTCCGCCGGAGACCGCGGGGCCGAGGTTGCGGAATTTCAGGTTGGCGAATGGGCCGGAGGGCTGGTCTGCCGCGGCCAGCGCGGTTCCGGCGATGGTCAGCAACAACAGCGCTGCAACGGATCGTGCTTTCACGTGGCAATCTCCGGTCGAGGGAACAAATCCCGCTGACCGTAATCCTCCCGTGGAGCAACGAGGGAGTGCCGGAAGTCAGGGTGGCCTTGTTCCGGGACAAGCCAAACAGCCAAACCGGAACGGAACGTGACATCGCTGGCGAGTGGGATGAACCGGGATTGTCGTTGGGCTTCGCTGCGCAGCACCAACCTACAAGAGCGGCGTTCGGTAGGTTGGGCTGATCCCGCACTCGGTCCGGGAGAAGCCCAACTGCCGTTGAGTCGGTGGCGCGTGGGAAGAGCCGCGATCCTCGTTGGGCTTCGCTGCGCTCAGCACCAACCTACAAGAGCGGCGTTCGGTAGGTTGGGCTGATCCCGCACTCGGTCCGGGAGAGCCCAACAGCCAACACCGGAAAGGAACACGACATCGGCGCGGGCCAATCCATCTTGATCTTGCTTCAAAGCACAATGGATCCCGGCTTGCGCCGGGATGACGATCAAAAGCAGGGGCGCCTCTCGGCAGGTTGGGCTGAACCCGAGCGCGCTCCGGGGAAGCCCAACGCCATACCGTTGCATGCCCATGTTGGGCTTCCGCCGATAGAGCCGGCGTCAGCCCAACCTACGATTTCGACTCACTGCTCTTCCTGATCGCGGTTGGTGGTGATCCAGCCCGCGTTCCAGTCGAGCGGCGCAACGGCTTTTGCCAGCACCAATGGTTGTTGGTGGGTTTGCCGCAATGCCTGGTTCACGGCCGCCAACGACTGTCCTTTCAACTTCGCCCAGCGATCCATCAGCGATTTCAATTCCGCGCGGGTCTTGTCGAGCGCCGCAAGATCCGCCGCGGTCGGCGCCTGGTCGGCACCCTGCATGCGGGCCATCAGCATCTGCAGATCGCCGCCGACGCTGCCGAGGTTCGGCGGTCCGCGATGGAAGAAGAACGCGAACGGCGAATCGGCCTTGGGACCGGACAAGGCTTCGAGCTGCTTGTCGTAGGCCGCAAGTTTGCCGGCGGGCTTGTTCCCGCCTTGGCGCTTCGCAATTTGTTTCTCGAGATCACGCACTTGCCCAAGCGCGCGGCTTGCCGCCACGGCTTCCTGGTAGGCCTGCATGGACTTGTCGAATTGCTGCTGCAGGTCCGCGGTCGAGGTTTTCACGCGCGGGTCTATCCTCACCGCCAGCGGCTGCGTGTAGGTCTTGCCGCCCACCGTCAGTTTGACCGTGTAGTTACCCGGCATCACCCAGGGCGAACTGTCCATCACGGGTGTGTCGTGCTTGACGGCCTGGTTGGCATCGAGGAACTGCAAGGCGCCCGGCATCGGTTGCCAGTGCATGTCCCATACGAAGCGGTGCATGCCGGCTTGCGTCGAAAGGTACATCGGCGGCCGCGGCCACCAAGCCGGTACCTGCAACGTCTTCGGGTCCAACGGCTTTTGGGGATTGGCGCTGGAATAGTGCCGCGCGAGTTTTCCATCGGACGTATAAATGTCCAGCGTCACCGGACCGCTGACGTTTTTCGCCAGATTGTAATCGATGATCGCGCCCGGCGGCGGATTCGACAGCGCAGGCACGCGCCACGGCGTCGGTGGATTCATGCCCCAGCGCACGCGCGTCGCCTCCTCCGGCTTGTACAGCGTCACCGGTGCCTTGGCCACATGCGCATCGATCTGCCGCAGCGGCGTGATGTCGTCCAGCACCTGGAAGCCACGGCCATGCGTGGCCGCGACCAGATCGTCACCGTGCACCTGAAGGTCGCGTACGGAAACCGCGGGCATGTTGAGCCTGAGCGATTGCCAGTGATCTCCGTTGTCGAACGACACCCATGTTTGCGTTTCGCTGCCGGCGAACAGCAGCCCTTTGCGCTCGGTGTCTTCGCGGATCACGTTGGTCGCGGCGTCGGGCGTGATGCCGTTGTCGATCTCGGTCCAGTGCTTGCCGCCGTCTTCGGTGCGGAACAGGTGCGGCCGCATGTCGTCCAGCCACATCGTGTTGATCGCGGCATACGCAACGTTCGGATCGAAATGGCTGGCCTCCAGCGAGAACACCCGCCACCACGGCTTCAGTTGCGGAGGCGTGACGTTGTCCCAATGCGCGCCGCCGTTGTGCGTCACCCAGATCAGGCCATCGTCGGTGCCGGCCCAGATGAGTTGCCCGTCCAAAGTCGAAGGCGCCAGCGCATACACCACACCGCGATCGGTGGGCTTGGCGTCCTTGCTGTTCGCATATTTGCCGACGCTCGCGGGCACCTGCCAAGTCTTGCGCGTGAGGTCGGGACTGATCTGCTTCCAGTTCGTGCCGCCATCGTCGCTCTGCCACACCGTGTTGGAGGCGAAGTACAACCGATGCGGATCCGTCGGCGAGAACATGATCGGCATGGTGCGAACCGTGCGGTAATCCGGATCGCGCGACGCCATCGGGCCGACGTCGGCGATTTGTCCCGTGTCGCGGTCGTAGCGCGTGACGCCGCTGCGCGAACCGCCGTACACCAGGTTCGGATGCAGCGGATCGATGGCGGCGCCGCCGTACTCCTCGATACCGACCGGATGCCAGTCGTGCGCGGTCAACTCGCCGTCGTCGCCGCGCGACAGCACGCACGCGGAACCTGAGTCCTGCTGGCCACCGCATACGCGGTACGGCCAGGTGTTGTCGATGCCGACCTTGTACATCGCGGCGGTCGGCTGGTTGTACCAGGAACTCCAGGTCTTGCCGCCGTTGACGGTGACGATCGCGCCCTGGTCTGAGTTGACGGCGATGATGTCCGGGTTGTTCGGGTTGATCCAGGTCTGCTGGTAATCGTCGCCGCCCGGCGCGCCGCGAAATCCCGTCCACGTCTTGCCGCCATCGGCGGACTTCCACAACACCGGCGTATTGCTGTAGACGATGTCGGGGTTTTTGGGATCGACCGCGAGCGGCGGCAGGTCGCCACCGCCGATGCGCGCGGCCGGCCGCGAATCATTCGTCATCTTGTGCCAGCTCGCGCCGGCGTCATCGGAACGATAGAGTGCGACTTCGCCTTCCTTGCCCGATGCCACGGATGCGTACAGCCGGTCCGGTTGGCTCGGTGCAATCGCCACCAACGCCTGCTGCACATCGGGCAGTCCCTTGGTGAGTTTGGTCCAGGTGTTGCCGCCATCCGTGGATTTGTAGATGCCGCCCTCGGTGCCCGCGAACGCGCCGTTCTCCCACGGCGCCTGCTGCTGTTGCCACATCGTCGCGTACACGATGTTCGAGTTCGCGGGATCGATCTTGACGTCGTCGCCGCTGACGTACTCGTTCGTGTACAACACTTTCTTCCACGTCCTGCCGCCGTCGAGCGAACGGAAAATCCCGCGCTCGGAATTGGGACCATAGATGTGCCCCATCGCCGCCGCGAATACGCGATTCGGATCACGCGGGTCGACCGCGATCATCGCGATGTCCTGGGTTTCCTTGAGCCCGATGAACTGCCAGGTCTTGCCCGCATCGGTGGATTTGTACATGCCCATGCCGGTCGCCTGGTCGGGCCGGATGGTGCTCTCGCCGGTGCCGACGTAGATCACGTTGGGATCGGAATCCGCAACCGCGATCGCGCCGATCGAGCTGGTCGGTTCATCGTCGAAAATCGGATGCCAACTGTTGCCGTAGTCGGTGGACTTCCACACACCGCCGTCGTCGTTGCCAATGTAGAACACGTTCGACTGGCTCGGCACGCCCGCGACCGCGCGACCGCGACCGCCGCGCAACGGGCCGATCGGCCGCCACTCCATCTGCGCAAACAAGCCTTCGTCGTACGTGCGCGCGTGCGCCCCGGCTCCCCAGAACAAACCGCAACCGGTCACCGCCACCATTCCCAACGACAGCAGAAAGCGCTTCATCGCACACCCCTCCGAAACATGGAATGCTCCGGCTCCCGAACGGAGTCAGGCAGCCGGTCATAAATACCACGTCCGGCCGTTCGACTCATCTCCCATTGGTTGGGCGGCAACGTCAGCTTGAAAATAACGTTCGTCCCCGCAGCGCGAACGGGCACTCCTCGGGAAACGCCGGCCGGGGACGGCGCGCGATTCAGCGCTTCACGGTTTCCACGATCGGCTTGCCATCGACGATCTTGAAGTGGAACACGTACCACAGGCTGAAAGGTTTCGAAGTCAGCAGATACGTTCCATCGCCTTTGGGATGCTGAACCCACAAGGGTGTGAACGTCCATTGCCTAGCGGCGTGTTCGACCGCGGCTTCGAACAGCGCAAGACCTGCCGTCTTGTCCGTGTCCGAAACCGGGTACACGCCCTGCACGTGACCGTCCTTGTCCATCACGAGTTGCGCCGTGATCGTCACCGGTATCGCGCCGGGCTGCACCAGCGACGGCGGATAAACGGGCGCGACCTGCTTGTCCGGCACCGGCTGCACCGCCGTTTCGCCCGGTTCCAGCGTGTAACGCAGCACGCCTTTCGGCACGACCATCTCGTAGCTGGTTTTCGGCTGCGGGTTCGGTTTCAGCACGGTGCGGGTGCTGCAAGCCGAGAGTGCTGTCAGGCAAACGACGAACAAGGTATATGGCAGCCAGCGTACGTATGCATTCGCTTTCATGGCACTGCCCGGTCTGACCCGGATTGAACAGAAGTTCCGACTACGAGGATGTGCTGATGGGTTGAAGCATTTCGCAACTACCGGGGGTTGACGCATGGGTCTCGCCGGTAGGACAAGGCTTCAATTCATGAAGCGAGAACATGATTGGTATCTCTATCGTGCCTCCGACCGGCTTGCCACCCTTTTCGCCAGGATTGAATCTCCAACTTTCAGCAGCCATGACAGCCGCTGCCTGCAATTCCGAAGAGGTTGCCGTGGTTTTCTTCGGATCGACATCCACTTTCGTGACCTGACCGTTTGCATCAACGCGTACGCGAAGCACAACCGTGCCTTGCTCATTGTTGTGGATGGCATTGATCGGATAAGCGGGTGGATTGCGGTTCTTGTACGTGATATCCACTGACGGCGACATTGAGATAGCCGCCAGTTTCTCGTCAACAAGCCTGAAGCGATCTGCCACGATTGTGGTGGATGCTTTCGTTGTCGCCGCACGCACGGTAGTGATACCGCCAGTAAAGACGAAACCGCCTGTTAGCAACGCCGTGATGACGAGAAAACCGACGCGCCGACGTAGCGCGCCCGGCGGGATGCGCGAGAGCATGGCGATCCTCTCCTTCAATTGCGGCTCGGCGAGCCAGGGAATCAATGCGGGTGCGGGCTGCACGGCCACGCTGTCCAGCAACGCACGTGCATAGCTGGCCGTATTCTGCGGCGCTTTACGCAGCGAGGCCGCGTCACAGGCAAGTTCCTGATCCAGCCGGAAACGCGCGCGTGCAATCCACGCCAGCGGATGGAACCATAGCAATACGGTCGCGACTTCCATCGCGAGGCTCCACAGTGCATCGCCACGACGAACATGGGTGAGTTCATGGCGCAGTACGAGTTCGCGCGCCGCCACGTTGTCGAAGCGCTTCGCAAAATCGGCCGGCAAAAGGATCAGCGATCGCGGCAGCGCCCATAGCACTGCTGGACCGGCGTCATGCGCGCGCACGCGGCGGATGTCGAGATCGGGCACGGCCATCGCCAACATGCGCACCCACGCGTCCGGTGCAGCGCGCAGGCCGCGCAGCAATTTGAAGTAATGGAGTGCAAGCCGGAGCAATCCGATCGCGACGCCGAATAACCACAGCGCGACCAGCCCATGCGTCCGGTCGATTGTGATGGTCGTCGATGCCACGGCGGTCACAACGTGGGGCGTCACCGTCAAGCCCGGCAATGCCACCATCGCCGCGGGCATCAGGTCCTGCGGCAACAGCGGCGCAAGCATCAATGCGATCGGCAGCAGCCACAGCGTGAACGCCGGGCCCGCGCCGAACACGCAACGCACGGGACGGCGCAACAACAACACCAGCCCCAAACCCAACGTGGCGCCACACAACATCCGCAGCAGGGTCTCAATCATGGCGACGTCCCTTCTTTTCGAGTTGGCCGACGAGCCTGCGAAGCTCGGCCACGTCCTTCGCGCTCAGCTTTTCGTTGCGGCTGAAATGCACCAGCAGCGGCGCGACTTTTCCGCCGAACACGCGGTCGAGCAGGCTGCGACTTTCGTGGGACTGCCACTGCTCGCGGGTCAGCACGGGCGAATAGAGGTAACGCCGCCCTTCCCGTTCGGCACGCACCGCGCCCTTGCGGACGAGGCGATTCAGCAGCGTGCGCACGGTGTTTTCGTGCCATGCGGTGTCGGGTTGCAACGCCGCCACCAGTTCTTCGGAACCTTGCGGTGCGCTTCGCCAGAGCAACTCCATCACCTGGCTTTCGGCTTCGCTGATCGCGGGATTGACGCGCTTGGGCATGGCGGGGATACGGTCCACGACACGTGTAGTTCAGAAACAGACTACATCTGTCGTTATATTTGTCAAGCCCGCTCCGCGGGGTCGCGGGTCAGGTGGCGGGAACAGGCTGACCCTCCGACGCCTGGCGGCTGCCGCCGCTGACGCGTTCGCGACTCTCGAGATCGCGTTCTGTGAAGATTTCGGCGTAGCCGTGCGCCGCAAGCAAATCGCGCGCAGCCGATCCCTGGTCGAAGCCGTGTTCGAACATCAGCCATCCGCCCTCGCGCAAATGCGCGCGCGCGTCGCGCACGATGATCCGGATCGCATCGAGGCCGTCGCTGCCGGACGCCAGCGCGCCGCGTGGTTCGAAACGCAAATCGCCTTCGCGCAGGTGCCGGTCGCCCTCGGCGATGTAGGGCGGATTGGAGACGATCACGTCGAAGCGCGCATCACCCAGTGGCGCGCACCAATCGCCCTGTGCAAATTCGACGTTGCGCAATGCGAGCCGATCGGCATTCGCGCGCGCGACTTCGAGTGCCGCGTCGCTGGCATCCGTCGCGACCACCTTCGCCCGCGGACGCGCCCTCGCGAGGGCGAGCGCGATCGCCCCGGAGCCGGTGCCGAGGTCGGCCACCATGCACTTCGCATCTTCCGGAATGCGTTGCAACGCGCAGTCCACCAGCAGTTCGGTTTCCGGGCGCGGAATCAGCACGTCCGGCGTGACCTGCAATGCCAAGGCATGGAAACCGCGCGTACCGGTGAGATAGGCGACCGGCTCGCCGTGGGCGCGGCGTTCGATCAGCGCCCGGAACGCCGTGGCGCGCGAGGGATCGACGGAATCATCTGCGTGCGCAACCAGCCATGCCTCGGACACGCCCAGCGCATGCCGCAAAAGAAGCGCGGCGTCGCGACGCGCTTCATCGCCAGGCAATGCGTCTCCAGCCTCGGCAAGCAAATCACGTACGCGCATCGTCCCTTTCCCGGGCGACACGCTCGGCCAAGGTCGCCTTTGGGGACCCCGGCGCAGCCTTCCAGTAGCCGCCGCGCATCCACGCATGGAAGCCCCAGCGCAACCAGCCGATCAATGCGTTCGCGAGCCACAACGCCCACGCAAGCATCGCCAGCTTGTAGCACCAAATCGGCAGCGTGAACGCGCCCGCCACGGGCAGCGCGCCACCGCTCTGGTCGGTGAACCAGTGCAGCGACCACGCGCCGGAGTTGCCGCCCGCGATCCGCATGTCCGGCTGGCCCAGCAGGCCTTGCGGCACCGAAGCGATCAGGCACAGCAACGCAATCGCGGTGAGTACCGCGATCAGGATCTGCAATGTATTGAAGGGCGTGTGCGTCAGCGTAAGCATCCGTTCGCTGCGCGCGCGCAAGCCCAACACGATCAACCACGCCACGACCACGACGTACGCACTCCATGCAAAGGTGGAGAACCCGAGTCCCAGCAGCAACCACTGCCACCAGCGCAGCGGTGTCGGCGCGAAGCGCGCGAGCGCAATGGCGGCCAGCAGCAACACCGCAAGCTGCGACCAGTACAGCACGGCCGGTCCCGCTTGCGGTCCCCACGTCCACAACACCCAGCGATCGTGCGGCAACGCCACGGACGCCCGGATGTTCGCCGCGTGCGCGCCGAGCGTAACCGCCGGTGTGCGCGACAGCATGCCCAGCGCGGAGGCTTCGCGGAAACGCAGGACAAACGTTTGGGTGCCCGGCTGCACCGGAAGCGCGACATGTCCGTCGCGCGCATTCAATTCCAATGATTGGCCGTCACGTTGCGCGCCCAGGACGTGTGCGTCGCGCGGCAAGTCGATGACCTGCTCGCCGCCACGCGTGCTGCGGGTGGTGAGCGTCAGGGTGGACTCCAGTGCGTGCTCGCCACGCGCGACATCCAGCGCCACGCGATCGAACGCAACGCTGTCGCCCGGCACGGCCGCGGGGCGCGTGACGTGCACCTGCAGCGTTTCGCCTGGCAGCGGCCGGAACACGTGCGCGTCGTTGTCACCGACGGATTCCGGCACGCCCGAAAATGCAAGATGCAGCAGGGGCGCGCTGGCGATACGCCACACTTCCGCGCGCTCGCGCAACGAGGGCGCGTGCAGGGCAAGCGCACTACCGGGGTCCAGCGTACTCGACCAGCCGGCCTCGGCCTGGCCGGGCGCGAACGTCACCTGCACGTGTCCGTTTTGCACCTTCAGCCCCGGATTGCCGACATGTTCGCCCGGCAGCAGCGGCAGATCGACGGTGAACCCGCCTTGCGCGGGCGAAATGCGCGTGACGACATTGTTCACCCGCGAATCCAGCGCGATCGCGATGCTGCGCGTCAGCTTCACGTACGGCGGAAACGCCTGCGCCGGCGGCGCGCCTGCGCCGGACTTGCCCGCCGCGCGTTCGCGTGTGAGGGTCAGCGTGTCGGACAGGAGGCGAGAACCATCGACGCCGGCGATTTCCCATCCGGGCGAGGAGACCTGCACGTTCGGCGGCGGCATCGGAAAACGCAGCGCCATGCTGTCGCCGTTGCCGGGGAGCCGGAATTCCATCGCGATGCGATGCACGCCGCGATCCAGCGCGATCCACACCGTACCGTCCCGGTTCGCGAGTTCGGCCGCGGGCCTGCCGTCCAGCGCCACGCTGCGGAGCGCGGCGGGCGCATCCGCATGCGGCAGAGGGAATGCCACGCGCGCACCGGCATCGGCTTCGAGTACTACCTGCAGCGACCCCTGCTGCATGCTCACCTGCGCCAGCGGCGAGGCAGCGCATTGCGGCGCACATTGCGGCGCTTCCAGCAGGCGCGTTTGCAACTCGGACAGCAACTGCGGCGACGGCGTGGACTGCGCGCGTGCCTGCGGCGCCAGCACCGCGAGCAGCAACAGACTGGCCACGCCCGCGGCGCTGGGCCCGGCACGGCCCGGCAACTTCGCGTTCAAGTCGAAGGCGCGCGCGATCGCGGCCAGCCATGCCAGCAACAATCCCAACAGGACAACCCGGAGGATACGGGTCGCCCACGCCGGCAGGATCACCAGACGCCAGGTTTGTTGCGTGGTGACCGGCCCGCTCCAGCCCAGCCGATAGGCGCTGCCGTAGCCCGACCAGTCGGGCGTGCCGCGCCCCGACTGCACGACGACGTTGGGCGGATAGCCCGATTCGC
>Ga0207678_10006924_pt1 | contig 10061 bp, 9 predicted proteins | sample KBSC63metaG_FD_184319 | JGI IMG/M metagenome (GOLD analysis project Ga0207678, IMG submission 184319) | Corn rhizosphere microbial communities from Kellogg Biological Station, Michigan, USA - KBS C6-3 metaG (SPAdes) (version 2) | ecosystem: Host-associated > Plants > Roots > Rhizosphere > Soil ...
GCCGCCAGGGGAAGTAGGCCCAGCGCTTGGCTTCGGCGACGACGTCGGGGTCGGGCGGCGGGCGAAGCCTGCGTAGTTCCTCGTGCTGCTCGTCCCACGTGTCGATGAAATCGATTCGGGAGTCAGTCCTCAGCTCTGACAGCAGTCGATCATCTTGCGATTGCGCCTCGACTAGGAGCGTTGCACGGAACTGATCGTTGAAAGCAGAGGTCACAGGCCGCTTCCGAGTGCCCGAGCACCCGTGAGGTCGCACTGACGCGCGACGACGGCCAGTTCGTTGAAGATCTTCGACACCTGCTCAGCGTCGGCGTTGTTGGCGAACGTGCTGCGATCCCACCACATCATCTTCGTACGGTATCGGTCGTCGGGATACGGCGTCGCCGGAATCTTCGCGACGACGCCGCCTGACGTGCGCCAGCGGTTCAGGACGTGTGAGCCGGCAGTGGCGACCACGAACTGAGCGTCCAGCAGCGCCATGGTGGTGAACGGCGAGCGTGCCAGCGTGTTGCTTATTCCTCGGCTTCGGTTGGGATCGTCGGACATCCAGGCGGTCTTCATCTCCACCACGCCGAACGGCAGCCGGTCGGCCAACATCTTGCGAACGGAGCGCAGACCGGCCTGGTCCTCCCATTCGACGATGGCATGTGATTCCTCCGGCGAGTCCAACGGTCCCTTGGCTCGGATTCCGCCCATGATCGCGCCTGCGTCATTGACCACCGCGTGAAACAGCTGGGTGTGCGCCTCGTCGGTGAGGGAATTCATGTTCAGCGCTTGTTCAATCCCGTGCCTGCGGTAGCTGCGCGCTGCCCCGTCGATGAAATCGGCCCATAGGGCGGGGTCGGCGGAGGGCGTCGAGACGATGACCGTGCAGCCGGTGTCGGAGTCGAACCAACTGATTCCCTCGTCGAGCGGAGTGTCATAAACCTCGCGGTCGATGCTCAGCTGAGGAACGGTCATTTTTGTCCAATCCTTTGGGCAGCGGCGATCAGAAACGTCGAATAATCGCAGTTACCGGGAAGGCATTCACATGCGGTCTATATGAATGCCTAAGTAACGAGTATTGCCCTTTTGTTGACCGTTATTCCAGCTAGCGGGCCGGTCTTGTCCGGCGAAGATTTCCTTGGTCAGCTACGTTGTTTGCGAACTTTAGAAACCGGAATTGCTGGGCTACTATCAGCGACGCCAATAACCCCAGATAAATACATATCGGTCTGAAGGCTTGGCGAACGGGAGAGCGAAACTGACGCGGGCTCTTTACGTTGCCGTAAATCTGCGCCTCGTCCGTAGCCGGTTGCCTCCCTATCGAGGCAGCGAGCGTGTCTCATGGATCATGCCGCCATCCGGCGAGCTTTTCCGCCGCAGGAGACCGCCGACAGATGGCTGAGATGAGACGCTGAAATCGGTCCGGCGCAGATGGACCCGACTAGGGAGGGCTGAGGGGATGGCCACGACCACGGATGTCGGCCGGCTCTTGCTGCGATGTGCGGACCGCCCCGGCTTGGTCGCGGCAGTCAGCAGCTTTTTGGCCCAGTCCGGTGCCAACATCGTTTCGCTGGACCAGCATGCGACCGAACAGTCCGGCGGCACCTTCATGCAGCGCACGATCTTTCACCTGCCGGGACTGACGGCTGCCCGCGACGGTCTGGAAAGCGCATTCGCCGATCAGGTTGCCAAGCCGTTCGAGATGGATTTCCGGCTGACCGAGGCGGCCAAACCGAAGCGTGTCGCGATTCTGGCGTCCAAGGAGGATCACTGCCTGTTGGACCTGCTGTGGCGCAACCGCCGCGGTGAGCTGGACATGTCGGTGTCGATGGTGGTCTCCAACCATCCAGACCTGGCCGACGCCGTTCGGCCCTTCGGGGTGCCATTCCTTCATGTTCCTGCGACGAAGGACAATCGCGCGGAGGCCGAATTGCGGCTACTCGATCTGCTCCGCGGCAACGCCGACCTGGTGGTGCTGGCGCGCTACATGCAGATCCTCACCCCGGGCTTCCTGTCGCACGTAGGTTGCCCTTTGATCAACATCCACCACTCGTTCCTTCCCGCGTTCATCGGGGCGGCGCCCTACCGGCGCGCCAAAGAGCGCGGGGTGAAGCTGGTGGGCGCGACCGCGCACTATGTCACCGAAGAACTTGACGATGGCCCGATCATCGAGCAGGACGTGGTCCGGGTCGACCATCGGCACTCCGTCGATGACCTGACGCTGCTGGGCGCGGACGTCGAGCGCGTGGTCTTGTCAAGGGCCGTGATGTGGCACTGCCAGGACCGAGTAATCTCCTTCGGCAACCAGACTGTGGTGTTCTAGCCGGTCGGCATCAGTACTGCGACGATCCTTGGTCGATCGAGATCGCCTGCGCTGTAACAAGTTTGGATTCATCGCTGGCCAACCAGCAGACGGCATCAGCGATGTCCTCGGGTTGCGCCACCCAGGTGGGAAGGAATGGCGTGAGCACATTCAACAGAGCCTGATTGCCGTCGGCGTCGGCAGCCTTGGCCATCGCCTCGACCATCTCGGCGGAACCCATGGGGGTGACGACGGGACCGGGATGGACGCTGTTGACGCGAATCGAATGCTTGCCGAGTTCGGCGGCGAAGGCCCGGGCCATCCCGGTGACGGCGTGCTTGCTGGCGGTGTAGTGGATCATGAACGGCTGCATCTTGACTCCGGCAGCCGAGCTGATCAAGATGATCGACCCACCGCGGCCGCCGTCGATGACGTGTTGCGCGCCGGCCATCACCGAGTTCCATGTGCCGGTCACATTGACGTCCATGACGTCTCGAAATTCCTCGGGCGTGATCGCGTTCCAGGCTCGAGGGGAGGTGATGCCTGCGTTCGCGACAATGATGTCGAGCCGACCCAGAACTCCGACGGCATCGTCGACCGCGCTCTTCAGCCCGTCATGGTCACGGGTGTCCACCGCGGTCGTGAGGATCTGGCGCCCTGTCGCCTCCACCAGCCGTGCGGTTTCCTTGAGATCCTCTGGCGTCGCCGGCGGGTAGGGCACAGCCGGCGGCAACGCGCCTGCTACGTCGATCGCGATGATGTCGGCACCCTCGGTGGCGAGTCGCACGGCGTGCGCACGCCCCTGCCCTCGGGCGGCTCCGGTGACGAACGCCACCTTGCCGGTGAGCCGCTGAGAAATCACGCCTGTGCCGACTTCACGAGATTGCCTCCGATGATCAGCCGCTGTATCTCGCTGGTGCCCTCGTACAACCGCAGCAGCCGGACGTCGCGATAGATGCGCTCCACCGGGACCTCCCGCATGTAGCCGCTACCGCCGTGCACCTGAACCGCGAGATCGGCGACCTTGTCTGCCATTTCGGTGCAGAACAGTTTCGCCGCTGACGGCGCGATCCTGCGGTCCTCGCCGGATAGCCAGCGTTGCGCGGTGTCGCGGACGAGTGCACGCCCGGCCAGCACGCCGGTCTGCTGGTCGGCGAGCATGGCCTGGACAAGCTGGAAGCTGCCGATCGGCTTGCCGCCCTGTGTCGCGGTGGCGGCATACGTGACGGATTCGTCAAGGGCGCGTTGGGCGATGCCGACGGCCAGTGCGGCAATGTGGACACGACCACGCGCGAGCGACGTCATCGCCGCGCGGTAACCGATGTCCTCGCTGCCGCCGATCAGCGCTCCCGCGGGAACACGGACGTCGGTGAAGCTGACGTCAGACGTCCAGGCGCCCTCCTGGCCCATCTTGGCATCCTTGACGCCGACCTGGACGCCTGCCGTGTCCGCAGGCACCAGAAAGACCGCGATGCCGGAGCCGTTGTCGTCGGCGGGCCGGGTGCGTGCGAAGACGATGAACAGGTCAGCGATGGGGGCGTTGGTGATGAAACGCTTGTCTCCGTTGATGATCCAGTTGTCGCCATCGCGAATCGCCTTGGTGCGCAAACCCGATGGATTCGATCCGGCGCCGGGCTCGGTCAACGCGAACGAGGCCACTTCGCCGGTAGCCAACCGCTCGAGCCACTGCGCCTTCTGCTCGTCGGTGCCGAACCCCACGAGCACCTGGCCCGCGATGCCGTTGTTCGTGCCGAACATCGACCGCAGCGCCAGCGAGGTGTAGCCCAGCTCCATTGCCATCTCGACATCCTGGGCCAGGTTCAAGCCCAGACCGCCGAACTCCTGGGGGATCGCGTAGCCGAACAGCCCCATCTTCGCGGCCTGCTCACGCAGATCGTCAGGCACCCGGTCGTCGGCGAGAATCTCCTGTTCTCGCGGAACGACCGCGCTGCGAACGAAAAGACGGGTCTGGGCCAGGATCTCCCGGAAATCCTCGTCGCTGACTTCAGCGGTGGTCATGACAGAGCTGCTCCTGTTTCGGCGATCCCGTGTGGCGGTGAAAAACATATATGAAAATACGGCATCATCAGAGGTCAGAGGCTTGCAGCGGCTTCAGTATGATCTCCCGCCGCCCCCGAAAATCTGTCACGAGCAGTTGTGACAGATTCTCTTTGGCTCTCCTGCAGGCAAGCTAGATGGACGGGTCTAAGAAGGCGGGAGAGTAATCGGTCAGCATGGATACGTGGCGCCCGGAGGTTCACATTCGACGTAGGCGCACGCGCCGCCCGACTGGTACTCAGTGCAGATCTGCACGGGCGGGACGCCCCCATCTTTGTCGAACTGAACTTCGCTGCTCGTCAATTTGAGGAGCACCGAGTCGATCGAATCAGCGTCGATGTTCATATACGGGGACAGAATGCGATTTGACTCCACCAGCGCGTCGCGGGCAATTTGATGCAACTCCCGGACACGCTCAAGATCTTCGTCGGAGACCTTGACCCCGTCATGTTCGTTTCCCTCGTACATTGTCCTGACCCCTCTCTGCGTGACCCACGCGGCTGCGCGTCGCCGGTGCAATCCTCGGGCAAGAAGTGACGCGGGTCAATGAACAACGCGATGAAGCGCGAGAGCTGTTTACTGCTAACTGGCCGTGGATTCCGACACGACTGGCGAGAATCGTTGCCCGAGTTACTTAATGAGGCAGCGCAAGCCTTGTTAGCAGCCGTCCCCGGCTAGGCGTCGCACCGACCGCATGCAGACCTGCTGGTCAAGTCAGCAGCGTCGCCCCTGTTTTGTATGGCCTTGCCTGCTACGCAGGTGACACGACCGAAGCACCGAAGTCCTAGCCAGTTGACTCAGCACGGTTGCCTTGACTAAACCCAGCTGCTAGGTCGTGCGACCCCAGTTCGTATATGAAATATGATGTCCTCCTGCCAGTGGTCGAAGAACGAGCGTGAGGATGGGTGATCAGGTGTCATTGCTGACAGATCGGACAGCGGTCGTCACCGGGGGTGCGCAGGGCTTGGGTTATGCGATCGCCGAGCTCTTCGTCGCCGAGGGCGCCCACGTGGTGCTCGGTGATCTCGACCTCGCCGCGACGGAAGCCGCCGCCAAGCAGCTGGGCTCCGATGCCGCATTGGCTGTCCGCTGCGACGTGACAAAGGCCGACGAGGTCGACGGGTTGGTCAGCGCGGCGGTCGAACACTTCGGTGGCATCGACATCATGGTCAACAACGCCGGGATCACCCGCGACGCGACGATTCGCAAGATGACCGAAGACCAATTCGATCAGGTCATCGCAGTGCACCTGAAAGGCACCTGGAACGGAACGAAGTCCGCCGCCGCGATCATGCGCGAGAACAAGCGTGGAGCGATCGTGAACATGTCGTCGATCTCGGGCAAGGTCGGTTTGGTCGGCCAGACGAACTACTCGGCGGCCAAGGCGGGCATCGTCGGCTTGACCAAGGCCGCCGCCAAGGAGTTGGCCCACCTCGGGGTGCGGGTCAACGCGATACAGCCGGGTCTGATCCGATCAGCGATGACCGAGGCCATGCCGCAACACATTTGGGACCAGAAGCTGGCCGAGGTGCCGATGGGCAGGGCAGGCGAACCCTCCGAGGTCGCCAAAGTCGCCCTGTTTCTGGCGAGCGATCTGTCGTCGTACATGACGGGGACCGTCCTCGAGGTCACCGGAGGTCGACACATATGACGACCCGCGAGGCGGTGATCTGTGAGCCGGTACGCACACCGATCGGCCGCTACGGCGGCATGTTCGCATCGCTGACAGCGGTCGACCTCGGGGTGACGGCCTTGACGGGCCTGCTGGACCGGACCGGCATCGCGCCCGACGCGGTCGACGATGTGATTCTCGGCCACTGCTATCCGAACAGCGAGGCGCCCGCGATCGGACGCGTGGTCGCGCTGGACGCCGGCCTGCCGGTGACCGTTCCCGGTATGCAGGTCGACCGGCGCTGCGGGTCGGGTCTGCAGGCGGTCATCCAGGCCTGCATGCAGGTCAGCACCGGCAGCGACGACCTCGTCGTGGCGGGCGGCGCGGAAAGCATGACCAACGTCGCCTTCTACTCGACGGACATGCGTTGGGGTGCAGCGAGATCCGGTGTCACGGTGCACGACGGGCTGGCGCGCGGGCGAACCACCGCGGGCGGTGCGCACTACCCGGTGCCCGGCGGCATGCTCGAGACGGCCGAGAACCTGCGCCGCCAGTACGGCATCTCGCGCCGTAAACAGGACGAGCTGGCGGTCGCATCGCATCAGCGAGCGGTCGCCGCGCAGAAGGACGGCATCCTCGCCGAGGAGATCATCCCGGTCACCGTGCGCACGCGCCAGGGCGAGCAGGTCATCGATACCGACGAACATCCCCGCGCCGACACTTCTGTCGAATCGCTGGCCAAGCTGAAACCCGTTCTCGGCAAGAATGATCCGGACGCCACCGTCACGGCGGGCAACGCCAGCGGCCAGAACGATGCCGCATCGATGTGCATCGTGACCACACCCGAGAAAGCGGCCGAGCTCGGGTTGACTCCACTTGTGCGGCTGGTCTCGTGGGCGTCGGCCGGGGTTGGGCCCGACATCATGGGCATCGGGCCGGTGCCTGCCACCGAAGCCGCGCTCGACAGGGCGGGCCTGCAACTGAGCGACATCGACCTCATCGAACTGAACGAGGCGTTCGCCGCCCAAGCGCTCGCGGTGATGCGGGAGTGGGGGTTCACCGACGCCGACCGAGAGCGGACGAACGTGCACGGGTCGGGGATTTCGCTCGGCCATCCGGTTGGCGCCACCGGCGGCCGGATGCTTGCCACACTGGCCCGCGAATTGAATCGGCGCGGGGCCCGGTATGGGCTGGAAACGATGTGTATCGGTGGTGGGCAGGGCCTGGCCGCCGTCTTCGAAAGGGTTGGCGCATGAGCGAAGCTTGCGAGCGAATATTCGGCACAGCATGCGGTCACGGAGCCTGCGAGGTGGGCGCATGAGCAGAATCGCTCAAACGCTGGGGTTGACGGAGTTCCAGACCGAGATCGTCGCGAACGTGCGGCGCTTCGTCGACAAGGAGGTCATCCCCAACGCCCAGGAGCTCGAGCACGCCGACTCCTACCCGCAGGACATCGTCGACCAGATGCGCGAGATGGGGCTGTTCGGCTTGATGATCCCGGAGGAGTACGGGGGCCTCGGCGAGTCGCTGTTGACCTACGCGCTGTGCGTCGAGGAGCTGGCGCGCGGCTGGATGAGCGTGTCCGGGGTGATCAACACCCACTTCATCGTGGCCTACATGCTGCGTCAACATGGAACAGAGGAACAGAAGCAGCGGTTCCTGCCCAGGATGGCCACAGGGGAGACCCGTGGCGCGTTCTCGATGTCCGAGCCGGAACTCGGGTCCGACGTTGCGGCGATCCGGACCCGCGCCAGGCACAACGACGACGACACCTACACCATCGACGGCCAGAAGATGTGGCTCACCAACGGTGGCAGCTCGACGCTGGTGGCGGTGCTGGTGCGTACCGACGAAGGCGCCGAGAAGCCGCATCGCAACCTGACGGCCTTCCTCGTCGAAAAGCCAACCGGCTTCGGGGAAGTGGCGCCGGGCCTGCTGATCCCCGGAAAGATCGACAAGCTGGGGTACAAGGGCATCGACACCACGGAGTTGATCTTCGACGGCTACGTGGCCAAGGCCGGCGACATCCTCGGTGAAGCGCCCGGCCAGGGTTTCTTCCAAATGATGGACGGCATCGAGGTCGGCAGGGTGAACGTGTCGGCGCGGGCGTGCGGCGTCGGCATCCGCGCATTCGAGCTGGCGGTCAGGTACGCCCAGCAGCGTCAGACCTTCGGCAAGCCGATCGCCGAGCACCAGGCCATTGCGTTCCAGCTGGCCGAGATGGCAACGAAAGTCGAGGCGGCTCATCTGATGATGGTCAATGCCGCCAGACTCAAGGATTCCGGCGAACGCAACGACGTCGCCGCGGGCATGGCGAAATATCTGGCCAGCGAGTTCTGCTCGGAGGTCACCCAGCAGAGCTTCCGCATCCACGGCGGCTACGGATACTCCAAGGAATACGAGATCGAGCGGCTGATGCGCGACGCCCCGTTCCTGTTGATCGGGGAGGGCACCAGCGAGATCCAGAAGAACATCATCAGCAAGCGACTGCTCGCCGACTACCGGATCTGACGTGACTGTTCCCGAGTTCGCCACGCGGCCACAGCTTTCCGAAGCGGTGGCGCGGTACGTCCGCAATCGAGTCTTCGACGGGACTTACGCGGCGGGTGAGTATGTACGGCTGGACCAGTTGGCGGCCGAGCTGGGAATCAGTGTGACGCCGGTGCGTGAGGCGCTTTTCCAACTGCGCGCCGAAGGCCTGCTCGACCAGAAGCTGCACCGCGGGTTCGTGGTGCTGCCGGTGACGCGCCGAGACATCACCGACGTGTCCGATGTGCAGGCCCACATCGGGGGAGAGCTTGCTGCCAGAGCCGCCGCGAACATCACCGACGACCAGGTTCACGAGCTCGAATCGATTCAGGCACAGCTCGAGTCTGCGTACGCCGTCGATGACCACGAGCGGGCGGTTCGACTCAACCACGAGTTTCACCGCGCCATCAACGTCGCCGCAGACTCGCCGAAGCTCTCGCAGCTGATGTCCCAGATCACCCGCTACGCACCCGAATCGGTGTTTCCGGTCGTCGGCGGCTGGCCGAAGCGATCGATGAGGGATCACCGGCGGGTGGTCGCCGCGCTGGCCAAACGCGATGCCGAGCAGGCCCGCGCCGCAATGTCCGAACACCTCTCGGCGGGCGCCGCGCCGCTGATCAATCACCTCCGACAACGAGGTGTGGTCACCTAACCCCGCGAGCAGACGCAAATGCACGCGACACGCCGGCGAAACAGGTGCGTTTACGTCTGCTCGCCGAGAGAACTCGCTCGCCAGAGAGCTAGAGGTCGGCGAGTACCAGCGCGAGTACGTCGAGGCCTTCCTCGAGAAGGTCGTCGCTGATGCTCAGCGGCGGCAGGAACCGCAACACATTGCCGTAGGTGCCGCACGTCAGCACCACCACGCCCGCGGTGTGGCAGCCGACGGCCAGCTTCATGGTCAGCTCGCCGTCGGGTTCGGTGGTCCCGGACTTCACGATCTCCATCGCGATCATCGCGCCGCGGCCGCGGACGTCACCGATGCGATCGTCCTCGGCCTGCATCCGGTGCAGGCGGTCCTTCATGAGCTGCTCGATCTCCGCGGCCCGCGCCACCAAGCCGTCGGATTCGATCGTCTCGATGGTGGCCAGGGCCGCCGCGCAGGCCACCGGGTTGCCCCCGTAGGTGCCGCCGAGGCCGCTGACGTGCGGCGCATCCATGATCTCGGCGCGCCCGGTCACCGCCGAAAGCGGAAGGCCGTCGGCGATGCCCTTGGCGGTGACGATCAGGTCGGGCACGATGCCCTCGTGCTCGCAGGCGAACATCGCGCCGGTGCGCGCGAACCCCGTCTGAACCTCGTCGGCGATGAACACCACATCGTTGTTCGCACACCAGTCCAGCAGCGCGGGCAGGAAACCGTCCGCGGGGACGATGAATCCGCCCTCGCCCTGGATCGGCTCGATGATGACGGCAGCCAGGTTGGCGGCGCCGACCTGCTTCTCTATGACGTTGATCGCGCGGCGGGCCGCCAATTCGCCGTCGGTGGCCATCTCTTTGCCGAACTCCGCGTCGCGGAATGGGTAGGAGAGCGGCGCACGGTAGATCTCCGGCGCGAACGGGCCGAAGCCGTGCTTGTAGGGC
>Ga0207678_10006925_pt1 | contig 10061 bp, 7 predicted proteins | sample KBSC63metaG_FD_184319 | JGI IMG/M metagenome (GOLD analysis project Ga0207678, IMG submission 184319) | Corn rhizosphere microbial communities from Kellogg Biological Station, Michigan, USA - KBS C6-3 metaG (SPAdes) (version 2) | ecosystem: Host-associated > Plants > Roots > Rhizosphere > Soil ...
ATCGGCACCGGCAACGTCATGCCGGGTCTGCTGACGATGAGCCTCGGCACGTCCGGCACTTTGTTCACCTGCGCCGATCGTCCGGTGATCGATGACGCCGCAGGATGGGCCGCCTTCTGTTCTTCGACAAAATTGCATCGCTGCATTCCGATAACTCCTGCGCCGGTTGTCATTCGCCTATGAATGGATTCGGTGACTCGCAGTCGATCGCAATTGGAGTTGAGAACAATGATCTTGTTGGTCCTCGACGCGCGGGACCGCGAAACCAACGACGAACACCTTCGGTGGTGAATACGGCATTTTATCCCAAGCTGATGTGGAATGGCCGTTTCAGCGTCGTGTCAGAAGATCCGTTCGATAATTCGCAAGGTTTCATTTTCCCGCCTCCTGAAGGAACCACCCGGTTCCCCGCAGGTGATCCCGACTTCAAGCATTTGCTTCAAGCGCAGGCGCACATTCCGCCTACTGAATTGTCTGAGGCCGCAGGTTTCACAGGGATCTGTGGCGATTCTGTCACCAGTTCGCGTTTTCAGACGAAATCGAGCGGCGGAGCTCGACTGGTCAAGAAACTTGGCGATTCCAAAATCAACGCCCTTTTCGATTCCTCAGTGACTTCTGCCGTAAAGGTTTTCGTCAGTCCAGATCAGGGAATGGCGCGAGGTGAACCCGTCATCGATTTCTGCCAGTTCGATGTGCCCGCCATTGGGCGGACTGGTGTTCCGCTGCCTCCGCCGGTGCGAGTCAAGAGACCGGATGGAGGATTTGACGAATTTCGTAACGAGCCGATCCGCGATGTTTTGGCAGGGCGCTTGAATGCGAACGAATCGTATCGGCGGCAATTTCACGCGGCGTTTCCAGAACTAGGTCCAAACGATCCAATTACGTTCGCGATGTTTGGGCAGGCTGTGGCTGAATTTGAGTTTGCCATGACCTTTATGAACGCACCGGTCGACCGGTTTGCTCGCGGAGAAAACGCGGCCATGTCGGATGCTCAGAAACGCGGCGCTCTTCTCTTTTTCGGAAAAGCGAGTTGCGTGCAATGCCATGCAGTCGCGGGACGTTCTAACGAGCTATTCAGCGATTTCCAAATGCACGTAGCCGGCATTCCACAGATTGCGCCGAAATTTGGAGCGGGCCTTGGCGATGTTCCGTTCCGTAACTCTCGCGGTGAATTCTCAGAACATGGCAATCAGGACTTTGGTCTCTTTGATATCACGGAAGAGAACAGAGACATTTATAAATTCCGGACATCACCTCTCCGAAATATGGCTGTTCAACCTGCGTTCTTTCACAATGGCGCGTTCACCAGTCTCTCCGAAGCGATGCATCATCATTTGGAGACCATCGAACTGGGCCCGCAGTATGACCCTGTTCGAGCAGGGGTCGCAGACGACCTGACGCATAACACCGGTCCGATTGCTCCGGTGCTGCGACGCCTTGATCCGGCTTTATCGAAATTACACCCGCTTTCCGACCAGGAATTCTCTGATCTTTTAGCTTTTCTGCGTGAGGGACTTCTGGATCCGCGGACGCGTCCTGATTTTCTCAGGCGATTTATCCCAGCGTCAGTGCCGAGCCAACTCCCACTACAAGTCTTCGAAACTACCCCGCCGCGGCCCTGATCCGTAGCGCGCTTTACTCTCGCACAATATCTTTGACCTGTTCACTGGCATTGGACTCGTATGGAGCCCGAGGCGCAACCGAATCCAGGTATTGACATACGCAATCAATTTGTTGTTGTCATTTGTCATGACCATTCGCTGTAGAACTGCTCGATACGTTTTCTTGCTCGCGATTTTCGCATTGATCCTGCAGACGCCTGTTGTAACAGGGCAAAGCCTAAAGAGTGGTGTAACCGTTTCCTACGAAACTTCTGGCAGGTCTCGAATCGCGCGCTTTAAGAATTCAAATCCATATCACGTACGAGTCGAATTCTCATACCAAGGCACGAAAACGCGCGGCTCAGGTGAGGCTTCTGGTCACGACGCGGTTTTTGTAGCAGCCAATTTTTTCGCTACGTATGGCGCCCAAGGGCTTTCTATTACCTCGGTCCAAATCAAAAACGTTATGCGATCGGATTGAGCCCCGCCAATGCAGCTGCGGCAACACGCTAAATCCAAGCTTGCGAGCCGTGCGAATGCTCGAGTCTTTGGTGATGCGAACAGAATCCCTACGGCTGCTTTCGTGAGAGAAAATAGAAAAAGGGAATTCCAAGAAGAGCTGCCGCAACGCACAGGACAAAAATCTGCGGTGCATGCCTGATCAGAAAAAAGGGCGAATAACGCTGATAAAGAACGAACCCGGGAAGAAATCTGTTCCACGGCACGAGCAGAATGATCAAAAAACCAATTGCGGAGCAAACCGGCATCCCCAACGCCGTACTGCGGCTTCGATTGTTCCAGCAATAGGCGCCGCTGATCATTAACGACGACAAAAACAACATCAAAAGACATATTCCGGCTATGCGGCGGAATTTCAGGCCGCCGGCAGCAGTTGAGTGGCGATGAAACTCCTTCTCAAGAAGTCTCGATAGTTCCTCGACCTTATCCGCAGACTCGCCGCTGACCGATATCCTGCGTAACGAATCGCCCAAATCTATCGTGAGCGACGAAATTGGTTTATCGGCCTGCTGGTACGTGTAAGAGAACCCGAACACTTCGTCTGGAAAGCCGACGCTGCTCGCCAGCGACAAGTGCGGGATCTCGATCTCCTGACTGTAAATGTCGATCTTCACAGCCTCCCGGCCGAGTTCATCTGGACCATTCGCAGTATCAATAAGCGAACGGGCCTTCAGCAAAATAGCATCGAGATCAGTCGCTCCCATTTTCAAGGGAGGCAGATCACGGATCTCTGAAGATTGGGCCGCGTAACACAGAGATATTGTGCCGAGCGACACGCAAATGCTAAAAAGAGCGGCCAATCGCATTGGGGCTGGCCTAACAAAAACTGAACTGTTCAGCCTCTCCTTCTACCGCGCATCGCGATCACAGCAATACCAAAACCAAGCAGAATCAGCAATGGGTAGAGGATTGCCGACGGAGGTTTTGTTTTTTTTGCTGTTGGAGGTTTTGGCCGATTCGCAAACTCAATCGGGATCTTGACCTGCGAACCTGTGCCCGGCTGAAAACGCCACTGCGAATACGCTTCAAGAGCAGCGCCATCGAGTTGTTTGTTTCCGGTGCTCTGCACCATTCGTGTCCCGATAACTTTTCCGGTCTGTTGATCAATTGTCACTAAAACGACGCCTTTGCCTGTTAGCCCCTGTTTCGCCCATTCAGGTCGGTAAACTGGTTGCGGCGTATAGATCGCCTTGGGGGGCTGACCTCCCGCTGCCGGAGCTCCTATCTGCGCATTCAGAGAGGAGACCGAGAGAAACGCGACCAGGAAAACGAGCGCGATCGACGAAACACTCTTCCTTCGTGAAGCTCTCGCCACATTGCCGATAAGACCGGATGCTGCCACGCGGACTTGCGGATCCGACATTCGATAAACGCTGCGATCGAGCAGGTAATGAATGAATCCTGTCGCAAATCCTAGAGCGATAAGAGCAGGCACCCAGGTCGACGTGCGGAGCTGCGTCGCAAACGCACCAAATATTCGGTCGGCATAGTAAGTGCCTGTCTCGCGCTCTGCTTCCACCTCAAAAATAGGGAGAAACAATAGCGACAATAGCATGAGGAAAAGCACAACCGCCCAGGGCCGCACATTCAATCTGTGGAGACATCGACGAACGAACCCAGTCGTTGGAGCCGATTCTGCCGACGGAGTCTGCGACGCCAGCCCCGTAGCCAGGATCCAATGTTGCGAAGTCCAGATGACAAGGAAGAGAAACAAACTTCGCGGCCGAAGCGCCAGGCCCACCATGACTGCAAGACCTACAATGTACAGGATGCGTGGCAACGACCACCGCGGCGTGCGCAGTTCCACAACCAACAGGATTGCGGTGATAGCAAACAGCGCCAAAGTCGCGCCGCCGCGAATTCCATTCTCAGCTGAAACAATCCACGCCGGAAACCAGCGATCGACCCATTGGTCCTGATACGCGACCGCTCCAGCTAGAATGTCCGCGACAAATACAAGCACGCCGCCAGCAGTCAGCGCGAAAAAGCGGTCCCATCGTCTCGTCTGAAGGCACGAGCCGCGATCCGCTCGCGAGCGATAGAGTGAAAGCGCACCGAAATGTTGTGCGGCGAAATGATACGTCACGCACGCGTAATCGATAATCGCCAGTCCAATCAGTCGTTCCTCACGTGTCCACGGCAGCGCGGAGTCTGCCGGAAGAAACAGCGCAAAACACGCCGCTGTTATCAGTAGCGGAAGCGCAATGAATCGGACCGGCTGTTCGCGTAAAAGAGGGCGATAAGCTTCCGTGCAATAGGCGAGGTACGTGCTCGATAACCGGTGACCAATCCAAAAGAGGGCCGTCAAACCGAAGTAAAGCAGATCGAGCGGACTCGACTCTGGATTAGAATAGCCATGGGCCAGCAACAGCACGATCGGCGCGAGCCAGAGCGCGCTGAGAATCCAGAACCCGTCCCACAAGGGTCCCCGGACCCACGGCAATGACGACGATTTCCTCGCCTTTGGGGCTGCCGCTCCGATTGCAATTACGGCGGCGGGTGAGGAAAGCTCGGCCATTCGAGCAATTACTGAGTGTGCCATTGGCGGCGCACCCAGATTTATTTATCAGGCAACCCCCGTTATCTCTGGATTTGCATATCAACGCCGCCACCAGTGGCGTTGACATCAAGGCCTTGTTGCGTGGCCGAAACGCGGACTATAACACCGGCCTGATTTGACATGATGGTCCCAGTTTTCCCAGCGCCAAGTGTCACGCCGCGCGTGCCCGCACCACCGATATTATAATGACCGTTGAAATCTTGAAGATGCTTTAGGTTGAAAACTTCGCCATACGCGGAACTGCCCGTGATCCCGACTTTGCCTACCGATAGTCCGTTCACCTTGACCGAATACTGTTTACCCTTGTAGGTCAGCGTCCCTGACCCCCACCTGAAACCGATTCCAAGGGCGAATGAACCCCCGCTCAGCCGTAGAGTTGCGTCTGGCCCGGAGTGATGATGACTAGCCGCTTGCGTGAAACCCGTCATCACTGCGAGGACGAGCGATAGAATTGCGATTTTCTTGCCATTATTCATATGAATTTCTTCCATTTGGTTTGCTGAAACTACGGTTTATATCCGATCGATCTATTGGACGAAAGTCCTATGTTGCCGGTCGGCAGCGTTCATCTATCCTTGTTGGGCAACATTTGAAAAGAGAAAAGTTATGAAGTCACCAACCCGCAAATTATTTCATGGCGTAATAGTCACCACTGCCCTGGCGCTCGCGTGGTCGGGCTCAAGCGCTTTCGCGCAGCAAGCGCAATCGCAAGAGATGACGACGACCACAACGAACGATCAACAGACAACTACACTCGCACCGCAGGAGCTGGATTCTCTCGTCGCCCCGATCGCGTTGTACCCCGACCCACTGCTGGCGCAAACGCTCGCCGCTTCGACGTATCCACTGGAAGTAATTCAGCTTCAACAGTGGATGAACAACAATAAGAGTTTGCAAGGCAAAGCGCTGGCGGACGCTGTGGCAAAGCAACCGTGGGACCCGAGCATCCAGTCACTGGTTGAATTTCCAGACGTGGTGCAGCGGATGGCTGGCAATATTCAGTGGACCACAGATCTGGGAAACGCGTTTCTGGCACAGCAATCGGACGTGATGGATGCAGTCCAGCGGATGCGCGCAAAGGCTCAGGGTACAGGAAATTTAAAAACCAGCGCCCAATCGGTAGTGAAAACTGAAACAGTCTCCAGCGGGGCCAATGCCGGCAAGCAGGTAATCGAAATTCAGCAAGCGAACCCGGACGTTGTTTATGTGCCCTCATACGACCCGACTGTGGTGTACGGGCCTGCTCCGCCTGCATATCCTTATTATCCCTACACTTATCCCGGCTATGTGCCGGGGACGGCTTTGGCGTGGGGAGCGGGAATTGCGCTCGGCGCGGCCGCTTGGGGCGCCTGGGGTGGTCACTGGGGCAATTGCGATTGGAACGGCGGCAACGTCAACATTAACAACAACAATAATTTTAACCGGAACAACAATTTCAATCAGAACAATTTCAACCGCAATAATGTGAACCGGGGACAAGGCCAGGGTAATTGGCAGCACAATCCGCAACACCGTGGAAATGCTCCGTACGGCGACAGAGGAACCGCAAACAAATTTGGGGCAAACAATCGCCAACAACCTGGAGGCGGTAATCGAGCCGGCGGCGGTGCTGGCGGTCGCGGCGGCGCCGGGGGAGCTGGTGGCGCCGGGGGTATTGGCGGAGCCGGCGGCGCAGGTCGTCCGGGAGGCGCTGGTGGTGCTGGCCGTCCAGGTGGTGCTGGCGGCCCAGGTGGCGCTGGTGGTGCCGGAAGACCCGGCGGTCCGGGTGGCGCTGGCGGTGCCGGAAGACCCGGCGGAGCCGGCGGTGCTGGAAAACCCGGTGGTGCCGGCGGAGCTGGAAGACCCGGCGGTGCTGGCGGTGCTGGAACTCGTCCAGGTGGCGGCGGAGCGGGAACTCGCCCGGGCGGTGGCGGAGCTGGAACACGGCCCGGTGGAGGCGGAGCAGGAGCCCGACCAAGTGGCGGTACCGCTAAGAATCAAGTTGGTAATCGCAGTGCGTCCTCGCGACCTAGTTCCGCGTCTCGTGGCGGCGGAGGATTTAGCGGCGGCAGTGGAAACTACGCGCGATCCAGCAGCAACAGAGGCGGCCACAGCATGGGTGGCGGCGGTATGAGCCGTGGCGGCGGTTCTTCAATGAGCCGTGGCGGCGGTGGTGGCCATCGCGGCGGCGGTGGTGGTGGACGCGGTGGCGGCGGCGGACGCGGCGGAGGCGGAGGCGGACGCCGGAGATAAAAGGAAGAAACTGTGAATGAGGGAAACTAAAATGAAATCAACACTAAGAATTATGACTTCCTTGAAATCTACGCTGATCGCTTCCGCAACTGCTAGTTTTTGCTTGTTAGGCCTCGGTTTGCATGCCGCAACACCGTCGAAATCCGACGCAGGTTCGGCGGCGCAACCAGCTCAAAAACAATTCGACACACCGCAACAGGCGGCCGACGCCCTTGTTCAGGTCGCGGCGAATTTTGATCTTACCGCGGCGAAGGAAATTCTTGGGCCGGATGGCGAGGATATCGTCGCGTCTGAAGACCCGGTTCAGGACAAAAACCGTGCAGCGGAATTTGCAGCCAAGGCAAAAGAAAAAATGTCCGTCCAGACAGACAAGAAAAATCCGAATCAGGCCGTTGTCTTGGTAGGTAACGACGACTTTCCGCTTCCCATTCCTCTCGTGAAGCAAAAAGGGAAATGGTTTTTCGATACGAAAGTAGGCCGCGAGGAAATCTTAAATCGGCGCGTGGGCGCCAACGAACTGAATGCTATTGGGATTTGCCGCGGTTTCGTTGAGGCACAACACGAATATGCCCTCGAAAAACATGACGGGGCGAAGGTGAACCAATACGCTCAGCGCGTCATCAGCACGCCCGGGAAACATGATGGTCTGGCGTGGCAAGACCCGGACGGGACGTGGGGAGGTCCAGTTGGCGAAGACGTGGCCAAAGCGCTACAAGAAGGTTATTCCGCGCAGGGAAGTAAACCTTATCACGGTTACTACTTCAAGGTGTTGAAAGGACAAGGACCCGCGGCGCCGCTGGGAGAGATGGATTTCATGGTTGGCGGCGCAATGATCGGCGGGTTCGCTCTCGCCGCTGCGCCTGCAGAGTATCGGGTCACTGGAGTCATGACATTTATGGTTGGCCCAGACGGCGTCGTTTACGAAAAAGACTTCGGAGCAGACACGCTGAAGACGTTCCAGAGCATGGACAAATACAATCCTGACAAGACTTGGAAAGTGACCGAGGACGACGTGGAAGACGACCAGGACCAGGGTTCCGAACCACAAGGACAATAAAGCCAAACGACTCATCGCTACTTTTGGCAGAGCGAAGTCTTTCCTTCGACATTTGATTGCACTCTCATCCGTCGCGCGACGGTGCGGCGCACGTTGAGTCGTAGCAGGAATGAAACTGCTCCGATTCATTTTGTACGCCCTGGCTTGGATCGCGGCGGCTCTCTGCGCGGCATGGGCTATTGGCGCGCTCTATTTTGATTTTCCAAAGGCTGGTCCCTTCGCAGCGATCTTGTTCGTCATCGCGCTTCTCGCGATCGTCATATTGGTTCGCGGAAAACTGCTGAAACTCGCGACGATTTTTGGTGCGTTCGCGGTTGTGGTTTTGTGGTGGCTGACCTTGAAGCCGAGCAATGATCGTCCGTGGCAACCGGACGTAGCTCAGACAGCATGGGCGGAGATCAACGGCGATGAGGTCACCATCCACAACGTCCGGAACTGCGACTACCGCACCGCGACCGATTTCACGCCGCATTGGGAGACGCGCACAGTGCGGCTTTCTCAGATTACTGGGATGGACCTGGCTATCAATTACTGGGGTTCGCCGTGGATCGCGCATCCCATCGTGAGCTTTCAATTTTCGGATGGACTGCCCCTCTGCTTTTCCATCGAAACACGCAAGACGACTGGCCAGCAGTACTCCACGCTGGAAGGGTTTTATCGGCAGTACACGCTCATTTACGTCGTAGCGGATGAGCGCGATGTAATCCGTCTACGCACTAACTATCGACGCGAGGATGTTTATCTTTACCACACGCTGGCCTCTCCTGCGCAGGCTCGCGAAAGATTTCGCGAATACATAAACACCCTCAACGCCCTGCACGAGAATCCGCGTTGGTACAACGCTGTTACAAGCAATTGCACTACAAGCATTCGCGCCCAGCGCGCGGTCAAACTTCGTGCACCATGGGATTGGCGCATTCTCCTTAACGGAAAAGCCGACGAAATGCTTTACCAGGATCATGCCATCGCCACCGGCGGACTGTCCTTCACCGAATTGAAACAGCGCAGTCTCATCAACGAACGCGCGCGCACCGCGGACCAGGATCCGCATTTCTCGCGCGATATCCGTGAAGGGTTACCCGGGAGCGATTAGCAAATCGCGAAACAACGGAAGCATGTTCAAGCTTCACATCAGGCTGATGATTTAGTATCGCCATCTGAAACATGAATCGGAATCTTTTTCTAGCGCTCACACTTGGCGCAGCCGTTCAATGTCTCGCGCAAACACCGGAACCGTTCGAAGTGCGCCGGGCTGAGCCCGTGTTTGAAGAGCTGCCCGAGCTCAACGCGAGTGAAATCCTAAAGCCCGAGTTGCTCAAAGGCCCGCATTATGTCGTGCGCGATCCGGTTCCGACGGCGTCGGGCATGAATCAGTTCACGATTGATTCAGACTTTGGTGTTTTCGAAGCGGACGGAAACGAAATGTTGCTTCAACGTCTGAAAGAGATCGATGCGATTGCGCGTCTGGCAGAAGTTTCACGCACTGACGAATTCAAAAAATCGCTCCTTGCTGCGGCCAAAAGCCCACTGAACTCGGCCAAAAACATCGCCAGGGATCCGGCACAGGCGATTGCCAATGTTCCCAAAGGGCTCATGAAATTTTTGGGACGAGCCAAAGAGTCGGTCGCGAACGTTGGTAAAGGTGGGAACAATGAGCCACGCGACGGCAGCAGGATGAAGGACGCGATCGGTTACTCGGACAAAAAGAGAAAGATCGCGCTCGAAATGGGAATCGATCCATACGCGACTAACACCGTGCTGCAAAAACAGCTGGACGACCTCGCCTGGGCTTCGTGGGCCGGTGGATTCAGCTTTAGTGTCGCCACACTCCCCATCAGCGGCGCAGCCGGAGCGGTGCTTACCGTGACCAACGTAAACAGCACGGTGGAGGATCTGCTCCGTGAAAAATCACCGTCCGAACTTGAGCAAATTAACCGTGCGACATTTCGCTCCATGGGCGCGAGCGCGAGTGACGCCGAACGGATCGTTAATAGTGGAGCGTTCACACCGACTCAGGCCACGGCATTCGCGGTCCATCTCAAGGCGCTTAAAGGCGTGGCAAATCGCGGTGCCTTTGTGAAAGCTGCGGCGG
>Ga0207678_10006929_pt1 | contig 10059 bp, 7 predicted proteins | sample KBSC63metaG_FD_184319 | JGI IMG/M metagenome (GOLD analysis project Ga0207678, IMG submission 184319) | Corn rhizosphere microbial communities from Kellogg Biological Station, Michigan, USA - KBS C6-3 metaG (SPAdes) (version 2) | ecosystem: Host-associated > Plants > Roots > Rhizosphere > Soil ...
TGAACAGATGGTTCTCACCAAAACGCACCCGGGGCTGGCGCTCCACCACGTTGTCGGCCCACCAATTGTGGTGCCAGGTGACGTTCAACGCATCGGCATCGGCGGTCGTGTTGTCGCTGCCTCCGACCAGGTTGCTGTAACGATGACCGGCGGCACCGGTCGAGTCGTCACCCACGTCGTCGGTGCGCGCCGTGTAGTGGAACTTCGTCCAGGAGATGGTCACGAAGTTGGCGCCGTTGCTCACGTCGAGATTGCCGTCAGTACCGTCCGAAACGTCGCAGTGATCGAACCACACATGGTGCGAGTTCCGCTGAACGGTGATCGCGTCATCCCCCGATGAACAGCCCACGGTGGCGTCGAAGCCCGGGTCCAGAGCGCAATTCCCCACGCCATAGCCCACGATCTTGATGTTGCGAAAGATGACGTTCACCGACTGGCTAACTTCGATGTGGCCATGGATCTCGGCGCCGCACACGCCCGCGATGGTCTTGTTCGAACCCGGGCGCAGTTCGCCCGGCGTCAGGACTCCCTTTACGAAGATGACGGCGGGGTCCGTGCCGAGCACGGCAGCCTGGAGTTGAGCCAGGGTCGTCACCGTGATGGGGGTTGCATTGCCGCCGCCGGTGGTGGTCGCTACTCCGTTCCCGTTCACCGCTGCCCAGCCAACGACGGGATCCGCCGCAGGAGGGGCATCGCAATTGCCGGGCTGCACCGGTGGCGGCGGCTGCATCGCCGGTGGCGGCTGCATCGCCGGTGGTGGCTGCATCGCCGGTGGCGGCTGAGTGGCGCCTCCCGGACCCCCTGACATCTCCCCTGGAGGCGGAGCCAACTCGACCGGCCCAGGCTGTTCGCTGCCCGAGCCCGAAGGGGACGTCATTGTACCCGTTCCGGACGGATCCGGCTCGTTCGTGGCTGCCGGGGTCATGGCTGCCGGGGTCATGGCTGCCGGCGTCATGGCTCCCGGTTGACTGAACATTGGGACGGTCTTCCCGCCCTCCGCGGCCTGGGGCTCATCGCCGCTGCCACACGCGATCGCACCTACCAGAGACAGAAATGGAAGATTGGGCCTGAGCGATTTGAGCATCATAGAAGTTACCCGCAACGAACCCTGCTTTCGGGTTCGAGTCGCGAACGGAGCTAGATGCACGGCGCGGCGCGATGGATCAGTCTATTTGCTCGACCGTGTCTCAGAATGATACGCGCTCAGGCGCCCAGCGATGTTCGGCGCAGGGCTTCGGACACCGCCAGGAGCAGTGCGCTCACGCCCTTGGGATCGTTCGCCACGATGGGCTCGGACAGGTAGTAGGCAAAGCTGCCGTCGCGATAGGGCTTGTTGCCCAGCCCGGCGACCCCACAAATACCGTCGAGCCGCCGGGGCGACAGGAACTCGCGCACCACTGCCTGCAGTGACTTCAGCCCCTGCTCGCCCGCGCTCGCCGGCAGAATACCGAGGCGCTGCCCCTTCATCAGCGCGTAGGCGATCATGAGCGAAGCCGACGCCTCCTCGTAGTTGCCGCCCACTCCATCCGAATCAGAGCCGCCACGGTCGAGTACCTGGTACCAAAGCCCGGCCTCGCTCCGCACCCGCAGCAGTGCCTCCGTGGTCTGCCGCAGCTGCTCGCCGAGCATGCTCACCCCGTCACTGCCCAGGATCCCGCGAAAGTCGAGGCAGTCGGCCAGGGCCATCACGTACCACCCCATCGCTCGTCCCCAGAAGCAGGGCGAGCAGCCCGTCTCCGGGTTGGCCCAGCGCTCGCTCCGACTCTCGTCCCAACCGTGGTAGTAGAGTCCCGTCTGCTGATCGCGCAGTACGCGCGGCACGTGGGCGAACTGCCGCAGCGTATCGTCCGCCAGGTCACGCCGCTCTGCGAGCGCGGCGTAGGCGAGCTGAAACGGCTGAGCCATGTACAACCCATCCAGCCAGACCTGATTCGGATAGATCTGCTTGTGCCAGTAGTTCCCTGACTTCGTGCGCGGGTGCACGGAAAGCTGCCGGATCTGGCTCTCGATCGCGCGCTGAAACCGCGCTTCGCCGCTGCTCTCGAGCAGGGTAAACAGCACCTTTCCGGCGCAGATGTTGTCGATGTTGAACTCCGACCCATCGTAGCCGTCAATCGTGCCATCTGCTGCAACACGCGGGGCCACCCGCTCGTGGACGAAGTCAAAAAATGCGGCCTCTCCCGTCGCCCGCCAGAGATCGAGCGCGCCCTTGAAGATGATGCCATCCTCGTATACCCAGCCTGGCTTGTAGGGCCGCCAGCGCTCCAGGTAGCCCTCAATGAAGGGCGCCACCGACTCGCCCAGGTCCGCCGTTTGCTCGGTCAACACTTGCTTCGCGCTCACGAGACACGCCCTCTAGGAAACATTGTCCTTGATGAAATCCGGACCATCCGCGCCTTCGATCTGCACGTTCTCCAGCGCGAGACCTCGCACGTTGAGAAGGCGAAAGCCTTCGCGTGCCACCGCCACGATGCCCTCCGCCATGTCGGGTTCGCCCGGAGTCGCCTGGGGATCGAACACGACGCGATAGTTCTGGACGCGCAAGTTCTCCGGTGGCTGCTCCGGCAGGCCGAGCACGTAGCCCGCGCTGTGCTGCACCCGCGTGGACACGACGTCCACGAGTGAGATGTTCCGCAGGCTCGGCGTGCCGGCGTCGACCGGATGCGGCCGCCGGTCGCCGACATGGGGTGCCTTGCCGTCGGGATCACACCAGTAGAAGCTGTTGATCACGAAGGGCGTACCGACCTTGTCCATCCGGACATTCTGCAGGTGGATGCCGTCCACAATGGCGTCTTTGCCGCGCCCGCGGCGCGTCTTCAGCCGCAGACCGCGGTCCGTCCCGACGAAGAGACAGTCCCTCGCCACGACGTCGTAGACCCCACACGCCATCTCCGAACCGATCACGATCGCACCGTGGCCATCCTGCATCAGTGAGTTGGAGATGCGCACGCGCCGAGTCGGTACAGGCCCGAGCCTGGCCAGGGAGATCTTTCCCGACTTGATGGCGATGCAATCATCGCCGGTCGAAATATGGACACCCACGATCCGCACGTCCTCGCAGCACTCCGGGTCGATGCCGTCGGTGTTGGGTGAGGTCATCGGTGCATCCACCTTGATGCGGGCGACGGTGAGCTGCTTGCAACGAAACGGGTGCAAGGTCCAGGAGGGCGAGTTGCACAGTGTCACCCCCTCGATCGCGATGTTCTGGCATCGGATCAGGTGTACGGTGCGCGGCCGCCAACCCGCGAACATCGCCTTCGGGCGGCTCCACCAGGTCTCCCGGCTGGCGTTGCCGTCGATCACGCCCTCGCCGTAGATGCGCACGTTCTGTAGCCCGATGCCCGTGATCAGCCCCGCGTGCGACGGCAGGGCCTCGCCCTCCCAGGTGGCGAGCACTTCGCCCTCGCGCAGCGCCGGCAGCACCGGCCACTTTTCGATGTCCGGGTGGCCCAGGAGACGCGCACCCCTCGCCAGCTGCAGGTCCATGTCGCTCTGGAGAAAGAGCGGTGCGGTGAGCCAGTCGCCTTCCGGGATGAACACCCGCCCGCCGGCGGGGCAGGCATCGATCGCGCGCTGCAAGGCGCTGGTGTCGTCGGCACGGCCGTCGCCCACGCCGCCAAACGCTCTCGGCTCTATCGTCGGACCCTCCGTCGCCGTCCTGAACTCGGCGCTGCGCTCCTCACCTCCCGAGCGCACGAGCAGCTGGTAGGCCGTGTGCGGCCGCAAATCGTTCAGCGTGAACACATTCTCGCGCCCTCGCCAGACCGTGCGGCCATCGAGCAATGCCTCGTGTGGCTCCGGCGAACGATAGCACTCGCCGTTCGAGAGCTCGAAGCAGGCGCTGCGCGGCGTGACCAGAATTGGCTCGAGCTGCAGGCTGCGATTCATCAGCGGATCACCCTTCTCAGGATCTGATTCACGTCCTCGTGCATGCGAGTGCCCGCAGCAGTGACATCCAGTCGCCCGTAGCCCAGGAGCTCGAACGCGTCCATGAAGGCATCGCGCACGCGCGGATGATCATAGAAGCCGCTCTCGCGGACCTGATTGGGGAGCGCGCGCACCTGTTCCCTGCCCTGCCAGGAAATGCCGGTGAGCTTGCCGTCGTCCGCGAGCGTCTTCAGCGCACGCGCATTGACGGGCGGTCCCCGCCGCAGCCCCATCGCGCGCACGGCATCCTCGTCCTCCAGCAGGAAGCTCAGGAGCAGCGCCGCCTCGCGTGGATGCGGCGTGCTGGCGTTGATCGCGAACAGCATCCCCGGGCGATAGAGCAACCCGGCGTCGACCGCGCCGCTGCGCAAGGGGAAGGCCCCGAGCTCGACACGTTGACCCGGCGCCAACGTATCCGCCGATTTTCCGATCGCGGTGATCCATTGATGGACGCCGCCATAGCGACCATTGATCCAGGAGCGCATTTCGTGGGGCGCGACGTTGCCGTAGGAGGCGCGCTCTTCCACGCTCGGGACCACGTGCTCGTCGACGAGCCGGCGGTAGAACGCCGCGATCTCCTGCAGGTCACCCTCGGTCGCATTCAGCTGGCGCCCCTGTTCGTCCACCAGCGGCTTGCCAGTGCGCTGCAGGAGCCAGGTGCGCCCCACCGCCGTGACGTCCTGCAGGTTGAGATCGAGAGGGTAGTATTCCGGCCCCAGACGCGAGCGAAAGATCGGCCCTGCCGAAAACAGCTCCTCCCAGGTGGTGGGGAGAGGCAGCCCGGCGCGTTCGTAGGTGGTGGCGTTGTAGTAAAAGAGCCGCGACGCCATCGAGACCGGCAGCCCATTGAGCTTGCCCGCCATGGTGCCAAATGCCAGCGAATCCGCGTCGAACTGCGCCAGATCGAGCTCGCCTGGCAGGCGGCGCAGATCGTAGAACCCTAGCCCGTCCCGCGAGAACAGGACGAGCCAGTTCCAGTTGATCTGCATCAGATCGGGCGCGGTGTTGCCCGAGATCTGTGTGGTCAGACGCTCGAGATGACCGGCCCAGCCGGTGTACTCGGCGCGCACGCGGATGCCGGGGTAGCGGGCCTCGAAACGGCGCAACGCGGCCAGCTGCACCTTGTGGATGTCCGAGCCGCCCCACCAGCTCATCCGCAACTCGACGGTCCGGGGTACCCCCGCAGTAACAGGGGTGCTAGGTGCCCCCGCAGAAACATACGGCGCGGCCAAGCCCGCCACGGCAGCGGCGAGAAACTGGCGTTTGCTCAGGCGCGGCTTCATCTCTCGACCGAACTCAGCCCTTCACTGAACCGAGGGTGACCCCCTCGATGAAGTAGCGCTGCGCGAAGAAGAACACCAACACCGACGGTAGGAGCGCCAGCGTCGACATGGCCAGCACCTCATTCCAGGCTGTCGCCTCCGTCACGTCGATCGAGATCTTCAACGCCAGCGAGATCGGGTAGTTCCCCACGCTGGAGAGGTAGAGCAGCGGACCGAGGAAGTCGTTCATCGACCACATGAACTGAAAGAGTGCCACCGAGATGATCGCGGGCATGATCACCGGCACCACGATGTGCCAGAGCACCTGCAGGCTATTGCAGCCGTCGATCACTGCCGCCTCCTCCATCTCGGGCGGGAAGCTGCGCATGAATTGCACGACCAGGAAGACGAAGAAGCCCTCGGTGGCGAAGGCCGAGGGCACATACAGGGGGAGGAAGGTGTCGAGCCAACCCAGCTCACGGAACATCAGATACTGCGGGATGAGCAGCACGCTCTTGGGCAACAGCACGGTCGCGATCAGCAGCCCGAACAACAGGCGCCGACCGGGCAGATGGAAGCGCGCAAAACCGAAGGCCACCAGCACGGAGGAGATGACCGTCAGGATCACCTTGGGCACGACGATGCGAAAAGTGTTCGAGAAGTACGTGCTGAACGTGTACTCGGTCGAGGTCTTCCAGCCCTTGGCAACCCCCTCCACCGTGGGTGCCTGCGGAATCAGTCCGATACCCGAGAAGATCTCGTGGTTGGGTTTGAGAGCCCCCGCGATCATCCACAGCAGCGGGTAGAGCATCAGAAAGCCGAGAGCGATCAGTACGCTGTAGCGCAGCGCCGGACCGAGGTGCGTCCGCAGCCTGGCGAGAGACGCCGGCGCTCGTTCTCGCAACACCACGGGGGCGCTCGGCGCAACCACCCTCACGGCGCGCGCTCCCGGTCCTGCGCGTAGAACACCCAGTAGCGCTGCGACCTGAACGCGATGGCCGTGATGACACCGATCAGCACGAAAAGAAACCAGGAGATCGCGCTGGCGTAGCCCACCTCGAAGTACTTGAACGCCTCCTCGTAGATCATCAACGGCAAGAGGTAGGTCGACTTGATGGGGCCACCGCCGGTGACGACGTACGGGCCGTTGAACTCCTGAAAGGCCTGTACCGACTGCATGATGAAGTTGAAGAACACCACCGGCGTCAACAGCGGCAAGGTCACGCGGCTGAAGGTTCGCCAGGGCCCGGCGCCATCGAGCTTCGCCGCCTCATACAGATCCTGCGGGATGCCCTGCAGACCCGCCAGGAACACGACCATTGCCGAACCGAACTGCCAGAGTCGCAGCAAGATGATGGTGAGCAGCGCCGTCGATGGATCGCCCAACCAATTGACGGTTGCAAAGCCGGCGAGAGTCAGTGCCTGGTTGATCAGTCCATCGCCCGCGTAGACGTAGCGCCACACGACGGCGATGGCGACGCTGCCGCCGAGGATCGAGGGCAGGTAGTAGGCGGTACGGAAGAAGTTGATCCCCCGCAGCTTGAAGTTCAACACGAAGGCGATGAAGAGCGCGAAGGCGAGCTTCAAAGGCACCGTGAGCAAGACATAGACCAACGTGGTCCAGAGCGACTTGCGGAACGTGACGTCGGCAAGCATCTCGACATAGTTGCTGGCGCCGACGAAGTGGGCGTCACTCCATCGATCCTGCAGACGATAGTCCGTGAAGCTGAGCCCGAGCGAGGCCAGGAAGGGAAAAAGCAGGAACAGGGCCAGCCCGATCAGAAACGGGGAGACGTAGGCCAGCCCGGCGGCGCGGTTCGTGTACATCAGGCGCTCACCGGTAGCTTCGCCGTTGCTTCAGTGGCGGCCGTCTCGCGGTGGGCTGCACCCCGGGAATCGAACAGATGGCACTTTTCTGGGTCGATCGCGAGGCGGAGCCTGGCGCCCGGCGCCCCCGCCGGAAGGTCGCCCGCAATCTTGACGATGACGGGCGCTTCGCTCCGTGTATCCAGAACAGTTGTATCCAGTCCAACATGCACGAGCGTCTCCGCGCCCAGCCGCTCGGCAAGCACGAGCCGCCCCTCGATCGCCCCTCCGATCGCCCCTCCGCTGACACTACGCTGGAGGGAGCCGTCACTCAGCACGCGGAAGTCTTCCGGACGCACGCCGAGCGTCACGCGCTCTCCGACGACCAGCCCGGCCCCGTCGCGCGAGAGCAGCACCGGCCCGCTCGCGAGCGCCACCACGACCTGTCGCGCATGCACGGACTTCACGCTGCCCTCGAGGAAGTTCATGCGCGGCGAACCGAGGAACCCGGCAACGAAGACATTCGCGGGGCGATGATAGAGCTCGAGGGGCGCGCCCACCTGCTCGACGCGGCCGCCGTTCATGACGACGATCTTGCCCGCGAGCGTCATCGCCTCCACCTGGTCGTGAGTGACGTAGATCATCGTGGCGCCCAGGCGCGCGTGGAGACGGGCCAGCTCGACGCGTACCTGTCCACGCAGCGCTGCATCCAGATTGCTGAGCGGCTCATCCAGCAGGAACACTTCGGGTTCGCGTACGATGGCGCGCCCGATGGCGGCGCGTTGACGTTGCCCGCCGGACAGCGCGCGCGGCTTGCGGTCGAGCAACTCCGTAAGCTGGAGAATGTCGGCCGCACGTGCCACCTTGGCCCGGATCTCCTCGCGCTTCATGCCGCGGATCTCCAGACCGAACGCCATGTTCTGGGCGACGCTCATGTGTGGATAGAGCGCGTACGATTGAAACACCATGGCGATGCCGCGCTGGGAGGGGTGCACGTGCGTCACGTCGCGCTCGCCGATGTGAATCGACCCCTTGCTGGGCGCCTCGAGGCCCGCGATCAGACGCAGCAGCGTCGACTTGCCGCACCCCGACGGCCCCACGAACACCGCAAACTCACCCGGTTCGATAGCCAGGCTCACGGCTTTGACGGCCTCGAACGTGCCGAACCGTTTCTCGACTGCCTTCAGCTCGACGCTGCTCGCCACGAATTGGGTCTCGTTCCGGAATCGCTCTCGAGGACAGCCTGTCTGGCTGAATGCACCAGATTCCCCGTTGGATCAGGATTTCTCGCCTGCACACACCTTGGCTCCCACGAACGCGCAGGCGGGCCGGAACCGCTCGCCCCAGCCCGAATTTTGGGATCGAGTGATCCTCCTCGAGCATTTCACCCACACTCCTCCGGCCCAGCCCCGCCTCAGGCAGGGCAAGCAGGAGAAGATTGCCTCACATACGAGAAGGTGCTCAGTGCCGTCTGCCACTCTGGATCCGCGACGCCTCTATTTTCCCGATACTGCCTCACGGCCGGGCCGGCATCTGGCGGTGTCCCCCAAGAACAGCGACCTCGAATATCTGCACTACGCCAGAATCCGGCTCGCTGCGGGTTTCACGGCCACGACCTTCGAGACGGGTCCGCGCGAAACGGGCCTGCTGTGCATGAAGGGCAGCTGTCGGTTGCGGGTCACCCTCGCGAGCACCACCTCCGAGCATACTGCCGCGCCTCAGAGCATCGAGCTGGGCCTGCAGGACGGCGTGTACATCCCGCGCGGCAGTGTCGTGGAGGTCAGCAGCGAGGGCGAAGCCGATCTGGTCGAGTGCTCCGCGGAAGTGAGCGGCGAGTATCCGCTGCAGATCGTGCGCTATGCCGACGTGGCGAAGACGCCGGCGCTCAAGTTCTCGGCCGGCGGCGAGGCGAGTCGGCGCGACCTCAACATCGTCATCGGCAACAACGTGAAGGCGGGGCGGATCGTCGCGGGCTTCACCCGCTCGGCGCCCGGCAACTGGACCAGCTGGCCTCCACACGAGCATGCGGCGATCCTCGAGGAAGCCTACGTCTACTACGACATGCCGGCTCCGGCGTTCGGGGTACAGCTGGTGTACTCGAGCCCCGAGAGAGCGGAGTGCGCGCAGATCGTGCGCGATGGAGACGCGGTGCTCATGCCTTCCGGGTATCATCCGAACGTGGCCGCGCCGGGCCACAGCATCAACTTCATCTGGATGATGGCGGCCCGCACCGAGGTGACGGATCGACTCTTTGGCGTCGTGAATGTCCAGCCCGGCTTCGGCGACAAAGGCTCCGGGCTCGAGGCAAGCCGCAAATGAAGTCATGAAATGGCTGCCGCTGCTCTGCGCGCTCTGCCTGCTGGCGGCTGCAGCCGACGCGCACGCAGAGCCCGAGCGTGAACACGGCCCAGTAGAGCCGGTGCCGCTCCCCAGCCAGGCCCGCTCGGCGCTGGCTCGCGCCAGCGATTATCTGCGATCGAGCTCCACCGAGGGCGGCTACCTCTGGCGTTACTCCCCCGACCTGAGACATCGGCTCGATGAGGAGATCGCCACGCCGACCCAGATGACACGCAGAGCGATGCCATCCGGACGCTGCTGGAGGCGAACCAGCGCACGGGCCGCTCCGAATACTTGCGGGCAGCCAAGCGCGGAGGAGACTTTCTGTTGCTCGCGCAGCTGCCCGAACCCCAGCCGGTCTGGGCGCAGCAGTACGATAGCGAGATGCATCCCGCCTGGGCGCGTGCCTTCGAGCCGCCCAGCGTCACCAGCAACGAGAGCGCTCACGTCGTCGGGCTGCTGCTCGAGCTCTTTCTGATGACGGGCGACCCACGCTACATCGAGCGGGTGCCCGCGGCGATCGCCTGGTTCAAGCGTTCCGCGCTGTCTCCCGGGCTTTGGTCTCGACTCTACGAGCTGCAGACCAATCGGCCCATCTACGGCGATCGCGACAAGCGCATCCATTACACGCTGGAGGAGGTCTCCGAGGAACGCCGCACCCACTACGCCTGGCAGAGCGGCTTCGGCATCCCTGCCCTGATCGAGCGTGCGGAGCAGCTGCTCCACG
>Ga0207678_10006930_pt1 | contig 10059 bp, 8 predicted proteins | sample KBSC63metaG_FD_184319 | JGI IMG/M metagenome (GOLD analysis project Ga0207678, IMG submission 184319) | Corn rhizosphere microbial communities from Kellogg Biological Station, Michigan, USA - KBS C6-3 metaG (SPAdes) (version 2) | ecosystem: Host-associated > Plants > Roots > Rhizosphere > Soil ...
TGACCGGCCAGTGGGCCGCGATTCACCGCAAGCACCACGCGAAGTGCGAAACCGAGGACGACCCGCACAGCCCGCAGACCCGCGGCATCAAGGCGGTGCTGCTGACCGGTAGCGAGATGTATCGCGCCGAAGCGAAGAACCAGGAAACGCTTGCCAAATTCGGACACAACACACCGGACGACTGGCTCGAGCGCAATCTCTACAGCCGTTACAGCTGGCAAGGCGTCGGCGTGATGCTGCTGATCGACCTGATGCTGTTCGGTGCGGTCGGCGCGTCTGTCTGGGCGCTGCAGATGGCATGGATTCCCATCACCGCGGCCGGCATCATCAACGGCATCGGCCACTGGTGGGGCTACCGCAATTTCGAGGCATCCGACGCGAGCACGAACATCTCGCCGTGGGGCATCATCATCGGCGGCGAAGAGCTGCACAACAATCACCACACCTACCCGACCTCGGCGAAGCTGTCGGTCAAGCCGTACGAGTTCGACATCGGCTGGGCCTACATCCGCGGGCTGGAGATGATCGGCCTTGCGAAGGTCCGCAAGACGCCGCCTTCGCTCAAGCTCGGCAGCGTGAAGCCGGTGGCCGACGACAAGACGCTCGAAGCCGTCATCGCGAATCGCTACGAAGTGATGGCGAAGTACGCGCGCAACCTGCGCCGTGCCAGCCGCGCCGAAGTGGCGCGTCTGAAGGCCGAGGGCGCGGCGAGCGCCGGCAAGCTCGCGAACATGGAGCTGGCGCGCCGCTGGCTGCACCGCGATGAAGACAAGATTCCGCACAGCGTGAAGGCGCAGGTCGCCGCCGCGGTCGAGCACAGCCCGGGCCTGGCGAAGCTGGTTGCGATGCGCGAAGAGTTGCGCTCGCTCTGGACGCGCACCAACGTTTCGGCCGAGCAGCTCGTGACCGACCTGCAGGCGTGGTGCAAGAAGGCGGAGGAGAGCGGCATCGCCGCGCTCCAGGAATTCGCGCTGAAGCTGCGCGCGGCTCACGCTTGAGTTGAAGCGGCGGGCCGGTCGGCAGCAGCTTGCTGACGCGCGCGTCCAGGCATTGATTGATCGCTGATCGTCCCGCTTTCCCGGCGGCACGAGCCTGCCGATCGATTCCGAGACCGGCTCTCGGCGCAGGCAACGCCGATCGACGATGGGGTGCCGTCCAAGTCCGGGTCAGCAGCCGTCGCTTTGCGCTCGGGTCCCGCTGAACGCGGCGCGGACATGAAAAAGGGGTCGCCGTGCGACCCCTTTTCATGCCTTCGTCGAAGGGCTTACTTCAGCTTCGTTTCCTTGTAGGTCACGTGCTTGCGTGCCTTCGGGTCGAACTTCATCATTTCGAGCTTTTCCGGCGTCGTCTTCTTGTTCTTGTCGGTCGTGTAGAAATGACCGGTGCCGGCGCTCGACTCGAGCTTGATCTTTTCGCGTCCACCTTTTGCCATGATCAGCTCCTCAGATTTCGCCGCGAGCGCGCAGGTCGGCGACGACCTGCTCGATGCCGACCTTGTCGATCAGCCGAAGCGCAGCGTTGCTGATGCGCAGGCGCACCCAGCGGTTTTCGGTTTCGAGCCAGAAGCGGCGGTACTGCAGGTTGGGCAGGAACCGACGCTTCGTCTTGTTGTTGGCGTGGCTAACGTTGTTACCCACCATCGGGCGCTTGCCCGTGACCTGACAGACGCGTGCCATGACGCTCTCCGTTCTGAAATCTGTGTTGGAACCGCAAGCCTCAACGACCGGGCTGGCGAGCCCTCGCGTTTTTGGCAAAGACTGCGATTATAGCCAGATTTTCGCGGGCCGAGCGCCGGGCCGCCCCAGGCCGGCACGGAACCCCGCGGGTGATCGGCGAACGCAGCCGTTCGCCGAGGGGCTCCATCATTGTTCGAGGAAGCGCTGGGCGTCCAGCGCTGCCATGCAGCCGGTGCCGGCGCTGGTGATCGCCTGACGGTACACGTGGTCCTGCACGTCGCCCGCGGCGAAAACGCCCGGCACACTGGTCATCGTCGCGAAGCCGGCCAGGCCGCTCTTGGTGATGATGTAGCCGTCCTTCATCTCGAGCTGGCCCTTGAAGATGTCGGTGTTCGGCTGATGGCCGATCGCGATGAAACAGCCGGTCAGCTTGATCTCGGAGCTGCTGCCGTCCTGCGTGCTCTTCAGGCGCACGCCGGTCACGCCGGACGCGTCCCCGAGCACCTCGTCCAGCGTGTTCCACAGGTGCAGCTTCATCTTGCCCGACTCGACCTTCTCCATCATCTTGTCGATAAGGATCGGCTCGGCGCTGAACTTGGCGCGGCGGGGGACCACATGCACCATCGACGCGATGTTCGACAGGTACAGGGCTTCTTCGACCGCCGTGTTGCCGCCTCCGACGACGCAGACCTCCTGGCCACGGTAGAAGAATCCGTCGCAGGTGGCGCAACCGCTGACCCCGCGGCCCATGAAGGTCTCTTCCGACGGCAGCCCGAGGTACTTGGCGGAGGCGCCGGTCGCGATGATCAGCGCGTCGCAGGTGTAGGTGCCCGAGTCGCCGGTCAGCGTGAACGGACGCTTGCCCAGATCGACCTGGTTGATGTGGTCGTAGACGATCTGCGTGTTGAAGCGCTCCGCGTGTTTCTGGAAGCGTTGCATCAGGTCCGGGCCCATCACGCCGTCGACGTCGGCCGGCCAGTTGTCGACGTCGGTCGTCGTCATCAACTGGCCGCCTTGCGCCATGCCGGTGATCAGCATCGGCTTCAGGTTGGCGCGCGCGGCGTACACCGCGGCGGTGTAGCCGGCCGGCCCGGAGCCGAGGATCAGGACGTGGGCATGGTTCGAGGAAGGAGGCGTGGTGCTCATGAAAAACCGAGATTCGTTAACCAAAGTGTGGGCTCGCCGCAGCGGCGAAGGCCGCAGAGTCTGACATGGGGTTGACTACTGCTGGCGCCAACTGCATTAATGGCGACAATAGCGAAATTGTAGGAAACGTGAGATTTTCACAATCCCAGGGCCTTCGAGCCATGGTGTTTCAAAGGGCGGCGTGGCCTCGGCGGCCGCAACAACAGAAAGGCAACTGCGTATGGCGATGCTCTCCAACCTTGACCTGATCCGGCGTGTTCCGCTGTTCTCGCTGCTCACGAATGACCAGGCGCAGGGCATTGCCGACAGCGTCGTCAAGCGCCGCTTTCGACGCGGCGAGATCGTTGTCGAGCACGGCAAGAAATCGAATGCCCTGTTCATTCTGCTGACCGGCCGGGCCCGTGTGCTGACCGCGGATTCACGCGGCCGCGAGGTCATTCTTGCGGTGCTGCAGCCCGGCGACTATGTCGGCGAGATGAGCCTGATCGACAACGAGCCGCACTCGGCGACGGTGCGTGCCGAAGTCCAGACCGACATGCTGATCCTCGGTCGCGCCGAATTCGCACGCTGCCTGCCGGAGAACTCGAGCCTGTCGTACGCGATCATGCGCGGCCTGGTGCAGCGCCTGCGCAGCGCCGACCGGCAGATCGAATCGCTGGCCCTGCTCGACGTCTACGGCCGGGTCGCACGCACCCTGCTCGACATGGCCGAACCCGAAGGCGAGCTGAAGCTGATCCGCAACAAGGTGTCACGGCAGGACCTGGCCAAGGTCGTCGGCGCATCGCGCGAGATGGTCAGCCGCGTGATGAAGGATCTCGAAGAGCGCGGCATGATCCAGACCCAGGAGAACGGCTCGGTGATCATCAAGGAGCAGCTGACCGCTTGAGCGGCGCAGCGCGCGAGGCGTCGCCTCCGCCAGGGTCGAAGCTCGCTTCGGCCACAATCCGCCCATGACGTTTCCTCTCGGATCGCTGCGCTCGGAATCGAGCGCACCGCCTTCGGGCGCTGCAGGTGCCGCGAGCAGCGGCACTTACCGCCGCGACAGCAGCAAGCCGGCGCCGGCGCCCGCTGCCGCACCCTATCATGCGAGCTGGCGTGCGCAACTCGGTCTGCTCGTGACGGGCGTGCTGTGGCTCCTCGCGGCGCTCGCGCTTGCAACCCACAACGCCGCCGATTCGGCGTTCTCGACATCCGGCTCGGCGGTCGTGCCGCTCAACAAGGCCGGCACCTTCGGCGCATGGTTCTCCGACCTCGCGTTCTTTGCGTTCGGCTACTCGGTCTGGTGGGCCGTGCTGGTGTCGGCGCGCGCCTGGCTGGGCGCGTTGGCCGAGGTGCTGCGCAGCGATCACGGCGGTGCCGCGGCGGTGGCCGCCCATCCGCATCGCCCGGTCTGGCTGTTCTGGGTCGGCCTCGTTCTGTTGCTGTGCGCGAGCGCCTCGCTCGAGTGGACGCGGCTGTATCAGTGGGAAGCGGGCATCGCCGGCGGCAACGCCGGCGGGGCCGTCGGCTATACGCTGGGCAAGGCGAGCCAGCACCTGCTCGGATTCGCCGGATCGGGGGTGCTGTGGATTGCAGCGCTGGTCGCCGGCGTGTCGATGGCGCTGCGGTTTTCGTGGTTGCGCGTTGCCGAAGGGATAGGCGCGTGGGTCGACTCGCTGCGTGAGCGGCGGGTCGAGCGCATCGAGCGCGCGGCAGACCTGCGGATCGGCGAGCAGGCCAAGGCCGAGCGCGAGCTGGTGGCCGACGTCGAACACCGGTTGCATGAAGACCATCTGCCGATCGTGATCGAAGCACCGGTGATCGAGGTGCCGAAGAGCGAGCGGGTCGTCAAGGAGCGCCAGAAGCCGCTGTTCAGCGAGCTTGCCGACACCAAGCTGCCGCAGGTCGATCTGCTCGATGCGGCGCCGGGCCGGGTCGAGACCGTGACGCCCGAGACACTCGAGATGACCTCGCGCCTGATCGAGAAGAAGCTGAAGGATTTCGGCGTCGAGGTGCGGGTCGTCGCCGCTTCACCCGGTCCGGTGATCACGCGCTACGAGATCGAGCCGGCCACCGGCGTGAAGGGCGCGCAGATCGTCAACCTCGCGAAGGACCTGGCGCGTTCGCTGAGCCTGGTCAGCATCCGCGTCGTCGAGACCATTCCCGGCAAGACGACGATGGCGCTCGAGCTGCCGAACCCGAAGCGCCAGACGATCCGGCTGTCCGAGATCCTCGGTTCGCAGATCTACAACGACGCCGCATCGCAGCTCACGATGGGCCTGGGCAAGGACATCGTCGGCAACCCGGTTGTCGCCGACCTCGGCAAGATGCCGCACTGCCTCGTTGCCGGCACCACCGGCTCGGGCAAGTCGGTCGGGATCAACGCGATGATCCTGTCCCTGCTCTACAAGGCCGAGGCGAGGGACGTACGGCTGATCCTGATCGATCCGAAGATGCTCGAAATGAGTGTCTACGAAGGCATCCCGCACCTGCTGTGCCCGGTCGTCACCGACATGAAGCTCGCTGCCAATGCGCTGAACTGGGGCGTCGGCGAGATGGAGCGGCGCTACAAGCTGATGAGCAAGATGGGGGTGCGCAACCTGTCGGGCTACAACAAGAAGATCGACGAAGCCAAGGAGCGCGGTGAGGCGATCCCGAACCCGTTCAGCCTGACGCCGGAGCAGCCCGAGCCGCTCGAGCGGCTGCCGTTCGTCGTGATCGTGATCGACGAACTGGCCGACCTGATGATGGTCGTCGGCAAGAAGATCGAAGAGCTGATCGCGCGCCTCGCGCAGAAGGCCCGTGCCTGCGGCATCCACCTGATCCTCGCGACGCAGCGGCCGAGCGTCGACGTGATCACCGGCTTGATCAAGGCGAACATCCCGACGCGGCTGAGCTTCCAGGTGTCGAGCAAGATCGACTCGCGCACCATCCTCGACCAGATGGGCGCGGAGGCGCTGCTCGGCATGGGCGACATGTTGTACATGGCCTCGGGGACCGGGCTGCCGATCCGAGTGCACGGCGCGTTCGTCAGCGACGACGAAGTGCACCGCGTCGTCAGCTATCTGAAGAGCCAGGGCGAGCCGAACTACATCGAAGGCATCCTCGAAGGCGGCACGCTCGACGAGGGCGGCGACATCATGACGAGCGACATGCCCGGCGGCGGGGGCGGCGAGAGCGACGCGATGTACGACCAGGCCGTCGCGATCGTGCTGCAGCATCGCCGCGCGTCGATTTCGCTCGTGCAACGTCACTTGCGAATCGGCTACAACCGCGCGGCACGACTGCTGGAACAAATGGAGAAATCCGGGCTCGTAAGTGCCATGTCCACCAACGGCAACCGCGACATCATCGTCCCGGCACGAGCGGAATGAAAAGATTGATTGCTGCCGCGCTGATCGCGTGTGCATCGCTCGCGGCGAAGGCCGATGCCGTCGACACGTTGAAGGAATTCGTTCGCGACGTGAAGACCGGGCGCGCCCAGTTCACGCAGACGGTCACGTCGCCGGACGGCAAGAAGACCAAGACCACGACAGGCAGCTTCGAGTTCTCGCGCCCCAACCGCTTTCGTTTCGCGTACGCCAAGCCGTTCGAGCAGACGATCGTCGGTGACGGCCAGAAGGTCTGGATCTACGACGCCGACCTGAACCAGGCCAGCTCGCGCAAGATTGGCGCTGCGCTCGGCGCGACGCCGGCGGCGCTGCTGGCCGGCGGCTCCCTCGAGAAGGATTTCGAGCTTGCTGCAATGCCGGCCAGGGACGGGCTGGACTGGGCGCAGGCGACGCCGAAGGCGAAAGACGGCGCGTTCAAGTCGGTGCAGGTCGGCTTTCGCGCCAAGGAGCTTGCTGCGATCGAGATCATCGACGCGTTCGGCCAGCGCTCGCTCCTGCAGTTCAGGCAATTCGCCGCCGGCGTGACCATCGCGCCCGAGGCCTTCACGTTCACGCCGCCGGCCGGCGCCGACGTGATCGAGCAGTAATCGTCACGGGCTCGGCTGCCCGAAGCTCCATTCGAACCGCAGGCCGACGATCGCTTCGTTGGCTCCGCGCCGCCCGCCGGTGTTCCACACGTGCTGCAGTAGCGGCTGCAGCGCGAGCGAGCTCGACAACTGCCAGCGTGCGCCGACTTCGAACGCAGTCTCGTGCGACGCCATCGCGACGCCCTCGCTTGCAAGAACGCTCGCGCGCTGGCTCCGTCCGTAGCGCGCGATCGCAATGCCCGCGGTCAGCGCCGACGGGCCGTCCTTGCCGAACGGGCGATCGACCAGCACGCCGGCGTCGACACCGAGATCGACCGCGTTGACGCGCCGGTTCGCGACGCCGGCCCGGGCGAAACCGATCGTGCGTCCATATTCGGCGTCGAACAGCACGCCCTGCGCGAGTGCGTAGACACCTTGGTTGCATTCGCTGCCGCTGCCGTCGATACGCTCGCTGCGCTGCGTGTAGCGCCACGCGCCGATCCCCCAGTGCCCCGGCTTCGGGCCGTCGTCGCCGCGCTCCTGCCAGCCGAATTCGCCGACCAGCAGCGCCCCCTCATCACGGCTCAAGCGCACCCTGGTGCGTCCCGGGTTCTCGGGGTCGCCGGGCACGCCGTCGATCGCCGCCGCCTGCAGGTAGTAGCCGCTGCCGAGCTGCTGTTTCGCGCGCAGCGCGAGGCCGAGGTTCGGAAAGATCGAGGGGCCATTGCGTCCGCTTTGCGAGAAGTCGATGCCGATGCCGAACGACGGGTGAATCAGCAGGCCCGATGCATCGGTGGCGTAGAACTCGGAGTTCAGGTCGTACAGGCCGAACAGCAAGCTCGTGCCGCTGGTCTTGAACTCGTGCTCGATCCAGCTGGCGTAGATGCGCGCCGCGTTCTCGGCCACCTCGAGGTTGCTGATCCCCTGCGTCGTGCCGATGCGGCGGTTCGGCTTGCTGCCGTGATTCCACAGCAGTTCCGCGTGCAAGGTCGTGTCGTCCCAGCCCAAGAGTGCGCCGGCGTCGGCCGTGACGCGCAGCCCGAGGTTGCCGACCGCGCCGTCGGTCGTCTGGCTGTGCAGCAGGTCGGCCTTGTAGATGCCGTCCCAGCTCCATGCCGGCGTCGGCTCGGCGCAGCGCGCCCCGGTCGAAGCGGCCCCGGCCAGCATGGTGGCGAGCAGCGTGCATGCGAGGCGGCGGGTGAGGGCGTTTGGCTTCATTCGGCGAGTTCGCAAGTGTGGCCCGAAGTTGTGTCGGCCATGCCAACTCGCACGGTGCAGGTGGCTTGCGTGAGCGACGACAATGGACGAATGCGTGAATCTCGCTCGTTATTCGACGACGGTGGCGACGACGGTGGCGACGACGGCGGCGGCGGCAACCGGCCGCGCAGCGACGACCGCGACGACCCGCAAGCCCCATTGGCCCAGCGCCTGCGGCCGGCCGACCTGGACCAGGTGATCGGCCAGCGCCACCTGCTCGGCCCGGGCAAGCCGCTGCGTGTCGCGTTCGAATCGGGCCGCCTGCATTCGATGATCCTCTGGGGCCCGCCCGGCGTCGGCAAGACGACACTCGCACGCCTGATGGCCGACGCGTTCGACGCACAGTTCATCGCGATCTCGGCCGTGCTCGGCGGCGTCAAGGAGATCCGCGACGCCGTCGAGCGCGCCCAGGCGGCCAAGGTGGGCGGGCGGCGCACCGTGCTGTTCGTCGACGAGGTGCACCGTTTCAACAAGTCGCAGCAGGACGCGTTCCTGCCGCACGTCGAATCCGGACTGTTCACGTTCGTCGGCGCCACCACCGAGAACCCGTCGTTCGAAGTCAATTCGGCGCTGCTGTCGCGTGCGACCGTGCATGTGCTCAAGCCGCTCGACGCCGACGATCTGCGCGAGCTGCTGCGCCGCGCGCAAGACCTGCTCGGCGCGCCCGCGCTGACCGAGGCCGCGCGCGAGCGCCTCGTGGCTTATGCCGACGGCGATGCGCGGCGCGTGCTCAATGCCTACGAGAACCTCGTGACGACCGCCGGCGACGTCGAGGCCATCGATGAAGCGCTGCTCGAGAAATCGCTCGGCGAACAACTGCGCCGCTACGACAAGGGCGGCGAGCAGTTCTACGACACCATCTCCGCGCTGCACAAGGCGGTGCGCGGAAGCGATCCGGACGCTTCGCTGTACTGGTTCGTGCGCATGCTCGACGGCGGCGTCGACCCGCGCTATGCGGCGCGCCGTCTCGTGCGCATGGCCAGCGAAGACATCGGCCTGGCCGACCCGAACGCACTGCGCTTCACGCTCGACGCCGCCGCGACCTACGAGCGGCTCGGGTCGCCCGAAGGCGAGCTGGCGCTGGCGCAGGCGGTCGTCTACCTCGCTGTCGCTCCGAAAAGCAATGCACTTTACAAAGCCTACAACGCGGCCCGTGCCTTCGTTCAGCAAGATGGCACCCGGCCCGTCCCGCTGCGCTTGCGCAATGCGCCGACCGCGCTGATGAAGGGCCTCGACTACGGTCGCGACTACCGCTACGCGCACGACGAGGCCGGCGGCTTCGCGGCGGGCGAGGACTACGGTCCCGACGGTATGCAGATGCCGCGCTTCTACAGCCCCGTCGACCGGGGCATGGAACTGCGTATCGGCGAGCGGCTGGCGGAACTGCGCCGCTTGAACGACGCCGCGCGTGCGGGCCCCGGGAAAGCCTGATACGGCACCGCAATGGGGCGAACCTAGAATCCGCCCGAGCCCGGCACGGACTGCCGGGTTCTGTCTCGCGACTGTGGCCGGAATATTGCTACTGGATGGGATACAGCAGACCCGCCCCCGGCAACATGGGGCGCTCCGCAGCCGCCAACTCCGAGGCTTCCGCTTCAGGGAAGGCCGCCCGGAGTTGACAACGCAGGAGAGTCAGATACATGGATACCTTCATCCAGCAGATCATCAACGGTCTGGTGCTGGGCAGCGTGTACGCGCTGGTCGCACTGGGCTATACGATGGTCTACGGCATCATCAACCTGATCAACTTCGCGCACGGCGAGGTGCTGATGGTCGGGGCGCTGACGAGTTGGACCGTCGTCACGGCGCTCGCCGGCTACGGACTGCCTGGCTGGCTGCTGCTGCTGCTCGGTCTGGTCGCCGCCATCGTCGTTTGCTCGGTGCTGAACTTCACGATCGAGAAGGTCGCGTACCGGCCGCTGCGCAACGCGCCTCGGCTCGCGCCGCTGATCACCGCGATGGGCATGAGCCTGCTGCTGCAGACGCTCGCGATGATCATCTGGAAGCCGAACTACAAGCCCTATCCCACGCTGCTGCCGCGGG
>Ga0207678_10006931_pt1 | contig 10059 bp, 7 predicted proteins | sample KBSC63metaG_FD_184319 | JGI IMG/M metagenome (GOLD analysis project Ga0207678, IMG submission 184319) | Corn rhizosphere microbial communities from Kellogg Biological Station, Michigan, USA - KBS C6-3 metaG (SPAdes) (version 2) | ecosystem: Host-associated > Plants > Roots > Rhizosphere > Soil ...
ATGCCGCGCCGGTCGACGTCGCACAGCGCCCGCTCGACCAGGCCTTCCTTCTCCAGGCGGGCGACCAGCCGTGAAGTGGCGCTCTGGCTGAGGTGGATGGCCTCGGTGAGATCGGCCGACCGGCACTTGGATTCGCCGGTCGCGACCCGCTCGAGGGCCTCGAATTCGTTCGCGCCGATGCCGTGGCGCTCCTGGAGACGGCACTCGAGCTTGCCGAACACGGCCGAGTAGCGGGCCAGCAGCTCGTGCCACTCCTGGACCAGTTCCTTCTCGGCGACGTCGCTCACGGCGACCAACTTAGCATGCATGAACATCAGATGCAAACTCATTAAATGCTTGGACATTAGATGCGCGTGCATGTAATGTCGCCGCCATGAGCTCTTCCGTGTCCTTGTCCACCACTTCAACGCGGTGGGACGCACGTCTCTGGGGTGTCCTGCTCACTGTTTCGATCGTCATCGGCCTCGACGCGCTCGACGTGTCGATGGTCGGGGTGGCGCTCCCGGCCATCCAGGCCGACCTCGGCCTGTCCACCAACGCGCTGCAATGGGTCGTCAGCGGTTACGTCCTCGGCTACGGCGGGCTGCTGCTGCTCGGCGGCCGCACGGCCGACCTGCTCGGCCGCCGCCGCGTGTTCCTCGTCGCCGTCGCCGTGTTCGCGCTGGCCTCGCTGCTCGGCGGCCTCGTCGACGACGGCGCGCTGCTCATCGCGAGCCGGTTCATCAAGGGCCTGGCCGCCGCGTTCACGGCGCCGGCCGCGCTGTCCATCATCACCACGACGTTCCAGGAAGGCCCGGCCCGCAACAAGGCGATCAGCATCTTCGCCGTGTTCGGGGCCAGCGGCTACTCGGCCGGGCTCGTGTTCTCCGGCCTGCTGACCGAAGTCGGCTGGCGCTGGACGTTCCTGCTGCCCGCCCCGATCGCGCTGGTCGCGCTGGTGGCGGCGTGGAAGCTGATCCCGTCGTACCGCGCCGAACAAGGCGGTGGCTACGACTTCCCGGGCGCCGTCACCGGCGCGGCCGGCTCGCTGCTGCTGGTGTTCGGCGTGGTCGAGGCGCCGGAGATCGGCTGGGCCGCCCCGCGCACGCTGATCACGTTCGCCGTCGCGCTCGCCCTGCTGGTGACGTTCGTGGTCATCGAGAAGCGCAGCCGCCACCCGTTGCTGCGGCTGGGCATCCTGCGCTCGGGCCCGCTGGCCCGCGCGAACCTCGGTGGCGCACTGTTCTTCGGCGCGTACATCGGCTTCCAGTTCGTCGTGATGCTGTACCTGCAGCGGGTCCTGGGCTGGTCGGCCCTGCAGACGGCGCTGGGTTTCCTGCCCGCGGCGCTGATCGTGGCGTTCGGTTCTCCGCGCGTCGAGCCGCTGATCGACCGGGTCGGCACGCCTCGCACGATCTTCGCGGGAGTGGTCTCGCACGTCATCGGGTACGCGCTGTTCCTGCGCATCGACGAGCACTCGGGGTACGCGGGCAGCGTGCTGCCGAGCATGATCCTGCTCGGCATCGGGTTCACGCTGGCGTTCTCGTCGCTCAACATCCAGGCCACGGCGGGCATCGCGGACGACGAGCAGGGTCTGGCCGGCGGTCTGCTGAACACGTCGCTGCAGGTGGGCGGTGCGATCGGGCTCGCGGTGGTGACGGCGGTCCTGACCGCCAACGGCGGCCGTGAAGCCTCTCCGGCGGCGCTGCTGACCGGGCTGACTCCGGCGTTGAGCGTGGTCACCGGGATTGCGGTGCTGGGCCTGCTGATCGCGATCAGCGGTCTGGTGGCCCGGAAGCGGCCGGCCGAGGAGCCGGTCGCGGAGCAGGAGGACCTGCTCGCCCTTGCGGACTGAAATCGCCGAAGACGGACGGGCCACCATCGCAGAGGGATGGTGGCCCGTCCGCGTTACCGGGCCACTCGCTCGTCGGTGCCCGGCACCTTCGCCGTCGTGATGGCGATGCGGTTCCACGTGTTGATCGTGAAGATCAGCGCGAGCAGCTGGCCCAGCTCCGCCTCGCCGAACTCCTCGAGCGCCCGGGCGTAGACGTCGTCGGGGACGCCGCCGTCGTGGACGAGCGTGACGGCTTCGGTCAGCGCCAGTGCCGCCCGCTCCTTCTCGCTGAAGAAGTGCCCGGCCTCGTGCCACACCGCGACCATGTGCAGCCGCTCCTCGCTCTCGCCGGCTTTGCGGGCGTCCGAGGTGTGCATGTGCAGGCAGTACGCGCAGCGGTTGAGCTGCGACGCGCGGATCTGGACCAGCTCGACCAGCGCGGGGTCGAGCCCGGCGCGAGCGGCGGCGTCGAAGCCGATCAGGGCCTTGAAGGCCTTCGGGGCGGTCTTGGCGAAGTTGAGGCGGGAGTTCGTCATGTCCAGAAATCTAGGGCCACTTTGACCTGTGTGTAGGGTGCATTTCCGTGGCAAAAGACTGGGTCAATCCGGGGGAGCGCGACCTGCACCTGGAGCTGGCGCCCGGGGGCAAGCGCGCCGCGCTCATCGCCGCCCTGCGGGACGCCGTCCGCGCGGGACGGCTCGTGCCGGGCACCCGGCTGCCGCCCTACCGGTCGCTGGCCGCCGATCTCGGGCTGGCCCGCAACACCGTCGCCGACGCCTACGCCGAGCTGGTCGCCGAAGGCTGGCTCACCGCCGTCCAGGGCTCCGGCACCCGGGTCGCCGAACGCGCCGAGCCGCTCAAACCGGTCCGGACCCCGAAACCGGCTCCGGGAGTACCGAAACCGGCGTACAACCTCCGGCAGGGCCAGCCGGACGCGACGTCGTTCCCGCGCACCGAATGGCTCGCCGCCGCGCGCCGGGCGCTCACCGTGGCGCCCCACGACGCCTTCGGCCCCGGCGATCCGCGCGGCCGTCCGGAACTGCGGGAAGCCCTGTCCCAGTACCTCGCGCGCGCCCGGGGCGTGCGGACTTCGCCGGACCGGATCGTCGTGTGCTCGGGGTTCGCGCACGCCCTGCGGCTGCTGTTCCCGGCGGTGCTGCCGGGCCCGCTCGCCGTCGAGTCCTACGGCCTCGCGTTCCACCGCTCGATCTTCGCCGCCGCCGGCGTGCGGACGATCCCCCTCGCTCTGGACGAGCACGGCGCGCGCGTCGAAGACCTCGACGTGCCGGCGGTGCTGCTGACGCCCGCGCACCAGTTCCCGACCGGCGGCCCGCTGCACCACGACCGCCGCACCGCGGTGGTCGGGCACGTCCGCGCGACCGGCGGCGTGCTCCTCGAAGACGACTACGACGGCGAATTCCGCTACGACCGCAAGCCGGTCGGCGCGGTCCAGGGCCTCGACCCCGAACACGTCGTCTACGTCGGCTCGGTCAGCAAGAGCCTCTCGCCCGCGCTGCGCCTGGGCTGGATGGTGCTGCCCGGCCACCTCGTCGACCCCGTGCTCGCGGTGAAGGGCGAGCGCGAGGCGTGGGCGGGTGTGCTCGACCAGCTCACCCTGGCCGAGTTCCTGACGTCGGGCGCGTACGACCGGCACATCCGCCGGATGCGCCGTCGCTATCGCCGCCGTCGCGACCACCTGGTCACGGCGCTGGCCGAACGGGCACCACACGTGACGCCGACCGGCATCGCCGCCGGCTTGCACGCCGTGCTGCGGCTTCCGCCGGGCACCGAGAAAGCCGCGCTGAAGGCGGCGGCCTGGCAGGGACTGGCCCTGGACGGCCTGGCCGCGTTCCGGCACCCGGACAGCACCATGTCCACAATGGACGGTCTGGTCGTCGGCTACGCGACCCCGCCGGAACACGCTTACCAGGCCGCTCTCGACGCGCTGTGCCGCGCGCTGCCACCCGCGTGAGACCTACCCGACGATGTCGATCTCGAACGGTTCGGCCGCGCTGTAGTTGATGTCGGCCCACACCGCGCCCGGCAGGTCGTAGCGCCGGTGCGACGTCAGCTTCGAGTTGTACCCGCCCGTCTTCGCCGGGTTGTGGCCGACGCCCTGGTGGTCGCTGCCCCAGGCGTAGATGTCGCCCACCCACATCGGCTTCGCGAAGCCGTCGCCGCCGAGGCGCGGGCGGACGATGACCGCCGCGCCGGGGCCGCCGGACAGGAACACCCGCACCGCGTTCTCCGCGGCGTTCGGCGGGGTGACGGTGATGCGTTCCATGATTTCCACTCCAGTCGAAGCAGGGCCGTCCACTCCGGGCCAGTAGTCGGCGACGGACGACACGTCGTAGCCCGGCGCCACGTTCCCGCGGTACTGCTTGGCGACCGCGCCGGCCGGGATGGCGGGATCGCCGTCGTAGCGCGCGATCCAGTAGTGCGGTTCGGCGACGCCGGCGGACGAAAACGCCGAGCGCACGGAAGGCCAGGTCGACAGGTTGCAGTAGATCGTCGGGTCCGCGCCCGCCGCGCGGCGCATCCGGACCCAGCCCGGCGCTTCGGCCGGGGTGGCGTCGCCGGGCTCGACGTCGAGGACGTGCCCGTCGTTCGTCACCGCCTTCTTGACGATGGTGACCTTGACCGCGTTGGGAAACCGCGCCCAATCCGCAGGCGTCCAGGGTGGGATCTTGATGCGGTCGATGTAGCCCGCGACCATCCGGGCGTCGGCGGGGATGTTCGCGGCCGTCACCGCGTCGTACATCGTTCGCACGGGCTCGGCCTCCGTTCCGGAATCCGCCATCGTGCAATTACCCGTGTGGGACGGCGGTCAAGCACGAAACGCGACTCCGCACGGTCAATCACCAAAACGGCCGCAGTGCGCCATTCCTTCACCGGCCGCTCACGGCCCGTGGTGACGTTCCGCTTCCGGTACTGGCTTCCCGCTCACCCGGCTGGCAAGCTGCCAGCACCTCACGAGGGAAGGACGTGCATGGCGGCACACCCGGCGCGGGCCCGGCGGATCGACGCACGGGTCGTCGTCCTGAGCGCGCTGCTCGTGGTCGCCCTGCTCGCCTGGGCCGGCTTCGACTACCTGAGGAACCGGCTGGCCGGCAGCGGCTGCGACACCACCACCGCGGTGCGCGTCACGGCCGCGCCGGACATCGCCCCGGTGCTGACGGCGCTCGCCCGGACCGTCCCGGAGCGGGACTGCTACTCGGTCGAGGTCACCGCGAGCCCGTCGACGGCCACCGCGACGGCGCTGGAGGCCAACGGCGCGACCGGCCCGGACGTCTGGGTGCCGGAGTCGAGCACCTGGTTGCTGCAGGCCCGCGACGGCGGTGCCTGGAACCTCCCGGAGTCCGGCCAGTCGGTGGCGAGCTCGCCGGTGGTGCTGGCGCTGACCGACGACGTCGCGAAGCAGGCCGGCTGGCCGGGGAAGTCGCCGTCGTGGGCGGACGTCCTCGCCAAGAGCCCGGTCGGGCTGCCCGACCCGGGCCGGGACCCGGCCGCCATCGCCGCGCTGATCGGCCTGCAGCAGCTGACGAAGGACGCGGCCGATCCGGGTGCGGCGTTCACCGAAGAGATCCGCAGGCTGTCGGCGGTGAAGCAGCCGTACACCGCGTGGCCGGCGTCGGAGCAGTCGGTGCTGGCCCGCAAGCTCGTCGCCGCCTACCCCGCCGCCGGCCTGCCGGGCTTCGACTACCCGTACGTCGTGCTGCCGCGCGCCTCGGAGGCCTCGCGCTCGGCGGCCGAGCGGTTCCTGCGGCTGCTGCTCGACCAGACCGCCACCAAGGCGTTCGCGGACGGCGGGTTCCGGACGCCGTCCGGGCAGCTGCTCGCGGACCGCCCACGGGACACCCGCACCGACGCGGCATCGCGCGCGGCCGGGCCGCCCGCGCCCGAAGCCATGTACGGCGTGCTCCAGTCGTGGGCCGGGGCGAACCTCAGCGCCCGCGTCCAGGTGCTGCTCGACGTGTCCGGCTCGATGGCCGCCACCGTGCCCGGCACCGGCCGCACCAGGATGTCGCTCACGCTCGAAGCCGCCACGCAGGGGCTGGGGCTGTTCAAGCCGACCACCGAGATCGGCCTCTGGCTGTTCTCGACGAAGCTGGACGGCAACAAGGACTACAAGGAACTGCTGCCGATGCGGTCGATCGCCGAACAGCTGGCCGCGGGCGGGGTGGCGACGCTGCAGGCGGTCAAGCCGAAGCCCGGCGGCGCGACCGGGCTGTACGACTCGGTCCTCGCCGCCTACCAGAACGCCCGCCAGAGCTGGCAGCTCGGCCGGATCAACGTCGTCGTCGTGCTCACCGACGGCCGCAACGAGGACAGCGACTCGATCGGGCTGCCCGGCCTGCTTTCCGAGCTGGGCCGGCTGCAGGACCCGCGGAAACCGCTGCCCGTGATCGGGATCGGCATCGGCCCGGACATCGATTCGAGCGAGCTGAAGCAGATCTCGGCCGCGACCGGCGGCGAGTCGTTCACCACTCCGGACCCGCGCAAGATCTCCGACGTCTTCTACCAGGCACTGAGCAAGCTCATGTGCCAGCCGCCCGCCTGCAAGAAGTGAGGACGCCCCGTGTTGGTGCAGATCGAAAAGCCCGCGCCACGGGCCATCCGAAGACCGGCCACCCTGGTGCTGGCCGCGTTCGTCGCGGGCGTGGTGCCGTTCGCCTTCCACACCTGGGCGGCGCTGCACGGGAACTTCGCCCAGGACGACTTCGTCATGACCTACCGGGCCGCCGTGGCCGGGCCGTTCGACCTCGGCTACCTCTTCCAGGACTACCACGGGCACCTGATGCCCGGCGGGTTGTTCCTCGCGGCGGTGATGACGTGGTGGGCGCCGCTGAACTTCCCGCTGATGGTGCTGCCGCTGCTGCTGATGCGGGCCGCGGCGACCGTGCTGTTCTGGTGCCTGCTGGTGCGCTGCTTCGGCCGTCGATGGGCGATCCTGGTGCCGTTCACCGTGTTCACGGCCTCGACGCTGCTGCTGGTCCCGACGCTGTGGTGGGCCTACGGCTCCCAGATCGTCCCGGTCGTGCTGGCGGCCGCCGGAGCCCTGTACTGGCACGTCCGCTACCTGCGCGACGGCGGCCGGTGGTGGCTCGGCACGTTTGCGTGGACGCTCTTCGGGCTCGCGTTCTACGAGAAGGCCGTGGTGGTCCCGGTGCTGCTGGCCGGGGTGACCGTCCTGCTCGGACAGTCCTTCCGGGACCGGTGGCGCTACTGGGCGGGACACGCGGCGCTGCTCGCCGCGTTCGTCGTGGGCTACCTCGCGCTGACGTCGAGCCAGGTGGCGTCCGGCGGGCCGCCGATGACCGCCGGCACCGTCGCCGACCTGACCGGCCGGATGCTCGGCGACACCTTCCTGCCGGGGCTGGCCGGCGGGCCGTGGTCGGGGCCCGGCCCGGGCGCGACCTGGGCGCCGACGCCGTTCGCGGTCGTGGTCCTGCTGTTCGCCGCGGCGCCGGCGCTGCTGGTGGTGGGCGCGCGTGTCGGCGGCCGCCGGGCCTGGCGGGCGTGGGCGCTGCTCGGGCTGCTGTTCGCCGTGGACGTCGGGCTGCTGGCGTCGACGCGGTTGCGCGAAGTCGGCCCGGCCGCCGGCGACGACCCGCGGTACCTCGCCGAGCTGGCGTTCGTGGCCGCCCTGTGCGGGGCGTTCGCGTTCCTGTCGCCCGGCGAAGCTGCGCCGTCCGGCGCAAAGCGGGAACGGCCGATCGCGCTAACCGTGTGCCTGCTTTTGCTCGTCAGTTCCACGGTGGGGTTCTGGCGCCTCGCCCCGGCGCTGCGGTTCGAGCATTCCGCGCAGTACCTCGGAAACGTCCGGGCGGCCGTCGCCGAGAACCCGGATCTCGTCTTCTACGACACGTTCGTCCCGTCCGACGTGGTCCACGAGTGGTTCGGCGCGGACTCGCAGGCGTCCCGCGTCGCCGGCCTGGTCCCCGGCACGCACTTCGACCAGCCGACGAACCGGATGCACCTGCTCGACGCCACCGGCACGCCCCAGCTGATCACCGGCGTCGACGCGGAGTCCCGCGGTGCGCCGGGGCCGGTGCCGAACTGCGGGTACACCGTCGGCGAAACGCCGGTGCGCGTCCCGCTCGACAAACCGCTGCTCGGCAGGCACCTGCTGAAGATCGACTACTTCACCTCCGACGGCGGCGAAGGGCTGGTCGAGCGGACGCCGGTGTGGTTCCAGGCCGGGCTGCACTCGCTGTACCTGCCGGTCGACGGGCTCTTCGACCACATCGGGATGCAGCTGTCGAGCCCGGGCGCGCCGGTGTGCGTCGCGCGGGTCGAGATCGGGAAGCCGGTGACTCAGTAGGGGTCGTACGGGCTGTCGTGGCCGACCAGCCGGGCCACCGGCCGCAACCGCAGCCGCAGCAGCACCTTGATCCCGACGTTGCGCACGAACCACGGCAGCTGCGCCAGCACGCGCAGCCGGTCCGCCGTGGACGGTGGCGCCAGCCGGAAGCGCGCGAGCGATGTGGCACGGTCCACATAGGTGTAACGCCGTCCGAAGAGGACCTTCACGATGGTGCCGAGCGTGACGCCGATCGAGGAGAAGCAGTCGTGGACCAGGATTTCCGCGCCCGGCGGCAGGTGCGCCGACCAGCGCAGGTCGTCGGTGTAGGTCCAGTAGTCGTGCTTGCCGTCGATGTAAAGCAGCTGTATGGGCCGGTCCCAGTCAGGACGCAGTTCCGTGCTGTAACCGGCGACGAGCTCGACGACGTCGTCCAGCCCGGCCCGGCGGATGTTGCGCTCGAACAGCTGCCGCGTCGGCGATCCGCCGAACAACCGGCCGTCGACGAACGGGTCGACGGCGATCACCGTGGCCCCGACCGTGCGGGCGGCGGCGCCCAGGACGATCGTGGATCGGCCCTGGTGGCTGCCGATTTCCAGGATGACGTCACCCTTTTCGAGGCGGCACGCGGCCTGCCACAGCGCTTCGCCTTGGGCGCGGGTCATCCAGCCCTTGACCGGCTCGGCCAGTGCCCACGCGTCGGCGAAGCCGTCCGTGCTCAATTCGGTAGTGATGGCGCACCTGCCCAGGGAAGTCGGGGGCCGGGGAAAATCGTCGGCACATGGTAGCCAGGTTTCGGCTTAGTATCTACCGGATGGTAACCAGCACCCGCGAACGGACCCGGGACGACGCCCCGCCTTCGGGACGCGACCGGAAGTTCTCGCCCGGTGCGTTCCTCCGCCGGCCGAGCACGTGGATCGTGCTGGCGCTGACCACGTTGTCGTTCCTGCAGATGCCGGGGAAGACGACGTTCGACACCAAACTGGACCTCGCGGTCGACCCGCTCGCCTTCCTCGGCCGTGCCCTGCACCTGTGGAACCCCCAGGCCACCGCGGGGGAGCTGCAGAACCAGGCGTACGGCTACCTCTTCCCGATGGGCCCGTTCTTCGCGCTGTGCCAGGCCACCGGCGTGCCCGCGTGGATCGCGCAACGGCTGTGGGGCGCGGTCCTGCTGTCGGCCGCGTTCGGCGGTGCACTGGTGCTGGCGCGGGCGATGAAGATCGGCACCGAGCGCACCCGGCTGATCGGCGCGCTCGGGTACGCGCTCGCACCGCGCATGCTGACCGAAATCGGCGGGCTGTCCGCGGAAATGCTGCCCGCGGTGCTGCTGCCGTGGGTGCTGGTGCCGCTCGTGCGGGCCGGGGCGATCGGCTCGCCGCGGCGGGCCGCGGGGCTCTCCGCGCTGGCCGTGCTGTGCATGGGCGGCGTCAACGGCGCGATGGTCGTGATGGCCCTCGTCCTGCCTGGACTGTGGCTGCTGACCCGCCGCTGGACACGGGCGCACGTCGAACTCGTGCTGTGGTGGTTCGTCTTCGTCATCGGCGCGACGCTGTGGTGGATCCTGCCGCTGCTGCTGCTCGGCGAGTACAGCCTGCCGTTCCTGGACTACATCGAGTCCGCGACGAACACGACCGCGCCGATGTCGCTGTTCGAGGTGCTGCGCGGCACCAACCAGTGGGTCGCCTACGTCGTGCAGGGCACGCCGTGGTGGCCCGGCGGCTGGTCGCTGATCGACAACCCGGTGCTGATGCTCGCCACCGGGCTCGTCGCCGGCGTCGGCCTCTTCGGGCTGACCCGGCGTGGCCTGCCGGACCGGCGGTTCCTCGTGCTCGGCGTGGTCACCGGGCTGACCCTGCTGACCATCGGCTACGTCGGCACGCTCGACAGCCCGCTGGCCGAGCAGGTCCGGCACCTGCTCGACGGCCCACTGGCCCCGCTGCGC
>Ga0207678_10006933_pt1 | contig 10056 bp, 7 predicted proteins | sample KBSC63metaG_FD_184319 | JGI IMG/M metagenome (GOLD analysis project Ga0207678, IMG submission 184319) | Corn rhizosphere microbial communities from Kellogg Biological Station, Michigan, USA - KBS C6-3 metaG (SPAdes) (version 2) | ecosystem: Host-associated > Plants > Roots > Rhizosphere > Soil ...
AGCTCACGTGATGCTGCTTGCCGAGCATGTCGGCGAAGCGCAGGTCGACGAATTCGACCTCGTTGTCCTTGATCGTCTTGAAGACGGGGTGCGTGGCCATCGTGCGGGTTCCCGGAAAGGTGGTAGTGCGCTTTTGGGAGCAAACGGCGTGCCAGTCGCGGATTAGTCGTAAAGCAAGCAAAATCAATCATTTGAAGTAGAGCGATCCGATATTTTGCCCTTTGATGGTGCAATTTATCGGTGCAAAGCCCCACATCGGTGCCGATGCATTCAGCGGTAAAGACGCCGCCGCCGGACGACGCCGCGCCGGCTTTCTCGCCTATGCTTCGCGCGCTTTCCGAATCGCGACCAACGGAGACGACGCGTGGCAGAGCTTCTCAACGTGATCCTGCTCGGCCTCATCGAAGGCATCACCGAATTCCTGCCGATCTCGAGCACGGGCCATCTGCTGATCGCCGAGCACTGGCTCGGACATCGCTCGGATCTCTTCAACGTCGCGATCCAGTCGGGTGCGATCCTCGCGGTCGTGTTCATCTACTGGAAACGGCTCTGGCAGCTCGCGACCGGGCTTGGCGATGCGACGAATCGCGCGTACGTGCTGAAGCTCCTCGTCGCGTTCGTGATCACGGCCGTGCTCGGCCTCATCGCGACGAAGCTCGGCTTCAAACTCCCCGAGACCGTCACGCCGGTCGCGTGGGCGCTGATCCTCGGCGGCGTCTTCATGGTCGGCGCGGAGTGGTTCGCCGCGAAGCAGCCCGATCGCAGCGAAGTCACGTGGCGCGTCGCGATTCTCGTCGGCATCGCGCAGGTCGTCGCAGGCGTGTTTCCGGGCACGTCGCGCTCGGCCGCGACGATCTTCGTCGCGATGCTCGCGGGCACGAGCAACCGCTCGGCGGCGACCGAGTTCTCGTTCCTGCTCGGCATCCCGACGATGTTCGCGGCCGCCGGCTACGAGTTCCTCAAGGCGAACAAGGCCGGCGCGCCGCACGAAGACTGGAGCGCGCTCGGGATCGCATTCGTCGTTTCGCTCGTGACTGCGTTCGTCGCGGTGAAGTGGCTGCTCGGCTACATCCGCACGCACCGCTTCACGGCGTTCGCGATCTACCGCTTCGTGCTCGGCATCGCGCTCTTGCTGCTGCTGCCCGCGGGCGTCTAGCGCGGCGCGACCGCGACCGCTTCGCCGACGCGCGGCGCCTCGTCGGCGTTCGCGATCAGACGAAGATCGAGCACACCCTTCGCGAGCGCGATACCGCTGTCGCTGAACGCATTGAGGATCATGAGCCGCAAGTCGCTCGCGATGCGCTGGCGATCGACGCCGGGACCGGGCTCGATCCAGTAGTTCATCGAGAACCGCAAGCCCGCGCCCGGAAACTCGTCGAGAAAAACTTCGGGCTTCTTCGCTTCGGTGAGAAGACCGTGCCGCTCCGCCGCCGAGCGCAGCGCATCGGCGACCGCACGCGGGTCCGAGCCCGGCTCGACCGTTACGGAGATCGTCTGCCGCACCATGCGCGCGCGCGACGTCACGTTCTGCTCGACGAGCATCGCGTTCGGGATCAGCGTCTCGCTGCCATCGGCATCGCGCAGCACCGATGCGCGCAGATCGATGTCGACGATCGTGCCGCGCAGCTCGCCGATCTGGATTTCGTCGCCGAGCCGGAACGGCCGCTCGATGAGCACGAGCACGCCCGAGATCAGATTCTTGAACAGCGTCTGCATGCCGAAACCGATGCCGATCGCGACCGCGCCGCCGACGAACGCGAACGCGGCGAACGGAATGCCCGCGATCGCGAGGCTCGCGAGCGCGCACGCGCACGCGAGGATGCCGAACGACCAGCGCCGCGCGAGCCGCGCATTCGCGGGCTCGACGCCGCGCCGCACCGCGCGCCGCTCGACGAGACGCGTCAGCTGATGCGCGAGGAACAGCGAAATGAGCAGCAGCAGCGGCGCCTTGATGACCTTCTCGACCGTGATGCTGCGCGGCACTTTCGTTTCGCGCCCGTTGACCTCGACCGACTGGTCGACGACGAAGAGCTCGAGGTTCCAGATACGCGCGACGAGACGCTTCGCCGTGTCCCATACGAACTCCGCGCGCTCCGCGACGCTGGAGCTCCCGATGCGCGCATCGAAATCGATGCGCAGGCGATCGATCAGCGCGATCACTCGCCGCTGATCGAGCATGCCGCGCTCGATGAGTCGCATGCGCTCGTCGAGCGCCTCGCGGCGCTCGCGCCACTCGGGCGCTTCGAGTGCCTCGGGCGATTCGGTGAGCCGCGTGCCGAGCGTGCCCGACTGCGCGGCGAACTGCTCGAACGACGCGCCCATGAAATCGAGACGGCGCGACAGCGACTCGCGCACGATCGGGCCGCGCTCGCGCGCTTCGGCGAGCGCTTCGAGATCGCCGTCGCGCCAGTAACGGATCGCGAGTTGCCATGCGGCGCGCTCGAGCGCGAGATTCGCGGTGGCCTCGCGAACGAGCTCGATCTCGATGTCGCGCGTCGTCAGCTTTTCCTTGAGCGCCTTCGCGCGCTCGGGCGAAGCGCTCGATACCTCGCGCAGCACGTCGGCGTTCGCCTCGTCGCGCGCCTTGATCGCATCGGCGAGCTGCACGTCGAGATCGGTCGAGCGCCGCGCGAGACGGCGGTCGATGACCGCGATTTCTTCAGGTGTCGGTTTCGTGAGCGTCGCCTTCGTCGCAAGCCGCGACGCGATCGCGTCGCGTTGCGCGCGCTCGGACTGCTGCTCGACTTCGACGACCGCCGCGATCGCGTCGAGCTCGGCCGTCGCCGACTCGGCAACCTCGGCTTCGAGCTTCGCGAGGGCGATCGCCTCCGCATCGCTCGAGCCGCCGTCTTCGAGCTCGCGCAAGTGGGCGACCGCCTGCACGAGTTGAACGGCCGCGGCCTCGCGATCGGCGCGCGCGAGCGCAAGCCGCCGCGTGCCCGCATCGATCGCGAGATCGAGCTCCTGCGAAAGCCGGCGCAGATCGTCCGCTTCGAGGAGGCCCAGCGGCGCGAGATCGCCCGCGAGGAGTCGCGACGAGCCATCGTCGGCGGTATCGCTCGCGAGCGTGTCGGCGCGCGTGCGCGCGAGATCGAGCCGGCGTTCGATCGACGTCAGCAGGTGCCGCTTCATCGCGATGCGCGCCGACGGCTCCGACACGTCGGCGGACGCGAGATCCGCTCGCAACGCCGCCGCACGCGCTTCGAGATCGTCCGCGGACGCAGCGACGGCGAGTCCCGTCGCGCCGGCGAGCGCCGCGAGCAGCAGGATCCGGATCAGCATGGCGGTTCTCTCCTGCATGCGTGGCTCAGAGTCTCGGCGGATGATGGAGCAATTCGTCGAAGCGCGCGTCGTCCCTGACGAGCAGATCGATGCCCGGCGGATCGCCGAAAAACTCGACGGGCGCGCCGAACGGCGTGCGCAGCAGACGCTCGACTTCGGCATGCGCCTCGTCGACACGGCCCGCGCGATAGAGCACGACCGCGCGCGTGAAATCGACGCGCGGCCCGTTGACGAGATCGTCGGCCTGCGGGCTGCCGCGGCCGGCCTTCGCGACCGTCGCGAGCGCGGCCTCGTGTGCGCCGCGCATCGATTGCGCGATCGCGAGCAGCGTCAGCGCATCGAGATCGTCGGGATGCTCTTTCAGCACTTCCGCCGACGCGCGCTCGAGCTTCGCGAACTCGCGCTCGGCATTGCTCGCTTCGCCGGCGGCCCAGTAGAGGCTACCGATCGTCTGATGACGCTCGATCGCGCCATCGTCGGGAATCTTTTCCCACAACGCGACCGCATCGAGGAAACGACCTTCGCCGCGCGCGATCTCGGCGAGCACGCCGGTGCGGCCCGCCTCGTCGAGCAGGTGGCCGTACTCGGCGAGCGCGTGCTTCAGCGGTGCGATGTCGCCGCCGCGAATCTGACCTTCGATGCGTGCCTGGGTGAAGAAGCTCCGATACCGCGTCGGGAAACGCGAGCGGTAGATATCGATGCGCGCGATCGCCTCCGGATAGCGGCGCAGCGCAAGCAGCGTCGTCAGCGTGCCGCCCGAGTAGGCTTCGTTGAGCGGATCGAGCACCCATGCCCGATCGAAGTGCGGAATCGCTTCGTCGAAGCGGCCCTTGCGGCGCAGCGCGAACCCGAGCATCGCCTCGGCGACGCCCGAGCTCGGCCGCAGCTTCGAATACTCCGTGAAGTCGGCGATCGCGGCGTCGAGGTCGCGCGCGACATAAAGCTCGTAGATGCCGCGTGCGAGGCGTGCGTCGGCGAGCTCGGGATCGATCGCGAACGCACGCTCGAACGCGTCCTTCGCGGCGACACCTTCCTCGGCTTGCGACGTCGCGAAGTAGGTCCAGCCGTGCGCCTGCGAAAGCAGCGCCCACGCCTCCGCGAATTCGGGATCGAGCACGAGCGCTTCGCGGAGAAGACGCTTCGGCTCGACCACGCCGAGCTCGTCGTCGGGCGCTTCCTGCCGCATCAGCGCGATCGCGTGCAGATACCGATCGTACGCATCGCCGTTGTTGGTCGGCACGCGATCGAGCTCGCCGCGCTCGTATTGCGTGAGCGTCGCCGAGAGCGCGTCGGCGACCTTGCGCGCGACCTTGCTCTGCAGGTCGAGCACGTGACCGAGATCGCTGTCGTAGTTGACCGCGAACACCTGGCGGTCGTCGCGCGCGTCGACGAGCTGCACCGTGAGCCGCAGCGTATTCCCGTCGCGCCGGATCGAGCCCTCGAGCACCGAGCCCACGCCGAGCCGTCGGCCGATCTCGCGAAGGTTGTGCGTCGCGCCGCGATATTCGCGCGTCGACGCGCGCGAGATCACCGTGAGATCGCGCATGCGTGCGAGCGCGTTGAGGATCTCCTCCTGCAGTCCGTCGGCGAGATACGCGTCCTCGGGCCGGCCGCTGAGGTTGTCGAACGGCAGCACCGCGATCGCCTTCGGGCTCGCAGTGGGCGACAGGGTCGACTGCGACGCGTCCGCGCTCGCACCGGCGGAAGGCGACACGGCGCTTCGATGCGTTCCGAGCAGCACGCCCGCGATCGCGATCGCGGCGATGAAGATTCCCGCCGCAACGAAGCGGATTCGCGTTCTCGCGGCCGGCGCAGGCGCACGCGCGTGGGGCATCGAAGCCCGAGGATTACCGAGCAGTCGTTTCACGTGCGCCGCGAAGGCATCGAGCGAGCGCGCGTCGCCGAGCCGCGTCCATTGCCGTTCGAGAAACGCGTCGGGCACGCTCGCGCCCGTTTCGCGCGTGTCGTCGACGACGACCGGCAGGAGGAACGGCCGGTCGTCCGCGATGAGCCGCGAGCGCTCGATCGCGAGCCGCCATTCGAGCCGGAAATAGCCTTCGCTGCGCGCTTCGGTATGCGTCGAGACGATCGGCACGAACAGCGCGCAGTCGCGAATCTGCCGGCGGATTTCGGCGTCCCATGCGTCGCCGCCGCGAAGCGCGCTTTCGTCGAGCCAGGTTTCGACGCCGGCCGCGCGCAATGCGTCCGCGATGCGGCGCGCGGACGCCGCGTCCGCCGACGCATAGCTCAGGAAAACGGCAGCCTTGGGTGCATCCATCGAAGCCCCGGCGCTGACGGATCGCGACCGGCGCGCGCGATTCATCGCGTGCGCCCCCTTCCGGACGGGATTCTAGCCGACGCGCGGTCGCGCGCCGGTGCGGCGATCAGAGGCCGGCTTCGAGGTTGAACTCGCCGATCGCGACGACGAGCGATTGCAGCGCCTCGCGTTCGACGTCGGTGAGATACGGATTCCAGACGTCCATGAGCATGACGACGCGCGTTTTCGCGCTGCGGTTCCACGCTTCGTGCTCGAACGTGTCGTCGAACGTGAAGCAGCGGCCTTCCTCCCAGCCGTGCGACTCGCCGCCGACGACGAGCGCGCAATCCTCGGGCACGATCAGCGCGAGGTGCGTCACGAGCCGCGTGTTCGTCACGCCGTGGTGCGGCAGGATGTGCGAGCCCGCGGTCAATACCGAGTAGCAGGTTTCGGGCGAGTGATCGCGCACGAAGCAGAGCGGCACGCCGTCGAGCGCGGCCGAGGTCTGCGGACAGCGTGCATGGTTCGCGTCGAAGCGCTCGCCGTGTCGATAGAAGAAGAACGCGTTCCAGACCGGCTTGCCGCCGCGCGCGTTGGCGAGATGGCCTTCGAGCTGCTGATCGTCGAAGTGGCCGAGGAACGGCTCGAATCCCGAGTCTTCGGCGAGCACCGCGCGCATCTCGTCGCGGATCGCGTCCGCGCGGCTTTCGAGCGCGTCGTACCACGGAAAGAGCTCGCGCCCGTAGAACTTCTTCGTCGGCAGATCGGGGAAGTAGAGGAATTTCGGACGCTGCGCCGGATCGGGGAAATTCGCAGGAAGCTCGGTCAGATAGACCGCGAGACATTTCTCGACGCGTGCGAGCGCAGCCGCGCCGTACTTTGCGCGCAGCGGTTCGAGCAATCCCGAGAAAAGGCGACGCCGTCCCGCGGCGACCGTGCGCATCGCGTGCTGCACGAGCGGGCGCAGGCCCGGCATCGTCGTCGCATCGCTGAGCCACTGGCCCGCGCCCTGCGCGGTGAAGATCGCGCCGAAATAATTCGCGAGCGCATCGATCGTGCGGCCCGATTGTTCGAGCGCTTCGCCGAGGCGCAGCCGCGCGAGATAGAGATCGGGCGCGGCCTTGAGCGCCGCGCGCTGCGCTTCGATCGCCTGATCGAAGCGGCCGAGCGCCGCGTGCGTCGTGCCGAGGTTCGTGAGCGTGATCGGATCGTCCGGATTCGCGCCGCGCGCGCGTTCGAGCAGCGCGAGCGCCTGCGCGTAGCGGCCGCGCTCGTGCGCGACGATCGCGACGAAATTGAGCGCGTCGACCTCGCGCGGCGATTCGCGCAGGATCTCGAGGAACGCCTGCTCGGCTTCGAGGATGCGGCCGCCGTCGGCGAGGCGTCGTGCGGTTTCGAGGCGCGCGGCGAGGGCCGGATCGCGCGCGGTAGTCGTTTCGGTCATGCGGGTGGCGTCGTGCGGTTCGAAGGCGGCGGAGCGGACGCGCATGGTAGCAAGCTCGGAAAAACGGGGCGCGCCCGGCCGTGGGCGCGCCCCGCGAGGCTTACTCGAAGCCCGCCGTGAGAATGCGGTTTTCGTAGAGCACGACGCCGCTGTTGCCGCCCGCGATCGCGGGACCGCCCGCGACCGTGATCGCTGCGAGCGCGTTCTGGTTCGAATCGCAATACCCGGTTTCCCAGTGCTGGCCCGCGTCGCGCGTCTCGTAGACGCAGCCCTGGAACGAGACCGCATACCAGTGCGACGCGTCGCGGTGCGCGATGTCGAGCAGGATCGAATCGTCAGGCGCGGGGCCGATCAGCTGCCAAGTCGCGCCGCCGTCGGCGGTCGACCAGAGCTCGCGCGGATTCGTCGCGACGACGCCGTGATCCTCGTCGAAGAAATCGGCGGCCGACACTTCGCCGTGCGTGAATGCGCGAGGCGTCCACGTGACGCCGCCGTCATCGGTGCGGTAGACGCTGCCGATGCTGCCCTGCTCGCTCGACTGGCCGCCGTTCGCGTAGCCGACCAATTCGGTCGGGAAGTGCAGCTCGTCGAAGTAAACGTCCTGGGTCGACGGAAAGCGCTCGTCCCAGCTGTCGCCGCCGTCGTCGCTCGTGAGCAGCGAGCCGCCCTGGATCGCGACGAGATGGCCGTTCGCGCCGAAGTGCACGTCGAAGACGCTGCCGAAATTCGCGCTGAGGCCGCCGAGCTCGTCCCAGCTCTCGCCGCCGTCCTGGCTGCGATAGAAGCCGAGCCGAGCCGCATAGAGTTCGTTCGTGTTCGCGGCGTGCGCGAAGAGAAGACTCTGTTGCAGATCGGTGTGGAACACGGTCCACGAAAGGCCGCCGTCTTCGGTTTTCATCGCGTCGCCGAACGCGCACGTCGCGAAGCCGTGCAGGCGGTCGGAGAAGTCGACGTCGGTGAGATCGCAGCTCGACGTTTCGGAAGCGGGAATCCACGTCGTGTTGCGTGCATCGGTCGCGGCGAGCGCGAAACCGAGAAGCGGTGTTGCGAGTACGAACATCCGGATCACTCCATCATGGTCGGGGAACGGACGGCCGCGCACGACCCAACGCGCACGCGACCGGGTTCGTCCCGGCGTGGGCCCGGAACGTTTTCGCCTTGCTGTCCGTGGGAGGCCCGGCGGAGCGCCGGGTGACGACAAGAACGGAAAAGAATGGACGGAGCTATCGCACCTAACGTCGCAGCGCGGCGTTCAGCGTGTACGTTCCGACCAGCTCGGCTTCGGCGAGCACGTGGCCTTCGATCGCCGCGCGCGCATCCTGGCCGGTGAAGCGGCCCGACAGGCCGAGCGACGGCACGTCGAGCGCGAAAACGTGGAAATGGTAGTGGTGCACGAGGTCGTCGTTCCACGGCGGGCACGGGCCGTCGTAGCCGTAGTAATCGCCTTGCATGTCCGCGTCGCCCGCGAACCATCCCGTGTAATCGTTGATGCCCTGCTTCGAACCCGGCGGGCCGAACGGCTTCTGCTTGCCGTGCGCGACGACGCCCTCGGAGCAACTGCCCGTGCCGAGCTCGCGGCATTCGAGCGGCACGTCGACCATCACCCAGTGGAAGAAATCCGCGCGCGGCAGCGAGGCGGGAACGTGGCGGCCGGGCTTGTTGACGTCCTCGCCGCTCGTCGGCACGTCGGTGTCGACGACGAGAATCGCGAACGAACGCGTGCCGGGCGGCACGTCGGACCACGCGAGATGCGGATTCAGATTCTGCGAGAGCGCGATCGGCTCGTCGCCCGTGCCGGGTTTCGCGAACGCGAACTCGGTCGGGATCGGCTGCATCGGCTCGATATCGTCACTGCGCAAGCGCATTGCATTGACCTCAGGATTCTGACGGCGCGGGCGCCGAATACGTCACACGATAAACGGCGCCGCCGAGCTGATCGGCCACGAGCAGCGCGCCGTCGGGCATCACGAGCACGTCGGCGGGGCGGCCGATCACTTCGTCGTTTTTCTCGAAGCCGGTCACGAGCGTCGTCTCGCCGAGCGCTTTCGCGCCCTCGATGCGCACCGCGACGACGCGATAGCCCGATTTCGACGAGCGATTCCACGAACCGTGCTCGGCGATGATCGCCGCGCCGCGGTATTCCGGCGGAAACATCGAGCCCGTGTAGAAACGAAAACCGAGCGAAGCGACGTGCGCGCCGAGCTTCACGACCGGCGGCGTGTAGTCGCTGCACGACTTGCCCTTGCCGAGCTCGGGATCGAGCGTGTCGCCCTGGTGGCAGTACGGAAAGCCGAAGTGCTCGCCGTTCTTCGTCACGTGGTTGAGCTCGTCCGACGGCAGATCGTCGCCGAGCATGTCGCGGCCGTTGTCGGTGAACCAGAGCTCGTGCGTTCCGGGCTGCCAGTCGAAGCCGACCGAGTTGCGGATGCCGAACGCGACGTCCTGCCAGTCCGATCCGTCGGGCTTCATGCTGACGATCTTCGCGTACTTGTTGCCTTTGTCGCAGACGTTGCACGGCGCGCCGATCGGCACGTAGAGCCGGCCGTCGGGACCGAACGCGATGAACTTCCAGCCGTGCGGCTCGTCCTTCGGCAGCTTGTCGGTGACGAGCTCGGGCTTCGGCGGCGCATCGAGATGCGCTTCGATCTCGTTGAGCTTGTAGATGCGGCTCATCGCAGCGATGTAGAGATCGCCGTCGTGGAATGCAATGCCGCTCGGCTTGTCGAAGCCGCTCGCGATCGTGAGCACGCGCTCGGCGCGGCCGTCATGGTCGGCATCGACGAGCGCGTAAACATTGCCCGCGTCGAACGAGCCCGCGAACACGGTGCCTTTCGTGCCGATCGCAAGCTCGCGCGCCTGCTCGACGCCCGACGCATAAACCTCGATGCGAAATCCTGGCGGCAGCGTCAGTCGCGAGAGATCGGCGGGCTTCGTCGCGGGCGTCGCGCGCGTGCACGCGACTGTCGCGGCCAGCACGAGTAAAGTCGAAATTGCACGCGCACGTTGCGTCATGGCGCCTCCAGCGTCGCGAACGGCTCGGCGAGCGCGTCGCGATAACGTTCGAAATGACCGC
>Ga0207678_10006935_pt1 | contig 10055 bp, 12 predicted proteins | sample KBSC63metaG_FD_184319 | JGI IMG/M metagenome (GOLD analysis project Ga0207678, IMG submission 184319) | Corn rhizosphere microbial communities from Kellogg Biological Station, Michigan, USA - KBS C6-3 metaG (SPAdes) (version 2) | ecosystem: Host-associated > Plants > Roots > Rhizosphere > Soil ...
CGGCCGAAGTTGATCAACAACGCGCTTCGGTTCCTTGCCGACGGCGTCAAAGGGGGCTTCATCACCCCGAAAGTGGACGCCGTGCTGCCCTTGGCTCTCGCGGCTGAAGCTCATCGCCGACTGGAAGACCGGTCCGTGCGTGGCGTAATCGTCCTCGACCCGACGCTTTGGGCGGAGGTAGACGCATGACGACCGATCCGCAGATTCACGTGCACAGCATGACGCGGGTGGACGTGTTCACCGGCGTCGGGTTCGAGGCATTCATAACGACTTTCGAGGCCGCCGCACCGCGATACGACCCTGGTCCGATGCAGCGGATCGTCGAGGCCGGTGGCACCTGGGACGACGTGCGCGCCAAAGCGGCTGAGAACGCGCCGAACGAACTGATGGTCTACGCGAAGATCGATGCCGACCCGTTGCTCGGTGTTGCCGGTCACGACGTAAAGGCGGTCGAGTATCTGCTCGGCAACCACGTCATCGCGGAAACCATGTTCCGCCACGACCCCAGGGCGCTGCTGTACGCGCCCCTGCGAGTGCTGGTCTACAGCGACCCCGACGACAACGCGGTGTTCTCGATGGATCAACCCAGCGCCGCATTCGGCAGCCTCGGCATAGCCGACGTCACCGAGGTGGGTTTGAGTTTGGATCGCAAGGTGGCCAACCTGTTACGAGTCATCGGGGTGGACCCGGGCGAGGCGTTCGGGGCCTAAAAGAATTGGCCGGAAACGACGCCCGTCGGTGCATCGTTATTGTCCCGTACAGATGACAACATTCATCGCCTACGTCAATTAATCTGAGGGAATGTATCAATCGAAGGGCCTCGTAAGCGCGGCAGCACTATTCATTGCGTCCGCAAGCGTCGTCGACGCCGGCGCAGCCGCCGCGGATGCGCCCGCCACGGGCGGTGCGACGTCGGTCCCGCTGATCAGCATCTTCCGGACCTGCGACTTCGTCAACACGCGATGGGTGTCGGCGACCGGTACCGGCAGCGGCTCCGCACTGATCGGCACGTCCGGCTGGAATCAAGTGAGCGCACAAGTGAACCTCGCGACGGCGCAACCCAACACCCGCTACACCGTCAGGCTGATCCAGGTGCCTCGCGCGTCGGAACGCACGTGCACGGCCGGAGACCCGGGCGTGGCCGTCGGCGAGCTCTTCACCGACGGAAACGGGACGGGGTCCACCACGGTCCAGGGACCTCTCGTTCAGGGAGCGACGGGTTCATGGGTTTCTGTCGACGGACCGCCAAAGCCCGGCCGAGTCATCGGTGAGTTCTACACCTCAGAGGTCCTCGCCGCCATGGCATAGATGCGATGAATCCGGTGGAACTAGTTGCGCCCCACCGGATTCTACAGCTTCGAGTGTTACCTGCTCTCGATCGCGATCCGCTGTGCCTCCGCGCCCTTGTGGGCACCGGCGACCCGTACGGTCAGCACGCCTGCGTCATACGACGCCGAGATCGCGTCGCTGGTGACGTGTGCCGGCAGCTTGAATGACCGCCGGAACGACCCGTAGCGGACCTCGCTGAGTGTCCGGCCGCCCTTGTCTTCCGAACGTTCATCGCGACGCTCACCACGAATGACAAGCTGGCCCTTGTCCACCTCGACGTTGACGTCCTTCTCGACGTCGACACCGGGCAGTTCCACCCGGACCACCGCGTCGTCGCCATCCTTGGCGATCTCGGCGGCCGGGCTGAAGCCGTTGAATACGCCCTGCTTCACCCAACGGTCGATCTCCCAGGTGGGCCTGGTCCACAGCGTCACTTGGCTCATGTTCATCTCCATCTGTTGTCGTGACCGGCACCACGCCGGTCCGCTACTCAATAGAACTTGAGCTGACCACGCTCATGTTCCAGCTGCATGTTCGCCAGCAGTGAACGGCTCACACGTTGTGGATCGCGACGGTGAACACTCCGTGATGGGCGCTTCACACCAGGCGACATTTTGGCAATATCCGGTGCATAGTCTCTGCGTCATGGCCCCGCGATAACCCCGCCGTGAACTTCCGCTCACGTAGCTGAAGGCCCGGGTGTGAGATCTAGTCGACGCGGTGCGCGTGGACAACGGTGAACGGCAGATACACCCGGTCGCCGTCGAGCAGGTCGGCGATCCGCTCGAACCGCGCGGTCACCTCCCGCATCTGTTCCAGCGCTTCGGGCGGCACTCCCCCGCAAGCGGGAGGTGCCCCCAGCTCGGCCATCTCCTTCGGAAAGGCGTCGTCACCGGTCCGGAAGCCGACGGTGTTGCCCAAATAGGAGGTGGGGCCGAGGAAGTCGATGAGCCAGCCGTTGGCCGTCAACGTGTCGCGCAGGTTGGACTCCGGCACGTGACCCATGGGTGCGATCACACCGTTGACGTTGCCGTCGGAGAAACAGGACAGGTGCAGACGGGCGCCAGGACGCGTCGCGCGGTACAGGGCGGCGATGTAGGCCTGCTGGTCTTCCTCATCGAGGCAGTGATAGAGCGCACTGTCGATGACGGTGTCGAAGCGTCCGTCGTATCCCGTCAGTTTGGTGGCGTCGGCTACAGCGAACGTGACCGAGACGCCAGCCTCTGACGCTCGACGACGGGCTTCCTCGATTGCGGCCGGTGAGCCGTCCAGTCCGGTCACCGAGTGTCCACGCGATGCGAGGTAGATGGAGTTGTCGCCGAGGCCGCAACCGATGTCGAGCACCTCACCCGAGATACCGCCCAGCGCTTCGAGTTCCATCAACCTGGGCTGCGCCTGATGGATGTCCCACGGGATGCCGGTCGGCGGGGGTGCGCCCTCGAATTCCGGCTCACCGCGGTAGAGCTTGTCAAAGGTCTCGGGACTCCGCCGGAAGGACTGAGGAGTGCTCACCTTCTCCAACGTACGCCCGTCACCAGACGTCGCCGCCGCGCCAATCGCAGGTGATTTCCGCGGTGGTGTCGAGCTCCAAATCGTTTGGGAGGCCGACCGGCAACACGAACAACCCGTTGTCGTCGTCGGGGGTGCGCGTCACGCCCGCAGGCGCAAGCACGGAAGTCGGACCGCGCCACGCCAGCCAGCCGCGCGAGGTGTACATGTGCCTGCCGGCCTCGGACACGCTCAACGCGCCGAGTTGGTAGGCGCCGCGCAGCACCTGTTCAGCCGAGTCCATCAATGCATGAGCGAGTCCCTTTCCGCGCCAGTCCTCGCGCACAGCGACGCCTTCGACGTAGCCGCAGCGCAGCGCGGTGTCGCGGTACAGCAGCCGGCGCTGGACCACGGCGGCGTGCGCGATCAGCGCACCGTGCTGCGAGATCAGCGCGTGCATGCCGCCGAGCGCGTGCTCCCAGTCGGCGTCGGAAAACTCACCGGCGAAGGCCTCGATGACCATCCGGCGCGCATCCTCGCGCGTCTCGTTGTCGAGGTCGGCGGTGTGGACCAGGCGGGCGGTATGGATCCCGCGCACGCGAGGCGCACCGACATCGTGCGTGTGCACACTGACTGTCTACCAGGATCGGCCGCTTACCGACCGGTCGAGTGTGAAGTTATGCAGAGTTTTCGCGCGATGCGTGTCATAAGTTCACGCTCGTGGCTGACTAATCCTTGAACGGCTTCCGCGGATGCGACCAGTGCAGCCGCACCGTCTGCCCGGGCCGGGTCTGGGCGACCTTGTCAATGTCCTCGTCGGTCACCACACCGATCACCGGATAGCCGCCGGTGACCGGATGGTCGGGCCCGAGGATCACCGGGAATCCGTTTGGCGGCACCTGGATTGCGCCGCGGGTCGCGCCCTCGCTCGGCAGTTGACGGTCCGGCCAGCGATACTCCAGCGGCATGCCGATCAGCCGTATGCCGACCCGGTCGCTGCGGTTGGTGACTTGCCAGTTGGTGCGGATCAGGATGTCCGGGTCGACGAACCAGTCGTCGCGTGGACCGGGCACCACGTTGAGTTCCAGCACCTCGTCCTCGATGGCCGCCACCGGTGCCTGGTCGAGTTCGGGGTACTCGTCGGTGTGCTCGCCGATCGGCAGCACATCGCCGGGCTGAAGGGGCAGCGGACCGATCGCCGACATCACGTCGTAGGAGCGCGAGCCGAGCACGGGGGATACGTCGATGCCGCCACGCACCGCCAGGTACGTGCGCAGGCCGGAGTGCGGTGCACCCAGCGAGATCACCTGGCCGTCGCGCGCGTACTGGATGCTGTTGGTGCCGAACGGCTTTCCGTTCACCGCCGGATCGGTGTCGGCGCCGGTCACCGCGATGGCGACGTCGCCACCGCGCACTCGCGCCGAGAACCCGCCGAATGTCACCTCAATGGTGGCACGGTCGCCGGGGTTGGCGACAAGCCGGTTAGCCAGCGCGTGCGATCGACGGTCGGCCGCGCCGGAGCGGGAGACGCCCATGTGCGCCAGGCCGGGCCTGCCGAGGTCTTCGACCAGCGCGAGCGGCCCGGTACGCAGGACCTCGAGTGTGGCGCGCGGCTGAGCCGCGCATTCAGCAGCGGTCACGCCTCCCCTCCTTTGCCTACCGCCCGGAACTGCACCCACATGCCGGCTCTCAGCAGGGCGGGCGGGTCCCGGTCGACGTCCCACAGCGGACGGGTATCTGCTGAGTTATCGGAGACACGTCCGATGAGCTGCCAACCCCCGGGGGATTCCCGCGGGTAGATGCCGCTGAACTCCCCGGCCAGCGCGACCGACCCTGCGGGCACCCTGGTCCGCGGCTCGGATTGCCGCGGCACGTTAAGCCGTTCGTCGCCACCGACCAGATACGCGAAACCCGGTGCGAAACCACCGAAGCCGACCTGCCACAGGGTGCCGGTGTGCGCGGCCACCACCTGGTCGGGCGTCATTCCGGTGAGCCGGGCCACCTCGTCGAGGTCGGCGCCGTCGTACACCACATCGATCTCGATGTCGGCGCGCCCGTCGCGGGGTGTGGCCGCCTCCGACAGCGCCTCGGCCGTCACGCGCAGCTTACCGAGCCGTTGCCGGGTCGGCGCCTGATAGCGCGGTCCGGCGAGCTTGATCAGCACGGTGCGCGACGCCGGAACGATGTCCAGCACGCCGAGCAACTCGGCCTCACGCAGCGCCGCCGCCCACGCCAATACTTCGGCGGTGCTGTCGAACTCGAGCAACAGCGCCTGATCGCCATAGTCATGGACGGTGCCAAGAGATCTCACGTCCATCAGATCCGCAGTCACGCTCATGGTGTGAAACCTACCCGCGAGTAGCTAAGAAAGCTCCTGCTCTATGAGACATGCCAGAGGAGCCTTAGCGATAGCTCATACAGTCGCCCCGTAGGTGGGCTCGTGGCGCTTGATATAGGCGATCACCCGATAGGTCACCGGCAGCATGATCACCTCGACCGCGGTCTTGTAGAACCAGCCCAGTGCCGTGTACGTGAGGAAGTCGCCGAAGGTGCTGATGCCGATCGCGCCCGCCGCGATGCTGCAGAACACCACGGTGTCGCCGAGTTGGCCCGCGAACGTCGAGCCGACCAGCCGTGCCCACAGGTGCTTCTCCTTGGTGCGCTCCTTGATGAGCACCACGACCCAGGCGTTGATGGTCTGCCCGACGATGAAACCCGCGAGCCCCGCCACGATCAGCTGGGTGTAGGCGTGGACAATGTTCTCGAAATGCTCCTGGTTGGGGTAGAAGTCGGCCGCGGGCAAATAGATCGTCACCCAGAAGGTGAGCGCGGCCAGAATATTCATCGCGAAGCCCAGGAAGATCGCCCGGCGCGCGGCCTTGAACCCGTACACCTCGGACAGCACGTCGCCGATGACGTAGGTGAGCGGGAAGACGATGAACCCGCCGTCGGTGATGATCGGTCCGAACGCGACGCCCTTCGTCGCGGTCACGTTGGAGATGATCACCAGTGCGGTGAAGACGGCGACGAAGACCGGATAGTAGGCGGACCCGACCTGAGCGAACGCGGCATGCTGCTCTTTGGTGGCGGTCTGGTCGCTGCTCACCTGCACATTAGATCAGGCGAGCGCCTTCGTGATCAGAGGCGGCAGCTGGTCGGCGACCACCGGATAGGACAGCGTCGACGCGAACGCGATCCCGCCGGCCAGATCCTTGCCGGTGAACACATTGCGCTGCTGAACTGTCGCCCCCAGCTTTGCCACGATCGGATCGGCAAGCAGCGCGGCCTGCTCGTCGTCACTCTCGGTGCTCCAGGTAAGCACGTCGGCGCCGTCGAGGACGGACGCCATCTTCTCGCGCGGCACCAACCCGCCGCCGGTGTCGGGAATGGTGAAGCCCATGTTGGTGAGGAAGTCGGTGCGCCAGCCGGCCGTGGTGACCCGAACGTTGTCCTCATAGAAGGTCCCGCCGAGCAGCAGCACCTTCTTGCCTGCGAACTGGGGGTTGTTCTTGCCGACGCCTGCGAACTTCTCGTCGATGCCGGCGATGAGCTTGGCCATGTCGTCGGCCTTGAACACCGCCTGACCGATCGCGGTGGCCTGGTCCTTCCACGGCTCGAAGAACGCGTCCGGCCCGGACTGCGCGATCGTCGGCGCGATGGCAGACAGCTTGGTGTAGGTGTCCTGGTCGAGCCCCGCGTTGGTGGCGACGATCAGGTCGGGCTTCAGCGACGCGATCTGATCGACTTGGATGCCGTCATTGAGGTTCAGCACCACTGGCTGCGCGCCACCCAATTTGGGCTGTGCCCAAGGCCATACACCGAACGGCTCGCCGCCGAACCAGTCGGTGACCGCGATGGGGACGACGCCGACGGCGAGCAGGTCGTCCTGCTCGGTAAAGCCTGCGCTGACGACGCGCTTGGGCGGCGCAGGGATCTTGGTCTCTCCGAAGATGTGCTTGACGGTGACCGAGCCGTCCTTGGCGACCTCGCCCGGCTTCGGCGAGCTGCAGGCCGCGACCAGCGCAGTGCCCACCGACAAGCCCGCAGTCACCGTGAGGAAACTCCGGCGGGACAACGCAGCTCGCACTCGGCGAGCCTAACCGCTAACCAACCTGGAAGTTACCGAACAACACGGTGGCGAGGCCAAGCGCGACGACGATGTTCACGGCCCAGGAGGCTCATCGCTCATAACGCGCAACGTATGCACAGCCGTTTCCCAGGTCACCGGTTGCGATCAGCGCGAACCGAAACTCAGACGACGAAGCCGGTCTGCTCGATAGGAGGAAATTCGCCTGCCGCAGTGAGCACCGAGCCGCGGTCGACCTGGCTCTTCTCGATGCCTCTGAACAGCACACCGATGTTGTCGCCGGCCCTCGCCTCGTCGATCGACTTACGGAAGACCTCGATGCCGTCGACACGCGCATCGAGGGTGCCGTCGATCTGCACGGTGTCGCCGACCCGTAGCGTGCCGCTTTCCACCCGGCCGGTCGTGACGACGCCGCGGTTGCGGATCACGAACACGTCCTCGACCGTCATCCTGAACATGCCAGGCAGTGTGCCAGAACTAGTCGCCGATGAAGCCCTTGTTGCGCATCAGGAAGTCCGCCAGGAAGCCTTCGTGCGGAATGTGCGTCGCGGTGTGGTGTGTGGCGTGACGGCCGCGGTACACGTTGGTCACCGTACGCTCGCCCACCAGCTCATCGACCAACCGGTCGTCCGTCGTGATCACGTTGAGCACGAGCGAGTTTCGCAGCGGCGCGATACCGTCCCCACGTGACCACGGCGAGACCCACGCACAGGGGAAGGGCAGTTCGACGTTGAGCTTGGCCGGGTCGGGTGTGGCCAACAGGTGCACGGCCGGGCGCAGGGCGGCGAACCCACCGCCGAGGTCGGCGACCACCTGGCCGGCGCCCAGAACCGCGACCGTCCCGGCGGCCCTGGCCGCGAGGTGATCGGCGAGAGCCTGCGCCGCCTCGATGGAAGTCGTTGGCAGAATGGCCCGTTCGTCGGTATTCGAGAGCGGCGCGATCGTCGACAGCCGCTGTGCGATGGCATGTGCCAACGGCGCGGCGTCACCTTCGTATAGCACGGCGGTGGCGTTGACACATGCCATCCCACCCAGGTTGGCGATCGAGTCGACGATCACGTCGAGGTAGTCGCGCCAGTCGCACTCGGCGGTGATCAGGATCTTCGTCCGGCCGGGCCCGTTGGTGAGCACCCTTGGATTCCCGGCGTACTTGTCGACGACGTCTTGACCGCCGTAAACCATGGCCAGGTCGACCGCCCGGATGACATCGTCGGCGACGGCGTGGTCGGTTGGCAGGTATAGCACGTCGCCAGCACGAAAGCCATTCTGCCGCAAGGCGTGGGTGAGCCGGTGGGCGGTGAACGGCTCGCGCCGCGACGGACGGATCGCCACCCGGTAGCCCAGCGCCAGCGCCTGCGGCCAGAGGCCGTGCACGCCAGGAGCATTGCCGGGAGCATGGACAGCGAGTACCTCGCCGCGCCGCGCCCACACCGCACCGCCGCCAGACATGCTCAGGTCCCGCCAGTCGGAACTCGCACCCACCGGCCGCGCCGGCCGGACGGCGTCGCATGCGGTGGTGAGGGATTCGGCGACGGCGTGGGCACCCGCGCGGGCCGTGGTCATCGGCAGGCCGGTCACCCGGCAGGTCAGCTCGACGTAACTGTCGAAGTCGAGGCCGGCGATCGTCGATGACGCGAAAACGTCGGCGGCTCGCATCAATGCGGCCTCACGGTCCGCGGCCGCCAGGGGTAGCAGTTTGCGCTGAGCGTCGATCGACCGCTGAACGAATAGCCTTGGTACGAACGATGATTCCGCAACCGGTACTCCCGCGGTGTCCTCGATGATCTCTCGGTTGCGGGTCCGGTACTCGCCGTTTGGCCCGAGCGCAGGAAGGTCCACCAGATCGCCAGTCATCGGTCAGTACACACCCTCGATGACAGGCTCACCACCGAAGACCGCGACGGGCGCGACCTCGCTGACCGAATCGCCGACGTGCCCGTCCCGGCCCGGCATCCGGATCGCGGTGTCGCGTTCCAGATTGTTCGGGATGAACATGCCCTTGCTGATGTGGTTCATCACCACCTGGCCACGTTCTCCGTACGGCACCTGGGCACCGGTCTCCGGATCGATCACCCGGAAGACGACGTACGGCGAGCGCGGATCGAAGACGAACGAGTCGCCGTCCACGCGGGTGGCGGCCTGCGACAGCACCATAGTGCTTCCAAATGCCAAGGCGATGACGGAGTTCGGGAAAATCTGGCGAAGCAGGTCGAGCGTGTCCATATCCACGTGAGCGCCGCTGAGCAACAGGTAGCGGATCCTGCTGTTCACCAAGTCGACCAGACCATCGTCGCGGGCGATTGCTTCGACCAACGGCGGTGTTGCGTGCAGGTTTACGACGTCCTGGGTCTCCAAAACATACCTCGCCTGCTCCAGCACGTGGTCCACATAGGCGGACATCTCCGACGCCGCGTTTCGGGCGGCGAGCTTCTTGACCCACCTGGGATCCAGGTCGATCGGATGGAACACCGACCCCAGCCGTTCGGCGACCATGCGATCGAAATGACCCACCCCGTGCGGGCCGCTCGGCATCAGGCAGAGCAGGCCGCGACCCGGCACGAAACCGCCCGTGGTGAAATCCTCGACCTGCCAACGGGTAACCTGCTCGACCCAGTCCGGGAGTTGCGCGGTACGTTTCGGCGGTCCCGTGGTGCCACCTGATTCGAAGATGCGGGGGATCGGCGCCGGTGTGCCGTAGCCGCGGGGGATGAGGTCCTCGACGGGGACACTGCGTAGTTCGTCGACTAGATTGGGGAACCGGCGCAGGTCGGTGAACGTCCGTATGTCGGTCAGCGGATCGAAGTCGAGGGATTGCGCCGCGCGAAGCCAGAACGGCGATCCCGTGTCGGCGCCGAAGTGCCAGGCGATCGCGGTGCGCAGGTAGCCCTCGGGATCGGCAGGCGCCACGTCGCGCGGCACATCCAGCAGGGAGAAGTCGACGTCCGCCACGGGGCCATCGTGTCGCAGAAGGTTGTCCGGGAGGTGAACTCAAGAATGCGCGAGCCGCTTGTTGACCAGTCGGGTCAGCCACGCGGGGGAGAATCTGGAGCCCGCCGCCATGGCCTTGGTCTGGGAACCGACGGGGAAGTGCACCTGGTGGATGGCCCGACGCAGCCAGGACGGTTCGACGGCCTTGGCGATCGCGTCGGCG
>Ga0207678_10006939_pt1 | contig 10054 bp, 15 predicted proteins | sample KBSC63metaG_FD_184319 | JGI IMG/M metagenome (GOLD analysis project Ga0207678, IMG submission 184319) | Corn rhizosphere microbial communities from Kellogg Biological Station, Michigan, USA - KBS C6-3 metaG (SPAdes) (version 2) | ecosystem: Host-associated > Plants > Roots > Rhizosphere > Soil ...
GCCCCTTGTACACACCTGAAGAAGTACGGGCACTCACGCCGGTCCGCGAAAACGTCGAGAGCCTCTCGAAACAGCCTGGCCTTCGGGACGTCTTTCTGTGCCACGCGTGGGACGACCGGCAGGGCACCGCCAAAGAGCTTCACGACTTGCTTGAGTCGAGGAGTGTCTCAGTCTGGTTCAGCGAGAAGGACGTTGGCCTTGGCGTGCCGTTGCTCCGGGCGATCGACAAGGGCTTGGCGAATTCGAAAGTCGGGATTGTCCTAGTGACCCCCGCGCTCCTCCGTCGACTGCCAGCAGAGGGCATCGCCGACAAAGAGCTTTCGGCCCTCCTCGCGCGAGAGCGGCTCGTGCCAGTCGTTCACCAAACCACCTATGAAGCGCTGCGTGAAGTCAGCCCTCTGCTGGCCTCGCGAACCGGCCTCAGCACCGCCGAGGAACCAATGGCCGACATAGCAGCCAAGCTTGCTGAGCTAGTCACCCTTTAGATCGGCGATATCTGGGCCTCTCCTAAACCTGTGGATTCTTTGAACTTTCACCTTGGAACAAGCGCGAATCTCGTCGATTCTCCCCACATGACCCTGATCGTCTTTCGCCATCTGCCCGCCGTCGCCGCGGTCGAGGAGCAGCTTCGCCTCCAGTCCCGCGGCCTGCTCCCCGACGAGGAAGCGGAGGAGCTGCCGCACCTCGTCGACGATGCGTCCCGCGAGCTGTTCGGGATCACCGCGAACGACACCATCTACCCGGCGCTGCCCGATGCGGTGCGCGCCAAATACGGTCGCGCCGAATGGGAGGCGCACTTCGACAGCCTCGCCCAATATGCGCGCGACCCGAACGCGGCGTGGCGCCCGTTCGGCCTCGACCTCTGCTGCGAGGAGGGCCGTTCGCTCCACTGCCTCGAGCTGTTCGGCCGGCAATTGATTTGCGCGCTGCACCGTCTTCACCCGAAAGCCGTCCTCGCCTTCGCCGACCGGGAGCTCCCCCGCGCCGCCTGAACCGGACGGCACCCCGTTCATCGCGGGTCGCACCGGCCGCTGCTAAGCCTTCAGCGAACGCAAGGAGACCCCGCACATGAAGTCGCTTTCGATCGCCCTCGCCGCGGCGCTCCTCGCCACCAGCGGAGGCGCGGCTGCGCAGAGCGCGAGCGACGCGCGGTGCATCGTGCTGGCGACCGGCTTTACGAAACAGTCGACGAGCGCGAACCAGCAGAAGATCGCGGAGGACACGCTCTATTTCTACCTCGGCCGGGTTGGCTCCGAGGTGAACTCGGCGCACTTCAAGGCGGCGCTCGACGCGCAGGCAAAGACGATCACCGACGGCAATGCGGGCACACTGATGGGCGAATGCGTCGCCGCCGTTAAGACAAGGGTGCAGCTGCTGCAGAGCGTCGGCACGCCGCCGCCCAGGCCGCCAGCAAACCCGGAGGGGCGGTAGGCTGCTGGCGAAAGGAGGGAGCCTTTCGGCGAGGAAGGCGGCGAGATTTACGACCCAGCAGCCGAGCAGGATCCGCCTTCCGCAGCCTCCGGCTGCACCACCCGCAGGATGCGGATCGGTCGCGCATTACCGTTGAGGTCCGGCCAGTCGATGCAATGGTCCGCCGCCAAACCGTACAGCGCAGCGCCCATCGGCGTCAGGATCGAGATGCGCCCCTCGCTGATGTTGGCCTGCCCCGGCAGCACGAGCTTCACCTCGCGCACCTGCTCCGTCCGCTCGTCGACGAAGGCGACGGTCGAGTTGAGGCGGATATGGCCGCCGGGCATGGTTTCCGGGTCGTGGAGCTCGGCGCGCTCGATCTCCTCGAGCAGCATCGAGGCGACGACCGGCTGCCGGTGCTCGGCGCGGAGCGCCAGGCCGGCGACGATGTCGGACTCCGTCGCAAGCAGGTGGATGGGGGGTCTCGCCGAAGGGGATTGCGATAGGGTCATGATGAACTCCGTTGGATTGGGTGGGTGGCGGCCCGGTCCGGCCGGGCCGCCGACGATGAGCGTCACACCGCCACCGGCATGAGCAGCTCCCACAGGAGCCAGCAGACGATCACGATCGCGCCGACGAGAGTCACCGCCCGGATCGCGTCGAAGACGTTGAGGCGGAAGTGGCGCTTGTGGTCCTCCATGAACGCATCGAGCTGCGGCCGCACATTGTCGTTGGCCGTAAGCAAGCCGATCTCGAGGTGACGCGCCTCCTTCATGAACTCGAGGATTTCCTTGCGGTCCTTGTCGGACACGTGCGGATAACGGCTGAGAAGGCCGGCGACCCGGTCGCGCGTCGAGCGCACCGGACGCACTTCTTCGATATGGGACGTATGAACAGTCACGATAAACTCCGCTGAAAGATGGACGATTGGAGGTGACGCGCGAAGCTAGGCCGCCACTGACAGCCGCGGCCGGCGGTTGCGCTTCCACTTCTTCTGGTCGACCTTCTTCAGCTCGCGCTCGATCGCGCGGGCACGGCGAAACATCCGTCCGTCCATGTCCTGGAAGCGATCGTCAGACGAGTAGAACATGAAGCCGCCCGGCACGCGGACGGCGATCCCGACCGTGCGCCGGTCGAACTCGACTGCGAAACGTTGATTGATCACGACTCTTCTCCCGGCGAGCAGCCGCAAGCCCGCGTGCGAGAAGCCCTGCGCGCCGCGGCTGGACGCCTGTCGAATGAATGGAATGCGCGCCGCTGGTGCGATGCGCGGGTTCGTGGAGAAGGCCCTAAGCGGGGACCCGCGAGCGCGCGGGGAAGCTCAGGGCGCTAGAGTCGTGCGGTGCTGCTGCCCGGATGGAGCTGAGATCGTTCGAAGGAAGGATGCTCGGCCATGAACTCGATATGGAGGCCCGGCAGCCTTAATCAAGGCTGACCAAATAAGGCCGCCACTGAGCCAACCGCACCAGCCCGATGCCGCTTTGGCGACGGTGTCGGACGGTCTTGTCATCCCTGCCCCGCGGAAACTCTATCTCGCGATGGCGCAATGAGCCGCTGCCGGAGACAACGCGATCATTGGGCGGTGGTCGACGATCATTGCGCGACCGGGACTTACTTTCGCTCCACGGAAAACGCCTTCGTGGCTCGCTCGACCAGCGCCTCGCCGATCGGCGTCCATTCGGCGCCAAGTTTGTCGCCATTCCTCAGCTGCGCGAGCGTCTTGCCGGTCGGGGCGAGATCTTCGCTGTAGATCAGCATCAGCTCGTCGCGACCGCGGCCACTACCCCGCGGATCATCGAGCAGCTGCACCATCCGCACGTTCATCACCTCCGCCGGAATGATGTAGCCGGCGCGCTTGAGAATCGCGGCGACATGTTCGCGGTCGGAGCCGGGGCGCGTCGCCGCATCCGCCGCCGCTGGCCCGCTACGCAGCCACGTGGTCGTGCCCCATAGGGCCATCGGCCGGTCCTTGGTATAATCATGTGTCAAGTCCGGCTTGCTCGGCCAGTAGCGCTCGAACTGAATCCAATAGAGCTTCTTCAGGTGCTTGTTGGCGTCCGCTTCGGCGAACACCTGCACTTCGGCATCGGCAACGCCGTAAAGGTCGAAGCGATCGCCCCCTGCGTAGGTCGCTGTCCTGGGCACGCGCACCGTCACGTGATCGGCCGCCTGAGTGACGGAATGTGCGGCGACGGTCGCTGCCGGTGGCGGCACGGTTTCAGCGGCGGCGGTGGGAATGCCGACCGTCATGCCAACGATTGCCGTCGCGAGAAGTGCCGAATGGTTCATTGGTCGACCTTTCGAGCTGCCGTGCTGTATTGTCTCAGCAATACACGAGTTTCGCACACGAAGCGAATCCGAAGGAAGCCCGATCTGATCGCGGCGGGGTAGCAATCTCGTTGATCCGCAATGGCCAGGCTTCTGATCGCCATCGCTGCCCGTGGCGCCTATTCAGCTGTCTACAGAGAAACGCTTTACGCTCTTGCCAAGCGCACCAACGCCTCATCCAATGCCTGCAGGAACCGCGACCGGTCCGCCTTGGCGAACGGCGCCGGACCACCGGTTACCCCCGCCCCGCTGCGCAAGTCCGCCATGATCGCCCGCGTCGCGATCGCGCCGCCGATGCTCGCGGCTGTGAACGGCTTGCCGTTGTGGCCGATCACGGTCGCGCCTTTCTTGAGGCAACGATCGGCGAGGAGGATGTCGCCGGTGACCACCACCGTCTTCGCGTCGGCCGCTTCCGCGATCCAGTCGTCCGCGGCGTCGAACCCGTCCGACACCACCACCCGTTCGATCAGCTCATGCTCGGGCACGCGGATGCGCGCATTGCTGACGATCTTGACCGGCACGCCCCGCCGCCACGCGACCTTGTAGATCTCGTCCTTCACCGGGCAGGCGTCTGCGTCGACCAGGATTCGAACTTCGGTCATCGCGCCGCCCTTAGCCACCGCTGGTCGATATTGCATGGCGGGCGCGCCTCGCCGGGACTAAGGCCGTCCGCGCACCAGAGCATCCCCGGGAGATTTTCGACATGAACGCGACGCGCATCCTCATCGCCGCAGCCTTGCTCACGAGCAGCGGGGCCGCCGCCGCCCAGAGCGCAACCGACGCCCAATGCTTCATCCTCAGCAACGCCTTCGCCGCACAGGCGAAGGATGCCAATGCCAAGGACGCCGCCCAGGCGTCGGTCTTCTTCTACCTCGGCCGCATTCGCGAGGGCGCGACGGGGCCGCAGCTCAAGGCGCTGTTCGACGCTCAGGCGAAGACGATCACCCAGGCCAACGCCGGCAGCCTGCTCGACGCCTGCATCAAGACCGTCCAGACCAAGCAGGAGCTGATCCAGAGCATCTCGCCGCAAGCCAAGCCGGCGCCTGCGCCGGGCAAGTAAAGGCGCGCGGGGGACTTAGACCCTGACGGAAAAGGTGCGGCTAGCCGTTCTTGAGATTCTCGAGGCCGCGCACGCCGCCCTTCTGCGACGGCTGCGAGGCGTTGGTCTTGACCTTCGCCTTCTTCGGCTTGCGCGCTTCCTTGTTCGACCTCTGCTGTCCCTTGGCCATCACCGCTCTCCTGCCGGGCGCCGATGCACCCCATGCCTCGGCTATAGCCGCTCCGAAGTGCGCGGGCCAATTCGCCGTCAGGGACCTCGCTCACCGCCCCATCATCTGCCCCAGCGTCCGCCGCAGCCGCTCCTTGGCTTCCGGGCTGAGCGCCCCCCTGATCCCGCGGCGCGCTTCGGGAATGTGCGCATTGGGGTCGCCGTTCGCGTGGAACACGAAATGATCGAACATAGCGCGCCACGCGGCGCGCTGCTCGTCGGGGAGGCTGTCGAACGACAGCAGGGCGTGGAGCAGCGCGTTGACCGGCGCGAGGCCCGGCTGCGGCGGCGGAGCTTCGTCCCACCAGTAGTTCACCAGCACGCTCAGATCATCGAGCGAGCGGACATGATGCCACCACATGTGCGGCACGTAGATTGCGTCGCCGGGCGCGAGCTCGGCGGTGTGGCCATGCGCCAGCGCTTCCGCGGCGCGGGGGTAACGCTCGAGGTCAGGCGCCTCAGGATTGACCAGGCTCGTCGGCGTGCCCGCGGGCGTGAACTCGAAGGGGCCGATATAGAGGTTCGCGACCTGCTCGGGCGGGAACAAAGTGAACCGCCGGCGCCCCGCGACGACCACCGCGAGGTTGCTGAACATGTCGTGGTGGGTCGCGACCACGACGCGGTTGCCGATCCAGATCCGCGGCTCGATCGGCTTGTCGAAAAGCGCGAGCCGGTTCTCCCTGGTGAAGCCCGGCAGCGCGTCGGCGACCGAGACCGCCTGTGCCGCGATGGTCTCGGGCTCGGGTGCGGCCGCCGCGCCGACGAGGCGGTCGAGCACCGCGCTGACGGTCGCGGGCTCCCTCGTGAAATTCAGGCCCGCCATGTCCTCGGTGTAGAAGAGCTTTCCACGGTGCTCGGGCGCGGCGACGCTCATGTCGGTCCTCGCGCCGCTGTCGAAGCGCTTGAGATAGGCGGCCTTGTCGGACGCGCGGACGATCGGCCAGTGGGCGGCAAGCCCGCGCACCACGACGGGACGGCCGAGGCTCAGCAGCTCGGCGGCGGTGAGGCGGGCGGGATCACCCGAATAGTCCTCGATCGTCTCGATGCGCCCGCTCCTCCTGCCCCGCCGCAGCATAGCTTGCGCGACAGCCGTGGCGAAATCTACAGCCGCAGTTATGTCCACCGCACCTGACTGGCAGCCGGCGCTCGAGGGGGAGCTTGTCCTTCTTCGCCGCACGCGGGCCGACGATTGGGACGAGATGTTCCCCGCCGCGTCCGACCCTTTGATCTGGGCCGGCCACCCGGCGAAGGACCGCTACACCGAGCCGCAATTCCGCAAATATTTCGACGGCGCGCTCGAATCCGGCGGGGCGCTGACCATCATCGACAAAGCGAGCGGCCGCATCGTCGGCTGCAGCCGCTATCACGACTATCGCCCCGACGAGAGCCGCGTCGAGATCGGCTACACCTTCCTCGTCCGCGCCTGCTGGGGCGGCGCGGTCAACGGCGAGGTCAAGCGCCTGATGCTCGCCCACGCCTTCCGCTTCGTCGAAACGGTCCAGTTCGCGGTCGCCGCGGACAATCTCCGCTCGCGCCGCGCGTGCGAAAAGATCGGCGCGACCCTGTCCGACCGCACCGAGATGCGCCCCACCGGAGGCGGGGACATCCCCTACTGCATTTACGAGATGAGTCGCGGCGCAAGCCGAACCCGTTGATAGTGCTGATAAATTGTGATTTGCTGCGTTCGCCAGGTTCACGAGGGGAGACAAGGACATGGCGAGTTCGAAGCTTTTCATTGCCGCCTTGTTCATCGCCGCCCCCGTCGCGGCGCTGGCGCAGGACGACATTGCCCGGCACATCGTCAACGATCCGAGCGCGCCCGACGTCGCCGGCGCCAAGGCGACTCTTGTGGATGACGGCAAGGTCGAAGGCGGCAAGGCGCTGCGGATCGCGGTGCCGAAGAAGGGCGCCAACCCGTGGGATTCGACCGTCGGCGGCGCGATCAAGAAACCGATCGCCAAGGGCGACCATCTCGTGCTGCATTTCTCGGCGCGGCTGCAGAAGGGGGAGAATGGCGCGACTGGGACGACGCTGCCCTACAATGCGATCCAGCTCGCCGGCGCGCCTTACACGACGCTCATGAGCGGCCCGGCCGAGATCGGTCCCGAGTGGAAGGTGTTCAACATCGCCGGCACGTCGAACGGCAACTATGCCGCCGGGGACCTCAAGGCGACGATCCAGCTTGCGACCGCCAAGCAGACGGTCGACTTCGGCCCGATCGTGGTCCTCGATACGTCGAAGTAGCGCGGCCGTGGCTCGATAAGCGCTGGCGGTGAAAGCCCCGCCACGAGTAAGATGAGTGCGCTTGGAAGGAGAGGACGATTGCCGATGGCTCTGCGCGGCCTGGTCCTGGCGTTGGCAATGACGGCCTCAACGGTCGCGGTCGCCCAGGCGCCGCGCATCGGCCGGCCGAGACCCGCGCCGCCGGGCCCCTCGACGCTCCCGCCGCTCCCGCCCGCGCAGATCGACGACAAGCTCGCCATCGGCGGCGACGACATCAAGGCGCGCAAGGTCGAGACGCGCATGACCGTCGAGGTGCAGGTGAACGGCCGCGGGCCCTATCACTTCGTGGTCGACAGCGGAGCCGACACCACCGCTGTCGGCATCGGCCTCGCGCGCGCGCTTCAGCTCCCGCTCGGCACGCCGGTCATCCTCAACGGCATGACCGACCGCAACGTCGTCGACCGGGTGAAGGTCGCTTCACTGACGCTTGGGCCCAGCACGATCAGCAACCTCGAACTCCCGGCGCTCAAGGAAGAGGATCTCGGCGGCGACGGGATGATCGGCATCGATGCTTTGGTCCGCCAGCGGCTGATGATGGATTTCGACAATCGCATGATCAAGGTCGAGGACGCGTGGAAGCCCATCCAGCATTTCCCCGACGAGATCGTCATCGTCGCCCGCCTGCAGCACGGCCAGCTGATCCTGACCCACGTCAAAGCCGGCGGCTTCTCGCTCGAGGCCGTGATCGACACCGGCTCGGAAATTTCGATCGGCAATCTTGCCCTTCGCGACAAGCTCATGAGCCGGAACCTCAACAAGGACTGGACGATCTCGACGACCGGCGTGACTGGCAAGACGGTCGATCTCCAGCTCGGTCTGCTGCGCGAGCTACACGTCGGGTCGATCACCCTTCGCAACGTGCCCATCGCCTTTGCCGACGTCCCGCCGTTCAAGGTCTTCGGCCTCGCCGACAAGCCGGCGCTGCTGCTCGGTACCGACGTGCTTCAGAATTTCCGCAAGGTCAGCCTCGACTTTGCCGGTCGCAAGGTGCGCTTCCAGCTCAGGCGCTGCGGAATGCAGGTGGTGTCGATCGACACCTCACCGGTGTCCACGCTGACGAGCTATTCGTCATCGGGCGACACGTCGGTATGCGGCAGCTGATCAGACCTGGCGAAGATGCTTGGCCGAAGCCAGGAACTGATGCGGCGAGTCAGCGCCAGGTCCCCTTCGACGATCAGGTCGCCCGAGAGCACGGCATCGCGGTAGCTGCGTTCTTGCATCCACAATTGGCTCATCGTCCGGGCGGTGGTTGAGAAGAACACGTCGACGTCGCGGCCAGGCGGTGTGACACAGACTTCGACCTTGCCGTCGCGAGCCAGCAGCCACCAATCGCGCTGTCCCGGAACGTCGTTGAACGTGAAGTGGATCACGGTCTCCCGGCCGCTGAGCTGGACGGGGTCCACGCTGCGCTCAAGGTAGAGCATGAGCATTTCGACATCCATGTAGTCGGTCGCGAGGGTATTGCGCGCCCAGCACAATCCCCAATCCCCGAGCGCGATGATGATCGGCTTGAGCTCCTCGCAGGCTGGCGTTGGATAATATTCATGGCCACGCTGGCCGTTGATCCGGCGGCGCACGACGAGGCCTTGGATTTCGAAGGACTTGAGACGCGCCGCAAGGAGAGCGGGGGAAATGCTCCCGAGGCCCCGCTGGAGCTCGCTGAAGCGCCGCCCACCCATCAGCAGCTCGCGAATGATGAGCAAGGTCCAGCGCTCGCCGACGATCTCGACGGCCTTCGAAACAGGACAGAATTGGCCGTAGTTCATGAGGCCTCCGCTGCATGTCTAAATACGCTGGGACGACTCTGCATCCACTTCAAAATCTGTAGTTCGTCACTTCAGCAACTGAACTGGAGCGAACGGGGTAAATTCGGCAACCGAGGCTCCGCGCGGATCGTCCCGCGCTTTCGAAAAGGAGAAAAGGAATGCCGCTGGTCACAATCGACGTCATCAAGGATGTGTTCACCCCGGATCAGAAGAAGGCGATGATCGAGCAGGTCACGGATGCGATGGTCGCCGTGGAAGGCGAAGCGATGCGGCCCGTCACCTGGGTCAAGATCAACGAGATCGAGCAAGGCGACTGGGCAATCGGCGGGCAGAGGCTCGGCGCTTCGGCCGTCCACGCGATGGCCGCTGGAGCCGCGAAATAATCATTACGCGGCCGTGCACTCATTTGGTGCTGCACGGCCGCGCTCGCGAGCCGGACCGACTTCTTCATGGCTGGGTGAGAGACTTAGATTTCGACCTGGCTGCCGAGCTCGACGACGCGGTTGGCCGGCAGCTTGAAGAACTCCATCGCCGTTTGGGCATTGCGCAGCATCCACGCGAACAGCTTCTCGCGCCATCTCGCCATCCCTGGACGGGTGGCGGTGAGCAAGGTCTGGCGCGACAGGAAGAAGCTGGTCTTCATGATGTTGAACTCGCGGCCGCAGTTGCTGAGGGGCGCCAGCGCCGCCGGGACATCGACCTCGTCCATGAAACCATAGTGGAGCACGATCCGATAGAAGCCCTCGCCTTCGTCGCTGATCGTCAGCCGCTTCTCTTCACCGATGTGCGGCACATCTTCGATCGCCACCGTAAGCAGGATGTTGCGTTCGTGCAGGACCATATTGTGCTTGAGGTTGTGGAGCAGCGCGGGCGGGACGCCGTCGGCGGTGCTGGTGAGGAAAACGGCGGTGTTCGGCACTCGCGCGGCACTGGTCGCGGCGGACTTGATGAACACCTTGAGCGGCAGCGCAGCCTGCGCCAGGCGGTCGATCATCAGCTG
>Ga0207678_10006940_pt1 | contig 10052 bp, 10 predicted proteins | sample KBSC63metaG_FD_184319 | JGI IMG/M metagenome (GOLD analysis project Ga0207678, IMG submission 184319) | Corn rhizosphere microbial communities from Kellogg Biological Station, Michigan, USA - KBS C6-3 metaG (SPAdes) (version 2) | ecosystem: Host-associated > Plants > Roots > Rhizosphere > Soil ...
GTCGTGCAATGACCTCAAGATAATCCCGGCGTGTATGTTTTCGGCTCATCGCGGCCAGAATGCGATCGGATCCGGATTGCACCGGCAAATGCACACACGGCATGAGTTCCGGCAGTTCGCCGTGCGCCGCGACGAGATCTCCGTCCATGTCGCGCGGGTGGCTCGTGGTGTAGCGCAGGCGCAGCACACCGGGTACGTCCGCAAGGCGCCGCAGCAATTGTCCGAGTGTCCACGACCGGCCATCCGCTCCGAGTCCGTGGTAGGCATTCACATTCTGGCCGATCAGCGTGACTTCGCGCACGCCCGCTTCGGTCAGCCGCGCGACCTCGGCGACAATCTTTTCAACCGGGCGCGAGACTTCAGCACCACGCGTATAGGGCACGACGCAGAACGTGCAGAATTTGTCGCATCCTTCCTGCACCGTGACGAATGCGGAAATGCCGCGTTTGGCAATCGCGTCTCGCCTGGGCGCGGCCAGAACGTCGAACTTGTCCTCGACAGGAAATTCCGTGTCGACGATTTTTTCGCCGCCTTGCGCGCGCGCGATCATATCCGGCAGGCGATGATAATTTTGCGAGCCGACAACCAGATCGACCGCGCCTGCCCGGCGTATGATTTCCTTGCCTTCCGCCTGTGCGACGCAACCGGCCACCGCGATTATCATGTGACGGCCATCGCGAGCGGCGGCCTCCTTCATTTCGCGGATGCGTCCGATTTCCGAGTAGACCTTCTCCGCGGCCTTTTCGCGGATGTGACAGGTGTTGAGGATGACGAGATCGGCATCCTCTGGACCTGCAGTTTCGACGAAGCCGGCAGGCGCCAGGGTGTCTGCCATACGATGTGAATCGTAGACATTCATCTGGCAGCCAAAGGATTTGACGTGAACTTTGCGGGGTCTGCTCATGCCGTTTCGGTGCGAAGCGGGTCCAATCTAGCTGTCATCGCGGGATTTGTCCCGCCAGACCATATATTTGATTTTACAACGATTTTAAGACTTTCCGGGCCCGGCGCCAAAAATAAATTTGCGGCTAGTCGGCGCGCTCCGCAAGCATTGGCCGTCCACGCAGGGCGGCCGACAACAGCCGGCGCACGGTGCCTTCCAGCCGTTTGGTCATCGCCTTGCGGTCGATGTCACGGCCAGCAGGCATGGGCTCTCCGTACGTGACCAGAGCATCGACAGCACCGTGTTCGATGAAGGCCCTGATGTGCGGCATGAAATCGAGATCGCCATACCAGGCAACCAGCGGGCGGTGCTGGCGCCCCATCGGAATGCCTTGCTGGCCGGTATAGCCGATCGACATCGGCTGAATCAGGATGTTGTCACCGCCGTTGCCGGTGGTTCCCTCCACTGCGCCGAGCAAAGCGGTTCGGAACGGCAGCACGCGATTGCCGTCGCTCGATGTCCCCTCCGCGAACAACACCACCGAGACGCCGCTTTCAATCCGCTTGACGATCTCGGCCACGGCATTTCCGGTCTGGTGACGGCGCGTACGATCGACGAACACGGTCCGCTGCAGCTTTGCCGTAATTCCGACCAGCGGCCAGTCGCGAACTTCGCGCTTGGCGACAAAGGCGACTGGCGCGATCGAGCCGATCACGAGGATGTCGGCCCACGAGACATGGTTGGACACGAAGAGCACAGCGCGGTTGCGCACCGGCACGCCGCTGACACGCACCCGAATGCGGAGAAGCGAGCAAAGCAGGCGATAGTAGCCCGTCGCGATAAAACCCCACCCGGGCAATCCGAGCTTTCCAAGCAGCCACTGAATCAAGATCAATAGCGGGGTCATCGTGAAAAAGAATGCCCCAATGAAAAGCGCGCGCGCCATTGGCGTCTAGTCCATCGGGCTCATGCGCTAGCGCTTCTTGTCGTCGTGGAGCGGTACCGCATACAGCTCAAGCCGGTGATCGACGAGTTTGAAGCCGAGCTTGCGTGCGACCTCGGCTTGCAGGCGTTCGATTTCCTCTGACTGAAATTCGATCACTTCGCCATTGCGAAGGTTGATCAGATGGTCGTGGTGCGCTTCAGGGCTCGTCTCGTACCGCGCGCGGCCGTCACGGAAATCGTGCCGCTCGATGATCCCGGCGTCCTCGAAGAGTCGCATGGTGCGATACACGGTCGAAATCGAGATACGATCGTCAACCTTGGCGCACCGGCGGTAAAGCTCTTCGACGTCAGGATGGTCGTCGGCTTCCGCCAATACGCGCGCGATCACGCGACGCTGTTCGGTCATGCGCATGCCTTTCGCAGCGCAGAGTGCTTCGATATTCTTCCTTTCGGCGATGTGCTTACCGGCCTGCGTCACCTTGCATCTCTACCGTCTGTTCGGCCAGCGTCCGCGGCCTTCCTATCATATTTGGCGGTGTCCGCCATGTATCTATTGGGCCGTCATCAAAGGTCGCGCCGCAGCACCAGCGCGGCCGCCCCGCCGTCATGCCCGGGATAATAATTGGTGCGGCGCGACACTTCACGGAAACCCGCACGGTGGTAAAGACGGAGCGCCGGATCATTGTGCTCATCAACTTCCAGAAATACAGCCCGTGCGCCAAGCCCCGCCAGGCGGCGCAGATTAAGGTTAAGCAGCCGGCGCGCGAGGCCCCGCCCGCGTTGCCGGCGTGCAACCGCAACAGAAAGGATTTCCGCCTCGTCCTCGACCAACCGCGACATGATGAAGCCCGCGAGCTTGGCGCCCGCCAACGCGCGGTGCGTGATGACGTGACGGTCGAGCAAAAGGCCTTCGATCTCCTGTTCGCTCCAGCCGCGCTGGAATGACGCACCATGCAACGCGGCGATCGCAGCCGCATCGCGCGTGCTCGCCTCCGACATCGCCGGTTCGGCGCGCGCGAAAAGGCTGCTCACGAAACCGATCATCGGCGGGCCAACTGTACAGAGTCTTGGGGGTGGGCATCAGGCGCGCGCAGGTAGAGCGGCTTCGGTGGCGTGCCGGTATCGGTTGCTGCGGCGCCGAGCCGTGCCACCCACTCGATCTGCGGCGCAGCGCGCTGCTCGACGGCACTCGGCGCGCGCTCGCCGGAGGGCCATAATGCCGCCAGCCTGCTTGCCGCTGTGCCGGTGATGCGCGGCGCGCCCGATGTCGAGACACGCAGTGCCTCCCGCAATGGTGCCACGCGGGGCGCAACGACAGTGCGGCCACCCGGACCAAAGACCTGGAGGTAGACGTGATCGTGGCGTGCGTCGATTGCCACGACCACCGGCAGCGTATCATCGGCGGCGATGAACGGTGCAGCGAAGGCTGCCAGCGTCGTGAGGCCGATCGCCGGCTTGCCGGTGGCGAGCGCAATGCCGCGAGCCGCCGCGATACCCACGCGCAAGCCGGTGAAACTTCCGGGTCCGGTCGTTACCGCGATGCGGTCGATCGCCGTGAAGTCGAGCTGCGCCCGCTCGAGCACGCGCGCCACCAGCGGCATCAGCGCCTCGGCGTGACCGCGTTGCATCGGCACAGATTCATGCACACGTTGATCGGCTCGGCTGGTGTCAAGCACAGCAACCGAGCAAGCTTCGAGCGCGGTGTCGATGGCAAGGACTCGCATATGGTAATTCTAGCATCATTTATGGCCGGTCCTGCGCCGGCCATCCACGTCTTTGCTGCGGAGGCCCAAAGACGCGGATGCCCGGGGCAGGCCCGGGCATCACGAGTTCGAGGCGGCTTTTCCGGTTACATCGGCCGCACTTCGACCACTTCTGGCAGGAAATGGCGCAGCAGGTTTTGAATGCCGTGTTTGAGCGTGGCGGTCGAGGACGGGCAGCCCGAGCACGCGCCCTTCATGTTCAGATAGACGATGCCTTCCTTGTAACCGCGGAAGGTGATGTCGCCACCATCGCCTGCCACTGCAGGACGCACGCGTGTCTCGATCAGGTCCTTGATGGTTGCGACGGTTTCCGCGTCCTTGGCATCAAAGAATTCGTCGGCTGCTGCTGCCGGCTGCACGTCGTCCGCCAGAAGCGGCGTACCCGACATATAGTGCTCCATGATGACGCCGAGGATCGCCGGCTTCATCTGTTGCCAATCGCCGCCGGTCTTGGTCACTGAAATAAAATCCGAGCCGAAGAAGACCCCGCCGACATTCGCAACGTCAAACAAACGAATCGCCAGAGGCGATTGCACCGCAGCGTCCTTCGACTGCATGTCGAGCGTGCCGCCTTCGAGCACGGGGCGCCCGGGCAAAAATTTCAGCGTTGCAGGATTAGGCGTGGCTTCGGTCTGAATGAACATCGACTTCGCTCCTTGCTCATACGGGTTCAAGGCCCGCTGGCTGCAGAATTATAACTCATAAATGGCGATTGTGCCTGCTCGGGTCAACCGTCTCTTTCCGGCCTTTCCGGCGGCGAGCGTAGAGCCGGCGCTAACGCCATTCCCGACCACCGGGCGCTAGGAACTCGCGTCGATGTCCTCGTCGCTCAGATGGCCAGGCACGAGCGCTACCGGGATCGGGAAAGTGCCGGCAGTCTTGGCAAGGTTGGAGACCAATGGGCCTGGCCCTTCCTTTCCGGTGCCGGCCGCGAGCACAAGGATGCCGATGTCGGCGTCTTCGTCGATCAGCTTGACGATCTCTTCGGCCGTATCGCCTTCGCGAATCACGCGGTCTGGCGCGATGCGTGCAATTTTTTTTGCCCGTGCAGCGAACTTGTCGAGCGTGGCGTTTGCTGCTTCCTGCTGCTCTGCCTTCATGATGTCGGCGACGCCGAGCCATTGCTGATTGCGGTCGCCCGGTTCGATAACGCGCAGCATCACGATCTGCGATTTGGTGCGGCCGGCGCGCTTGGCCGCCCAATAGACCGCCCGGTCGCATTCCTCGGTGTCGTCAATGACGACGAGATATTTACGCTTGTGGCCGGCCTCGTAGCTGCGGCGCTTGCTGCTCATGGGCGCGACGCTCCCGTCCGATCATATGCGCAGTAGTGGGTGCACGAGCGTGCAATGGTGGCACGGCGGCCGCCGCGCCGACAAGGCGGGTGTTCCGCGCTGCAACTAGCGATGCACGAAACCGACGATATCCTTGACCGCCTTCATGGTTTCGGCGGCGATCGCCTGCGCGCGCTGCGAACCCTCTGCCAATACGGAGTCGATATAGACCGGGTCTTCCACCAGCTTTTTCATCTCGACACCGATCGGCCCGAGTTTGGCGACAGCGAGATCGACCAGCGCACTCTTGAAGGTAGAGAATTGCCCGCCGCCAAACTGCCCGAGCACCTCGGCTTTCGTCACCCCTTGCAACGCGGCATAGATGCCGACCAGGTTGTCGGCTTCGGGGCGCGGCGCCAGGCCCTTTTCTTCGCCGGGCAGCGGCTCGGGATCGGTCTTTGCCTTGCGGATCTTCTGCGCAATGGCATCTGCGTCATCAGTCAGATTGATTCGCGAATAATCGGATGCCTCGGATTTGGACATCTTCTTCGAACCGTCACGCAATGACATGACCCGGGTCGCAGGTCCCTGGATCAACGGTTCTGGTTGCGGGAAGAACGCATCGCCGTAACCACGGGCGTGGATCGACGTGGCGAAGTCGTTGTTGAATTTCTGGGCAATGTCCCGCGACAGTTCGAGATGCTGCTTCTGGTCTTCACCCACCGGCACGTGGGTTGCGCGGTACACCAGAATGTCCGCGGCCATCAGGTTCGGGTAGACATAAAGCCCCACCGAAGCATTTTCACGATCCTTGCCCGCCTTCTCCTTGAATTGCGTCATGCGGTTGAGCCAGCCGACGCGCGCGACGCAATTGAACACCCAGGCAAGTTCGGCATGCTCGGCGACCTGGCTCTGGTTAAAGATAATGTTTTTCTTCGGATCGATTCCGCAGGCAAGAAATGCGGCGGTCACCTCGCGCGTGGCGCGCGGCAATTCGCTCGGATCCTGCCACACCGTGATGGCATGCAGATCCACGACGCAATAGATGCAGTCATATCGATCCTGCAGGGCCACGAACTTGGTGATCGCGCCGAGATAGTTGCCGAGGTGCAGGTTGCCAGTCGGCTGCACGCCGGAAAATACGCGCTCCTTGAACGCCATCGCCCGCCCTCTTTGATTGTGCGCGGAGCCATGCCACGGCGGAGGCGCGTGGCGCAAGGCCCCTAAGCTCCGGCCCTTAAGCTCCGGCCCTTAAGCTCCAAGACCCTTAAGCTCGATGGCGGACCGCCGCGGCCAGCTCTTTGAGCTTCATCACGCCGAGCAATTGCAGCGTGGCGCCATAAACGCCGATGCCGACCATCACCAGGGCTGCAAGTACGACGAGCCGGCCAGACGATGACACGGGCTCGGCCACGCCGAGTGCATGAGTCACAGACGCGACTACGCCGGCCATGACGATGGTCGCCAATGCGATGCGTGGCAGGCGGCGTCGGGCGTCGGCATCGAGGCGCAGCCAGCCGCGCCGGCCCAAAATGAAATTGAGCACAAGTGCCCCGACCCAGCCGGATATCGCTATGGCGGCTGCCACGCCGACGTGGCCAAAGCGCGGGAACAGCAACAAGCCCCCGACCACGGCCGTCGTCAGGCCGATGAGCGCAGCAAACATCGGGGTGTGAGTGTCCTCATGCGCGAAGGAGACCGCACCGAAGACCTTCTCAAGCACGTGTCCTGGCAGCCCAACGCAGATCGCCGACAATGCCCCCGCAACCGCCAGCGTGTCCTGCGGGCCGAATTCGCCGTGCTCGAACAGGCCGCTGGCGATCTGCTTCGCCAGGAGCGCGAAACCGGCGGCGGCGGGCAACGCCAGAGCAGCGGCGATCTCATAGGCGCGGGATTGTGCCGCAGCGAGTGCAGCCTTGTCGCGGGCGTGGACGCTCGCTGTTATGCGCGGCACGATCACCACCGCAATCGCCACAGCGGAAACGCCGAGCGGCAATTCGTACAGCCGGTTGGCATAATACAGCCACGACACGGCCGCCGGTGAAGCAGATGCGATGGCGGTGGCTGCGATCAGCTTCAATTGCGGGATCCCGGCGGCGACCAGGCCCGGCAAGGCACGTCTGAAAAAAGCGTCCGTCTGATCGGGAGCGCGGACAGGCGCGTGCTGCCACCGTTTGCCGGCCGACAGCCAGACTCCTGCCAACAGGATGAGTTGAATTAAACCCGCAACACTGGCGGCGAAGGCGAGCCAGGCCGTGGCGTAGAATTGCTCAATTTCATGATTTGGCAAGATCACGAGAGCCAACACGATCACCATCACGAGGTTGAAAATGATCGTGCTGATGGCGACTGCACCCACGCGTCCTTCGGCGCTGAGCGCCGCAGCGATCGCCGCCACCAATCCCACCAGAACGATATAGGGCGCGACCATGAACAGCAGGAACGCGGCCAACGACCGGCGTTCACGATCGAAACCCGGCGCGATGGCCGCGATGACTGCTGGCGCAAAGAAAACAATGAGCAGGGCGATGATGCCGCCGATGCAGAACATCACCAGCAGAACGCGCCAGGTGAAGCGGTCGGCGTTGGCCGACCCGCCGTCGCCGCTGCGCAGCTTGAGCCAGATCGGCACAAAGGCGGCATTGAGCGCGCCTTCCGACAGCAGACGGCGAAAGAAATTCACCACCTGCATCACAGCGAAGAAGGCTTCTGAATAAAGGCCGGCGCCCAGCAGCGCCGCGATCCAGGCGTCGCGCAGGTAGGCCAGCAGCCGCGATATCAACGTGCCGCCGCCAGTGGTTGTGATATCGCGCGCCAACGACACAGGTGATTCCTTTTGCGGCACTCTAGGCCTGTGGGCACATGCCCGTCACGCCTGCGATGGGGTCATGCTTGCCGGGACGTGTTCGCCCGATATAGTGCGCGCGCTGTTCACGAGGACTACGCATGACCGCACCCCGCTACGATGTACTTGGTATTGGTAACGCTATCGTTGACGTCATCGCCCGCGCCGAGGACGATTTCCTGGTCGCGCAGGGCATGCACAAGGGTACGATGGCTTTGATCGATGAGGCGCGCGCCCAGACAATCTACGCTGCGATGGGTCCGGCAGTGGAAAGCTCGGGTGGGTCGGCGGCAAACACTATCGTCGGCGTCGCGAGCTTCGGCGCGAAGGCGGCCTTTGTCGGCAAGGTCAAGGACGATGATCTCGGTCGCGCCTTCACTCACGATATCCGCGCCGCTAATGTCGCTTTTGACACCAGTCCGGCAAGTGGCGGACCGTCGACAGCGCGCTGCTACATCATGGTGACGCCTGACGGCGAGCGGACCATGAACACATACCTGGGGGCCGCGCAGGACCTGAAGCCGGGCGACATAGATGAGGCGCAGGTCGCGAATGCTGCGGTCACCTACCTCGAAGGCTACTTGTGGGACCCGCCAAAGGCGAAAGAAGCATTCATCAAGGCGGCGGAGATCGCCCACAAGGCCGGGCGCCGAGTCGCGCTGACGTTGTCCGATGCATTCTGTGTCGATCGCTATCGCGGGGAATTTCTCGATCTGATCCGCAAGGGCACTGTCGATATCGTATTTGCCAACGAGCGCGAGCTGCACAGTTTGTACGAGAGCGCGGACTTCGACAGCGCAGTGAAGGCGCTGCGCGCCGAGGCGAAGCTTGCGGTGGTGACGCGCAGCGAAAAGGGCTGCGTGGTGGTTTCTCGCGAGGCCGTCGAGGCTGTGGCGGCGGAGCCGGTCGAACAGGTGGCGGATGTGACCGGCGCCGGCGATCTGTTTGCCGCGGGCTTTCTCGTCGGCCTGTCACGGGGAAAGGACCATCGCACCTCGGCCCGTTTGGGTGCACTTGCGGCGGCTGAGGTCATTCAGCACATCGGGGCGCGTCCTGCGATGTCTCTGAAAGTGCGCGCGGCCGAAAGCGGTCTGGCGGTGTAGGGCCATTTTCAGGAGTTGCCTGAAAGAAATGCGATGAGATGCCAGTCTCGTCGCGGCATCTCACGCTGACGCGTGCAAAGACACTGCGATCGCTAGTCGATGGATACCACCCGCCCTGTCCGGCGACGATTGGTAACCAATTGGTAACCGAACGTGGTTACCGATTGGTGAATATCAATCAAGGACGCATAGCCATGGCCAAGCGTAGGGAGATTGAAGCCGCCGGTGACGAAGGAGTGCCGGATCCCGGCAATGCGCGACCCAATGTTGAATTGCCGTTCTTCGCGTCGCCCTCGATCTCGCCGGCAGGAACAGAGGCCGTGGCGGAGACGCCTGCCGAGCCCTCCGAAGCCGTCGGTGCCAATGAAATATCCGCGGTTGCCGGACGTGTGGCCGAGGAGGCGCCTGCTGCGACTCCGGACATTCAAGCGCCAAAGCGTCCGTCCTTTATCTTGCGCCCGCGCCACAAGCGTCATGCTCTGCTCGCTGCTTCCGTGGCGCTCGCGGCCGCTCTGGGGGCGATCGTGGGGGCTGCGGCAACCGGTGCCTTTTCGAAGCCGGCGATCGTCGAGGTCGCTGCCGAAGAAAACAAGGCGACACAGCAATCCGTCGCTCGCCTCGCCAAGGAAATCACCGGCCTGAAGGCGAGTCTTGAAACCGCCAGCAAATCGGCGAACAGCCAGATCGCCAAGATCGGTGAACGTCTCAACCGCGAGAGCGCGGATGTCACCAACTCAATCACCCCGCCGCAAACGGTCTCGCCGGCGTCACAGACATCAGCTTCGCCACGGCTTCCCGCAGCGGGCGAAGCGCGCTCCTCCCGCCCCCCAATTGTCACGAATTGGTCGATCCGGGAAACCCGCGACGGCTACGTCTACGTGCAGGGTAATGGTGATGTCTATCAGGTTGTCCCGGGCGTGCCGTTGCCTGGCCTCGGGCTGGTCGAAAAGATCGAGCGGCACGACGGACGCTGGCTGGTGGTGACGCCGAAAGGGATTATCGTCTCAATGCGCGACCGCCGCTATTTCGAGCAATTCTGACCGATCACCCAAAGCAGATTTTGACTGGCGGAGTGGCGTCCAAGAGCGGCTTTTGGGCGCCGTTTTTTTGCGCGTGATGTGGTAGCAAGCGCTGCGAAAGCGTGTCAGATTCCCGCCGCTCGGGTGGCGCGGATCATGCCATGCATACTGCTTCTCTGAAAATTCTTGCGGCGCTGTTTTGGGCCGGTGCAGTGGCGAC
>Ga0207678_10006941_pt1 | contig 10051 bp, 7 predicted proteins | sample KBSC63metaG_FD_184319 | JGI IMG/M metagenome (GOLD analysis project Ga0207678, IMG submission 184319) | Corn rhizosphere microbial communities from Kellogg Biological Station, Michigan, USA - KBS C6-3 metaG (SPAdes) (version 2) | ecosystem: Host-associated > Plants > Roots > Rhizosphere > Soil ...
AGAACCACCGTGAGCACCAGGTCGTCTACACCGGCACGCACGACCACGACACGATCCGCGGCTGGTACGAATCGCTCGGCCGCGAGGGGCGCGCGATGGCCGACGCGGCGATCGACCGCGCGGGCGTGCGCGACGACGAACCGTGGTGGTCGCTGATCCGCCTCGCCTTCGCCGGTATCCAGAGCTTGCGAAGGCACTTGTCGAGCGCTCCTGGCGCTCGCATGAGACGACTGAGCGCCAGTCGAGGCAGCAATACGGCTTTCGCCTTTGATAGCAGACTTGGCGGTCTCCGCGGGCTGAGGCAAAACAGCAGCCGGCATCTGCATTTGTCCAGAATCAGGCATTCCGGAAGCAGGCGGTGCTGACCCTCCGCCCGGGAGCCGCGGGAGACCTGCCAGACGATGTTTCCCAGGGACGGCTCGTTTCGCGCGAACGTGAGCGCGTCGCCCCGCTCGGGGAGTCGCAGGGCCACGTGGACGTCGGACATCTCGCACACGCTCGCGGTCCAGGCCACGCGACGGAGCAGGATGCGATCCGCGACCGGATCCTCCATCCTGACCACGTCGTCGAAGGCCCGCACGGTCAACGGCAGCGGTGGCGCGGTCAGAACCAGGGTGGTGTCCTGTGAGACGGCTTCCAGCACGTTGCGGAGGCTCGCCCGACCTTCCAGCGCCGAGGCCACGTACCGGCGGCTCGATTCCGGATTGACCCCCGGCAGATCGCACGGCGCGAGGCTCGCGGGCGCGACCGGCTTGTCGCGAACGGGGACGATCGGGTAGTTGCACTCCGGCCGGTTGAGGAGTGGATCGTCGAGGAACGGGTCGAGGTCCAGACCGACCGCGAGGACGCGCGGCTTCTGCTGGGCCGCGGCGCGGACCAGCTCGGCGGCGAACGCCATCGGATGCATCCGGGCGTCGGCCGCCTGGGCGGGGAGGTTGTTCACGATCACCACGAGCGGCCGGTCGCCGGCCGCGTCGGGGTCCCATATGGGCGCCATCCCCTTCGTGCCGAGATTTCCCCGCTCCCGCTCGTCGAGCGCGGCCTGTACGTAGGAGGCGAGGCCGCGGGTCGCGAGGTCCAGGGGCGTGAACCACGAGAACTGCTGCAGCAGCAGCGTGACCGACGCGATGGTCGCGGCCAGGAGCAGATGGTGCAGGCCGGCATACAGCCGCACCGCCATGCTCCGACGCGCGACCTCCGGGTCGGCCATCAGCGCGCCCTCACCGCTCGGTGGTCAGATCCGGTTTGCCCGGCTGGGCTAATCGAGCATGAGGACGGTGCGCGAGACCTCGCCCGCCTTCATGGCCCGGAACGCCTCGTTGACGTCCTCGAGCCTGCCCCGCCGCGTGATCATCTCGTCGAGCATCAGCCGCCCCTGGCGGTAGAGCTCGATGTAGCGCGGCATGTCGACCTTGAAGCGGTTGCTGCCCATGCTGCAGCCCTGGATCTTCTTCTCGCGCAGGAAGATGGGGCCGTCGAGCTCGATCTTCTGCCCCACCGGGATCATGCCCACCACGGTGGCGGTGCCCCCGTGCTTGATGCAGTCGAAGCACTGCTCGGCCGCGAGCTTGAGGCCGATGCACTCGAAGGAGTAGTCGACGCCGCCGCCGGTGAGGGCGCGGATCTGCTTCACCGGGTCGTCGGCCTTCGCGTTCACCCCGTGGGTCGCGCCCAGCTCCTTGGCCTTGGCGAGCTTGGACTCCACGGTGTCGACCGCGATGATCATGCGGGCGCCCGCGATGCGCGCCCCCTGCACCGCGGCGAGCCCCACCCCGCCCGCCCCGAAGACGGCGACGGTGGAGCCGGGCTCGATGCGGGCGGTGTTCAGCACCGCCCCCACCCCGGTGGTGACCCCGCAGCCGATGAGGGCCGCGCGGTCGAGCGGCATCGAGTCGTCGATCTTCACGAGGCCGTTCTCGTGCACCAGCATCTTCTCCGCGTAGGCGGAGAGATTGGCGAACTGGTTCACCGGCTGTCCCTTCCACGAGAGCTTCGGGGGCTCGGTCTTGGCCCGCGTCGGGCGCGTCTGGCAGAGGTGCGTGCGCCCGGTGAGGCAGTACTCGCAGTGCCCGCAGAAGACGGAGAGGCACGCGATGACGTGATCGCCCGGCTTGAACTCGCTGACCTGGAGCCCGACCTCCTCCACGACGCCGGCCGCCTCGTGGCCCAGGATGGCGGGGGTCGGGAAGGGATAGTACCCGTCCACGAAGTGGAGATCGCTGTGGCACACGCCGGAGGCGACGGTGCGCACCAGCACCTCGCGGCCGATGGGCTTGTCGATGTCGACGTTCTCGATGGTGAGCGGCTGGTGCGGCCCGTGGAACACGGCTGCTTTCATGCTGGCCTCCTTTGGCACGACCGAGTGGCGCCTTCCGGCCCACCCACTTAGCCCCGCGCCCCCGAGCGTGTCAAGGGCGATCCTCCGGTGTAGACTCGTCCGCCGTGACGGCCTTCGCGTACGTCGGCGGCTACACCTCGCGCGAGCGCGACGGGCGGGGCGACGGCCTCAACGTCTACCGGATCGACGCGGGCTCCGGGGCGTGGACTCACGCGCAGCGGCTCTCCGAGCTGGCCAATCCCTCGTGGCTCACCCTGGGACCGGCGGGCCGCGTGCTCTACGTGGCTCACGGGGACGGGAACGCGGCCGCCGCCTACGCGGTCGATCCCGCCTCCGGCCTGCTCCGGCCGCTCGGCCACCGGGCGACCGGAGGCGGCAACGGCGTGCGTCTCGGCCTCGACGGCTCCGGCCGCTTCCTGGTGTGCGCCAACTACGGGACCGGCACCGTGGCGGTGCTGCCGATCGAGAGCGACGGCGCGCTCGGCCCGGTCACCGACCTGGTCCCCCTCCAGGGCACGGCGGGGCCGCACCGGACGCAGCAGACCAGCGCGCACCCGCACGACATCGCGTTCGACCCGCGCGGCCGCTTCTTCCTGGTGCCGGACAAGGGCCTCGATCGGGTCTTCGTGTTCCGGGTCGACGCGGGCCGCGGCACGCTGGAGCCGGGCACGCCGCCGTCGGTGGTCACCCGTCGCGGCGCGGGCCCGCGCCACGCCGCCTTCCACCCCACGGGGCCCCACGCCTACGTGCTCAACGAGCTCGACTCGACTCTCACCACCTATCGCTTCGACGCCGGGACCGGCGCCCTCGCCCCGCGGCAGGTGGTGACCACGGTGCCCCCGTCTCACACCGGGGACAACACCACCTCCGAGATCGCGGTGGCGGCGTCGGGCCGCTTCGTCTACGCGTCGAACCGCGGCCACGACAGCGTCACGATCTTCCGGGTGGACGAGGCGACCGGCGACCTGGCGCCCGTGGGCTGGGAGCCGGTGCAGGGGCGGACGCCGCGCTTCATCACCCTGGACCCGACCGGCGCGCTCCTCTACGCCGCGAACCAGGACAGCGACACCATCGTGGAGTTCCGGGTGGACCCGCGGGCGGGCACGCTGGCCGCCACCGGTCAGGTCGTGCCGGTGGGCAGCCCCAGCAGCATCGTGTTCCGCTAGGACGCGCTCAGCGAGAGCCCGCGGCGGGCGCCGCGGCGTCCAGCGGGCGCAACACCGCCTCCACCTCCGCCGGGGAGACGCCCAGCAGCAGCGCCTCGCGCATCGCGGTGGCCGCCTCCGCGGCGCGGCCCTGGCGCGCGTAGAGGCGGCCCAGCTCCCGGTGGGCCTCGGCCAGGCGCGGGGCGAGACGGATGGCCTCGCGCAGCTCCTGCTCCGACTCCGCGTCGCGCCCCTGCATCAAGAGCGCGGCGCCCAGGCGATGGTGGGGCGAGCCGCGATCGGGCCAGAGCGGGATCGCCCGCCGCGCCCACGCCTCCGCCTCCGCGAACCGCCCCGCGTTGAAGTGCTCGGAGGAGAGGTTCAGCACGCAGAGCCGGCAGCCCGGATCGGCCGCCTCCGAGACCTGCCAGAACGTGAAGCCGTCGCGCCAGCTCCCCGCGTGCGTGCGCGCCACCGTCGCCCAGGCCACGAGGACGAGCGCGAGCGCAGCCAGGAGCGCGGCGGCCGGCGCGCGTCGCCCGGCTCTCTCCGCCGCGCGCACCGCCACCGCGGCGGCCCCGCCCAGCAGCAGCGCCAGCGCCACCGCCGGCAGGTAGGCGTAACGCTCGGCCACGAGCTGCGAGCCGGAGTGCACGAGGCCGCTCACCGGCAGCAGCAGCGCGGCGTACGCGACCCACGCGGCGAGGCCGGCCGGCCAGCGCCGCCGCAGCCGGACGAGGCCGGCGGTGACGACCACGACCGCGAGGGCGGGCGCGAGGAACCGGAGCGCGAGCGGGTCCACCCGCGGCGGCAGCTCGTGGAACGGGGCGAGCCCCGAGGGCCACACCGTGGTCGCCACGAAGTACCACAGGCTGTACGCGGCCATCGCCAGCCGCGCGCCGAGGCCGTACTGCTCGAAGGGCGAGAAGCGCGCCCCGGCCGAGCGCGCGAGCGCCGCCACCAGCGCGCCGGCCACGGTCAGCACCAGGAACGGCAGCTTCTCCCGCAGCCGCCGCGCCCACCCGATGGGCCGGCGCAGCGGATAGGCGTCCAGCACCAGCATCACCGCGGGCAGCGTGACCGCGATCTCCTTCGAGAGGAGCGCGGCGGCCATGGCCAGCAGGGCCAGGATGCCCCACGGGCGCCAGCGCAGCGCGTCCGCCCCCTCGATCGCCCGGACGTAGGCGAGGACCGCCAGCAGCACGAAGGCGGCGCAGAGCAGGTCGCTGCGGTCCGTGATCCAGGCCACGCTCTCGGCGCGCAGCGGGTGCACGCCGAACGTGAGCCCGGCCACCGCCGCGCCGATCGCGAGGGGCGCGGCGCCCGCCCGCGCGCCGTCGCGCGCGAGGGCGAGGGCGATGAGCCGCCACGCGAGCCACGTCACCAGCGCGGCGTCGAGCGCGTGGAGCAGGAGGCTCCCGAGGTGGTAGGCCCACGGGTTCATGCCCGCCGCCACGTAGGTGGCTCCGAACGTGAGCCAGGTGAGCGGCATGTAGTGGCCCATGCGGGTGGTGGTGACCATCCAGCCGAGCTGGGCCGGGCCGAGCCCCCGGAAGGCGAGGTTGCGGGTGAGCAGGGTGTCGTCGTCCCACGACAGGAACTGCCCCCGCAGGACGGGGAGGAACACGAGGGCGGCGGCCAGCGCGACGGCGAGCGCGATCGCGAGTCGCGGCGCGAGCGGATCGGGGCGGGCCGCCCCGTCGCTCATCGGGGACACGGCGGCTCTAGGCGACGCCCTCCACCATGATCATGCTGGTCCGCCCCGCGCGGATGCGCTGGGCCTTGGGCGCGCGATACTCCTCGGAGTCGTACCAGCGCTTGGCGTCGGCCAGGCTCGGGAACTCGATCACCACCAGCCGGGTGGGCTTCCACTCGCCCTCCACCGTCTGGCACGCACCGCCGCGCACCACGAAGCGCCCGCCGTACCTGGCGAGGGTGGCCGGCACCTGCTTGCGGTACTCCTCCATCGCGGCCTGATCGGTGGTGGCCACCTCCGCGATCACGTAGGCGGGCATGGGCGCCTCCTAGCGCGCGGCCTGCGCCGCGGCGGTGAGCCGGTCCATGAACTCCTTGCCGACCTGCTGCTCCACACTCGCGTAGACCGGCTTCATGAGGGCCTGGAACGCGCGCAGGTCCTTCACCTCGTTCACTTTGGTGCCCGCCTTCTTCATGACCTCGAAGTCCTGCTTCTCCTTCTCGACCTCGAGGCGCCGGTGCGCCGCGCACGCCTGTTGCATCGACTCGCCCATGATCTTCTGCAGCTCGGGCGACAGCGACGCGTAGCGCTGCATGTTCATGAAGTACGCGATGGGCGGGTAGGAGTGGCGGGTCAGCGAGTAGTACTTGGTCACCTCCTGGAACTTGTCGGAGGTCATGGTGAACGACGGCAGCTCCATGCCGTCGATGGTGCCCTGCTTCATGGCCAGGTACACCTCGACGTAGGGCATCGGCACCGGGTTGGCCCCCAGCGCCTTCATGAACGCCACGTAGGTCGGCGACTCCTGCACCCTCACCGTGAGCCCGCGCATGTCCTCGGGAGTGACGATGGGCCGCTTGTTGACCATCATGTTGCGGAAGCCCCACCCGCCCCCGAAGCAGAAGCCCTTCACCCCCTTGGACTCCATGCGCTTGAGCAGCTCCTGGCCGATCGGCCCGTCCATCACCTTCCACACCTGCTCGCGCGAGGTCCAGAAGAAGGGCAGGTCGAGCGCCTGGTACGCGGTCTCGAACATGCCGCCGATGGGCGCGGAGCCGATGGGCACGATGTCGATGGTGCCGAGCTGCGCGCCTTCCAGATGCGCGGCCTCGCCCTTGGCCAGCCCGTTGCTGATCACCACGTCGAGCTTGATGCGGCCGCCGCTTTTCTGATCGAGGGTCTTGGCCAGGTCGTAGAGCGCGTCGTTCACCGGGTTGCCGGGACCGACGCCGCTGCCCGCCTTGAGCTGGAGCGGGGCCTGGGCCGTGGCGGCCGGCGGCCCGGCTAGGATCAGGAGCAGGAGCAGGAGCCGCGCGAGCACGATCTTCATGGGCACACCTCCTTGGTCGCGGAAGCGCGAGGATAGCACGCGCCCGGCGCTACCGGGGCGTGAGGGTGACCGGATACTCGGCCCGATCGACCTGGCCCGCGAGCACGATCTCGGCCTTGACCGGCGGGCTCTGCGGCGACAGCTCGAAGCGCCAGGCCCCGCCCGGCCCCTCGGTGATGCTCGGGCTCCAGTAGCCGATCGCCTGGCCGTCGGCGCCGAGCAGGCGCACGTAGCGCACCCGATCGCCGTCGCGGCTGGTGGCGAGGGTCAGGCTCCGGCGCCCGCGCGCGACGACGGTCACCGCGAGGTCCCCCCGCTCCACGTGCTGCCCCACCGTGAGGTCGTCGAGGGTGAGCGTCTCGAGCGTGCGGGGCAGATCGAGCGTGAGCGTGCCCTTCACCGCCTTCACGTCCTCCGGGCGGGCCTTGCTCTCGAGGTAGAGGCCGAGCGGCGCGGAGAGGCGACCGTCCTTCGGGGAGCCGGTGAAGCGCACCGCCTGCTCCCAGCGCGATCGCGACGGGCCCGGGCTCGCGGCATCGGGCGCGGGCGGGGTCAGCGCGGTACCATCGGCCAGATCGATACGAGTGAGGCGGAGGCGGCCACTGGTGAAGCCGCGCTCGAAGTTGGGGACCACCGGGCTCTTCAGGGTGAGGTCCAGACGGAGCCCGAACATCGACTGGACGCGGTCGAGGCTCAGCTCGAAGGGCTCGAGCGGCCCGGCCCCGCGGGGGCGCGGGAACTCCCGCTGCAGGTCGCGCAGGCCGTAGGGACGGAACGGCGGCGTCCGGTCGAGGGCGGCGCCGGCCGCCTTTCCCGCCGGCACGAACTCGGTGAGGGTGAACGGCAGGTCCATCGTCTCCTCGTCGGCCGCGAACACGATCTCCAGACGATTGATCTCACCCGAGTACTGCCGCTGTCCCGAGACGCCCTCGCCGAACAAGAACTCGGAGGAGAACGCCCCCGGCGAGGCGAGCGGCTGGCCCCTGGCGTTGAGCGCGCGGAAGAGGAGGAGCCGGCTCCGAGCGCCGGTGACCTGATAGGAGACGCGGCCGGGCTCGAGCGCGGTGACCGTGAAGATCGCGCCGTCGCGCTCCGCGACCGCGCCCGGCTTCGGGCCGGCCAGCGTCACCACCTCGGTCCGCGTGGGCAGCCGGAGCTGCACGTGGCCGGTCACGCTCTGGAGCGTCCGGGGATCGGCTCCCGCGATCAGGCGCACCGTCTTGCGCGCGCGCAGGCGCTTGCTCCCGATGGACTGGAAGGGCGCGGGCCGGTCGTTCCGCTCGCGCCCGCACGCCTCGGGGCGCAGCAGCTCCTGGCCGCCCGCGCCCTTCACGCTGTCCACGAAGAGCCGCACGCGGTCCTCGCTGCCGCCCACGTTGGGCAGGTCGCCCGCGAAGCCCTCCACCACGATCTCGAGCCCGGTGGGCAGACCGGGAGGGAGACCGGAGGGAAGACCCGCGTCGGGCCCCGATCCCTGACGCAGCTCGCCCACGCGCACCCCGAACGGGCCCTGCACCTGGTCCACCTCCTCCGCGAGCTGGGCCTGCGGATCGTAGGCGGGCAGCGCGCCCGGGGTGACCGCGGCGACGAACGCCACCGGCTCGGTGTCGATGCGCTCGGCGGGCGGCTCGGCGCCTCCGGGAGGGTTCACCCGGATGCCGAAGCCGCCCAGGGCCAGCGTCACCAGCTCGTTGACCGCGCGCTGCGCGTTGGTGGCCAGCGTGCGGTCGACGGTGAACTCCAGCGTGCTGCGCGCGCCGGCGCCTCGGACGCGGAGGCTGTCGTAGAGAGCCGCCACCGTCGGCACCGAGTCCTTCCAGCGGGCCCGCGAGGCGGCGAGGGCCCCCTCCCACTCGCGGATCTTCTCCGCCCCGCGCGCGGGGTCCCTGGCGTCGAGCACCAGGCGCAGCACGCCCTGGGGCGGCACCGTCTTCACACCCACTCCCACGTAGGCCCGTCCGAACGGCTCGGTCTGGACGGCCAGCGCCTTCGCCCCGCCCCGGGCGAACGACTGCGTCGCGCCGCTCTCGAGCCGCTCCAGGCCGGGGAGGCCCACGCCGGCCACGTCCCCCCGGGACAGCCCGCGCCACCAGGCGAGCCGCTCGTCGGCGCCGCCGCCCGCCGGCGCCGCCGTGAGCCGGGCCACCAGCGCCGCGTGCGAGCCCGGGTCGCTGAACGCGATCCACTCCCGCGCCGCCGTCACCGCCCAGGTCGCGCCGGGCTGGCAGGTGGCGGCGTCGAGCCGGGCCACCGTGAAGGACGCGGGGGTCGCGCCGGGCCGCGGGGCGGCCCCGAGCTCGCGCGTGAGGTAGCCGTTGAGCGCGGCGGGGTTGAAGCGGCCGACCAGGATCATGGCGTGGCGGGCGGTGGCGCCGTCGGCGGGATAGAGCGCGAAGAGCGCCGCGTCCACGTCGTGCCGCGGGTCCACGCCGCCGGCGCGGAGATGATCGAGGAGCGAGCGGTCCGCCGCCGTCGGCGGGGGCGCCGCGACCGGCGTGGCCGGCGGGACGCCGAGGAGCCACTTCTCGATGAAGACCGCCTGCTTGACGTTGACCGCGGCCAGCACCAGCAGGTCGTCGGCGACGAGGGCCCGCTCCGCGACCGCGGTCACCTCGGAGGGGCGCAGGAGCGGGCGCGCCACGAAGAAGTACAGGGCGGCGGCCAGCACCACCAGAGCCGCGGCCAGCGCGGCCAGCGCCTTCTTCATGCCGCGATGGTACGGGGCCCGCGCGCGCGGGCCCTAGGGATTTGTTGCCCGCGCCGCGGCCCCGCGCCTAGCCGCGCTTGCGGCGGGCCACTCCGGTGCGCACCGCGGCGTCGGCCACCGCGGCGGCCACCGCCGGGACCACCCGCGGGTCGAACATCGACGGGGTGATGTACTCATCGCACAGCTCGGTGTCGGTGACGATGTTGGCCAGGGCGTGCGCGGCGGCCAGCTTCATCTCGTCGTTCACCCGGCGCGCCCGCACGTCGAACAGGCCCTTGAAGAAGCCGGGGAAGCCGCACGAGTTGTTGATCTGGTTCGGATAGTCCGACCGCCCGGTGGCCATCACCCGCACGTGCTTGCCCGCCTCCTCCGGCATGATCTCCGGGGTGGGGTTGGCCATCGCGAACATGATCGCGTCGCGGTGCATGGCGCCCAGGTCGTCGACCTTCACGACACCGGGCCCGCTCAGCCCGATGAACACGTCGGCGCCGACCATCGCGTCGCGTACCGTCCCGCGGATGTTCTCCGCGTTGGTGTGCTCGGCGAACCACGTCTTCATCGAGTTCATGTTCTCGGTCCGGCCCCGGTACAGCGCGCCGGCCCGATCGCAGGCGATGATGTTGCGCGCGCCCTCCAGCATCAGGAGCTTGGCGGTGGCGATCGCGCTGGCTCCCGCCCCGGTGAACACGATCTTCACGTCGTTGAGCTTCTTGTTGACGATCTTCAGCGCGTTCAGCAGGGCGGCCAGCGTGACCACCGCGGTGCCGTGCTGGTCGTCGTGGAAGACCGGGATGTCCAGGTCGCGCTGCAGCCGCTCCTCGATCTCGAAGCAGCG
>Ga0207678_10006942_pt1 | contig 10050 bp, 8 predicted proteins | sample KBSC63metaG_FD_184319 | JGI IMG/M metagenome (GOLD analysis project Ga0207678, IMG submission 184319) | Corn rhizosphere microbial communities from Kellogg Biological Station, Michigan, USA - KBS C6-3 metaG (SPAdes) (version 2) | ecosystem: Host-associated > Plants > Roots > Rhizosphere > Soil ...
GTCTTCCCCAACGACGGCATCCGCATCGAGCCACACTATATTCGCAGGGTCGTACAGGCGAACGGTCTGCCGCTCGACCAGAAGCCTGCGCAGATGAGCGGGGTGATCTCAATCGATACGGCGCGGGAGATGATGCAGCTCCTCGAAGCGGTCGTTCGCGGCGGAACCGCGACGGCGGCGGCGCAATTGAAGCATCCCCTCGGCGGCAAGACGGGAACGACCAACAACTATACGGACGCCTGGTTCATCGGCTTCTCGCCGTCGGTCACCTGCGGGACCTGGATGGGATATGACAATCGCCAGTCGCTGGGAGAAAAAGAGACGGGAGCGCGAGCGGCGCTGCCCATCTGGTCGGAGTTCATGCGTGCCGCCATCGCGGAGAAGCCGAACGAGACCTTCGCGGCGGACAACGCGCCAAAGAAGGCAATCGCCGAGGATAACGGTGCTCCCGTGAAGGCCCCTACGCCTGCCAATGCAGCCGCGCCCGCTACGAAACCGGTAAAGCCGGTCGCGGACCGGAGTTTCTGGGTCTCGAAGCCACCGCGAGGCATAAAGTGAAGTAGCGCCGCGCCGTGAGCACGTCGCGGCCGATCTGCTCGCGCAGCGCCTCCGGGTTGGGGAAGCGCATCTCGGCGCGAATGCGTCTGAGGAAGGTCAGCGTCAACGGCGTCTGTTCGTTCAACTCAATGGGATGAAAGTTCAGAAGGTGCGATTCGACGGCGAAGGAATCGGCTCCGAAGGTAGGCCGGTTGCCGACGTTGGTCACGGCGTCGAAGATCTCCCGCGACGCGCCCGTGCCCACGGCGAGCGTCGTGATGTAGACGCCGTTTGCCGGTAGCAGTTCCGGATAGGGGGCAAGGTTGATGGTGGGAACGGTGTAGCGAGTGCCATAGCCGCGCCCGGAGGCCGGCGTCGACGCAACGGCGAAGGGCCGCGCCAGCAGCGTCCGCGCATGGCTGACATCGCCCTCGGCGATCTTCTGCCGAATGCGGCTCGAGGACACGGCCTCGCCGCGAACGATGCGCGGAGCATAGACGCGCACTCTGAAGCCGAGTTCCTGCCCCAGCCGTTCCAGCGTATCGACGCCGGCCTCGGCCTGGTAGCCGAAGCGGAAGTTCTCTCCCTCGTGCAACTCGGTCACATGCAGCGCGTGCTGTAAGACTTCCGTAGCGAAGCTGCGCGCAGTCATTCGGGAAAGTCCTGCGGTGAAGGGCAGCACCAGCAGCGCGTCGATGCCGGTCGCCGCCAGCAGTTCGATCTTCTGATCGAGCGGCGTGATCAGCGGCAGGCGCGATTGCGGCCGGATGACCCGCGCCGGATGAGGATCGAAGGTAATGGCGACCGAGACAACCCCCGCGGCGCGCGCTCGCTCGACCACCTCGGCAATAACCCAGCAGTGGCCGCGATGAACGCCGTCGAAGTTGCCGATCGTAGCGATCGACGGGCCGAAGTCGGCGGGGACTTCCGAAAGGTGGCGGTAGATCTTCATCGGGCGATCTCGAAGTTGAGTTGGAGCCCGTCATAGGCCAGGCGGATGTTCGGTGGAAGGATGGCTTCGGTCGCGGCGTGGTCCAGGTCGTGGCCGATGTGGGTGAAGAAGGCGCGGCGCGGCTTGAGCTGTTCGACAATGGAGATGGATTTTTCCAAATGCGAGTGGCTGGGATGCGGCTTGCGCCGCAGCGTGTCGAGGATGAGGATGTCGAGGTCTTGCAGCAGCGGCACGCTCACCGCCGGGATATCGCTCATGTCGGTCAGGTAGGCCGCGCCGCCGAAGCGATAGCCGGTGATCTCCTGTTCGCCGTGCGTAACCGGGATGCGCTCAAAGCGTGCGCCGAAGAGATCGAAGCCCGCGCCGGGAGCGGAATCGATGCGGTGAATCTCCACCCGCGCGCTGGTGGGGTAACGATTTCCCTTGTTGAAGGTGTAGTTGAAGATGCGCTCGATGTCGCTTGCCGTCGCTTCGTCCGCATAGAGCGGCAGATTCCCCTTGTGGTGAAAGCTGAGCGGTCGAAGATCGTCCATGCCCATCACGTGATCGGCGTGGGAGTGCGTATAAAGAACGGCGTCGACGCGGCGGATGTGTTCGCGGATGGCCTGCGCGTGGAAGTCCGGGCCGGTGTCGATGAGGACTGTGTGCCCGGCGTATTCAATGCGGACCGAGGTCCGGGTACGGCGGTTGCGCGGGTCACCGTCGGGCGAAACCGCGGAGGCGCAGACGGCGCAGTCGCAGCCGAGCGTCGGCACTCCCATCGAGGTGCCGGTGCCGAGAAAGGTGAGCGTAGCCTCCATCCATTCAGCCGTTCAGCGGACGATGCTGGGCCGTCCCGGAGCGGGACCAGCCCCGGGACCGTTGCCGCCGGGCCCCTTCGCCGCGGCCGAACGCGCCAGCGCCTGTGTGATCTCGAGGAAGCCCATGCGCAACTCGAAGAGTGCACTGTCCAGCAGGCGGGCCTCGTCGGGGGTGAGGTTGCCTTTGGTCTTCTCGGCCAGCACGCCGAGCATGTCCACACTCTGCCGTGCTCCCATCAGGTCCACCTGCGGCTGCTGGCCCTCGGGTGTAGCTCCACCCAGTTGCATGATGGCCGACATATAGACGGAGTGGACGATCTGTTCGAAGCTCATCGCCGGCGGGTGGTCCATGCCGGGATTGGCGGCTCGGATCGCGGTGTCGAGCCTATCGGCGGTCTGCTGATAAGCAGACCGGGCCTGATTGCTCTGTTCGGCGGTCAGCGCCGGCGGCTCGTCGGCCTGTGCGTAATCCGCAGACTCCGGCGAAGCGGCATCGTGTGTTGCAGCAGCAGAGGACGGGCTCTCCACGGCAACCGGCCCGGCGGTGGATGCCGGCGCGGGAGGAGGATCGTTCCGCTCTTTCTCCGGCGACGGATCGGCATCAGGACGAGGCTCGCCGTCGCTGGTGAACTTGCGGCGATCGGTGATAACGAAGGGCTTGTTCTGCTCGGACATGGTTACACTCTCTCAGAAGATTCAGATGCCGATGCTGGCCGCAGAGGTTCAACGGCCGTAAAAGGAACGGGAACAGGGGTAGCGGTTCCGCCGGGATACAGCAGTGGAAGATTACGTTCGAGCGCCTCGCGGCGTGCATAGCCCAAGGCGAACTGGACGGCCTCGCCGGAAGCCCCAGCCAGCGGAATCGCCGCGACGCTGGTCAACTCGCCGACCTGCTTGCCGTCGGCTTCAAGCAGCGTGCCCGCATCGGGAAGGCTGCCTTCGAGGCGAAACGCGGTGAAGGCGCGATGCACGTTGCCCCGCGAGCGGATGCGCTCGACGATCTCCTGGCCCAGGTAGCAGCCCTTGGTGAAGTGCAGCGCCCGCATCTGCCCCGTCTCCTGCGGCAGTTCGCGGTCGCGGATGTCGGTGCCGTAGCGCGGCGTGCCTTCGAGCAATCGCAGCCACTCTTGAGCCTCGGCTCCGCAGGCTGTAGCACCGGCTTCGAGCAGCGCCTTCGAGAGTGCCTCGATCGTCGCAGCCTGCGCCCAGATCTCAAAGCGCGGAACCAGCGGGCTGTGCGCGTGAATCACGGTGATCTCGGCGGAGTTCCACGACGCGGTCTGCATCTCCAACTCGCTGGACAAGGCGGCCGGGACGCCGATCTGTTCCAGCAGCTCGGCGGCGCGAGGGCCGGAGAAGGAGAGGCCGGAGCGTGTGCCGCTCTCGTCGGCTAGCTCAACCTTGTCCATGATGATGAAGCGGCCGAGCAGGGCAATCAGCGCCGGTACTCGGTCCGCTGTGGCCTCAAGGAGAAAGGCCTCTGCCTCCGCGAAGATGTAGGCGTCGCCCTGGATGCGGCCCTGCGCGCTCAGCATGAAGGTGTAGCAGCCTTTGCCGGGCTGCAACTCCTTGACCGAGTTGGTGACCATGCCGTTGAGCCAGCGCACGCGGTCCTTGCCGCTCACGCGAATCCACCCGGTGCTAGCCAGCGGAGAGATCCCCGCGCCATGCAGCAGGGAGGCGATCTGCGCCGACGGGCCGGTCGCGGCGGCGTTAACGGAATCGGATTGGATGGAGGTGGGCATGGAGGCGATCGAAGGAAACTCTGCGTACACTTGAGATTATAGCGGCGGATGCGGAGGATAGGTTGCAGCGAGGACTTTGCGGCATAGGTGGGAAGATTCGAGTGTTTCCCTTATTAGCAGTTGTGTTGCTCGCCGGCTGCGCACACATGCACGCCAGGCAGGCGGTTTCGAGCAATGTGTCGGCCCCGGCGGTAGATTCCGATACGCAGACGCCGATGACGAAGGATCAGGCGAAGGAGCTCTTCCGTTCCGTCGATACCATCCTGAAGTTTGTAAGCAGCGATACGCAGTTGCCCATCGAGCACCCGGTCAAGCGGAAGCTGGTCTCGCGCGACCAGGTCAATCGTTATCTGACGAAAAAGTTCGACGAAGACGAGAACACGAAGCGGCTCGAACGTTCCGAGATTGTGCTCAAGAAGTTCGGGCTGCTCGACCGCGACTTCAACCTTCGCCCCTTCCTCGTATCCTTGCTCACCGAGCAGATCGCCGGTTTCTACGACAACCAGACAAAGACGGTGAACCTGTTGAGCTGGATTCCGCCGGACCAGCAGAAGCCGGTGCTGGCGCACGAGCTGACGCACGCCCTGCAGGATCAGCGCGTAGGTCTGACGAAGTGGTCCGACGTAACCCCCGAAGGCACGGCTCACGACGTGCACGAGGACAACCATCACATCGAGCTCGACGAGGCCAACACCGCTCGCGACGCGGTTGCCGAGGGACAGGCCATGGCGGTCTTCGTCGACTACACGCTGCGACCCAGCGGCAAGACGCTCGCTGATGCACCCGAGCTGGCCGACCGACTGAACGATCTGATCGCGGACTCGAGCGGCTCTCCCATGATGTCGCGCGCGCCGCTGCTGCTGCAGCAGTCGCTGCTGTTTCCCTACAGCGCGGGCCTCAGCTTCGAGCAGTCGATTCTGGTGAAGAAGGGAGTCAAGGCCGCGTTTGCCGGCGTGCTGGCCAAGCCGCCCTCTTCGAGCTTCGAGATCATGAACCCGAAGGCGTACATGGCGCACACACCGGTGCCGGTGGTGCGGCTGCCCGATATTCACTCTCTGCTCGATGCCGAGTACACGCCCTACGACGTCGGCGTGATGGGTGAACTCGATGTCCGCATCCTAGCCGAACTCTTTGGCGGGCGGCAGATCGCCACCGCCCTGGCTCCGGCATGGGATGGCGGCATCTACTACGCCGCGCAGCGCAAATCAGCCGTCACCGCGGCCGAGAAGGCGTCGACGGCCTCGATAGGCCTGCTCTACTACTCGCGCTGGAAGAACGCGGACTCGGCGCGGTCGTTTCTGCGCATCTATGCTTCGCAGATCCCGCGCAAATACTCGGGCGTCGTGCGGCGCTCGCACGACGAAGCCGACACGGGAGACGGTGAGGAGCAAGTCTATTCGACCAGTGAAGGCGACGTTCTGCTCTCCCTCTCCGGCGACGGCGTCTTTATCAGCGAGGGCTTCGAGCTTCCGCTGGCGCGCAAGCTGCGCGACCGCATCGTCAGCGAGCAGCCGCAGGGACCGTTGCAGATTGCGCGGATCGGGACGCATGAGCAGCCGCCGCATGAGCTGTCGCTGGGGCTGGCGCGCATGCTCTCGTCGTTCGGAATCATCCGGGCAGGCGTCCCGCAACGATATACTTTTGAAGGTCGTCCAAACCAGGTTCAGTAAAGTCATCGAAACCAGATTCTGTAAAAGGAGCGGAGCATTTGAAGAAGGCGGAGATTGGAATCATCGGCGGCAGCGGTTTGTACGCCATGCCGGGATTGACGAACGTGCGCGAAGAGCAGGTGGAAACGCCCTTTGGTGCGCCCTCGGACGCATTCATCCTGGGCGAGCTTGAGGGGCGAAACGTCGCTTTTCTGGCGCGGCACGGGCGCGGCCATCGGCTGCTGCCCAGCGAGCTGAACTTTCGCGCCAACATCTACGGCATGAAGGCGCTGGGCGTGGAACGGATTCTCTCCGTCTCCGCCGTCGGCTCGCTCAAGGAGGAGCACAAGCCTACCGACTTCCTGATCCCTGACCAGTTCATCGACCGCACCTTCGCCCGCGTCTCGACCTTCTTCGGTGACGGCATCGTCGCTCATGTGGCCTTCGGCGATCCGGTCTGCGCGACCGTCGCCTCGACCTTCGAGCAGGCTTGCACCTCGGTCGGTGTCGTCGGCAAGAACGGCGGCACCTATGTCTGCATGGAGGGCCCTCAGTTCTCCACCCGCGCCGAGTCGAACCTCTACCGCAGTTGGGGCGCCGACGTGATCGGCATGACGAATCTGCAGGAGGCGAAACTCGCCCGCGAAGCCGAAATCTGCTACGCCACCATGGCCATGGTGACCGACTACGACTGCTGGCGCGAAGGTCACGACGATGTCACCATCGACCAGATCGTCGCCGTACTGCATCAGAATGCCGACAACGCGGCCAAGGTGGTTCGCGCCGCTGTGGCGGCGATGCCGACGCAAAAGACCTGCGCCTGCGCCGACGCGCTGAAGTACGCCATCCTCACCGACCGCAAGGCAATCCCTGCCGAGACGCGGCAGCGGCTGGCGCTGCTGCTCGACAAATATCTGTAAGTTCGAAATCACTCAACGGTAGGAAAAGGAGTTTATGTCCATTCTTGTTGTAGGTTCCGTGGCATTCGATAGCATCGAGACGCCCTGCGGCGCAGTCGATCATTGCCTGGGCGGCGCGGCCACGCACTTCTCGCTGGCGGCCAGCTACTTCACGCCGGTGCGCGTCATCGCGGTGGTCGGCGAAGACTTCACCGAGCAGCACGAGAGCGTGCTCACAAAGCGCGGCGTCGACACGCAGGGCATCGAGCGGGCCAAGGGCCTCAGCTTCCATTGGACCGGCTCCTACTCGGGCAACATGGACGAGGCGAAGACGCTCGGCACCGATCTCAATGTCTTCCAGACCTTCGAACCGAAGATCCCCGCCGCATACACCGATAGCGAGTTCCTCTTCCTCGCCAACATCGATCCCGCGTTGCAGGCGCGAGTCCGCAGCCAGATGCCGAAGGTCCGCATGGTCTGCGGCGACACCATGAATTACTGGATCGCCGACCACAGCGAGAACCTCGCCAGGGTGCTGCGCGATCTCGACGTACTGCTGATTAACGACGGCGAAGTCCGCATGCTGGCAGGAGAGCGCAACCTTGTTGTCGCCGCGGAGAAGGTTCTGTCGATGGGCCCGAAGACGCTGGTCGTCAAGCACGGAGAGTACGGCGCGACGGCGTTCTTCAGCGACCGCTCCTTCGGAGAAGGCACAAAGATCTCACGCCCCTTCCGCGCCCCCGCGCTGCCGCTGGCCGAGGTCGTCGACCCGACGGGCGCCGGCGACTCCTTCGCCGGAGGCTTCTACGGCTACCTCGCATCGCAGCCCAAGCTGACGCCCGCGGCCTTCCGTACGGCGATGTTCTACGGCGGTGTCATGGGGTCGTTTGCGGTCGAGCGTTTCGGAACCGAGCGCCTGCAATCGGTTACGCGCGAAGAGATCAAAGAACGCTTCAACCTGTTCAAGGAGATCTCGCATCTTGAAGGAGCCTAGACCGGAGCGCAGACTGAAGCGCAGCCCCCTGCAACTCGAACCGGCTGCCTCCACCGCGGAATCGCCCGACGTCGTGCGTCCGGCGACCAGGGAAGAGACCTTCCCAGTCGCTTTGATCGGGGTCGTCCTCGCCTTCATCGCGCTTCTGCTCTGCTACCGGCACGGATATCTTCTGCTCTACGGCGACGCGGTCGCGCACCTCGGCATCGCGCGCCGCATCTTCGACTCGCGCAACCCTGGCCTCGCGCAACTGGGCGGCGTCTGGCTGCCGCTGCCGCACCTGCTCATCCTGCCCTTTGTGCAGAAGATGGAGTGGTGGCAGAACGGCCTGGCCGGCGCGTGGCCCTCGCTGGCCTGCTTCATCGTCAGCGTCGTCGGCCTCTTCCGGCTTGCACGCCGCATCCTGACGCCACGCTGGGCATTTGCCGCGACGGCCTTCTACGCGCTCAATCCCAACCTGCTCTACCTCTCGACGACGGCCATGACCGAGCCGTTGTTTCTCGCCGAACTGATCTGGCTGACGCTGCTGACGATGGAGTGCGTCGCCGCCATCCGCGCCGCGCAGGATCACGTGGTCTCGCGCAAGCTGTTCTTCATTGCTCTGCTCATCCTGGCGGCGGTCTTCACCCGCTACGACGGCTGGGTGCTGGGCGCGGCGGCATGGTGCATCGTGACCTGGTCGCTGGCGCGGAACCGCGAGGTTTGGCGCAAGGTGGTTCCGTCGTTCACCATCTTCACCCTGCTCACGATTGCGGGGCCATTAAGCTGGCTCGCCTACAACCAGCACTTCTTCCACGATCCTTTGGACTTTCTGCGCGGACCCTACTCGGCCGCCGCGATTGAAAAGAAAACATCGCCTCCCGGCTCCCATCACTATCGCGGATGGCACAATCCCGGCTGGGCGCTGCTCTTCTTCACCCGCACGGCGCAGGTCGACGCCGCCGCATGGGAGACCGGCTTCGCCGTTATGGCCACCGCCATCGCCGGTCTGATCCTCGCCATTCGCCGCCGTCTGGCGCTGCCCTGGCTGCTGCTCTGGCTGCCGCTGCCGTTTTACGTCTACGCCATTGCCTACGGCTCGGTGCCCATCTTCATCCCGCAGTTGTGGCCGCACGCTTATTACAACGCGCGCTACGGCATGGAGCTGCTGCCCGCGCTGGCCGTCTCCATGTTCCTCGCCGTCGAGTGGATGCAGCTTCGCTGGAGCCGGTCGCAGCCGCGCAAGGCATCCCTTCTGCATCCGATTGCGTTGGCCGTGATCGCCCTCAATACCGTGGTCATGATGTATTTCGTCCCCCTGGTGCTAAAGGAGGGGATAGTGAACTCGACGACCCGGATATCGCTCGAGAAGGGCATCGCACGCGAGTTGCAGATGTTCCCCCCCGGCGTGCCCATCCTGATGTACAACTCCGATCACGTCGGTGCCTTGCAGGACGCGGGAATCCCGCTGAAGCAGACCCTGAACGAGGGCGACTACGTCAGTTGGAAGGCGGCGCTGGACGATCCGGCCAAACACGCCGCCTATGTGATCGCCATCAAGGGGGACCCGGTCTCGAAGGCCGTCGACGCCAACTCTCAGGGCCTTACCGAACTGATGGTCCTCTGCACCACGGGCCAGCCCTGCGCGCGCATCTATCGGTCCGATATCTACGGCTCGCACCCGAAGACGCCATAACGTCGCTGCATCGCCCGCGATGCTGGCAGAATAGAAGAATCATGATTCCTTTTGTAAAGGCGCACGCCTGCGGCAACGACTTCCTGATTATCGAAGAGCCATTGGCCCAGCGGCGTCACGCCGATCTCGCTCGCAAGCTGTGCGCTCGCAATACCAGCGTCGGCGCCGACGGCATCGAATTTCTGGAGCGCAGGCCGAACGGCGAGCTCTTCCTCCGCCTCTTCAACGCCGATGGCAGCGAAGCCGAGCTCTCCGGTAACGGCACCCGCTGCGTGGCGGCATGGCTCGCCAGCAGTGAAGGCATGCAGCAGGCGGCGCTGGGCACGCACGGCGGCCTGCGCACCTGCAAGGTCATCGAAGCCGCCGATCCGCGCTACCTCATTGAGAGCGAGATGGGTGTGCCCCGCGTGATGCAGCGGACGATCGAGCTGCCCGGCGTGGGCAACATTCCCGGCGCGATGGTCAACGTCGGCAATCCGCACTTCGTCCTCTTTGTCGACACCGATGACTTCAGCGCGCACGGCAAAAGCTGGCAGCAGCTCGGCTCTCTCATCAGCACCAGCCCGCTCTTTCCGCACGGAACCAACGTGGAGTTTGTGCGCGTTCTCTCGCCCACTGAGATCGCCTTCCGCATCTACGAGCGCGGCTGCGGCCCCACAACCTCCTCCGGCACCGGCACCTGCGCCTCTTCTTCTGCCGCGATGACATTGCGTGGGACGGAACGGTCGTTGACCGCCAGGGCCGAGGGCGGCGATCAGCGCACCGTCTGGCCGGACAAGGACGCCGTGATGCGATTGAC
>Ga0207678_10006946_pt1 | contig 10047 bp, 8 predicted proteins | sample KBSC63metaG_FD_184319 | JGI IMG/M metagenome (GOLD analysis project Ga0207678, IMG submission 184319) | Corn rhizosphere microbial communities from Kellogg Biological Station, Michigan, USA - KBS C6-3 metaG (SPAdes) (version 2) | ecosystem: Host-associated > Plants > Roots > Rhizosphere > Soil ...
ACGGTCATGGTCGTGACCCGGGGCGTTGCCGCGTCGGCCGCGGTGGTGAGCGGATAGGTGTGCGGGTCGCGCAGCGGGTCGACGCCGGCCACCCGCTCCACCTGCACCGTCGGTCGCACTGCATCAGCGGGTACGACGACGACTGCCTGCCGGTCGCGTTCCGCCGCAGACAGCTCGGCGGCGCCGTTGCGGACCCGGACTGGCCCGCCACGTTGCCCGAGGTCGGTGGATTGGACAGACGATCGTTGTGCCCGCGGAACGGGATCATCGCGTAGACCATCAGCGAGACCATCGCGACGAGCAGGACCGTGAACAGCGAGCCGATGATGCGCGCCCGGGGGGAGCGCAGGACGCGGGACGGCCCGGGGCGCCGGAATGCCGCCAGGCAGGTGGCCAGCCCAGGATCGTCAGTCGCGAGCCGCCGCTCGATCTCGGCGAGCTCACGCTGCTCGTCCGCCGACAACGCCATTCAGCAACCTCCACGTCGTGTACCGGGTGGGTACCCTCTCACTATCTCTCAGGACCCGGTCTTTATCCAATCGTTCTGCCTTTGTACTTTCCCCGTTTTCATGCCGACCGCCCGGGCGTCCGGCGCCGGGCGAGGTTGAATACTTCCGGCGAGTCAGAGGGCTATACCCTTGCGATCATCGAACAACCATTCTATCGTGTTCGGTATGCGCTGGGACAATCTGCGGCTCGATGAGCCGCTGGAAGCCGCAGAGGGCGGGGACCTTTTCACCGCGTCTCAGGACCGGGCGCTCCCGCTGATCGAGCGCGGCGCGGTCGCCCGCACCTTCGACACGCCGGGTTTCCGTGGCATGACCTTCTTCGAGGTGCAGGCCAGGTCCGTGGTGAACCGGGTACCCGAGGCGTCCCGGATGCCGTTCAAGTGGACGATCAACCCCTACCGTGGCTGCCAGCACGCCTGCGTGTACTGCCTGGAAGGCGAGACGCCGATCCTGATGGCCGACGGCAGGACCAGGCCGCTGGCTCAGCTGCAAGCCGGGGACGGGATCTACGGAACGGTCCGGCGGGGCGGCGGCCGCGAGTACGTCCGTACCACGGTGCTGGCGCACTGGTCCACGGTCAAGGCCGCCTACCGGGTCCTGCTCGAGGACGGTACTCAGCTCGTCTGCAGCGGCGATCACCGCTTCCTGACCGAGCGCGGATGGAGGTACGTCACCGGGGGCGGACTCGGCGGGCTGCGGCGGCGTCCGCACCTGTCGGCCGGCCAGGCCCTGATGGGCGCCGGCGGCTTCGCCGAGCCGCCCAAGCAGACCGCGGCCTACCGGCGCGGGTACCTGTGCGGCCTGATCCGCGGCGATGGGAGCGACGGCCACTACGCCTATCCCCAGCTCGACCGGCCCGCCGACCGCACCTTCCTGTTCCGGCTCCCGCTGGCGGGTCAGGAAAACCGGGAAGGGCTGGCCAGGACGGCCGGCTACCTGGCCAGGGCGGGCATCGGGTGCGTCGGCTTCAGCCTGACCGACGAGCCCGGCCCGGCGGGCCATGCCGGGCGCCGGGAGCTGACGGCGGTCCGGACCGGCAGCGCGGAACAGGTGCGGACGCTCAGCTGGCTGCTGGACTGGCCGGACGATCCGGCCCCGGACTGGCACAAGGGCTTCCTGGCGGGTGTCTTCGACGCGCACGGGAGCTACCGGGACGGGGTCCTGCGGCTGGCTCCGGCCGATCCGGCGATCAACGGCTGGCTGGTGTTCTCGCTGGAATCCCTCGGCTTCGGCTACGCCGTGGAACGGCCGGCCGGACGCGCGTGCGTCCGGGTGCGCGGCGGGCTCGGCGGGGCGCTGCGGTTCTTCCACACGACCGATCCCGCCGTCACCACGCGGCGGTCGATCGAGACCGCGGCGGTAGAGACCGGCGACGGCCTCCGGGTGACCGGCATCGAGCGGCTCGGGCTGCAGGTCCCGATGTACGACATCACCACCGGGACCGGCGATTTCATCGCCAACGGCGTCGTGAGTCACAACTGCTTCGCCAGGAAGTCGCACACCTACCTGGACTTCGACGCGGGCGCGGACTTCAACACCCGGGTGGTGGTCAAGGTCAACGCGCCCGAGCTGGTCCGCAAGAAGATGACCTCGCCGAGCTGGCAGGGCGAGCACATTTCCGTGGGCATGAACGTGGACTGCTACCAGCGGGCGGAGGGGCGCTACCAGCTGATGCCCGGCATCATCCGGGCGCTCAGGGATGCGGCCAACCCGTTCTCCATCCTGACCAAGGGCACGCTGATCCTCAGGGACATCGACCTGCTCGCCGAGGCCGCCGAGGTCACCGAGGTAGGGCTCAACGTCTCCGCGGGCTTTGTCGACAAAGACCTATGGCGATCAATCGAGCCGGGCACACCCGCGCCCGGGCGGCGGCTGGAGGCGTGCGCGGCGCTGAACGAACGCGGGCTTCGCTGCGGCGTCCTCATGGGCCCGGTGGTGCCCTTCTTGTCCGACTCCCCCGCCCAGCTCGACGCGGCCGTCGGGCAGATCGCCGCGACGGGCGCCATCCACGTCACGCCCATCGTGCTGCACTTGCGCCCGGGCACGCGCGAGTGGTTCTTCGCCTGGCTGCGCGCCCAGCACCCGGAGCTGGTCGACCGGTACCTGGACCTGTACGGCCACGGCGCCTACGCCCCGAAGGCCTATCAGAACCGGATCGCGGGCCAGGTCCGCGAGCTCGCCGACAAGCATGGCATCGGCCGTCCGCGCCGCGCCGCCGCGCCCGGGCACCAGGTTCTCAGCGCTCCCAGGCCCCCGGATACGCACAGACCCCAGTGGGCCGCGCAACCCCTCACGGCGTCCGGGAAACCTGGGCCTCCCCAGCCACGGTCAACCGCCGAGCTCTCCGCATCCCGCAAGGACGCCAGGCCCCCCAGGCCCCCCGAGCAGCTCACCCTGCTCTGAGCCGCCCCGCGTCCCGCACATGGCCGCCACACCTCCACCGCGGCCCGCGCTCCCGCCTCCCCCGCAACCTCTGCCACAGCGCATGAAACCGGCATTTCAGCGCGTGCTAACGCCGTGGAATCGGGGTTTCATGACGTCCAAGCAGGCTCGGGGCGCCCGCTGCGTGTTACTGGCGGGATAGGCGTAAGCCCTGGTGCATGTCGCCGTAAATTCACATCGCGATCATGGTAGACGCGGCTTTTAGGATCGGTTTTCGATGATCACGAAGGATCTGGTACCACAGGGAGTACTAGATCCTTCACGATCATGGATAGGCGGGATGCTAGGGCGGCGACGTCGTGTCATGGGTGACTCGCGGGGCTGGTGTGATCGACCGACGGCCTAGACGCTCGCCAGATGCGCCGAACGGTCTGGCTATCAGCCCTGGCCGCTCCGGGCGCATGGTTGCGGCCAGTCCCCGGACTGCGGCCCGGCCACGAAAAACTGGCACCTGATTGCCGGAATATCAAGAGGCGAGAAGATACCCGAAAAGGGACCGAAAATCGAGATATAACTTGACACGCCCGAACGATGAGATACATCGTATTCCTTGAGAATAATATCAGGATCTTTTCAGACGTGAGGAGGATGACGTGGCACGCGGGACCACGGGGGCGCCCCGTAATGCGCCGGGTCAGGACACGAGGTACTCACGGGCTCCGGGGTTCGGGGACCCCGGAGCCGACGGGGCCAAGGGGAAACGACCAGACCGGCCGCGATCAGGCGGAAGCCGCCTGATCGCGGCCGTATGCGGCCGCCGCTCGAAGTACGTGGTGGTCGCCTTCTGGATCCTCGTGGTCGCCGCCCTCGGGGGCCTGGCGGGCAAGCTGCAGGGAGCGGAGAAGAACGACGCGTCGGCGTACCTGCCGTCGTCGGCCGAGTCCACCCAGGAACTCAACGAGCAGAACCTGTTCCAGTCCAAGAACCTCAACCCCGCCCTGGTCGTGTATGTGCGCGACAGCGGGGTGACAGCGGCCGACCTGCAGAAGGCGAAGGCCGACGCGCGTTACTTCGCCTTGCTGGGCCCGGTGAACGGACGGGTCGCCCCGCCGGTGGTGTCCGGGGACCACAAGGCGATCCAGACCGTCGTCGGCGCGGACCTCGGCTTCAACAGCGACATCGGCGGTTTCGTCTCGAACGTGAAGAACGCCGCCAGCAAGGACAGCGCCGGGCTGAAGGTGTACGTCGGCGGTCCGGCGGCCAATGCGGACGATCAGATCAAGATCTTCAAGGGCATCGACTCCACCTTGCTGTACGCCACCTTGGCCGTGGTGATCGTGCTGCTGTTGCTTACGTACCGCAGCCCGGTGCTGTGGCTGCTGCCGATCCTGTCCGCGGGCGTGGCGCTGACCGTGGCCCAGGCCGTGATCTACCTGCTTACCCAGCACGCCAACCTGACCGTCAACGGGCAGAGCGAGGGCATCCTGGTCGTCCTGGTGATCGGCGCGAGCACCGACTACGCGCTGTTGCTCATCGCCAGGTACCGGGAGGAACTGCGCAGGCACGCGGACCGGCACGAGGCCATGGCGGTGGCCCTGCACCGGGCGGGCCCGGCCATCATCGCCAGCGGGCTGACGGTCGTGGCCGGCATGCTCTGCTTGCTCGCGGCCGAATCAAACGACATCTCCGGGCTCGGTCCGGTCGCGGCGGTCGGCATCGCCGTGGGCCTGATCGCGATGATCACGCTGCTGCCCGCGATCCTCGTGATCTTCGGCCGGTGGATCTTCTGGCCGGTGAGGCCGGGTTTCGGCTCGGCCGAGCCGACCAGCCGCGGGTTCTGGTCCCGGGTCGGCCAGGCCATCGGCCGACGCCCGCGCACGGTGTGGGTGGTGACGGCCATCCTGCTCGCGGCCGGCGCGGCCGGGATGATCGGGTTCAAGTTCGGCACGCTGACCGCGGCCCAGTCGTTCCGCGGCACCCCGCCGTCCATCGCCGCGCAGAACGTGCTGTCCAGGTACTTCCCGGCTGGCTCGGGCGAGCCCATCGAGGTGATCTCGACCGCGTCCAGCGCGGGCCAGGTCAGGACCGCGCTGGCGGGCACGCAGGGCATCGCGTCGGTCACCCAGCCGGTGACCAGGGACGGCCGGTCGTTCCTGCAGGCGACCATGACCCCGGCGCCGGATAGCACGGCCGCCTACACGCTGGTGGACAAGGTCCGGACCGAGGTGCACGCCATCGGAGGCGCGCAGGCCAAGGTCGGCGGCGGGACCGCGATCAACAAGGACGTGGAGACCGCCGCGGCCCATGACCGGGACCTGCTCATCCCGCTGATCCTCGGCGTGGTGTTCCTCATCCTGGGCGTGCTGCTGCGGGCGATCGTGGCGCCGCTCGTGCTGATCGCCACCGTGGTGCTGTCGTTCGCCTCCGCCCTCGGCATCTCCGCGCTGTTCTTCAAGCACGTGTTCGGCTTCGCGGGCGCGGATACCGGGATGCCGCTGTTCGTCTTCGTGTTCCTGGTGGCGCTCGGCATCGACTACAACATCTTCCTGATGACCCGGGTGCGGGAGGAGTCGATCCGGTCCGGGACCCGGCGTGGCGCGCTCACCGGACTGGCCGCGACCGGCGGCGTCATCACCTCGGCGGGCCTGGTGCTGGCGGGCACCTTCGCCATGCTCGGCACGCTGCCGCTCGTGGAATTCACTGAGATCGGGTTCGCGGTCGCGCTCGGCGTCCTGCTCGACACGATCATCGTCCGTTCGGTGCTGGTGACCGCGCTGACCTTGGATATCGGACGGCACATCTGGTGGCCCAGTAAACTGGCGAACCCGGAAAGCAGGGCAGTGACGAGAGGCACCTAGAATATGGGGTCGTGGCGGGTGACCAGGTGACACAGATGGCGCAGGGGACTCTCATGGCAGAGTGCGGGTGCTGAGCCGCCAGGAGCGCCAGGGATCAGGGCGCCTGATCGTCCGTACCGTCGCAGTCCCAGACCCAGGGGACCTGCTCGAGCGCATCCCCCAGCCGGACGTGGTCGCCTGGGTGCATCACGGCGCCGGGCTGGCCGGCTGGGGCGAGGCGGTCAGGGTCACGCTCCCGGCCGGCGACGACAGGTTCACCGCCGGGGAGAAGTGGCTTCGCTCGGTGTTCGACGCCGCCGAGGTCGACGACCGGGTCCGGGCGCGCGGCTCGGGCCCGGTCGCGTTCGGCAGCTTTACCTTCGATGCCTCGTCGGACGGCTCGGTCATGATCGTCCCGCGCACGGTGCTCGGCCGCGACGGCCGTGGCCGGGCCTGGCTTACCACAGTGCTGGCCCGGGGGGACGACCCCCCGGAACCCCCCGCTCCTGGGGGGAAACCTTTCCCCCCAGACCCCCTCGGCCCCCTCGGCCCCCTCACGGGGGGCACTCCATCCCCCTGGGGAAACCTTCGGTGGCGCGACGGCAGCCTGCCCGGGCCGCGCTGGGAGCAGGCGGTGGCCGAGGCGGTCGCCGCGATCAGGGCGGGCGGCCTGCGCAAGGTGGTGCTCGCCCGCGACGTATTCGCCACCGCCGACGAGCCCATCGACGCGCGGGTGCTGCTGCGGCGCCTGGCTCTCCGCTATCCGGACTGCTTCACGTTCTCCTGCGACGGGATGATCGGCGCCACCCCCGAACTGCTGGTCAGGCGGGCCGGGAACCAGGTCAGCGCGCTGGTGCTCGGCGGCACGCTACCGCGCGGGGCCGACCCGGCACAGGACAAGGCGCTGGGCGAGGAACTGCTGGCCTCGGCGAAGAACAACGAAGAGCACGCCTACGCGGTCGACTCGATACGCGAGGCGCTCGGGCCGCTGTGCCAGACGCTCGACGTCGAGGCGCGACCGTCCCTGCTGAAGTTCCCGAACCTGCAGCACCTCGGCACCCAGGTGCGCGGCGTCCTGGTCGACGGCACGGCGCCGCGGTCCGCGCTGGCGCTGGCCGCCGCGGTGCACCCGCCGGCCGCCGTCTGCGGCACCCCGGCGGGGACCGCGCTCGAGCTGATCCGTGACCTCGAGCACATGGACCGGGAGCGGTACGCCGGGCCGGTCGGCTGGGTAGACGCCAACGGGAACGGCGAGTGGGGCATCGCGTTGCGGTGCGGCCAGCTGTCCGGGCGCACCGCCAGGCTGTTCGCCGGCTGCGGCATCGTGGCGGGCTCCGAGCCAGCCGCCGAATTGGCAGAGACCCTGGTCAAGCTCCAGCCCATGCGGGGCGCGCTGGAAGGCTGAGGCAGCCACCAGGCCCGTTCGGGCCTATAAGCCTTCTCTTAATCCGCGGTCGCCTTGACCGCCACCGGGACTTACAGTCAATACATGAGTGGCAACACCGAAGAAACCCTCGAGGTGCTCCGCGAGATGTGGAGCGCCCGGGGCCAGTCCGCCGAGGACGTCGAGGAAGCCTGCGGCACCACCAAATCCTGCAAGCGGATGACCGACGTGGGCTTCGACGGCCTGGCCGAGGAGACCGATGGCGACCTGCGGCTGGCCTGGCGGACCCAGCTGGCCCGCGAGGGCAAGCTGGACCCCGGCGCGGGCAGCGTGCGGGACCTGATTCTCGGGTCTGAGTCCTAACGGATGGCGAGCCCGGCCACCGTCGGCGAGCTCACCGAGACCCTGCGGCAGGGCGGCTACCTGGCCGATCGCGGCCTGGCCACGGCGCTGTTCGTGGCGCTGTCGCTGGACCGCCCGGTCCTGCTCGAGGGTGAGGTGGGGGTCGGCAAGACCGAGGTCGCCAAGGTGATGGCGTCGGCGTTCGGCCGCAAGCTGATCCGGCTGCAGTGCTACGAGGGCATCGACACCAACCAGGCGCTGTACGAATGGGACTACGCCCGCCAGATGCTGCACATCAGGGCCCTGTCCGAGCACCAGCTGGCCGGCGACGACGCGGTGGACAAGCTGTTCGGCCCGAAGTTCCTGCTGGAGCGGCCGCTGCTCGAGGCGGTCAGGGCCGGCGACCGGGCGGTGCTGCTGATCGACGAGATCGACCGGGCCGACGACGAGTTCGAGGCCTTCCTGCTCGAGGTGCTCTCGGACTTCCAGATCAGCATCCCCGAGATCGGCACGATCACGGCGGAGAGCGCGCCGCTGGTGGTGCTGACCTCCAACCGGACCCGCGAGCTGCACGACGCCTTGAAACGTCGCTGCCTGTACCACTGGATCGGCTACCCGGCCGCCGAACGGGAGGTCGAGATCGTCCTGATCCGGGAGCCCGGTGTGTCCGCGGCGCTGGCCCGCAAGGTGGTCGCGGCCGTGCACCGGCTCCGCGAGCTCGATCTGGCCAAGCCGCCGGGAGTGGCGGAGACCATCGACTGGGCCCGGACGCTGGACTTCCTGGGCGAGACCGACCTGAGTCCCGGCAACGCGCGGGACACGCTCGGCGCGGTGGTCAAGGACCGCGACGACCTCGAGGTGGTGCACGACAACCTGGAAGAGATCACCTCCGGTGCCTGACACCCCTTTCACTGCGCTGCTCGTCCGGTTTGCCGCCGAACTCCGCACGGCCGGGCTCGCGGTCGGCTCCGGGGACGTGCTGGTCTACTGTTCGGCGCTGGCCAGGCTGGACCCGTCGGACCTGGTCGACCTGTACTGGGCCGGGCGGTCCACGCTGGTGAGCCGGCACGACGACATCGCCCGGTACGACGAGGTGTTCCGCCGGTTCTTCCTCGGCACCGAGGTTCCGGACGAGGAGCTGAGCCTCATGCTGCGTGCGTCGGCGCAGGCCCAGGGCGCGCTGGCGATCCCGGCCGTCGAGCCCGGCGAGTCCGGCGAGCAGGACGAGGCCGTGCTCGGCTGGATGGCCTCCGACGTCGAGGCCCTCAAGCACAAGTCGTTCGCGGCCTGCACGCCCGAGGAACTCGCGGCGCTGCGCCGCATCATGGCCAGGATCCGGCTCACGCCGCCGCGCCGGCGGACCCGGCGCACCGCGCCGGCCCGGTCTTCTGGTCCGCGTCCCGACCCCCGCCGAACCGTGCGGGAGTCCCTGCGCATGCAGGGTGAACCCGCCCGGCTGTACTGGCGGCGGCGGAAGGTCCGGCTGCGGCCGCTGGTGCTGATCCTGGACATCTCCGGGTCGATGGCCGACTACTCGCGCAGCCTGCTGCAGTTCGCGCACTCGGCCCTGCGATCGACGGGGCGGTCCGCCGGGCGCGTCGAGGTCTTCTGCTTCGGCACCCGGCTGACCCGGGTCACCGGGGCGATGACGTGCCGGCGCCCGGACGAGGCGCTGGAACGGGCGGCGCGGGCGGCCTTCGACTGGGACGGCGGGACCAGGATCGGGGACAGCCTGGACGCCTTCGTCCGCGGCTGGGCGCGCCGCGGGCTGTGCCGGGGCGGCATCGTGGTGATCTGCTCGGACGGGCTTGACCGCGGGGACCCCGCGGTGCTCGCCGCGGCGATGGAGCGGCTGTCCCGGCTGTGCCACCGGCTGGTCTGGCTGAACCCGCACAAGGGCGACGACCGGTCCTTCCGGCCGAGCACGCTCGGGATGATGGTGGCCGCGCCGCACATCGACCTGCTGCTGTCCGGCCACGACCTGGCCAGCCTGGAAAAGCTCGCCGCCGTGCTGCCCAGCCTGAATTTACCGGACGCCGTGCTCACGGCCGAACCGGACGCAGCCTGACCCGGATCGTCCATGCCCGGTAGGCCAGCACGGCGGCTGTCGCCGCGAGCAGCGATGCCGCGATCGCGATCAAGGCGATCTGCCAGCCGGGCATCCCGCCGACGACCATCGTGCGGACCACAGGATCGACGGGATGAGCCTGCAGCGTGCCGGGATCGCCCGGCGGCGGCAGGGGCCGCACGCTGGACGACGCGCTCGCGGGCACGGTGACCGCGACATTCAGCAAGGTCACGGCGATTCCGGCCAGGATCAGGCCGGGACGGTGAAGACGGATCATGATGAATTCCCCTCCGGTTGCGAATCGAACTGCTCACCAGTGTTCGGGCCATCCCGGCATCGCGCTATTCGACGTTCGGCGTATGGCCGTATTCCATCCCTCCCGGCTAGCGTGTAGGTCATAGCCGCGAGTTTCGCGAGAGAGGGGACCGGTGATGACGGTTCCGGTCAGGGTGAGTGAGCACGATCTGCTCGGCTTGCTGAGCATCGTCAGCGACCATCGCGCCGACGACCCGGGAGATGGCCTGC
>Ga0207678_10006947_pt1 | contig 10046 bp, 7 predicted proteins | sample KBSC63metaG_FD_184319 | JGI IMG/M metagenome (GOLD analysis project Ga0207678, IMG submission 184319) | Corn rhizosphere microbial communities from Kellogg Biological Station, Michigan, USA - KBS C6-3 metaG (SPAdes) (version 2) | ecosystem: Host-associated > Plants > Roots > Rhizosphere > Soil ...
GAGATGAATATCCCCCATCCACCCGCGAGCACGATCAAGACCTTGCTGGTGCTGACCGCGCTCGACGAGGTGACCAACCTGGACGCGACGGTCGTCGGCACCGAGGCCGACACCCACGTCGAGTGCACCTGCGCCGGGATCGAGCCGGGCCGCACCTACACCGCCCGCCAGCTCCTGGGCGCGATCTTGCTGATGTCGGGAAATGACGCGGCCAACGCGCTGGCCGACATGATCGGTGGCTACGACACCGCGGTGGCCAAGATGAATGCCAAGGCCGCGTCGATCGGCGCGCTGGCCACGCATGCGGCCACACCGTCCGGGCTGGACGGGGCCGGCGGCGCCGGAGCCACCACCCCACGGGACCTGGCGGTCATCTTCCGCGCCGCGATGGCCAATCCGGTCTTCGCGGCGACGATCGCGCAGCCGGCGGCCACGTTCCCGACGAAAGCCGGAGACAGGCCGATCGTGAACGACGACGAGCTGCTGCACCGCTATCCGGGCACCCTCGGCGGCAAGACCGGGTTCACCGACGCCGCGAAGAAGACGTTCGTCGCGGCCGCCGACCGCGGCGGCCGCCGGCTGGTGGTCGCCATGATGTACGGGCTGATCAAAGAAGGCGGTCCGACATACTGGGACCAGGCCGTGGGCCTGTTCGACTGGGGCTTCGCCCAGGACCGGCAGATGAGCGTCTCCTCGCTGTAAACGCGACATCACCAAAAGTTGTTGATCCGCAATGGATCCGAGACCTCCGCGCGGCTAAAACCCGTGTTCGCACAGGATACGCTCAGCCTCCGTGCGAAAGATGTTGGCTGCCTTGATAACCGCGCTCGCGTTGGCGAGCTCAGCGGTGGTCGCACCGACCGCGACGGCTGAGCCCGGCATCCAGCCGCCAGGCGCGGTCGCACTTCCCGACGGCCCCGCACAGGCGTGGCTGCTTGCCGACCTCGACTCCGGTCGCGTTCTCGCCTCAAAGGATCCGAGCGGGCAGCACGCGCCGGCCAGCACGATCAAGCCGTTGCTCGCGATGGTCGTGCTCGACCACCTGCGTCCGGACAACTTCGCGCGAGCCAACAGGTCCCACACCGAGGTCGAATGTTCTTGTGTAGGGCTGGAACCGGGCCAGGCGTACACCACCCAACAGCTGCTGTCGGCCCTGCTGATGGTGTCGGGAAACGACGCGGCCAACATGTTGGCCGACATGCTGGGCGGACAGCAGGTCGCCGTCGCCGCGATGAACCGCAAGGCCGCGAGCGTCGGGGCCACGAGCACACGGGCATCGTCGCCCTCGGGGCTCGACGGACCGGGCTGGGAGTCGGTCACGACGCCGCACGACCTCGCGGTGATCTACCGCGCCGCCCTGACCTATCCGCTGATAGCGCAGATCTTCCAAGCCAGGTCGGCACCGTTCCCCGGCAAGACGATCACCGCCCAGAACAAGCTGCTGACGAGCTATCCGGGCACGATCGCCGGCAAGACGGGCTACACCAACCTCGCCCGCGACACCTTCGTCGCCGCCGCGCAGCGGGGCAACCGACGGCTGATCGTGGTGGAGATGTACGGCGACGGCGACCTGTACGGCCAGGCGACCGCATTGTTCGACTGGGGTTTCGCCCAGGCCTGAGCGCTACTTGCCCATCGCCTCGGCAGACGGCGGGCATGCGACATGATCCTGGAGATCCTCACCGTGCCCGCTGCCCGGGCTGGCGCCGTCGGCGCGACCCGCGAGCAGAACGAAGCCCGGTCGGCCGTCGGCATCGTTGTCGCCAACGACCACCAGCGACTGCGCGCCCATGAAGTCCCCTGCGGGCAGGCTGTCGGCGAGAAGCCGAAACGGGTTGACACCGTCGAGTTCCTGCGCCCGGACCGACATCGCCCGGTACTGCTGACCGGCAAGCGTTTCGGGGAACGGCCGCCACGTCGCGCCGATGTCGTCGGCGTGGGTCGACAACACCTGGCGCACGTCGGCCCGGACACAGTCGACGTGAATATGCAGTTGGTCCTGGGACCGCGCGTCAGCGGAGTTGACGGCGAGGCTCAGCCAGTCCCGGGGCAGTTCGCGCCCTGCGCGCTCTTCGACGAAGGAACGGGCCCGCCACGCGTCGGCGAAATAGTTCGGCGCATCGGCGGCCAGGATCTCCGGGCTCTCGATTCCCGGCACACGCGCGGTCGGGATCAGCAGGAACTGGGTGGCACCGACCAGATCCTTGAGCACCGCATAGCCGCGCTGCTCGCCGCCGTCGAGGTCGACCAGCGCGCACGGGGCAGGGTCACCGTTGTTCTGCTGACCGGGTACGCATTGGCCGTTCACGATGGCCCACAACGCATTTGGGTCGGCAACCGCCTGCGGCGCGCAGGCGGCCGTCGCGAGAAGCAGGAGCGCGCCCGCGACCCCTCGCAGCCGCGCCTTAGTACGCACGGCCGCGCAGCACGACCAGGTCCGGATGGTTGATGACGGCCGCACCCGTACGGGGATCCTCGGCGTAACACACCAGATCCGCGGACGCGCCGTGCTCGAGCGACGGTCTGCCCAGCCAGTCGCGCGCGGTCCAGCTCGCCGCCCCGAGCGCGTCGGTCGGCGTCATCCCGATCCGCTTCAGTGCGTCGACCTCATCGCCGATGCGACCGTGCGCGACCATGCTGCCCGCATCGGTGCCCGCGAATATCGGCACACCCGCTTCGCGGGCCGCGGCGAAGCGCGGGCCACTTCGGCGGTAGAGGTCGCGCATGTGACTGGCGTAGCTCGGGTACTTCGATGCGCCGTCGGCGATGCCGGGAAAGTTCTCGATGTTGATCAGCGTCGGCACCAACGCCGTTCCGTGCTCGACCATCAGCGCCAGCGTGTCGTCCGTGAGGCCGGTGCCGTGCTCGATGCAGTCGATGCCCGCCCTGATCAGGCCGGGCAACGCCTCCTCGCTGAACACGTGGGCGGTGACCCGCGCCCCCTCGGCGTGGGCCGCCGCCATCGCCGCGGTGAGCACATCGTCGGACCAGAGCGGCGCCAGGTCGCCGACCTCCCTGTCGATCCAATCGCCGACCAGCTTGACCCAGCCGTCGCCCCACCGCGCCTGCTCGGCGACCGCGTCCGGCAGCTGCGACTCGTCTTCCAACTCGATGGCGAAGTCGCGCTGATAGCGCTTCGGCCGCGCCAGATGGCGACCGTGCCGGATGATTCGGGGCAGGTCGTCGCGGTCGTCGAGGGCGCGGGTGTCGATCGGCGACCCGCAGTCGCGCAGCAGCAGTGCCCCGACCCCGCGTTCGGTCTCGGCCTGCTCGACGCACTCGTCGAGGGTGTCGACGGGGCCGTGTGCACCGAGGCCGACGTGGCAGTGCGCGTCGACGAGCCCGGGCACGATCCACCCGCCGTCGAAGACGGTCTGCGCGTCGGCGACCGGTTCGGCGCTCAGTACGCCGTCGACGATCCACCAGTCCACGTGCTGCTCGTCGGGTAAGCCCCGGCCGCGGACGTGCAGTCGCATCAGTTCTTGGGGAACTTCAGCTTCGACAGGTCGATGTTGGCCAGCCCCGGCGGCAGCTCGTCGAGGCCCTTGGGCATGTTGGACAGATCGGGGAAGCCCTCGGGCACACCCGCGCCGAAGGGGCTGCGCACCTTCGGTGGCGTCGGACCCCGGCCGCCCTTCTTCTTTCCGGCCTGCTTGTTCTTGCCCTTGCCGGCTTTGCGCGAAGAACCCTTGCGGCCGAACGGCATTCCCATCTGACCGGCCATCTGCGACATCATCTTGCGGGCCTCGAAGAACCGGTCGACGAGCTGGTTGACCTCCGACACCGTCACACCGGAGCCGTTGGCGATGCGCAGCCGCCGCGATGCGTTGATGATCTTCGGTTCGGCGCGCTCCTGCGGCGTCATACCGCGGATGATCGCCTGCACCCGGTCGAGTTGGCTGTCGTCGACGGCGGCCAGCGCATCCTTCATCTGACCGGCGCCGGGCAGCATCCCCAGCAGGTTGCCGATCGGCCCCATCTTGCGGATGGCCATCATCTGCTCGAGGAAGTCCTCGAGCGTCAGTTCGCCCGAGCCGATCTTGGCGGCGGCGTCCTCGGCCTGCTGCGCGTCGAAGACCTGCTCGGCCTGCTCGATGAGGGTCAGCACGTCGCCCATGCCGAGGATGCGGCCGGCCATCCGGTCGGGGTGGAAGACGTCGAAGTCGTCGAGTTTCTCGCCTGCGGACGCGAACAGGATCGGCACGCCGATGACTTCGCGCACCGACAGCGCGGCACCACCGCGCGCGTCGCCGTCCAGCTTGGTGAGCACCACGCCGGTGAACCCGACGCCCTCGCGGAACGCCTCCGCGGTAGTGACGGCGTCCTGGCCGATCATCGCGTCGACGACGAACAGCACCTCGTCGGGATCGACGGCGTCGCGGATCGAGGCGGCCTGCGCCATCAGCTGGTCGTCGATGCCGAGCCGGCCCGCGGTGTCGACGATGACGACGTCGAAGTGCCGTGCCCTGGCCTCGGCGAGACCGTCGGAGGCCACCTTGACCGGCGCGCTGGCATCGGTGTCGACGGAGCCGTCGGCCGAGGCGCCGGGATGCGGCGCGAACACCTCGACGCCTGCCTGGCCGCCGACCACCTGAAGCTGGTTGACCGCGCCGGGGCGCTGCAGGTCGCAAGCCACCAGCAGCGGCGTATGCCCTTGCCCCTTAAGCCATTTCGCGAGCTTGCCGGCCAGCGTCGTCTTACCCGAACCCTGCAGGCCCGCGAGCATGACCACCGTCGGCGGTGTCTTGGCGAACGCCAGCTGGCGGGTCTGGCCGCCGAGGATTCCGACGAGCTCCTCGTTGACGATCTTGACGACCTGTTGGGCCGGGTTGAGGGCGGCCGACACCTCCGCACCGCGTGCGCGCTCCTTGATGCGCGCGACGAATTCGCGCACCACGGGCAGCGAGACGTCTGCCTCCAACAACGCAAGCCGGATCTCGCGGGTGGTCGCATCGATGTCGGCGTCGGTCAACCGCCCCTTGCCGCGCAGGCCCGACAGGACACCGGTCAACCGGTCGGAAAGGGATTCAAACACGACGACAAGCCTAGCTGGCCTCGGACACCGGCTTCGCGGGCGCAGGGGTGGGCAGCACCTCGTACAGGTCGTGCTGCAGCTCGTCACGGACCGTGGACCCGTCACCCTCGCCCTCGGCCGGGATCACGATCCCGAAGAGGTCAACCACCGATGAGCCCAGCGTGGTCACTTTCGCCCACGCGATGTCCACGCCGTCGCGCTCGAACACCGCGGTCAGCCGTGCCAGCAGGCCCGCACGGTCGCCTGCCCGGATCTGCACCACCAGCTCGCCGGGTTCGGCACCTTGGGACCACAGGATCCGTGGCGGCGCGGTGGCGTGGTTGATGGGCACCGCGTTGGGCGCCTCGCCCGCCCGCGTCGTGCCGTGCTGCGCGGCTTCGCGGTCGCGGCGATCCAGCGATGCGAGCACGTCGAGCTCTCCGTCGAGGGCCAGGATGAACTGCTGTCGCAGCAGCTCGGCGGCGGGCGGCGAGCCGAAATGCGGCGACACGACGAAGGTGTTGATCGCCGAGCCCTGGTGACCGTTGACCGACGCCGAGTGCACCCGAAGCGAGTTCAGCGCCAGCACGCCCGCCGCCTTCGACAGCAGGCCGCGCCGGTCGGGCGCGATCATCGTCACGTTGTAGATGTGCGGGCTGTCCCCCGGCGTCAGCTCCACATGCACGCCGACTGTGGACGCAAGCGAAAGATGGCGCGGGTCAACGGGATCCGGATGCGGCAGTTCCTCGCCAGCCATCACCAGCCGGCAGCGGCGCACCAGGTCACCGATCAGCGACGCCTTCCAGTCGCCCCACACCCCTGGGCCGGTCGCCAGAGAGTCGGCCTCGGCCAGCGCGGCCAACAGCTCGAGCAGGACCGTATCGCCGTCCAACGCCTCGACGACGGCTTCGATGGTCTTGGCGTCCTGCAGGTCACGACGGGTGGCGGTGTGCGGGAGCAGGAGGTGATGACGCACGACCTTGGAGAGCACCTCCACGTCCGACGGCCACAGACCGAGCCTGGTGCCGATCTGGGTCGCCAGCTCGGCACCGATGACGCTGTGGTCACCGCCCCTGCCCTTGCCGATGTCGTGACACAGCGCGCCGAGCAGCAGCAGGTCTGGCCGCGACACGCGAGTGGTGAAAGCGCTTGCCCGCGAGACGGTCTCGACAAGATGGCGGTCGACGGTCCAAATGTGCACGACGTCGCGGGGTGGCAGGTCACGCACGGCTCCCCACTCCGGGAAGAGCCTGCCCCACAGCCCGGTGCGGTCGAGCGCCTCTATCGTGGCCACCGCCGTGGGCCCTGCGGCCAGCATCACCAGCAGATCCTTGAGCGCCTGCCGCGGCCACGGGGTGCGCAGTTCGGGCGCGGACTGGCCGAGCCGGGCCAGCGTGGACGCCGCCATCGGCAGGCCGGTGGTCGCCGACGCTGCGGCAACACGCAGGATCAGGCCGGGGTCGCGCTCGGGGCGCGCATCGCGGGCAAGGATCACCTCGCCCCCGAACTCGATGACGCCTTCGTCCAGCGGCCGGCGCACCGGTCGACGAAACGCCGCGAATCCCCGGCGCGGCAGCGCATTGCCTGCGGTGCGCACGCCGGCGTCGACGTAGAAGCTGATGGTGCGTGCAGCGTCGGAGAGCATGCGCGCCAGATCGAAACGGTCACCGATGCGCAGGGCCGCGCCGATCTCGTCGGCGTGCTGGGCCAGCACCAGCTCCCGGCCGCGACCGGATACCCGGTGCAGCTCGGTGCGAACGTTGAGCAGCGCGAGGTGCGCCTCGCCGAGCGTTTCGGTCGGCGATGCCAACGACCTGCTCGGGTAGACGTCGGCCAGCTGCGCTATCGCCAGCGCATTGAGCAGCTGCACGTCACGCAGACCACCGCGGCCAGTCTTCAAATCCGGCTCGGCGCGGTGGGCGATCTCTCCGCTGCGCTGCCAACGCTGCTTGGTGTGTTCGACGAGTTCGTCGAAGCGCGAGGCGATTCCGGTCCGCCACTGCCGACGCGCACCGCCGACCAGCAGCGTCGACAAGTCGGCGTCGCCAGCGATATGGCGCACCTCCAACATGGCCAGCCCGGCCGAGATGTCCTCTCCGGCAACCTTCATCGCCTCCGCTACCGTCCGGACGCTGTGGTCGAGTCGAATATTGGCGTCCCACAACGGGTACCAGAGCTTCTCGGCGACCTCGCTGACGACCTTCTTGGGCTGATTGTCGTGCAGCAGCATCAGATCGAGGTCGGAGTACGGCAGCAGTTCGCGCCGGCCCAGGCCTCCGGTCGCGACGATCGCGAAGCCACTGGTCTCGGTGATTCCGATCTCGGCAGCCTTCGACGAGAGCCAGAATTCGTGCAGGTCGAGCAGTGCGTCGCGGAGTTCGGCGGCATCCAGGTGATGGGAGCCGGAGACCAGCTTCTCGCACGCCGTCCGCAAGTCGGTGGCGGCCTTCGACGAGACCGCCGCCGGCGTCTCCGAGGAGGGGCCGGCGGCGGATTCTCGTTTCTGCTCTGTCATTTCGATGTTCTCCCGGCTTTTACTCAACGCTCACGGTGCACGGCCGGGAGGTGACGTCTCAGCTGTGGATCAAAGGGCGTCGGACCCCCGCTCGCCCGTTCGGACCCGAACCACGGTGTCCACCGGGCTCACCCACACCTTGCCGTCGCCGATCTTTCCGGTCCTGGCGGCCTGCACGATCACGTCCACCACCTTGTCGACGGCCGAGTCGTCGACAAGCACCTCGATGCGCACCTTGGGGACGAAGTCCACGGAGTACTCCGCACCGCGGTACACCTCGGTGTGTCCCTTCTGCCGTCCGTAGCCCTGCACCTCGCTGACGGTCATTCCGAGAATTCCCGACTGTTCGAGGCCGGTCTTGACGTCTTCGAGCGTGAACGGTTTGACGATCGCAGTAATCAGCTTCATGTTCTCCCTTATCCCTCCACGCCCGGATGACGACCGAGTGACGAGCCTGCCCCGACCGTCGCGAAGTCGTAGCCCGTCTCGGCGTGCTCGGCTTCGTCAGGTCCAGTCGACTCATCTTCCTCGCTAAGGCGCAGCCCCACGGTGAACTTCACTATCAGAGCCAAGATAGCGGTCGCGACCGCCGAGTAGGCCAGAACCGCGCCTGCTCCCACCGCCTGTCGCCACAGCTGGTCGACACCGCCGCCGTAGAACAGGCCGGCGACGCCGGCGCCGGTCTCCGGCGCTGCGAAGAGACCGATCAGCAGGGTGCCTGCGAGGCCGCCGACAAGGTGCACGCCGACCACGTCGAGCGAATCGTCAAACCCGAGTTTGTATTTCAGGCCGACGGCCAGAGCACACAGGACACCGGCGATGAAGCCGATCGCGAGCGCGCCGAGCACGTTGACCGACGAGCACGACGGCGTGATGGCGACAAGGCCTGCCACGATGCCCGAGGCCGCACCCAGTGAGGTGGCCTTTCCGTCACGAATGCGCTCGGTGAGCAGCCAGGCCAGCATCGCCGCGGCCGTCGCGACCGTGGTGGTGACGAACGTCGAGCCCGCCAAGCCATTCGAAGCGGTTGCCGAACCGGCGTTGAAGCCGTACCAGCCGAACCACAGCAGACCGGCGCCGAGCATGACGAACGGCAGGTTGTGTGGGCGCATCGGCGTCGAGGGCCAGCCCTTGCGCTTGCCGAGGATGATCGCCAGCACCAGTCCCGCCGTGCCCGCGTTGATGTGAACCGCTGTGCCACCGGCGAAGTCGATCGCGGCGAGCTTGTTGGCGATCCAGCCCCCGGTTTCGGCGGTGCCACCGTCGAAGGAGAACACCCAGTGCGCGATCGGGAAGTAGACGAACGTCGCCCACAGGCCCGCGAACACCAGCCACGCGCTGAACTTGATGCGATCGGCCACCGCGCCGGAGATCAGCGCGACAGTGATGATCGCGAACATCAACTGGAAGGCGACGAACACGGTCGCGGGGAGCGTGAACACCAGCGGGATATCCACTGCTGCAGCCGCATCAACGCCCGCGCTCGGGTCGGCGATGACTTCGGCCGCCGCGTTACCGCCGATCAGGCCCTTCAGGCCGAAGAACTGCGTTGGATTGCCGAAGAGATTGGACACGTCGTTGCCGAAGGCAAGCGAGTAGCCGTACAGCACCCACAACACCGTCACGACGCCCATGGCGCTGACGCTCATCATGATCATGTTGAGCACGCCCTTGGCGCGAACCATGCCGCCATAGAAAAAGGCCAGGCCCGGGGTCATCAGCAACACCAGCGCGGAGCTTGCCAGCATCCACGCGGTGTCCCCCGTATCCGGTTGACCCAATATCGGGAATCCGTCCACTCGCAGTTTCCTCCTTCGACAAGGCAGGGCCGCAAAGGTTTTACGACCGTTGACCTGGTCTCAGACAATGCTGAGTGGTTGTTTCGTCTAAGACGCCTTGGCGTTTCGCTCGTGTGAACGGATAGGCCGGTTACGTTTCGCCGGTGTTACATCGCGCGGTTTCGCGCTGTTTTCGTTAACCGAGGAGTGCGTCGACGAACGCTTCGGGCTCGAACGGCGCGAGATCGTCGGGGCCTTCGCCGAGTCCGACGAGCTTGACCGGAACACCCAATTCCTGCTGCACGCGGAAGACGATTCCGCCCTTAGCTGTGCCGTCGAGTTTGGTCAGCACCACACCCGTGATGTCGACGACGTCAGCGAACACACGCGCCTGCACGAGTCCGTTCTGCCCGATCGTCGCATCGAGCACCAACAGCACCTCGTCGACCGCGGCCCGCTTGCTCACCACGCGCTTGACCTTGCCGAGTTCGTCCATCAGGCCGGTCTTGGTGTGCAGCCGTCCCGCGGTGTCGATGAGGACGACGTCGGCGCCGTCATCGATACCCTTGTCGACGGCGTCGAACGCCACCGACGCGGGATCTGCGCCCTCCGCCCCGCGAATCACCTGCGCGCCGACCCGCGACGCCCAGGCCTGCAGCTGGTCGGCAGCGGCGGCTCGGAAGGTGTCGGCGGCGCCGAGCACCACCCGGCGCCCGTCGGCGACGAGCACACGAGCCAG
>Ga0207678_10006949_pt1 | contig 10046 bp, 9 predicted proteins | sample KBSC63metaG_FD_184319 | JGI IMG/M metagenome (GOLD analysis project Ga0207678, IMG submission 184319) | Corn rhizosphere microbial communities from Kellogg Biological Station, Michigan, USA - KBS C6-3 metaG (SPAdes) (version 2) | ecosystem: Host-associated > Plants > Roots > Rhizosphere > Soil ...
CCGCCACCTACGTCGATGATGAGGTGCGTTCGTCGAGGCGTGGCCACTGCGCCTCTACACCGAGATGAATGAGACGAGCTTCTTCGGGACCCGATATTATTTCCACGTTGGAGCCGAGCGCTTTGTTGACGCGCTCAATAAACTCGTTCTGATTACCGGCGTCGCGCACCGCACTGGTGGCGACGGCGCGTACGGTGGTGATATTCAAACGGCTGTAGGCGGCGGACATGCGGGCCAACGTGGCGCAGAGAAAATCGAGCGCGGCCTTGCTGATAATCCCTTCTCTAAATACGCTTTCCCCGAGCCTGGTAACTTCACGATCCTGGGCAAGAATATGCGTTTTGCCGGCAGATACGTCGGCGGCCATCATGCGAACTGAGTTGCTGCCGATATCTACGGCGGCATAGCGAGCCATACTCTACGATAGCTGGCTCGCGGCACGATGCGTCGTCACCTGCGGTTCTACCCAGCGATGATGACGGCGAATGCTGGCCGATGCGATCATGCGACCACTCAACGGCGGACCGATCAATTCGGGTCGTATGCTCATATCAGGAACCTTGCATGAGTGACGAATCTTCCAATAAGACTGGGGCCGCCGAGACAGCGAGTACACTGCAGACACAGTTGAAATCCAAAGCAGCACAACGAGCTTTGGGGCTGGTAAAACCTGGCATGACTCTGGGCTTAGGTTCAGGGTCTACGGCGTCGCTTTGGATTCAGCAATTGGGAGAGAAGGTACGCGATCACGGGTTGAAGATTACCGCCGTGGCGAGCTCAGAAGATAGCGAACGTCTGGGCCGTAGTTATGGAATTCCGTTCGTCTCAGTGGAGCAGTGCGGGCAAATCGATCTGACCGTCGACGGTGCGGACGAAATCGCTCCGGGCTTGGCGCTGATAAAAGGTGGCGGGGGAAAGCTGCTGCGAGAAAAGATCGTCGCGAGCGCGAGTCGGCGTTTCGTTATTGTCGCGGACTCATCCAAGATGGTTCAGGCACTGGGTAAGTTTCCGTTGTCCGTCGAAGTAATTCCGATGGCTGTGTCGCTGGTGAGTTGCGCTTTGGGTGAGTTGGGTTTTACGACGAAGGTAAGAGAGAAGTCGGAAGGCGGCTCTTACATCACGGACGAAGGGAACTTATTATTGGATTGCTCCGGGATGCTTCTTGAGGATCCGTACCGGATAGCTTCGAAGCTCGACGGCATCGTAGGTGTCGTGGAGCATGGGCTGTTCCTTGGCATGGCAGAACTGGCGATCGTCGCCACTGAGAGTGACATTTTAGAACTGCGGCCTTAGCTCGATCCACTGCACGGAAAGCTATTGACTAACTCATGGCCGCGTAGTATTGTCGGTTACTGAGGGGAGCGACGCTCTTGAGTAAGCCGACAGACCTGGTACAAGGCACGCTCGACCTTTTAATTCTTAAGACGGTGGCGGGAGAGCCCATGCACGGATGGGCCATCGCGCAACGTATTCATCAGATATCCGGAGAGGTTCTCCAGGTAGGGCAGAGTGCATTGTATCCCGCGCTTCACAAACTGGAACAAAACGGATGGATCAAATCGGAGTGGGCGGTCAGCGAGAATAACCGGCGCGCGAAGTATTACACGTTGACCAGAGCGGGAGGCAGGGCCTTGGAGCAGGAGGCGGCACAGTGGGAGCGTTTATCGGCCGCCGTCTCATTGGTGGTGCGAACGGCATAGCAGGGAGACGCGTGTGAGATTTCTTCTTCAGATCCGGTTAAAGCTTCGCTCCTTGATTCTGCGGCGGCAGGTGGAACAGGAACTCGACGAGGAGCTGCAGTATCACCTGGGCCGGCAAATTGAAGAAAATCTTGCCGCCGGAATGTTGCCGGAGGACGCGCGTTTTGCGGCTCTACGATTGTTGAGCAATATCGAGCAAAGAAAAGAAGAGTGCCGGGACCGTAGAGGAGTAGCCGCCATTGAAAATGCGGCGCAGGATCTGCGATATGGATGGCGGCAGTTGCGGCGCACGCCGGTGTTCACGACGGCCGCCATCCTGTCCCTGGGATTGGGCATTGGGGCATCAGTTACCATGTTCAGCGCATTTCGCGCGGTATTCCTGCGCTCCTTGCCTTACCACGATGCGAGCCGCATCGTTGAAATTCAGAAGACGGCACAGCATGGCTATACGCCGTCGCTAACGGCAGAAGACCTGCAGTTTCTCAACCGATACGCACATTCGCTGCAATCCACCGCGGCCTTTGGATTCTTCGATACCATGACGCTTTCTGGCGTATCAGAACCGGCGGATTGGTGGGTGCGCGATGTTTCGGCGGAGTTCTTTCCATTATTGGGCGCTCGGCCGTTGCTAGGGCGTACGCTTTCGCGATCCGACTTCAAGCGCAGCGCGCCTCTGGTTACGGTATTGGCCTACGACGCCTGGAATAAATATTTTCATCGCGACCCGAATATTGTTGGGCGGCCGATCTTTCTGAATGGCACTAGCTATGTTGTCGTAGGCGTGATGCCGCAAGGATTTATTTTTCCGAAGGCAGGGACGGCTGCTTGGCTTCCCAATCTAACGCCCGCGACGGACGCCAGGCATACCGCCGTGGCGGCTGTGGCGCGCCTACGTGATGGGGCGTCGTTGCGTCAAACGCGCGACGAATTGCAGCGGCTAACGCCTGACCTGCTGAAGTATTATTCGCCTTCGGAACGTACTTGGCGGTTGCGGATTGACGAGATTGCCACGCGGAGTATCGAGGCATATCGTAAAGCGTTCTGGTTGCTCCTAGGAGCGGTGGGCCTGCTGGTATTAATTGCTTGCCTGAATGTGGCAAGCCTTCTTTTGGCGAGGGCATCGGTGCGCAAAGGCGAATTTGCCATGCGAAGCGCGTTGGGTGCGGGCCGTGTCCGCTTGATCGGCCAAGTGCTAACCGAGAGCCTGGGGCTGGCTGGCTTAAGTGGAATAGTAGGCCTTGGCTTGGCGACTTTGGGCAACCGCCTGCTGCTTCGGCTGCTACCAGGTTCGCTGAATATTCCCCGGATGGACGAAACGCATTTGGACGGGGTTGTATTGGCTTTTGCTGTTTTGCTTACGTGCTGCGTTGCGCTGTTCTTCGGCATGGCCCCGGCGCTTGTTCTCTCCCGTAATCAATTCACCAGAGCTAGCAGTCAGCGGCAAGTTACGGAAGCAGATGGTTGGCGCGCCAACGGTCTGCTGGTAGGAGAGATTGCTGTGGCGCTGATCCTGCTGACAGGCTCCATCGTCATGTTGCGCGGCTTTGTTCGTTTGGCAAATGTTGATCCGGGCTTTCGTACAGCCCATATCCTTACCGCCATGGTTCCGAGCGGGCGCGGGCCGCGACTTACAAAAGAACAACTAAAGCAGAGATACGACCGGATAGTAGAGCTAGCTCAAAATGTGCCGGGCGTGGAGCAAGCGGCACTGACCAGCTACCTGCCCCTGGGGAGTGTCGGCATTCAACTACAGATCTATCTACCGGATCTATCGTCGGCTACTTACCAGATTGACTTTCACGCGGTAAGTCCGGACTACTTTCAGGTGATGGGAATTCCGTTACTGCAAGGCAGGCTCTTCAGCAGGTCCAATTCCGGGATGGATAAAGGGGCGGTGGTGATCAACCGCACGATGGCGGAACAATATTGGCCGGGGAGAAATGCCGTGGGCCAGCGATTAAGCGGTCGGCCGGCACCGGCGGCGCCAGATCTGACGGTGGTTGGTGTGGTGGGGGACACGCAACATCGTTCCTTGGGCCAGGCTCCGGTTCCCGAGTTTTACGAAGATTATCACCAGTATCTTGGGCCGGCTGTAGGAGCAACACTGGTACTGCGCACATATGCCGATCCACGAACAGTGGCAGCATCGCTGCGAACCGCAATCCATCGATTCGATCCAGAACAGGTGGTGGAAAGAGAGCAAACCTTGACGTCGATGGTGGAGCAAACCATTTCCGCACCACGTTTTTATACTGCTTTGCTGATGACGTTTGCGTTGCTGGCGCTGATACTGACGCTAATCGGCGTGTACGGTGTGGCATCCTACAGCACCAGTCTGCGAAAGCGGGAATTCGGGCGCTTCGCGGCAAGGTTTAAAGGGATTTCTCGGCACTGAAGTCGCGCGGTACGAGATAATGCCGAAGAGATTGCGGCTGCTGTCCGTGACTTCAATGCAGAATCGTCCGCCAACTGATTTGCCGGTCCAGCAACTTATTACACCGCAGATGCTCAAATGGCGAGTTTATCGTTTCTATTACGAAGTCTTTTTTCAGGGAAGCAAAGACGCACATGGATCGGTCCTGCTTGGGGCGTGGCAATCAAGATCAATCCGCTGGATGCGGGGAGCGTTCGTTTGCCGCTCCTGCCAGGTGACCGAATCAGTTGGAAGTAATCTTCGCCAGCAGGAAGCGTGCTTGAGCAAGGGTGCTTAATTGTGCGGTTGGGCGCTCCCGCAATTCGGGAAGCTGTCCCAAGCCAAGCGGCCTGTCCAGCCTAGTTCGCGCAGACCGGCTTGCGAGGTCCAATAGGCATCGACAATCCACTCTTTTGTGGTTTCGAAGGGCTGATACAGGCGTGTGCCGTGTTGTGAAGCAGCAGAAAGAATTTCATCTTGTTGCGTAGCAGTTAGTTCACGGAATGAGCGATGGTGGCGCTGTTGGGCTTCGCTATCGAACGCGGCCAAGGATTGCAGGAAGGTGCTCCTATTCTTTTCGGAGTCGATCAGTAGTATCGAATCGATTAACCGGTTGCATAGTGCACCTGTGCTGCCAGGAATGATACGTTCTCCTAAGGCGATCAATGTTTCGTTCTGCTCGGCATTGAAGAAATGAGGAGCCCAGGACATTGCGGTGTCGCCTTCACCGGCGCTGGCCATTCCGGCGTGCACGTGTTCTTGGGCGACGAGCGCAGGACTGAGAAGACCCATAGCGGATGTGGTCCTAAGAACATTCAGCATCCAATCGCGTCGATTGATTTCCAACGGAAATACCCCTGAAACCAGCAATATATCATCGAGACAGATGGCAGCAACGAAATACGACGTAATTGTGGTGGGCTCCGGCGCATCCGGAGGGTGGGCGGCAAAAGAGCTCTCCGAAGGGGGCGCGAGAGTTCTGGTGCTCGATTGCGGACGGCCACAAGGAAACGAAAATTTCACTGAGCATGTGCCCGTGTTTCGTTTGCCATATCGAGATCTTAAATTCCACGAGGCCGTGGCGCCGATTGTTCGCGAAACGCGACCCATCCAAGGTCAGTGTTATGCCTGCACAGAGTGGAACTATAAGTGGTTTGCCAACGACCACGAAGAACCTTACACGACGGCTGAAAATATGCCCTACAGCTACTTCGGCCGGCTGCGGATGGTGGGCGGCCGGACAAATGTTTGGGGCCGGCAATGCTATCGCTTGAGCGACCTCGATTTTAAGGCTGCTTCGCACGACGGCTTTGGAGAGAATTGGCCGATCAGCTATAAAGATGTTGCGCCGTATTACGACAAAGTGGAGCGCTACGTAGGGATCACCGGTATGCGCGCAGGAAATGATGTGCTGCCCGATGGACAGTATCTTCCACCCATGGGCATGAGCTGTGCGGAATGGCACATGCAAGATGTCCTGAAAAATAAATATGGGCGGACTCTGACGTTGGGGCGCTCCGCGAACTTGACACGTCCGCAGAATGGCCGGATGCAGTGCCATTACTGCGGTCCTTGTGAGCGTGGATGCGTGACCCATTCGTACTTCAACTCGTCATTCACGACATTAAAGGATGCCCTGGGAACCGGGAAGTGCGACATGATTACGGGTGCGATGGCCTACAAGGTTCTGATGGACGCGACAACCAATCGCGCGACAGGCGTTCTGTACATTGACCGCGCAACAAAGCAGCCCAAAGAGGTTCATGGGCGAGTAGTGATTTTGGCGGCGGCGGCACTTGAATCCACGCGTATTCTTTTGAACTCGTCCACACACGAGTATCCCAATGGCTTGGCGAACTCTAGCGGCGTGCTGGGGCACTACTACACCGATAGCCTGAAAGGAGGCGGCGCAGAGGGCACGGTTCCTGAACCCGTGAAGAACTTCTCGATAGATGGCCCGCATCGTCCCAACGGCATTTACGTGATTCGTTTCCGCAACCTTCCAGGCGGTCCAAAGACGAAGACTTTTCTGCGCGGCTATGGCATGCAGGGCGGCAGCGGTATCGGGTTCAATGCGGATGCTCCAGGGTTTGGCGAAGCATACAAGAAGGCCGCGAAAGAACCCAAAGAGACATTTCGTTTTCTCGCATATGGGGAAGCTCTTCCGCGCTTTGAAAATTACGTGGAGCTTGATCCCCATGTGCGAGACGCCTTCGGTATTCCGGTGCTGCGCGCCCACGTAGCCTGGGGTGAAAACGAGCGCAATCTGGTGAAGGATGCCGGACAGCAGGCGGCGGAGATGTTGGAAGCTGGCGGCATGAAGAACGTAAAGATGAATGACAATCTCCACTTGCCGGGCGACGCCAATCACGATGTCGGCACGGCGCGTATGGGGAGCGACCGGAAAACGTCGGTGCTGAATCAGTTTCAGCAGACACACGACGTCAAGAATTTGTTCGTCATGGATGGATCCTGCTTCAATTCGCCGGGATGCCAGAATCCCACGCTGACCATTATGTCGTTGGCGGTGCGTTCCTGTGAGTATCTGCAGGATTCGATGCGAAAGAATGAACTGTAAACATTCATCCAAGGCGGCGAATGTGCGTGCATGGACGCGTCGTTTCTTCCCGGCGCTTTCCTTAGTGTTGGGCAACATTCGCAGTCTCAGTTAGCGCGCGCCATACACGCCATACGGGTGCACTAAGTTGAATCTGCTCTTCAATTCCATTGCCTGTCCATTCGCAAGCTCCTAGTGGCTTGTTATGCCAAGAGTCAAGATAAACCGCAACCCAGCAGTTGGGTTTGCTTGCGTTTAACACGACATATACTGTCATCGAAGAACACCTATGGAAACACGGCGGAACTTCCTTAAGCTCGCAGCGATGTTGTCCGGCGCCGCTGGCGTGTCCGAATTGATTCCCGATTCGATTCAGCGAGCGTATGCCATTGAACCGGAGCCTGGGTCGAGCTACCTGGATGCGAAGCATATCGTAATCCTGATGCAAGAGAATCGGTCGTTCGATCATGCACTGGGAACACTGCAGGGAGTACGCGGATTCAACGATCCTCGGGCGATTCGATTGAACAACGGCAACTCCGTATTTGTGCAGACGGATGCCGCGGGTAATTCATATGCCCCGTGGCGTCTGGACATCCAGGATACACGCATTACGTGGATGGGGTCGCTTCCACATTCTCGCCAGAGCCAGGTGGACGCGTGGAATGGGGGACGTCACGACGGATGGTTGGACGCGAAGCGTTCGCATGAGGCGGAGTATGCAGGTATCCCTACCACGATGGGTTATTATACGCGCGAGGATTTGCCGTTCTATTATTCGCTGGCGGATGCGTTTACCGTCTGCGATCAGCACTACTGTTCCGTGATGTCCAGCACTACACCGAATCGCAGCTATTTCTGGACGGGAACGATACGCGACGAACAAAATGCCAATGCAAAGGTTTATATGCGCAACGAGGAGATCGAATGCGGAGGCATGACTTGGAAGACCTATCCTGAACGTTTGCAGAAGGCCGGGATCAGGTGGAAGTCGTATCAAAATGAGCTGACCCATTCGAGCGGACTTGGGGAAGAAGAGTATGCATGGCTAGGAAATTTCGGCGATAACCCTCTGGAGTTTTTTGCTACCTATAATGTGCAGGCGTATCCCGGCAGCATTGCATATAACCGTGAGCGGCTGGCCTCGCTGGAGCAGTATTTGAAGAAACTAAAACACACCTTGACCACCGAGAGACACCCCGATGCCACGGCACATCTGCATGCCCAGATAGGCATAAACCGGAGTCAGATTGACCGGCTGAAGATGGTGCTGGCCGATAGCGGCGAGGGTCGTTACAGGAAGCTGTCGCCGCAGGAGCGTGCGCTCCACGATTCCGCGCTTACGACAAATGCAGACGATCCGGATTACCGCACTACAAAACAACTGCGTTTTCAGAATGGCGGAAAGGAACAGCGCATGATCGTTCCTGAAGGCGACGTGCTGCACCAGTTTCGGAAAGACGTGAATGAAGGCAAGCTGCCGACAGTTTCCTGGCTGATTGCTTCGGAGCGATTTTCCGACCACCCCAGCTCGGCCTGGTATGGAGCCTGGTACGTGTCGGAAGTGATGGACATTTTGACTAAAAACCCAGAGGTCTGGAAGAAGACGATTTTTATTCTGACCTATGACGAGAACGATGGATATTTCGACCATGCTCCGTCCTTTGTGGCGGCCGATCCGAAGCGGCCAGAAACCGGGCGGTCATCAGACGGGGTGAGCACGGCGCTGGATTACACCTACATCGAAGATGAACTGCGACAAGGAGCGAGCAAGGAGGAAGCGCGCGGCGGCCCGATAGGGATGGCCTTCCGCGTGCCCATGATCATTGCTTCACCGTGGAGCCGCGGCGGTTGGGTGAATTCACAGTTGTTCGATCACACTTCCACGTTGATGTTCCTGGAACAGTTTTTTCAGAGCAAGCACGGCGAGACAGTGAGGGAGGAGAACATCAGCGATTGGCGTCGCACAGTCTCCGGCGATTTGACGTCGGTGTTCCGAGGCTACGACGCGCAAGAGGCGGGGCTCGATTATCTTGATCGAGATAAGTTCGTCATAGGCATTCGCAGAGCCCGCGATAAGGAGATTCCTTCCAATTATAGGAAGCTCAATTCAGAGCAGATTCAGGACGTCAATCACAATACAATGCACTCGGAGTTCACGCCGCATCAAGAGAAGGGGATTCGTCCTTCCTGCGCGCTTCCCTATGAATTGTACGCGGATGGAAACTTGAATGCCGACCGGAGTAAGTTTGTACTGCGAATGACGGCTGGCGATACGGTACACGGGAAACGCGCAAGTGGCGTGCCCTTCAATGTTTACTTGCGGAACACAAAAGATAAGCAGATGCGCGTGGCTACCTACACCGTGAAGGCTGGCGATTGCCTAAAAGAAGAGTTTCCTTTGGCGCTTTTTCTGGAAGAACAATACTCGATCGATGTGCATAGCCCGAATGGTTTTTACCGGTCATTTGCCGGCGGTGCGCAGCTCTCGAGCTTACAGGTGCAGACTGCGTACGAACGACGCGGGGCGTCGCTGACGGGCAATATACAAGTGAACCTGCTCAATACGAGTGAACGACCGGCTTTGATTTCTGTGGAAGATAACTCCTACCACACCGGCACGGTCACAAAGAAACTTGCCGGCGGTGAAAAGGCTTCCGTGATTCTGGACTTGCAGCACAGTCATTGCTGGTACGACTTCACCGTGAAATGCCAGCATACACGGGCCACGGCGCGCTTCGCGGGACACGTTGAGACGGGCCGTTCCAGTTACAGCGATCCGCTGATGGGTGGAGTCATATCCGTCTAATGAATTATCCCGGTTAATTCGTCAATTGTGATAAAGCGATCCACTGGCACATTCTGAAATTGCTGACGCTTGCCGCTGGGCCACTCGACCGACAGTCGAGACACGGTACGATCCTGCTTCAGGCCAAAGATCAGCGCCAGTTCGCTTTGTGAACAGTAGCTGGAACCACTATGGACGGTTTGCCATTGTTTGCCCGAGCCGCTTTTCACCCGTACTACCGCTCCGAGGGCACTGCGGTTTGACCGCCGTCCAATTAGGCGAACATTCAGCCAGTGATTCTTATTGCCGCCATCGTTGCGCAGCAGCCGCGCGGGGCCCCCGTTCTCGGTAATGAGAATATCGGGATCGCCGTCATGATCGAAATCGGCGTAAGCGGTTCCCCGCCCTACAATCGGCTTACGGATATCCGGCCCGACCGAACTGCTGGCGTCCTCAAAACCGCCATGCTCGTTATTGTGGAACAGCAGTGAGGGCTCACGAAACTGGAGATCCGATTGGGTGCGATTAATGTCAGGATCGATGTGACCGTTCACCGCGAAGATATCCGGAAAGCCGTCGAGATCGTAG
>Ga0207678_10006951_pt1 | contig 10045 bp, 7 predicted proteins | sample KBSC63metaG_FD_184319 | JGI IMG/M metagenome (GOLD analysis project Ga0207678, IMG submission 184319) | Corn rhizosphere microbial communities from Kellogg Biological Station, Michigan, USA - KBS C6-3 metaG (SPAdes) (version 2) | ecosystem: Host-associated > Plants > Roots > Rhizosphere > Soil ...
CAGCGGCTTCACCGAGACCGATATCCTGGCGACCGGCGGACTGACGGTAGTCGCGGGCTCGCTGGTCCAGGACTCGGGTAACCCGCTCGTGTGGACGGCGACGGTCGCCGCGACCGACGGCATAGACGGAACGGGCACGGTCACGGTCGCGGCGGGGTCTTACACCGACGTCGCCGGCAATAGCGGTGGCGTAGGGTCGGACACGGTCACGGTCGACCGGTTTGAAGCTGCGGCTTTCACCGCGGATAACCTTCGCTTCTTAATTAATACGACCAATGAGAATGAGAGCACGCAGGGTTCCGGTGGGCAGAGCTTAAATTCTGGCGCCGATCTCGGATCGTTCCAATCCATTGGGGTTCCGGGCTCTTGGACATTCACTCTGGCGAGCCCGTCGACCTCGTTCCAGATCACGGGCAATCATCTTGTTACAACGACCAGCTTGTCGAACTCGAATAACGTTTTGACGATCCATGCGACTGACGGCACGTCGAGCATTGACATTCCTGTCACAGTGACCGTCGGAACCAACGGCACCAGCACAGTCAGCCTCGGCAATACCACGGACGTTAGTTTTGGTATTGGTGGTAACGACGTGATTAGCGGGAATGATGGAAACGATTCCCTCGCAGGCGGTTCGAACGACGACACGCTGAACGGCGGAGGAGGTAGCGATGTCTTGTGGGGTGCATCTGGGACCGACGCGCTGAATGGTGGCTTAGGAGCCGACGTGCTGACAGGCGGTTCTGGAGACGACTTCTTCGATTTCTCTAAGGTTGGCTCCGACGGAAACATTGCGCATTACGGAATCGATCAGATCACCGATTTCTCGAAGGTTGCCGGGAATACGGACCACATCCGCCTCGACGATGCGTTATTTGGCGGCATTGGCACAGCGGGGTCGCCGGATGCGACGGCATTCAAGCTCGATGGCTCCGCTCTCGATGCCAATGACCGCATCATCTACGATCACACTACCGGCGCGCTCTATTACGACGCCGATGGAAGTGGCGCCGGCGTTGCTGTTCAGTTCGCGCAACTGACCCCAGGGACCGTGCTGACCGTGTCAGACTTCATTGTGATCTAATCGCTTGGCGTGGAAGGCTTGCGAAGGCGAGCGTTCCACCACGCGTCGGCGCCCCGGCACCGCTTGTCGATCCGCTGGTCCGTTCAGGCAGGCGCGGCGGCGGCTTGTCGAGGGCCGCTCACGCCTTCGTCCGTAATGTGATGAGCTTCTCCTGCAGCGCGGCCTCCCAACCGGCCGCGCTTCGCAACAGGAGATGTTCGATGCGTAAATTGATGTTGTGCAGTGCGTGCCTCGCGCTTGGCTTCGCTCCCGCGGGCGCGCTTGCCAAGAATCCGCAGCTCGCCGCCGCTGGCTCGTCCACGCGCGCGAGCTGCGACGCCAAATATTACGACTATCTCGTCGGCAAGAACCTTGACCAGGCGCGCGACATCAGCGGCACGGCCAACTATCGCGTCCTCTCTGCCGGCGTCGCGCCTGGCACGCAGCAGCCCAAGCGCATGACCATCACCGTCGACCCGAAGAAGAACCAGATCCTCGACGTCGCCTGCGGCTGAGGAAGCCGTCAGCCGGGCTAGCGGCCGCGTTCGAAGTGGAGCTTGGGAACCTTGCGCCCCCGCTTCAGCGCCTGGCCGCGCCCGGACAATGACGGGTTCGACATGAAATAGCCGTGCAGATTGAACTCGTGGCCCTTCTTGGGCTGCAACCGCGCATAGCTGCCGTCAGGATTGAGTCGCCAGCTCTGCTCATTGTCGAGCAGGTTGGCGACCATCACCTGGTCGAGGATCTGGGCGTGGACCGTCGGATTGTCGATCGGCAGCGCATATTCGATGCGCCGGTCGAGGTTGCGCGGCATCCAGTCGGCCGAGCTGATGTAGACCCTGGCATTCTTGTGCGGCAGCGCGTGGCCGTTGGCGAAGCACCAGAGCCGCGCATGCTCGAGGAAGCGGCCGACGATCGACTTGACGAAGATCGTCTCGGACAGGCCGGGGACTCCGGGCCTGAGGCAGCAAATGCCGCGGATGACAAGGTCGATCGGCACCCCCGCCGCGCTCGCTTCGTAAAGCTTGTCGATGATCGCCGGGTCGACCAGTGAATTGACCTTGGCCCAGATGCCGGAGGGCTTGCCCTTCTTCGCCGCGGCAATCTCCGCATCGATCTCGCGAACGATGTCGTCGCGCAGCTGGGTCGGTGAGATCACCAGCTTGCGCAGGTTCTTCGGCTCCAGATAGCCGGTGATGTAGTTGAACAGCTTGGCGGCGTCGCGCCCGGTCTTGGGGTCCGCCGTGAAGTAGCTGAGATCCGTGTACACCTTGGCCGCGACCGGATGGTAATTGCCGGTTCCGAAGTGGCAGTAGGTGCGAAAGCCCTTCTCTTCGCGCCGAACCACCATCGAGACCTTGGCGTGGGTTTTCCAGTCGATGAAGCCATAGACCACCTGGACTCCGGCACGTTCCAGGGCGCTCGCCCACAACAGGTTCTGCTCTTCGTCGAACCGCGCCTTCAACTCGATGACGGCGGTGACCGACTTGCCGGCTTCGGCGGCATCGATCAGCGCGCGGATGATCGCCGACTGGCTGCCGGCGCGGTAGAGCGTCTGCTTGATGGCGACGACATCGGGGTCTGCGGCCGCCTGCTGGATGAAGGCGACGACCACTTCGAAGCTTTCGTACGGATGATGGACCAGGATGTCCTTGGCCCGGATGGCCGCGAAGCAATCGCCGCCATGCTCGCGGATGCGCTCGGGGAAGCGCGGGTCGAAGGGCGGAAACTTGAGCTCGGGGCGCTCCTCGTCGACCAGCAGCGACAGGTCCGCCATGCCGAGGAATCCGCGCGTCTCGGACGTGATCGCGGTGCCCGCGTCGAGCCCGTCCTGAACCACGCGGACGAGGCCTTCGGACATGCCAGGCTCGAGCTCCAGGCGGACGACCCTGCCGCGCCGCCGGCGCTTGATCGCGGTCCGGAAGTAGCGGACCAGGTCCTCGGCTTCCTCCTCGATCTCGATGTCGCTGTCGCGAATGACCCGGAAGGCGCCGCCGCGCAGCACTTCGTATTTCGGGAACAGGTAATCGGTCTTGCGGCGGATGAGGGTTTCCAGCGCGATGTAGCGTCCACTGGGCCCGGGGATGCGGATGAAGCGCGGCAGGCTGGCCGGCGCCATCAGCAGCTCGCGGACGCTGCGGCGGCCTTTCTTGAGCTCGAAAATGAGGCTCAGCCCCCTGTTGGGGATGAACGGGAAGGGGTGCGCGGGATCGATCGCCTGCGGGGTGAGCACCGGAAAGATCTGCTCGCGGAAATGCTCGTCGAGCCATGCCTCGGCTTTGGGGTCGAGCAGCTCGTTGCCGACGACATGCATGCCGGCTTCGTCCATCAACCCCTGGAGCTCCGCCCAGACTTCGTGCTGGCTCGTCACCAGGCGGTCGACGTCGACGCTGATCGCGGCGAGCTGCTGCGCGACGGTGAGTCCGTCGATCGAGCGTTCTTCAACGCCGATCAGCTGGTGCGCCTTCAGGCCAGCCACCCGAACCATGAAGAATTCGTCGAGGTTGTTGGCCGAGATCGACAGGAAGCGCAGCCGCTCGAGCAGCGGGTAGCCGGAATTGGAGGCTTCCTCGAGCACACGGCGATTGAATGCGAGCCACGACAGCTCGCGATTGAAGTAGCGCGCGTCGGATTGGGCAAGGTCGGTCGTCGGCTGCGCCGCGGCGTCCGCGTCAGCAATGGCGTCCATCAGCTTCGCCGATGACGGGCGGATACGGTCGAACTTTGCCACTTCATGTCGTCCAGTTGAAACAAAGGCTTGTTACATCGTCGTGACGAAAATTGGTATGAGCCGGCGGTTTCGCGTGAATTCGGCAGGGGCAGGACATGGCCAAGGACAAGAAGAAAAAGAAGAAGGACAAGGGTGACGGCAAGGCGAGGAAAAGCCGCGGCGGGGCAGATGCTCTGAAGGCGCTGGCGCAAAACCCGCTGGTCGCCGACGTGGTCGCGGCGGCGCTGGTCGCGACCTCGGCGGCGCTCAAGGACTCCCGAAAGGCGCAGCGACTGGCGACGGAAGCCAGCGACGAGCTCGAGGCGCTGGCGAAAAAGGGCGCGGAGCAGGGCAAGGCGATGTGGCAGCTGGCGCTCCAGATCGGTCGCCGCGCGCTCGACGAGCTGACGGAGGAACCCGCGAAGGCGACCAAGCCGAAGGCGGCCGCAAAACCGAAGCCAACCGTTAAGGCGAAGCCGGCAGCGAAGCCGAAGCCTGCGGCGAAGAAGGTGAGCAGCAGGAAGCCGAGCACGGCCAAGACCAAGTGAGCCGCGCGCCCAAGCAACTTCCGCCATCGCCGGGCATTGGCCCTGCATGACTCCACCGCTTCCGCTCGAGCAGCTGCCGCACCTGATCGATCGGGAATGCTTCACTTGCCAGGCGATCGTCGAGGCGCCGGCGGGCTCGCGGGTCAAAGTCTATTACGACCCCGAAAGCCACCGCTTCCGCATCGGCAAGTTCCTGCCCCTGGGGCTGGCCTTTCCGCTCGACTTCGCATTCATTCCTTCGACCCTGGCCGGGGACGGCGATCCCGTCGACCTGTTGATCCTGCCCGAAGCGAGCCTGCCGGTCGGATCGATCGTCCAGGTCCGCATCCTTGGCATCCTCGAGGCCGAGCAGCACAAGGGCCAGCGGCCGGCAAAGCGCAACGACAGGGTGATCGCGCGGCTGGTCGAGAGTCGGCTGTTCGCCGAGGTCACGCATATCGACCAGCTAGGCGAGCAGTTCGTCAAAGAGCTCAGCACCTTCTTCAAGACCTACAAGAAGCTGCGCGGCGCGCGATACAAGGTGATCGCGGCCGGCGGGCCCGAGCGTGCGATCGAGCTGATGCTCGAAGGCGCGGAAGAATATCGCAAGGTGGTCGCGCAGCGGTAGGCGGAGCAAATTCGCGCGAATGTTCGCGAATGTTCGCGGTAACGAGCATGACTCCGATGGCGGCGCTCGCTTGCCGATTCGCTTCAGTGTTTCACAAAACAGGCGCTGTAGGAAAGTTCTGAGTCAGGCACGGGGGAGGTGAAGCTTCAGCGCTTCCGCGGTCTCCCGCCGTTCCCTCGCGAAATTCGCGTCGTACTTCGCTTGCACAGCCGCAAAGCGCGGATCGCCGTGGAGTGGGCGGAGCGCGGGTTCATCGCTTAGTCGCGGTAGATCGGTGCGCGTAGCGTGCATCGAGCCACGGCGCAGGGCGCGATCGAGCGCGCCGATCGCTTGGGTGCGCTTGCCCTGGAGCGCCCAAACCGCAGCCGCGTCTTCGTCCAACCAAAGCGGCACCGGACCTCGGCGATAGGCGATCTGGACCGCTGCATCGGCTTGCTGGAGTATGGAATCCGCTTCCGCATTCCGGCCGACTGCCCGGAGCGCGAGCGCAACAATCGTAGCGTTCTGGGCATAGCAAGTGCCGATGTTGAGGCCGCCGCGGATACCAAGCAGACCTATCGGGCCGTCGTAAGTCGCAACGAGTTCCTTGGCGCGACGGCTCGAGAGCATGAGCTTGGCAGCGATGACATTCTCATCCTGATAGACCAATTCCGCAGCCGGCGATCGATTGCGCGCTCGCCATTCCATGTCCGAAGGCGCAGCTGTCATCCAAACTCGAACCGGGATGAAGCGATCCTGTCCGATAGCGGGGCGTGGAGGACGCGAGGGCCGCTCATTCGATAGACCGAGCATGAGAAGAAGGTTTTGCAGGCTCAGTTTGGACGGCGACGACCACTGCGTTTCCCCGCTTGCCAAATTCGACCATCTGCGCGCCGCTTCAGAGAAGTCTCCGGAATGATAAGCCACGCGCGCCAAGGCGAAACTCTTGAGCATCGCGTCATCCGGGAAGTCCGCGTGGACCCACGCCTCCGCTCCACGCCGATCACCAAGTTCCGATGTTACGTCAAGCACGATCCTCGGGGGCAGGGACCAAAGAGGATCAACCGCGTGGGCGCGCTTGTCCGAAGCCAACGCCTGCGCGAAGTCGCCCGACACATGCTGCGATGCCGCGAGCGCGAGCAATCCTTCGGCGCTCCGAGGCTCGAGCTGCGCGGCGCGGCGTTGGTGGAACATCGCCTCCGGCGTGTCGCCTCCGGACAGCATGGCGAGCGAGTAATGCGCATTGGTCAAGGTCGGGTCGAGCTGCAGGGCGCGCTCGGCCGCCGCGCGTGCTTGCGGAATCGCGGCAATCAACCCCTCGCTATCCTTGGTTCGGGCATCGAGGTCGATGGCTTCGGCCACGCTCGACCATGCCGGAGCAAAGCCCGGGTTGACCTTGATGACTTGCCGGAGGAGCTTCAAGGCCTCCTGGCCGGCTTCAGGGTTATCGGATCGCAACAGTCCGCGCGCGTTCAAATAGAGCGCATAGGATTGTCCGTCGATCGGCCGCGCCGGGGCGGCGGCGACCAGGCGGCGCTTGAGCCCGGTAGCGACCGCCTGGCCGATCGCGGTCTGGATTCCCAAAATGTCGTCGAGCTTGCGGTCGTAGGTCTGAGACCACAGGCGCGTTCCGTCGCTTGTCCGCACGAGCGCGGCATTGATTCGAACGCGGTCGCGCCCCGGTCGAACGCTGCCCTGAAGGATGTAGTCGACGCCGAGGCGTCGGCCCACCTTGCGGAGATCCGCCTCGTCGGCGGCCTGTGCGCTCGACGCCGGTCCGGCCACCCGGAAGGCAGGTTCGCGCGTCAGCTGGTCGAGGATTTCCTCGCTCATCCCCTCCGCGAAATAGGCGTCGCCGCCCGACAGATTGCGGAACGGGAGAACAGCAATCGAGGCGGGAGCCGCCTCGGCGCTTCGATAACGAAGCCATGCAAAGCCGAGCGCGGCCGCAATCACGAGGGCGACAAGCAGTGCCGCCGCGAATTTCGGAGACCGCAGCCGCGCAGGTTTCGCGACCGAGCCGCCGCCGGGCCCCGCGACCAGCGAGTAGCCGACCCGTGGCACGGTCTCGATCGCGAACGGCTCGGGCGAATAGGCGCTGGCGAGGTGCCGCAAGGCGACGATGCATCGGTTGAGCGCGTCGTCTCCGACGATTCGGCCATCCCAGCATTGCTCGATCAGCCGATCGCGCGAGACCACCGCCGGGCTCGCCGAGGCCAGCGCGATGAGCACCTGGGCGACCTTCGGTTCGAGCTCTCGGCAGTCACCGTTCATTGAGACCTGGCGGTGAGCGGGACTGACGCGCAATCCTCCCAGATCGAAGTCTGACGTTTCCGCCAGATTGATCCGGGGCACGCCCATTTATGGGGCCCGGTGCGCAATCATCGGCATGCCATCTCCAACAAATCACCTCCCCAACCTAGCAGTATAACATGGATTTGCTTCGAAGTGAGCCTTCCAAAAGCGAGGGAGCGAATCATGAAACATTATCGCGAATACATGATCGGCGCGGCGGTCATCGCGGCAAGCACAGTGGCTTTGATGACCACACCGGCACGCGCAACTTCGGCATCGGGCTTCACCGCGACGCAGATCGCCAAGGGCGTGTACGGGACGATGGATCTCAATGCCGACAAGGATGGGACCTGGGATCTCAAGCTCAAGACCAAGGCGGATTCGGACGTCTACGTAACCCGCAACGCGATTGCCGCAGGCGGCCAGAGCGGATGGCACACGCACCCCGGCCCAAGCCTCATCACCGTCACCGTCGGCGAGATCACCGTCTATGAGGCGGACCTGTGCACGCCGCGCGTGTATCGCGCGGGCGAGGGATCGGTCGACCTCGGCAGCGGCCACGTCCACCTCATTCGCAATGAGTCCGGGGCAACCGCCGAGACGGTCGTCGTCCAGATCATCCCGAAGGACGCAACCCGGCGGATCGATGCGCCGGTGCCCAATAACTGCAACTTCTGAGAAGCGCTGGGAGGATATTCCAATGGCGACCTTTACCGGAACAGCATCCGCCAACACGCTTAAAGGCACTGCCTATGCCGATATTCTGAACGGCGCTGCCGGCAACGACATCCTCTCCGGCTATGGCGGGAACGACCGGCTCGACGGGGGCACGGGCGCGGACAAAATGTATGGGGGGCTCGGCAACGATACCTACGTGGTTGATAGTCCGTACGACGAAGTATTCGAAAGCGCTGGGCAGGGCGTCGACACCATAGTCGTCAGCAGCGGCTATGGTTGGCTCCCGCAGAACGTCGAAAATCTCGCCACCAGCAACGCGCTCGGTACGACGTCGATCGATCTATTTGGCAATAGCCTGGCAAATTCGATCAAGGGCAACGCCGGAGCCAATTACATGCGAGGAGGGGCAGGCGCGGACGTCATGTCGGGCGGCGGCGGCGATGATGTCCTCATCGGGGATGAGGGCAATGACCGGCTCACCGGCGGGGCAGGCAGCGACACTTTCGTATTCACCGACACCGACCACAGCCGCGACACGATCACCGATTTCCAGCACGGCGTCGACACGATCGATCTTGGTTGGTGGGTGACGGACATGGGCGGCTCGAGCTTTTCCTTTATCGGGAGCAGTCAGTTCGACCATCGCGCGGGCGAGGGGCGCTACGCCGACGGACTGTTCCAGCTTGACGCGAATGGGGATGGGATTGCCGATCTCTCGATCGCGATTACCGGCACCTTGAGCGCTGGCGACTTCAGTTTCGGGGCAACCGGCTATTGGGATTATTGATACCAAAGGCCGCGCAATTGCTCGCGGGGCCTTTGGCTTCTTGGTGCGCTGGATTCCTGCTTTAGCGGGATTGACGGGGAGTGAGCGGTCCCGCTTTCACGCCGAGGAAGAGGCCCCTCCACCGCCTTCGGCGGTTCCCCTCCCCGCCGCTTCGCGGCAGGGAGGAATTGGTTTGGCTTAGTCTTCGGTGTTGCCGGTGAGGAAGGCCGGGGCGAACTCGGGGGCGGAGCCTTCGCCGCCGCCTTCGCCGCCTTCGCGCTCGTGGCGGGGCCCTCGGTCGCCGCGCCCTTCACCGCGCGGTCCGCGATCGCGATCGCCGCCGCGTCCGCCGCCACCACCATCACGGCGCGGACCGCGATCGCGGTCGCCGCCACGGCCATGCCGGCCACGGTCGCCACGATCACCGCGCGGACCACGGTCGCCGCCTTCGCGCGGCTCGCGAGGGGGGCGGGTGTCGGGCAGCTCTTCGCCGGTCTCCTGGTCGACAAGGCGCATCGACAGGCGGACCTTGCCGCGCTGGTCGACCTCGAGCAGCTTGACCTTGACCTCCTGGCCTTCGGACAAAGCGTCGCGGACGTTCTCGACCCGCTCGTTCCTGATTTCCGAGACGTGGACCAGGCCGTCCTTGCCCGGCATGAAGGTCACGAACGCGCCGAAATCGACGACGCTGGCAACCTTGCCGGTGTAGATCGTGCCGGGCTCGGGCTCGGCCACGATGCCGCGGATCCACTGGCGCGCGGCCTCAATCTGCGACAGGTCGGACGAGCTGATCTTGATCACGCCCTCGTCGTCGATGTCGACCTTGGCGCCGGTTTCGGCGACGATCTCGCGGATCACCTTGCCGCCCGTGCCGATCACTTCGCGGATCTTGTCCTTGGGGATCTGCATCGTCTCGATGCGCGGCGCGTGGGCCGAGAGCTCTTCACGGGTGTGATCGAGCGCCTTGGCCATCTCGCCGAGGATGTGCGCACGCCCGTCCTTCGCCTGGGCGAGGGCTTGCTTCATGATCTCCTCGGTGATTCCGGCGACCTTGATGTCCATCTGCAGCGAGGTGATGCCGTCGGAAGTTCCGGCGACCTTGAAGTCCATGTCGCCGAGGTGGTCTTCGTCGCCGAGGATGTCGCTGATCACCGCGAAATCCTTGCCTTCCAGGATCAGGCCCATGGCGATGCCCGCGACCGGCCGCTTGAGTGGCACGCCGGCGTCCATCAGCGCGAGGCTTCCGCCGCACACCGTCGCCATCGACGACGAGCCGTTGGACTCGGTGATGTCCGACAGGACGCGGATCGTGTACGGAAATTCCTCGACGCTCGGGAGCATCGGGTGGATCGCCCGCCATGCGAGCTTGCCGTGGCCGGTTTCGCGCCGCGACGGAGCG
>Ga0207678_10006955_pt1 | contig 10043 bp, 10 predicted proteins | sample KBSC63metaG_FD_184319 | JGI IMG/M metagenome (GOLD analysis project Ga0207678, IMG submission 184319) | Corn rhizosphere microbial communities from Kellogg Biological Station, Michigan, USA - KBS C6-3 metaG (SPAdes) (version 2) | ecosystem: Host-associated > Plants > Roots > Rhizosphere > Soil ...
AACCCCTCATCTCAAGACAGGACGCCCCGTTGCGCTATCCTGTTGGCTGTGCTGCCTGCCGCAGCGCCCTACCGCGCGAGCGGTTTAGTCCATTGGCCCATCAGCGACGTGGCAACACGCCTCATTGAGGTCCGCTCAGTGCGGCATAGCGGACTGGATTTGCTCACGTCGGGTTCTCCGCATTTTGATCCGAAAGGGACATCAACGCACTGCCGAAGCGAGCAAGTTCTTAGCCGCGCGCTGACGGCAGTCTGCCGTCGTGCCCATAGCCGTGCTCGCCAGTAGCGCTATAGCTTCGGCCTCTGCATCCGCAGCACCACGCGGCAGCCCGGCTGTGCGTCCTCATACAAAAGCTTGCCGTTGAGCTGTTGGGTCAAGAGCGCGACCACCTTCGAGCCAATGCCCTTCTTAGCCAGCTCAGGCTCGGGCATTCCGACGCCATTGTCCGAGACCGAAAGCACCAGTTCGTCGTTCGTGTGCAACTCGATGAGGATTTGGCCAGGCCGATCATCAGGAAAGCCGTACTTGATGCTATTCGTTACCAACTCGTTCATGATAATCGCGATGGGTACGGCTACCTCGCTATGCGCATACGCCTCATCCAGTTCGCAGCGTAGTGCGACCGGCTTGTCGCCGCTGAGCGTCATCAGCCTTCGCACGATGTCGCCGACGTACTCCTTCAGATCGACAACCCTTGTCTGATCACGCAACATCAGGTGGTCATACACTTCGGCCATGGTTTGGATGCGCTGCGACGTCTTATCCAGCGCATCCGATGCCTCCTGCCCAAGGGCGCGGGATTGCAAGCGTACCATCGCACTGAGCATCGCGAGGTTATTCTTGGTGCGGTGCGCGACCTCCTGAAGCAGCAGCGTCTTAGACCGCTCGGACGCCACTACCTTCTCCATTTCATTGCGAAGGAGTTCGGCAACCGAGGCGAAGGCGAGTGACACAAAGGCAAAGAGAAGGAGCGGAAGCGCGAGTGCGGAAGACAACTGTAGGCGCAAGAGCCATAGTACGCCGGCGACCGCCAATCCCGTGGCAACGAATGCGCTGCCCCGGTCAAACATTACGCCTGCGACGAAAATCGCGGGTAGTAGGATGTACAGGCAGATGAAGCCGCTTTGTGCCTCCATCGCTGCGAATACGCCGAGGCTGCACGCCATAAGAAGCGCGGACACGCTGTAGCGAACCGCCAAGGGCTGCGGCTTGGGGGGTAGTAAGTCAAGGACGCGCTCCACCCACGTAAACGACTGGGCAGTCGCTACTGTTCCAAACCAACCGTTGGAACCGTTGCGGCTCTTGTACCTCCCGGCCGCCAAAATAAGATGTCGCCTGTTGGCCCGTCGCGTCTCTCCCGGCAACGCAGCACTTCTGCCACTTCTGGACGCGAAACGGACGTCGAGCCACGCTCCTAGACTCTCAATGGCTGGTGCCGACGCGGACGGGGCCTCGTTCCGCGCCTTTCGATGCTGCCGTGAGCTGCGGTGGGGCTGCGACTGGAGAGACGGCCTATCTCGGGAACAGCTTGTCCCGAATGTAGCGCGAAGTCGGCGTTAGCCTGATCCCTCGCGGTTTGCACCAGGCCGCCTTGTCGATCTCCCGCCTGTCACCGATCTTCAACCACCCGGATGACGCTTTTGCCAAAAAAATCGCGTCACTCATCCTCCGCCCGGAGCGGCGGTTCTTGCCCTTTACTTCCTTCCAAAGTTTCAGCGGCCCGAGCTTTAGCTTTGGCAGTTCTTCCCGGATCTCACGGCGAAGGCACTTCCGCTCGCTCTCACCGGCGTGTTTCCGGCCACCCGGAAACATCCAGAGACCGTCGCGCCGTCGTCTGACCAGGAGCACGCGGCCCTTCTTTGCGGTGATAAGTTTCGACGACTTCGCCACGAATCAATCCTCTCAGCCCGAAATCATTTTAAATCACTTGGTTCCTCCTTTGACACAGTACTCATGTTGCCGTTTGTTCCCGGTTTAGGAACCGCGTTGCGCGACTTCGCATTGTTCTGCGAGGAGGATCAGCGATGGCGAAAAAGGCGAAAAGACAGGCCGGCCGAAGGAGGCTCAAATGTCCGTAAGCAGCTACGCGGATGATCTGGGTTCAGCCGTGCACTACGCGCTCGAAACGACCCATGCCGTAGCCGTATGCCCTTTCCACCCGGATCTGGTGGTCCGGATTGATGACGACGCGGCTGAAGCCCATGCCTTTGCGCGCGCCAGAAAGCTCGTCAAGAGCGATGGTACGACGTGGGAGTGCGAGGCTCTTGAGAAGGAATTTAGACGACAACTTAGCCTGGCCGCTGATGGGTATTGTCCGCGCTGCGTGCTTTTGGGTGACCGCAAGCTATATTAATCCTTGCGAACCCTCATCAATCCCACGTCTCTGCGTTGCTATGCCCGCTTTCAGGGCGAAACGGACGTGAACTGGCAGCCGAAACCGACTAGCTCGGTCGAGAATGACTCATTCCGGACTTCCGAGCTGACGTCTCCATGACCCAAGCGGGGGTCAGGCGAGCTGATATCCGGCGCCGAGAGAGCGCGAGAATCGACCCGGCTCTTTGCCGGCCCGCTTCAACCTCTCACTCCGGCAGGCCCGCCTTGTGCAAACCCTCGGCAATGCGCTGAAACTCGGCGAGGAATACGACGTTATCGGACCAACCCTTCCCGTCCTGCAACCATAGGGCAACGGTGTAGCTCGGCCTGAGCCGACGAAGTTCGGCGACGGCGGCGTGAGCTTCACGCTCATGTCCGGTTAGGGCGTTAGCGGCGGCGAGATCTGCGTAGGCAATCCACAAGGGCTGCACCGCGATGGAGCGGCGGCACCAATCAATCGCCTCGTCATATTGCCCGAGATGGGTGTGCGCATGGCCGATGTAGAAGTACCACGTGCTTAGCAGCGGATCACGGGGGCTGAGCTGAATTGCCATTTGAAGTGGTGCAAATGCCTCCGCGGAACGGCCGACGCGGATCTTGGCGGCACCGAGTGCGCCATGGGCCGGCGCAAGGCTGGGGTTGATCGCGATTGCCTCTTCGTACTCACCGACCGCGGCCTCAACATTCCTACCTCTGGCCCGCTGGATTTCTCCCTTTACAAAATGCGCCATTGCGTCACTGGGAAATTTTGACAGGACCTGGCCTGCGGCGTTCTCAGCGCGCTGCAAGTGGTCCGCCGGCGCGTCGCTAAAGCGATAGTTGACCTCCATTGCCAGAGCGTCTGCCAAGCCCACCAGAGCCTTCGGGAGGCCGGGATCGATCTGAAGCGCTCGCTCGAAGAGGGCGCGAGACTGCGCCAACTGCTCGCGTGAATAGGGTTGGTTCAGCACAGCCCACCCGCGCATCGTCAGATCGACTGCGTCCGGCCTATTGGGTCGCGCAACCTCCGCGTCGCGGCTTTCCTGGTTGACCAGTTCAAGATCAAGCCGCCGCGCCAGTCGTCCGGTGATGATATCCTGAAGTTGCATCGACTTGGACCAGTCACCGTCGACGCGCTCTGACCAGACCTCGGCGCCAGTCCGGGCATCGATCAGCCGGGCATTGATCCGAACCATCGTCTCCGTCCTGCGCAAGCTGCCGTCGAGAACGTAGCGAACGCCGAGTTCGCGGCCAACGCGCTTTGGGTCGACGTTCTTGTAGGCACGGGCGGTGTTCGGCGCGATCACGAAACTGTCCTGGATCCGTGAGAGATCGGCGCTCAGATCATCAGTAATGCCTTCCGCAAAGTAATCCTGCTCAAGCTCGTTGCTTAAATTGGTAAATGGCAGCACGACGAGGGACAGGCGATGATCCAGCGGCTGTGGCTCGCCTCGACGGATATACCAATAAGCAGCACCGGCGCTGGTCATGAGGAGGACCAATGCGATCATCAGAGCGATCCGAACGCGCCGCACCCCAAGCACCCCCGCAGGCGCAACAGCCGCCAATCGGAAACGAAACCAGCGGCTGCGTATCGGAGAGCAACAACGGGGACTGTGAGCTTGCCGCTGCATCGCACGGCCGTATTCGATAGACGCGCACCGGCCGAGCAATATTCTTGAGCTGCTGCTCGCCGGTGTCCTCCAACGGACCATGCCGAAACACAGGCAGGATGACCGGATCGTGCTCACGACCTATGGGCGCTCCTCGGGATTCTGTGTCGATCCAATCGAGAAGAAGCCACTGAACCACTATTTGCCGGGAACCCCCGTGTTGTCCTTCGGCACCGCCGGGTGCAATCTAACGTGCGAGTTCTGCCAGAACTGGGACATCTCCAAAGCGCGAGAGCTCGACCGGCTCCAGGATGCAGCCTCGCCGGAAGATATTGTGGAGGCCGCGATTGCGACGGGCTCGCACTCCATCGCCTACACCTACAATGACCCCGTCATTTTCCTCGAATATGCCGTGGACGTTGCAATGGTGGCGCGCCGGCGCGGGATCAAGAACGTGGCGGTCACAGCGGGCTACATTGGCGCGGCGGCGCGGGAGGAGCTTTACACCTTCATGGACGCTGCCAATGTCGATCTAAAGGCCTTCACCGAGGCGTTCTATGACCGGCTGTGCACCGGCCGTCTCGGCGCCATCCTGGAGACGCTCGAATATCTGAAGCAAAGGACGAAGGTCTGGTTTGAGATCACAACGCTGCTGATCCCAGGTTACAACGACAGCCCGCAGGAGGTGACGAGGCTGAGCGAATGGGTGATGACAAAGCTAGGACCTGACGTGCCCTTGCATTTCACTGCCTTCCACCCTGACTACAAGATGTTGGATCTCCCCCGTACGCCGACCTCCACGCTCACGACGGCTCGCGATATAGCGCGCAAGGTCGGGCTGCATTTCGTCTACACCGGGAATGTCCATGACGAGGTAGGCCAAAGCACGTACTGCCCAGGCTGTGGTGAGCGGATTATCGGCCGAGATTTGTATAACATCACCACTTGGCGGCTCACCGAGGAAAGTCGCTGCGATATTTGCTCCGCCGCAATCCCTGGCTTGTTCGAGGCACGTCCGGGCAGCTGGGGGCAGCGACGCGTCCCGATCCGGATCGGCAGACGGGAACGCGCTTGAGCGGGGGTGATGGCGACGTTGAGGGGCCTTGCTGCCGCCTGTTGGAGCGTGAATCCGATTGGGAGGAGGTCACAATGAAGATCGACAGCACAACGTTTGGCACGATTACGATTGACGGAAAAACCTATGAGCACGACGTCGTCGTTCGTCTTTCCGGCGAGGTCGTGAAGCGGAAAAAGAAGCTGTCAAAGAAGCTCTATGGTACCTCGCACGTGCTTTCAGAATACGAGGCAAGATTCCTCTTCGAGAGTGGGTGCGACCAGGTCGTCATTGGCTCGGGTCAGTTTGGCAACGTGCATCTGTCGCCGGAAGCTGAAGCCTATTTCGAAAGAAAGGGCTGCAAGGTCCTGTTAGAGCCGACGCCCGAGGCGATCCGAACGTTCAACCAGTCACGCGCAAAGAGGATTGGGCTCTTTCATGTGACCTGTTAAAGCAAATGCCCTTGGTGAAGCTGCGCATCCACGTTGATAGCGGCGGCCGTCAGAGCATTCGAGCGTATGTCCGTTCCCGGCCCATCGCGTCCTTTCGCGGCGATGCGGAAACTTGGTCGTTGTAGGGGCATAGCGGACACTGAGTAAGACGCACTGCCTCCCTGCAACTGCAACTACGAATTTTCTTGCACCAGATTTCCTCAATAGAGGCGGTCGCTGCTGTCTTCCTTGGGAGAACGAGGTGGGCGGCATAGGCCGCGGGGGGAGGTATTCCAACGATGAATGAGGTCGCCGGAGATTGTAGTCGGCGACCCAGTTGGCAATCTTGGCGCGGGCGTCGTCAAGATCGAAGAACAAGGTCTCGTTGAGCAGCTCGTCGCGCATCCGACCATTGATGAGGCCTCGATCCGCGATCTCCATCAGGGCCAGCGACCATGACAACGGTCGCACTAACAGGCCGTATAGGGGGGACCCAAAGCGGTCACTCTGGCGCTACGTGAACACCAAAGCGACGCCACGGGGATGGTGTGTATCGATGATCGCCGTAATCCGGCTAAGGTGGCACTTCGAGCGCATGAGCGAGAGCGGCACATCATTTTCCATTCAGACCGTAGACCACTACTATTTCTTGCAGACAACCCAGTCAAACACGCCATCGCTGGGCCGCGATTCCCAGCGACCCGTCACCTCTCCAGCGTGCATGTCGTATTGTGAAATGTAATGTGTGGCCACACCTGACGATGCATGCCAATGTGAATCCACTTGATCAGCGTAGCCATACGCGATGCATATCTCAGTGGCAGCTTTCGACTGGCCGCGCGCCGAGCAATCGTTCGACCCATCTATATCTGCGCAGCGATCGACATTTTTTCCCTGCACCTTGGGATTTTCGATCCGTGCGGGGCTACTCTGAGCGAATGCAACCGTGATCGCACCGATTGAGAACCATATTGCCAAACAAATCGAAGCTCGCACGTCATCCTCCTTAGTCGGCGCCATTCTATCTGAGCCGTCGATGCGGCGGTAGCAGGAGCGAAAGATGGTGAGCGCCCTTCCAGCGGGCGGGAGGATTGAATAGCTCGCGTTAAGAATGTCTGTTGTTGGCCGATGCTGTCGAAAAAGTCTTTTTGCATCGCCGAACGCAAATTTTCCGAGCCGTAGGTGCGGCTGTCGTACAATTGTGTGGGGGAAGCATCACAAAGCGATAGACTCGCCAGTGACTTCGGCAACTGGTCTGTGGGCATCTCGACGAGCAATCGTCGCGTGTTCCGTCTTTTGGGCAGAAGATTTGCCGCAGAGCAGTTTGCGACTTTTTCGACTGCATCGGCCCATCTGCGACATCGCCGTTGAGCGTCCTGGCTGGCCAGGCCGCTTATTGGCGAGCAGCCGGTCTCTGTGCTTTGATGACTTGGCTGCGACGAAACCGAGTGGGGCTCCATGACTGGGGCGCGTAGAGCGGCGACTGGCGGCGGTGCTGGGCTGACGTCGCGAGTTATTCACGGCTGATGGGAGCCAACGAAATCGGCGCGCTTGTCGGTCTGAAGACGATCCGTCGCGAAATCGTCGATCCCGCCATTGCGGAGCACAAAGGCCGCATCGTCAAGACTACCGGCGACGGTCTGGTGCTAGAGTTCGCGAGCGCGGTCGATGCCGTGACCTGGGTATATCGGTTCAGGAGAAGACGGCGGAGCGTGCCCCGCAATGGCCGGCCCGAAAAATCGCCGACCGATTGGTGGCCATGCGCGGAAGCAGCGGACGAGCCAAATACCGGACGCGAAATATTTTTTCGGGTTTTGGGACGACGTGCGTCTTGGCGAAAACGAGCTGGAAAAAAGGAAATACTGGATTCAGAACACGCGAATTCCTTTGTCTTTTTTTGCCGCTCGCGGCCCTCAACTCAATATGTGTGTTATACTTATAAACGCGCTAACGTGGTACCCATGCAGTATCCGGACCACACGCGGCGCTCGCTTCTCACGCTGGGGTTTGTTCTGACGCCGGCTGTTCCATGGTCGGCTGCCTGAAGGCCGAGCAGGGCGACAAAGACATTCTTAAGTGCTTTTGTCGCAACTCCGAGTTCAATCCCCCCTGGGAAACCGCGCTAGTTGTGTTCGGGCCCGCGCTCCGGCGTCTGGCGGCACTATAGGGCCGCTCACCGTAGCTGCAACATTCGTTGGAAAGGTAGGTGCTCAACAACCAGGGTGATGGAGCGCGGTCGCATCGGATTCCCGTGCCCCAGACGATCGTACCACTCACCATAGGGTGAAGAGAAAACGTACAGGGAGATAACGTCCATGAGCAGAAAGCAATGGCTTTTGTCGACCGTTGTCGCGTTCACGACCCTTGTTTCAACCGCTGTCGTCGCCGGTCCGATCGAGAATTACAGTTCGGTGACCGCAGCCCGGCTGGAAAATCCCGAGCCAGGAAATTGGCTGATGACGCGCGGCAGCTACAAGGGATGGAGTTACAGCTCGCTCGATCAGATCAACACCAGCAACGTGAGGTCGATGGTGCCGGTGTGGAGCTTTTCCACTGGTGTGGATTCGGGGCACGAAGCGCCGCCGATCGTGAACAACGGAGTGATGTTCATCTCGACGCCGTACAGTCAGGTGATCGCCCTGGATGCCGTCACGGGCGATCTGCTCTGGCGCTACAAGCCCAAGCTTCCCGAAGGGTTCAGCGCCCTGCACAACACCAACCGTGGCGTGGCGCTGTACGGCGACAAGGTCTATCACGCCGGGCTCGATGCAGTACTGGTCGCGCTCGACGCCAAAACCGGCAAGGTGGCCTGGCAGGCGAAGGTCGAGGATTGGAAGACCGGCTACTACATGACCGCGGCGCCCCTGGTGGTGAAGGGCAAGATTCTGGTCGGAGTGGCGGGCGGGGAGTTCGGCGTGCGCGGCTTCGTGCAGGCATTCGACGCCGAGTCCGGCAAACCGGTGTGGAAGACCTACACGGTTCCGGCACCCGGCGAACCGGGAAGCGATACCTGGCAGAAGCCCGACACCTGGAAGACCGGCGGTGCCTCCACTTGGCAGACCGGCAACTATGACGCCGAGTCCAACACGGTCTATTGGGGGACCGGCAACGCCTCGCCATGGTTCGGCGATCAGCGGCCGGGCGACAACCTGTACACGTCCTCCACGCTCGCCCTCGATGCCGATACGGGCAAGATCAAAAGCTATTTCCAGTACCATCAGAACGAGTCGTGGGACTGGGACGAGATGAATGCCCCGATGCTGGTGGATTTCCAGAAGGACGGCGCCACCACCAAGGGGCTGCTGAAGACGGCGCGCAACGGCTACCTGTACTGGTTCAAGCGCAATCCGGACGGCGGGATCTCCTACATCAACGCCCAGGCCTACGTGCCGCAGAACGTCTTCAAGAGCATCGACCCGAAGACCGGGCGGCCTGAGGTCGACGTGGCCCACAAGCCGGGCACCGGCAAGGCGGCCCAGTTCTGCCCCGGCCTGTGGGGCGGCAAGGACTGGCCGTACGAGGCCTATAACCCGAAGACCGGAATGGTCTACATTCCGTCCAACGAGAACCACTGCAACACCTTGGAAGGCAAGGTCGAGGAGCGGGTTCCCGGACAGTGGTGGACGGGCGTTGCTATTCCTGATCTGCACTTCTCGGTCGACACCAAGGCGAGCTTCTATGGCGAGCTGCAGGCGTACGACGTCAACACCGGCAAGCGGGTTTGGCGCAATCTGTATCCAAGCTCGATGATGTGGGGCTCACAGCTCACCACGGGTGGTGGTCTGCTCTTCACGGGCGGCACCAACGACCGTGAGTTCCGCGCCTATGATGCCAGGTCGGGCGAGCAACTCTGGCACTTCAAGACCAACTCCGGGATTATCGCACCGCCTTCGACCTACGAAATCAATGGCGTGCAGTATATCGCGGTTCAATCCGGCTACGGGGTCGATGCGGCGTTCCAGCAGGATCTGATGAGCCAGCTGGTAGGCTGGCAGAAGGATGTGCCGCAGGGCGGCGTGGTCTGGGTCTTCGCCGTGTCCAAGTAGGCCGATCTTTTGCGGAGGCCGGCCGCCAGCAATGACGGCCGGCCTCTCCTTCGGCCAAGCTTCGGCTATCCCGCCGAGCGACTTTCACCAGTTTTAGGATTTTAACGATGCAACGTGGTCGAGCGGGACGGATGCTGATTCACTTTTCCGGTTTTGCGTTGGTTGCTACGCTGGCGATCGCTGCGGCCGCACGCGGTTTGGAACAGGCGCGGGCCGATGAATCTCCGGCATATGACGTCGAGGTGACCGACGTGTCCGCCAAGGTCGGCGAGCCGGCGGTGTTGCACGCCACGTTGCGCGCGCGCGACGGCTACCGGGTTCTTCAGGGTTACAATAATCGGGTGATCGAGCTCTCCTCGCTTGACGATGGAGTGGCTTTCGATCGTCGCGTGGTGCGTGGCACCATTCAGGAGGGAGGCCTCGATTTCGCGATCGGTGTGCGGGCCACCAAGCCGGGCAAACATCCGATCAATGGCTATTTCAGGGTCGGTTACATCCATGGCAGCGACGAGTTTGCAATGGTGTCGCTGCGCCTGATCGCAAACGT
>Ga0207678_10006965_pt1 | contig 10035 bp, 11 predicted proteins | sample KBSC63metaG_FD_184319 | JGI IMG/M metagenome (GOLD analysis project Ga0207678, IMG submission 184319) | Corn rhizosphere microbial communities from Kellogg Biological Station, Michigan, USA - KBS C6-3 metaG (SPAdes) (version 2) | ecosystem: Host-associated > Plants > Roots > Rhizosphere > Soil ...
AACTGGGGGAATGCCGACTTGCTTTCTGGAATCAAGGTCAACACGGATGCCATGGCGCGCACGACGCAGCTTGTCCAGGAGGGCTTCGTTAAAATGACCGAATGAACGCCGCTTCGAAAAACGCTAACGGGTCGCATCTCATCTCCGAGCAACCGGGCCAAACAACGGCTCCACTGTGTGAGCGTGCTAATCTAACATAAGGCCAATGCGAGCTTTCTCGTCGAAAATTCATGACCCGCTGGCCGTCAGAAGTGCAACGTCGCGCCCACGACCGGCCCCTGCATCAGGACGTCGTATTTGTACTCCGTATTCCCTGACCCCTGCGAGTAATCGACCGACAGTGCGCGATAGCCGAGATATCCGTCGATGAGGTGGCCGTCCATGGTGCACATCTGCCAGTTATAGGTGGCAAGCACTTGCCAGGAGAAGTCGCTGCCTGCACCGAAGCCCCCGACGTCTCCACGCAGCACGAGCGACTCGCCCGGCGCGATCTGCTGGCGGAGGCGAGCACCGACGAACGGGTCAACCCAGTCAACGGAGCCGGATCTGTCGAACTCTGCGAGGAGCTTAATAGTGGCATTCACTTCCTGGTGCCAGTAGCGCCCACCCGCCAGAAGATCGAGAGCGGCGGAGCCAGCCAAAGCCGGGTTCGCACCCGACCAGACCTGATAAGTCCCTCCGAACTCGACGATCGCTTGTTCGTAATCGACTGAGACGCCTGCCGATGAACTTGGAAGTCGAGCAAAGTCTTTCGAACCCGTCACGTTTGCGTAGACAATATCGTTGAACAAGCCGATCGGACCATTACGCGCCTCCGCATAGCTCATCCAGGCCGGCAGGGTGGACCAGTTCAGATGTTCCAGCATCTCTATAGGGTCGACCTGCACGTCGAATGTGCGTCCCTTGATCGTGGTGTTCCCCGACAGCCACGGCACCCAACCGTAGGCAGTGAAGGTGAAGGACCATGGGCTTATCGCCGCCGCTGGCTCCGACGTGTAGGCTCTACCGAGGTCGGCACTGGCAACTGGCAACGGGAGCTGTCGCTACGAGCACGTCCGCAAAAATCGCTGACGCAGCAAATATTGAATTTCTAAATGCTTTAAGCATGGCCTGGACCTCGAATGGCCGCCAACTGCTAAACGCAAAGAGCTTTTAATGAGCCGTTATTGACGGCCAGCACACATTCTAACAGGCTGAAACATTAGCCAATGAAGCATTACTGCTACTCGTGTATCAGAACTTGATTGAGCTCAGATATGACGCCTGGGACACGGCATCAGAAATTCGCTACGTCTTCATCGGGTTGGTGCCCGCGCTCACACAAAGTTGGCACCTGCCTAATCGGTCATCACGCGGATGCGAGTCTGAACGGCAATTATCATCCTCTCGTCATCGTCGGCGTGCGCCTGCCCAGTGACGTATGGCAATACATTCACTCGACGATCCCCGCGCGGCAGTCGATCATGCCCTCCACGACAAAGAAGAAATCCATGATCGCACGCACCAGACTCCGGCTTAAACACACTGCTGAACTGGAGCGGGAAGACTAAAACCACGTGCCCCAACCGTCCTGTCCTGTCGGCTGCCAACGGCGTTATTGAACTTGCCTGATTTTGTCGACCATTCATTCGGCAAAAGGTCAGGAGTGGAAGACCGTATTCATCCTCAACGTGGTAGATGGCTGCATACCATCTGACCTCCGCGCCGGCACGACAGCCGAGCTCGAAGAAGAACGACGACTTCTCTACGTGGCGATGACGCGCGCCAAGGATGATTTACACCTTCTCATGCCGCAACGGTTCTTCACGCACGGGCAGAACGCCAAGGGCGATCGTCATGTTTATGCGTCGCTGACTCGATTCATTCCGAATAACCTTCTTGGCCGATTTGAAAGTTGTTCGTGGCCAATCGCGAATACTCGGGAAGGCGTGGCGCCATTAAAGCAAGCCTTACATGTTGATGCCGGAGCAAAGCTGCGCCAGAAATGGCGGTAGCTTCCGTTTTTCATATTCGGGGTTACGCGGCACGCGTTGATGCGTTGACCGCGACTAAGCGCCAGAAGTCTTTGAAGTGTACTAAGCGATTTATTATGCCGCCGCCGCGGAAGCAGGCGCGGTCTGGCCAACGATTGCCGTGCCGCTCGTAGCCTTCCGCTTTAGCCGCCGTTCCGCGCGCCAGTGCAGCCAAGCATGGCAATCATCAAGTTTTCGGGCGTGAGCGCCGTAGCGATTAGGCTCGCGACCTGCAATTTCACTGGGATCGGCAAATCTGCCAACGAGGCATTTTAGTCGAATACTAGTTTTATCCGATGGACGACACGCTGTTATCGACCACCTTCTCTCTGCGGCGTAAAAGGCGGAGGCGGATCGTTGGGGCCAGAGTCGAAGGTGCCGCGTTCTCCACTGCTCGCTCCGTTAGAAGAGCCTGAGCGTCTACCATAAGGCTCGGAGGTATAGCGGCCGCGGGTGCTTCCGGGATCCGTTCTCAACGGATCGATACTGTCGAATGTGCTGCCACCGTTTTGATTTCCGCGATACTGATCCCTCGAGTTCTGGGCCACCGCGGGCGTAACGATCGCTAATGCGACCGAACTGGCGATAACAAACTTAATCATGGTTGCGTCCTTTATCTTTTGCGCTTCGAACACGGAAGCGCTCTGATATACGTAACGCCCCGTTTTCATGATTGTTGCAAGCGACGGAAAACGATGACGATTGCCGCGTGAATATCTCTCTGCCAACGTTAGTCGTTGGCAGGATCCGCGCAAACGGTGGCGATGCAGCACATTTTGCAAGCGCTTGGCGACGTTGGGCGACCTCGCAACATGAGCGCGATCGCAGGCGACCGGCAGAGAAGCACCCCTCAGCTTGGCCAGATGGATCTGATCGCTGAGATCTTAAACAAACGCACCTGGGTAGGTATCGCCGCAACCCTTCGAAGCGACGGCTTGCGGATCCAAACTTTTTAGCGTCTACGCCCACACCCTCACCGCAACATGCTCCACCAATAGAACCGCAAACAATAGGAACAGGTAGAGGATCGAGAACTGAAAGAGCTGCCGGGCCGCGCTATCGGCCTCGCGTCCCTCGGTCAGTCGCCAGACGTTGACGGCGAGGCCCAAGAAGATCGCGCCGAGCCCGAACGAGGCCGCCGCATAGGCCATGCCTCCAAGCCCGATCAGCGCCGGCACCACGGCGAGCGGCACGAGCAGCACCGAGTAGAGCAGAATCTGGCGGCGCGTCTCTCGCAGGCCGCGGACAACCGGCATCATTGGCACGCCGGCGCGCTCGTAGTCGCGGCAACGATAGAGCGCCAGCGCCCAGAAGTGCGGCGGCGTCCACATGAAGATGATGAGGAAAAGGATGAAGCTCTCGAGCGAGACGGACCCCGTCACGGCTGCCCAGCCGATCATGGGCGGAAAGGCGCCGGCCGCGCCGCCGATGACGATGTTCTGGGGCGTGCGACGCTTGAGCCAGATCGTATAGACAAAGATGTAGAACGCGATCGTCAGCGCGAGCATCGCGCCCGCGACCCAGTTGACGAGCACGCCGAGCATCAAGACCGATCCGATCGCCAGCACGGTGCCGAAACTCAGCGCCGCATCCGCAGTCACGCGGCCGCGCGGGATGGGTCGCCCCGCCGTGCGGGCCATTCGGGCGTCGATATCGGCGTCGTACCACATGTTGAGGGCCCCCGAGGCGCCGGCGCCGACGGCGATCGAAAGCAGCGCGATGCCAGCGGGCACAGGGTGCAGCTCGCCGGGCGCGGCGACCATGCCGACGAGCGCGGTGAACACGACGAGTGACATGACGCGCGGCTTCATCAACTCGATGAAGTCGCCGACCGTTGGCTCGAAGGTCGCGTCGGCTCCCTCGATGCCGGTGTCGAATCCCGTGCCTGACATCGGCAGTCTTTTCATCCGGCCGCTTGCCCGCTTATTCTTGGCGGGTCGCCCCGCTGCATACTTTCGGCCTTTGTGACGTTCCCCAGACGACTTGAGCTGCAAGCGTCAGCGTAGCCCTCCTGGGCTTGCGTTGACAATACGGATCACTGCGAGGCTTGGTGCGCCAGTGCCGCAAATTAGGTCTTTTGCGCGGCTCACGGCTGGTTTCTTGCTATCCTTGATCTAATGCCCGGCGGTGCCGCGCTGATTGTAGAATGCCAACACGCGCTCGGCCGGTGTTGTCATGTTGGTGACGATAAAGCCGACGCACGGATAAAGCTCGCCCCGGTGCCACTCGCACCTTCGCCACCGGGCGGCGCGTGTCAACGCCTGAGCGATGCGGGGCAATGCCTTCGCCCGAACGCGTCGAAGCTCTCATTGCTGACCGGCTCGAAGTGTCGCCTGCTGCCGATTGGTTGAAGATGCGCGAGCAGGTCGCCGCCTTCGACAAGGCGGTTCGAACCGAAGTGAAGGAGGGCACCGCGTGTGCCGGCCGCTAATGAGCCTACCCGATATCGGTTCTGCCACGATGCTGGCTGATCAGCGCCCCATGCCGCCGGATGAGCCCCAGTCAACCTCCAGCGCGCACTGATAGGTCCTGCACGTCACGGCGCCGTCAACCCGGCCGATGGCGCGTACTCAGATCGCAAACTCACTTGGCCGGCGAATAGAAGTGGCTAGGGTCGGCCCCGAAAAATAGGACCCGAGTGAAGAACGTGTAATCCGATTCGAGCACCATGATTCCCACAAACAGCAACACCAACACCGGCGGAAGCAGAATGGCATATATCAGGGCCAGCCGCTCCCACGCCATGTGCATGAAGACGGCGACAATCAAGCCTGCCTTCAAAATCATGAACGCGAGAATCAGCGACCATCTGAGATATCCCTGAAGGCTGAAGTAGTCGACGAGGTAAGAGCAAGTGCTAAGGACAAACAACAATCCCCAAACCACGAGATAAAGCATTATCGGGTGCTGTTGTCCTTCTACATGTGTCTCTGCTGTCGCTGCCTGTGCCATGTTCCCCTCTCACCAAAGATAGAAAAAGGCAAAGATGAAGACCCACACTAGATCGACGAAGTGCCAGTAGAGACCCGTGATTTCGACGATCTCGTAGTTCCCCTTCCTGCTGGTGAAAAAGCCTCGCCTTTCGCTGTCGAAATCCCCCCGCCAAACCTTTCGTGCAATGATGATCAGGAAAATAACGCCGATCGTCACGTGGGTCCCATGGAAGCCCGTAATCATGAAAAAGGTCGAGCCAAACTGGTCCGCGCCCCAGGGATTGCCCCAAGGTCGGACCCCTTCCATGATGAGCTTGGTCCACTCGAAGGCCTGCATTCCGACGAATGTTGCGCCAAAAGCCGCGGTCAACAGCATCAGGGCCGCGGCTTTGACGCGATCGCGGCGGTAGCCGTAGTTGACGGCCATGGCCATCGTCCCGCTACTGCTGATCAAGATGAAGGTCATGATGGCGATCAGGATTAGGGGGACCTTCGTGCCGCCAATCGTCAAAGCGAAAACTTCACTCGGGTTCGGCCACGGAACGGTCGTGGACATTCGCACCGTCATGTACGAGAGCAGAAAACAGCTGAAGATGAAGGTGTCGCTGAGGAGGAAGATCCACATCATGCCCTTGCCCCAGGAGACATTCTTGAACGCTCGCTGGTCCGAGGACAAGTCGGCGGCGATGCCTCGCCAGCCTGAAGGCCGCGTGATTGCTTCTCCCATGTTTGTCAGCGCATGTTGTGCCATAAGCTTTGATCCGTTCACCTGATCCCACAGATCGTTAGCAAAGTGCCCAGATTATCGTTGCCAGAAAACAGCAGGCCAAAAAGGACCAGCCAAACCAAGAGCAAGAAGTGCCAGTAAATGGTACACAACTCAACGCTCAAGCGCACTTGGACCACGTCAAAACTGCGCCACGCTTTGGCTGTGGTACTACCGCAAGCCACCAAGCCGCCCAACACGTGCAGCCCGTGCAGCCCAGTGATCAGGTAAAAGAAAGCGATCGCCGGGTGCGTGACGTCGAATCCAACCAACATGTTCAGTTGCCGCCAGGCCAAGATCTGCCCACCCAGAAATGCAACGGCGAAAACGCCCCCGACAATCAGGCCGATCCTCACACCGTCAATTTCACCGCGACGTGATGCACTCTGCGCAAATTGCATCGCTACGCTGCTCAAGACCAGCATGACCGTGTTCAGCCACAAGAGACTCAGCTGAGGCGCGGGGCGCCACTCCTCAAGCGCCATCCGGATTCCATATGCCATGATCAAGAGCATGAACAGAACCGTGACCACGGCTAAAAACACGCGCAGGCCGAGCTTCGCCGTCGGCAGGGAGAATCCGCCTCCATCGTGAAGGTCGTCGATCGGGCCCTCTTCCAACCAGGGCTTGGCTGCGAGCCTTTGTTGCAAGAAGAACCAAACAACGATGCTCGCTATCACAGCCAAGAATAGTGTTGTGATACTCATGGCGCCGGTTTCCTACGCAGCCCGTGCGGCCGGTGGCTGGTTTTGCGGCAGAAAATCCTGCTCGGCACCTGGCACATTGTAAGCGTAAGCCCAGCGATAGACCACAGGTAGCTCCTTGCCCCAGTTGCCGTGCCCCGGCGGGATTTCGGGTGTTTGCCACTCCAGCGTGGTGGCTCTCCAGGGATTTCTACCGGCATGTTTGCCTTTGAACAGGCTCCATATCAAATTGAACAGGAACACCATCTGGGCGAAGCCAACGATCAATGCCGCTATGGTGATGAAGGCGTTCAACTGCTGGGCCGATTGCGGGATGAAGGCCGTCTCGCCCATCGCGTAATACCGGCGCGGCACGCCCATCAGACCCAGGTAGTGCATGGGGAAGTAAATCAAATACGCTCCGAGGAACGTGACCCAGAAGTGAAACTTACCCAGCGCCTCGTTGAGCATTCGCCCGGTGATCAGGGGGTACCAATGGTATATCGCCCCAAAAATAACGAGAATTGGCGCCACGCCCATTACCATATGAAAATGGGCGACGACAAACATGGTATCCGACAGCGGAACATCCACGACCACATTGCCGAGGAAGAGGCCCGTGAGTCCGCCGTTCACAAACGTCACGATGAACCCGAGGGCAAACAGCATCGGGACCGTAAGGTGGATGTCAGCCTTCCACAGGGTCAGCACCCAGTTGTAGACCTTGATGGCAGTTGGGATGGCGATGATGAGCGTTGTGGTGGCGAAGTAGAACCCGAAATACGGGTTCATACCGCTCACGTACATGTGGTGCGCCCATACTACGAAGCTGAGGGCGCCGATAGCTACTATCGCCCACACCATCATGCGATAGCCGAAGATATGTCTTCTTGCATGGGTAGCAATCAGGTCGGAGACGATGCCGAAGGCCGGCAGGGCGACGATGTAGACCTCTGGATGGCCGAAGAACCAGAATAGGTGCTGGAACAATAACGGACTGCCTCCACTGTGTTTCAGCGGCGTACCCATTTCGACGATGGCCGGAATAAAAAAGCTGGTCCCTAGCACCCTATCAAACAACATCATGACGGCGCCGACGAACAGGGCGGGGAAGGCTAGCAGCGCTAAGACGGTGGCCGTGAAAATACCCCATATCGTCAAGGGCAGGCGCATTAGCGTCATCCCCCGTGTGCGCCCCTGCAATACCGTCACCACATAGTTCAACCCGCCCATCGTGAAGCCGATGATGAAGAGGATCAGAGAGACGAGCATCAGGATGATGCCCAGGCCCCCCCCTGGAGTATTGGAGAGGATGGCCTGGGGCGGGTACAGGGTCCAGCCGGCGCCCGTCGGCCCGCCAGGCACAAAGAAGCTCGCCACTAGTACCAACACCGCTAGCAGATAGACCCAATAGCTCAGCATGTTCACATATGGGAAAACCATGTCCCGGGCGCCCACCATCAGTGGGATCAGGTAGTTGCCAAAGCCGCCCAAGAACATCGCGGTGAGCAGGTAGATCACCATGATCATACCGTGCATGGTGATGAACTGGAGGTAATCGCTCGGGTCGATAAAGGAAAATGTGTCCGGGAACCCCAATTGCAGCCGCATCAACCACGACAACACCAGAGCCACCAATCCGATCGCGGTCGCCGTCATCGAGTACTGGATGGCGATGACTTTGGCGTCCTGGCTAAAGACGTACTTCGTCACCCAACTCTTCGGATGGTAAAGCTCTACTTCGCCGACTTCGGCAAGTGGGATAGCTTCGTCTGCGCCAAGCCTGACATCGACCATCAGAATAACCTCCTGGCCCTTTTTTGACGCTGCTCAATGAGTTTGAGTTTCATTGTGCAGATCCCTTTGTCCCCGAAACCGCATCCCCCACTTTTATGGTTTGAGCCGACAATTGCGCGAACGTCTTTTGCTTCTGAAGCCACGCCTGATAGTCGCTCTCCGTGTCGACCACGACCTTGCCACGCATGTTTGGGTGCCCAATGCCACATAATTCAAAGCAGAGAGCCTCGAATGTTCCGGTTCGGGTCGGGACGAACCAGAAGTAGGTGACCATACCTGGCACCATATCCATCTTGGCCCGGAACTGGGGCACATAGAAGTCGTGCAGGACGTCTATGGAGCGGAGCAACACCTTGACCGGCTTCCCGACCAACAAGTGTAAGTCATCGCCTACGATCACCACATCGTCATTGTTATTGGGATCCTTCGGATTCAAACCCAAGGGGTTGTCAGAACTGACGTTCCGGATATCGGACGTGCCCAGCCGGCCGTCCTTCCCTGGTAGTCGGAAGCTCCACTGCCACTGCTGCCCCACCACCTCGAACTCAGTCGCGTCTGCTGGGACCGTCACGAATTGGTTCCATACAAACAGGCCGGGAGCCAACATTGCCGCGACACCCACGCCGGTCACTATGGTGAGCCACCACTCCAGCTTTTTATTCTCTGGCTCGTACGCTACCCGAATTCCCTTGCGGTGACGGAAGCGAAACACGCAATAGGCCGTAAACAAAACGACGGCGGTGAAAACAACCCCGGTGATCCAGAACGTGATGATCAGCGTGTTATCGATGTAACTCCAGTTTGAGGCAATCGGAGTCCACCACCACGGGCTCAGAAAGTGAAATAACACCGAGCCGAGCGCTACTAAAACCAGTATGAACGCTACAAGCATCCCTTATTCATCCTTGCCGCTTAAGCCCACGGATAAGAATTAAAAGGATATATTACTCCATTATCTTAGCACTCAACTCGCCACAATCTTGCGAAGCAGATGCCATGCCGAATGCCTGAGTATCGGCAAAACGACAGCTAATCCGAAGAGGAAGGGCAAGGATCCGATCACGAGGGCGGCGGCGACAAAGAGGCCCCACATCGCCATCGTCATCGGATTCGCGAGCACGGCTCAAACTGACGTCCGAACCACCGTGCCGAAGCCAACGTCGCGGTCCAGAAGCAGCGGGAGCGCACACCACGCTGGTCGTCAACGACATGACAGCGAAGAGTAAGCCAATGCCGCATATGAGGGTCCAGCCGGAGGAAGTGGTGAAAACTTGGCGGACGAACTCCGCACTCGACGGCGGCAGCCAGCTGCCGAGGGTTAGCTGGTCGAGGGCCATTGCTGCGCCCAGCCAGACGAACAAAATCGCCACGATCACGGCCACGAAGTCATCGAGACCCTTGGCCAAACCGCCTCTTAGGTCCGCCGGACCCATCCTGCGGACCATCAGGTGAGCAGCGCTCACCTGTGCATCAATTGCTGAACTCATCCACGCCATGGCGGTGCCGCCAGTCTCGCTCGTTCGAGCGGTCGACGTCTGCCCATACCAATGTACCATCGTGCACTGCAGCGCAAGCGCTTCTGCATCCAGCTCAAGTTCGCGACACGTCAGAACGATCTCGTTCTCGTGCTGGCACGGCTGTCAGGACGACGGTCCCACGATAGTGGCATGCAACGTGGTCTATTTGAGGCAACATCGAGAATTCGCCAGAGCGGGCGCCAGTCGATTGGGGATGACCCGCACACCAGGCATCATAGCGACGCGCTGATCACAATTTTTGGGCGATCCAGCGCTCAGAGAAGCCGTCTGTCCGTAATAGTTCTGCGGCAACACCACCGCCGCGTG
>Ga0207678_10006966_pt1 | contig 10034 bp, 10 predicted proteins | sample KBSC63metaG_FD_184319 | JGI IMG/M metagenome (GOLD analysis project Ga0207678, IMG submission 184319) | Corn rhizosphere microbial communities from Kellogg Biological Station, Michigan, USA - KBS C6-3 metaG (SPAdes) (version 2) | ecosystem: Host-associated > Plants > Roots > Rhizosphere > Soil ...
AGGCGTCGTAACGCAGGAAAGCTTCCTGTTCAACGGATCGATTCGCGAAAATCTTTTGATGGGGAAACCAGCCGCCAGCGACACGGAATTATGGCGCGCGGTGGATGCGGCAAACGCGCGACAGTTTATCGAGCGTTTGCCGCAGGGACTGGAGAGTGTTGTCGGCGAACGCGGCGTAAAATTGAGCGTTGGCGAGAAACAGCGGCTCTCGATTGCGCGGGCGCTGCTCAAGGATCCACCGATTTTGATTCTTGACGAGGCGACTGCCAGTGTGGACACGGCGACGGAACGATTGATCCAGGAAGCGCTGGAACATTTAATGGCGAATCGGACGTCGATAGTGATTGCGCACCGGCTTTCGACGATCGTACGTGCGGACCAGATCCTGGTGTTGGATCACGGCCGCGTTATCGAGCGAGGCACACACGAGGAATTGCTCGTGCTGGATCAAAAATATGCGCAGCTATGCCGGCAGAGTCTGTTGGAGTCGTCGCCTCAGCGCGATGCAGAACCGCAGGACGAAATAGTCGCATCCGAAGTTGCAGAACCAGAAGAAGAGCGATTGCACGTCTGACAAAACGCTCGAATCAGGAGAGATCGCGCAGTAAGAGGTCCTGGTATTTTCGCTCCAGCTCGTTGTAACGCTGCTGACTCTCCGCGAGCGCCCGGCGTTCTTCCTGAATTGTTTGCTCCAGATCGCGAATTCGTTCCTGAAGACGGAGGGACATTTTCGCCACCGTCGGTCCGACGGGGTCGCCGAGTTGAATTTGAATTTGGTTTTCGTCGGCTTCTGACTGAGTGGCGGTTTCCGAAAGTTCGGTTATGTCCCGGATTTGGTGGCGTGTACCGTCGCAAGTGTTGATTATAACCGTTTCGCCATCGATTTCCCCGAGCCGAATAAATTCCCGCAACGCACCGATTGTGGTCGGTCCGTAGTAATGCTCACTCGTTAGCTCGACTAACCAGTCCATGCCGAGCTGCGGCAGCATCGGCGCTTTGATCCAGGTCTGGCCGTCGCTGGACAGAGTGTCGTGCGGCGCGATTTGTGCCGTCGCAGCCCAACGCGCGATCTGGTCAAACAATACCGGGCCAAAGGTCCTTCCGTCCTCGTGTTTGCGCAGAAACCACTTTTGGTTCACGGAGATTTGGTTACCCGGATGGCGACGGCGAGCCGGCCTCGGCAGGCGACGCTGTCGGAATAGTAATGGTTTGGCCTGCCTGCAATTTACGCCCGTCTTCGATGTGATTCGCTTTTTGTAAATCGTCTACAGTCACCTTGTACATTTTTGCGATGGAAGTGAGCGTTTCTCCGCGCGCAACAGTGTGCACGTTACCCGCGACGACAGAGTGCGGTGAAGATGCGACTGGAGCGGCCGCGGTTGCCGGGGCAGGTGAAGCTTCTCCGATCATTACACCAGGGCGAGAGTGCGACAGCTGTTGCTCCAGCTTGAGAATCTCCTGAGAAAGCGCGTCGATTTTGGCGTTCTGTTCGTCAATCTTTTTTACCAAAGCTTCAAGTTGCGCCGACTGAGCCGATTTTCCTTCGTGCGGAACGGGGCTTTCCGCAGAAGCAGTCCAAAACGCAAGCGAGCTTATCGCACAGAAAATGCCGATTGCCTTCATTGCAACGAAATTTTGCCATCGGGACATTTGTCTGACAAGCGGGTTCGCCACATTGAACCTTTGTTTTTTTAAACTGTTAACGAATCCATTGTAGGGATTTAAGGCATCCACGCGCGGTGGGCGGCTTGCGTTTCGAACTTTTGCTCGTACGTTTTTTCATGCCTGAGCGCATTCAAAAGCCGGTGGAACCGGCACCGTGGGGACCAAAACAAGGCGAGAGCGGTGGCCCGCGTTCGCCAGACATTTCACGACCGGACACAAAAGATCTGTTAAAGAAAATGCGCAAGGTCGATCCTAACCAATCCAAGCGCTATCGCCAGCGCACAGGTCAGTAATGGACCGTTCACAGGCGGGATTCGACCAGAACTTCTCTGGTGCAGCGGACGACCTTCCCTCGCTGCTGCGACGTAAAGGACTGCTGGGTCCGGCTGCCGTTGGCCCGATGTCGCAAAACCCGACGCAACAATCGGTGTGGCAACCGACCGAGGCGACAACCATCCTTGCGTTCAAATTTTCCGGCGGGGTTTTGGTTGCGGGAGACCGGCGTGCAACTGCAGGGAATACCGTGGTCTACGATCGTGCGGATAAGGTTTTGGAGATTGATCGGCATTCCATAATGGCCATCGCCGGTGTGCCTGCGACCGCGTGGGAAATGGCGCGTGTGCTCGAGCATTCGCTTCAATATTTTCGCCGCACTCAACTTCAGGAAATGAGTGTCGACGGCAAAGTGCGAGCGCTGTCGAAATTGTTGCGCGACAATTTCGGATTCGTGATGCAGGGCGTCGGTGTGGTAGTCCCGATCTTTGCGACCTACGACGGAAAATCAAAACCCGAGGCGCGCCTTTACTTTTATGATGCGATGGGCGCGCAGTTTGAGGCGACCGATTACGCCGCAACGGGGTCCGGTTCGCCTGCAGTGCGCGGAATTCTCTATTATGAAAACACTTGGGGCGCGAAGCCGCTACACAAGATGAACGAACAGGAAGCAGTATCGCTCGCACTGCGCGCGCTTGATACCGCCGCGGAATCTGACACGGCGACAGCAGGAGTGGATCGCAGCGGAACGATTTATCCCGTGATTAAGATTGTGTCGCGTGAAGGGATCAACACTTTGCCCGAGAGCAAAATCGCAGCCGTGTTCAAGGAAATGGTTGCATGATCGAAGAGCCGTATCGTTGGGTCGAAGCCATTGCCAACCGGCGCGAGTACATCGAAGGGCAGCTCGCCCCCGGTAGTCCAATCTCGGCGGTAGGTTACCGCGAAGGCATTCTGTTTCTCACGCTTGGCCAGACGCGCCAGAAACTTTTCGAGATCTACGATCGGATCGCGATGGGAGCGATCGGTCATCCTGGGGATATCGAGCGGTTGCGAATGGCCGCAATTGAACTGGCTAGTACGGAAGGTTTCACCCGCTCGGCTGCAGATGTTTCATTGCGTCGGCTTGCGCATTATTCGCTCAGCCCTGTGATGAAAAGCGCTTTTGAGCAGATCTACGGGCCTCCGTATTTGGCACGGATGCTGTTCGCGGAGGTGGGCGCGCGCCCCGAGGACGACTTGTTTTTGCGAGTGGAGTACGACGGCGAGATCGCGAGCAACGGCGCAACCTACGCGAGAGCTCGCCAGGATTTTGCTGTTCTGAGCGGGACGTATCAATCGGTGGAACTGATGGAAGCATTTCTCAAAAGCGAGCACAAACCGGATGCCAGCTTTGAAACTGCAGTGAACTCGGCGCTCGACGCATGGAGTGTCGGGCACATGGTGTTGCAAGAAAGCGAAGCAAAGGAGTTGCCCCCGCGTGACGCCATCGCGCAACATCGCCGGGAACAACTCGCCATCGCTGCAATTGAAGCAGCGGTGCTGGAGCGCGATGGCAGCAGGCCGATTCGTTATCGTTCGTTAGCAGATAAGGAATTGCGCTCCATCGTTTCTCAATGATTAAATGACGAAGAAAATTCTTCTGACGGGTATTACGAATGAAACAAGCCTTCCGGAATGCGCTGGCGATCGCGGGCTTGCTGTTGATGATTGCCTCGCTGGTCTGGATTTCGTTGCATCAAGAGAAGCAGCCGGCGACTTATAAAGAATCCAAGGCGGCACAGCCGAAAACCTCCAAGCCATTCGCTGTAGTGGTTCTTGATCCAGGTCACGGGGGTGAGGACTCTGGCGCAATGTGTGGCGGGGTCATGGAAAAAGATCTGACATTGGATGTCGCACGCCGCGTGGATCGGCTCCTGGACTCCGAAGGTGTCGCCACGTTGATGACCCGGCTCGGGGACAGCTACGTCTCACTGGCGGATCGCGCAGCATTCGGGAATCGCGTCAAAGACAGCATTTTTATTAGCATCCATTTCAACGAAGACAACAAACCCGTCGCGAGCGGCGTGGAGACTTATTATGCTTCGCATCAGGTCAACTCAGGTACTACTTTCGCTTCGTGGCTCCCGTTTTTTTCGCGGACGCCGGCCACTTCCCCGAAGCCAGAAAGCCAGAGTCTCGCCGGTTTAATTCAAGAAGCGCTGGTGGCGCGAACCCGTTCCATCGACCGCGGCACGCAAGCCAGACAATTTTTTGTGATCGCAAACGTGACTTCTCCCGCGGTTTTAGTTGAGGGCGGCTTTATTACAAATAAGGAAGAACTGTCGAAACTTGCGAGCGAGGATTATCGCGACCAAATCGCGGCAGCGGTTGCTGACGGAATTATGCGATATCGCAACGCGGTGGGTCAGCGGGAATCCGCAGTGGCAGCCACAGGTAAGGGGAGCACTGAATAGGTAAAGAGCGTCGTCGTCGAATGACCATGAAAATCACAACTGCTGCGGTGATCTTCATGGGATCCATGATGCTGATGCGCGCGGACCAACTGGTTGAGAGCGTGCAGCAGGCTTTGAAGGACGAAGGATTTTACTACGGCGAAGTCAACGGCGACATAAATGCGAATCTCACTGCGGCGGTCCGGCGTTATCAGATTCGTAATGGTTTGCAGGTCAGCGGTGAGCTCAACGATGAAACGCTGCGAGCGCTGGGCCTTAAATCTAACGGTGGCTCGCGACCAACAACCAAGGCTGCGTCACCGACGCCTGCGGCAGGTGGTGTGCCAAGCGAGCCGCCCTCCGACGAGACGGAAACCGCAAGTCCGGCTCCTCCGGTTCAGCCTTTCAGCAATGCGCCGCCAGGCCAGCAGGTTTTTCCCTCAACTCCCTTGGGTCCAGCCAGTACACCCGGCCCAGTTTTTGCCGACACGCCATTTGCGACCGCTCCCCCTGGTGTGCAACGAAACGTAATTGTCTCCGCACAGATCGTCCTGGCGCGGTATGGATTGTATCGCGAGCAAATTGACGGAATCTACGGGCCGGCGATGGAACTATCCCTGCGCGCCTATCAAGCGCGAACGAGACTGCCGGTAACCGGCCGCTTGGACTTGGAAACGCTCGCGGCGCTGCGCTTGTTGCCAGGGACGCGCCAACAGTTTTACAATCCCTACCGGCGAATGCGTCCGCCCCATGGGCCGCCCATTCGCGGTCAGTGGGAGCCCGATTAATGTTGGTTTGGAGTGTCGAAACGAACCGACTGCAGTTCGACAAAAACTGTGCCCACGAAGATTTGGCCCTCGACGCGAAGCACGAGCCGCTCCGCATCGTCTGAGACCCAGATGGTGGCTCGACGAAACTTCTTGTGCGGCTCCAATTCGAGATGCTTGCCGACGCGTTTGAGTTGCAGATCGAGCTTGATCGCGTTGTAGGCGCCGGCACGCACGGACGTTTTTTCGCGCCCGGTTACTTTGATAATGGCCACATAAGCGTTCGTGGCTGGGTAAACCGCCAGGCGATAGACGTCCCCTTCCTTGAGCGGCTGGCTCCGCAGATAAAGCGCCGCCGAGTATAAATCGAACAAATTAGGGAAGCTGTAGCTGCGGGTGGTTTTTTTCGCATCGGCGCCTTCGCCCTCGGTTCGTGTTCGAGTGACTCCATTGTCCGTGAAAGTGAGATGGGTGGCGATTTTCTTTGACCGGTAACTTTCTGTTTGCTGCGTTTCAATCGGAGTCAGTGTTTGGGAGTTCGCGATCGCCCGCTGCGTGACATCCAGCTTCCACAACGCCCGGACAAAGCCGGTCGTTCGGCCTGCACCTTCGAGTTGAAATCTGTCGTTCGATGGCCTGGTGAAGTGAATCTCACCGGTGGCCGCTGTCACTCCGGACCATCCGAAGCGATAGAACGCGTGCGCGGGGCGTAACTCGGAAAAATTCCCAGGCGGCTCTTTGCTGAGCGTGGCCTGCCAGTCCGCAGCCAGCGAACCATTCCAAGACGCAAGGAGGATCGCAATCGCACAATTCGTTATTCGGAATCGGGATCGACAAAACATTCTCTGGAGGTTCGCACCTGCTCACAATATCGGCGTGTCAGCATATGATTTCATCCGTACAAAAAAAATACACGCGAGTTTAGCCCGCGTGTATTCGTGAAATTCGAAGCGAACCTCAGGGTTTCGTTGCTCTTGCTGCTGCCGGACTGACGGATGGACCTGCCGCAGGCTTCCTGGCCGCAACCGGGGCGCGACCGGGTTTGTTTAGTGTCTCGATGATTTCGTTTGTGAAATCAACGCTCTCCGGAGCATACAACACTACAGGGACGCCGTTGATGCTGACGCCCGATTTATCCAGCACGAATTCAAGGCTCTTCGCCTTAACTTTCTCCATGACCACGTCGGTGATTTCCTTCACGATCCCTTCGCGCATTCGCATTAATTGCTCCTGCAATTGACGCTCCCGCGTTTGGCGAAAATCGCTGATCTCCCGCTCCATACTCTTGATGTTGGCGATCTTGTCGTCGCGCTCCTTGGCCATGCCCGTCTTTTTGTCAGCGCTCAATGCCGGAGACTCGAGCTGCTTGTTCAGATTATTGATTTCGTCGAGCGCCTTTTTGTAGTTTTCCGCCCGGTCATCATATTCTTTTTTGGCGGCGGTTTTCGCGTCGTTAATTTTTACCTCGGCGTCCTTGGTTTTGTTGTAGTCCTTAAACGCGCGCTGCATATCGACCGTTCCAATTTTGGCTGTGCCCTGTGCGTAGCCCGCAAGGGGAGCAGCCAGCGTCAGCGCAGAGAGTATTAACAGAGACTTTTTCATAGAAACAGACGATACGGTGGACGAATCGCGTTAGACTGCAACCACATATATTCGTTCAAAATTGATAGCCCACGTTGAAGTTGAAATGGCCGCCGCCGTTGTAGCCATCACGCATCACGGGAAAGCCGTAATCGAGGCGTAGTGGGCCGATCGGTAAGTCGAGCCGGAGTCCGACGCCGATATCCGAAGCCATGTGATTGAACCCAAAAGACCACTGGTCGCTGTTCACAAATCCCATGTCGTAAAAAACTGCGCCCCGGGCTTTTTCGATAATCGGGAAAGTCCACTCAATCGTCGTGCGCGCCATTGTTTTACCGCCAGTCGGCTCCCCGTTTTCGTCCTTAGGCCCCACTTCGCGGAATGGGAAGCCTCGTAGATTGTTCGAACCGCCGAGGAAAAGCCGCTCGTAGATTGGCACATCATTGCCACTACCCCATTGACTCACTGTCGCGATTTCACCATTGATGAGCAGGATGGTATCCCATGGTAAATGGAAGTATTGCGATCCCTCCAGATCGAATGAGTAAATCTGAACATCACCTCCCAGAAAACCGCCGGCAATCGCAGGCGAAAATGTAACGCGTTGCCCGCGGCGGGAGAGCAAAGGATTGTCGCGCGAATCAAAGACGAGGCTGCTGAAGACTTTGCTTTCAACCGTCGATCCTTTCTGCGACTGAATGAACTCAGAGGCGGATGGGTCCACGTCAAAAATGTCGACGTCCTGCAGCGTGTATCCCAGGCTGGCGTACATGTAAGTGTTAAGTGGTTTGCGCAATTCGAACTGGATCCCGTAATTGCGCTGGTTGTACTGGGCGCTCAAGTAATTCGCTTCGGTGTAAAACAACTGGCCGCCAAGCGAAAGACGCCGATCGAGGAAATACGGTTCCGTGACTGAAAGGATTAAATCTTTTCGCTCAGTGCCGTACTGGATACGCAGGCGAAACTTTTGCCCGCCACCAGTGAAGGAAGGCCAGTTGAACAGATCGAAATTGCCTTGGGTGAGTTCGGCAAATCCTACCAGTTTATCGACCGTGCTGAAGCCACCGCCAAAACTTAGCGAACCGGTGCGTTTTTCCTGGACGAGAATCGTCAGGTCTTTCCGCCCCGGTATATCTGTCTCTTCGGGATAAGTCTCGACCTTTGCAAAGTAACCCAGATTATCGAGACGCTTCTTCGTGACGTCTACACGAACCGTGTTGAAAACATCTCCCGGGGCAATGAGCACTTCGCGACGGATGACCTTGTCTTTTGTGCGCGTGTTGCCCTCAATATTGATGCGATTCACAAACGAGCGGGTGCCCTCTTCGATGTTGTAGTGCACGTCGATGAGCGCGGGTCCGGCCGGCGTGCCTTCAGGTGTAATCACGAGGTCGACATAACCTCCGCTGCCATATGCGTCGGCCACGGCCTTGGCATCGTCGCGCAGCTGTTTCGGCGAATAGACGCTGCCCTCTTTCATTTTTAAGAAGGCTCGGACTCTTGCGTCGGTGCTGTGCTGGAAACCGGAAATCGTCAGCTTGCGAACGTGATATTGTGGACCTTCCACAATCACGATCGTGATGATCATCGGACCCTTCGGAGTACGATCTTTGCGCGCCTCTTTTATTTCCACATCGATGAACCCGTGGTTTTGGTAGTACTCACGGAGTTTGTCCATGTCCTGTTGCAGCTGAACTTCATCAAGCCGGCCCGTTTTATCCATGAAATAGATGAGCGTTCTGCCACGGGTTTTCATCTGTTTGCGCAATGTCGCCTGGCTAATGTGCGCGTTGCCCTCGAACCGGACCTGGCTGATCGCGCCTCTGGTCCCTTCGGTCACGGTGAAAGTGACGCGTGCTGTTCCGCGTTTCTCGTCGATCGGATCCACGCGAAATTCAACACTGACGTCGTTGAATCCGTGACCCTGATAAACTTCAATGATTTTCTGGCGCGCTTCCTCGAGGGCCTGCTCGTTAACTGCCTGATTCAGCCTTACTTTGATCTCTTTGCGGAGTCTCTTTGGTTTAATCCGTTCCGCGCCGGTGATTTCGATTTCGCGTAAGACCGCCTGGGTTTGAACGGCAACGATTACCTTCACGCCGTCGCCTTGAGGCTGAGCAAAGATTCGAACGTTTCGAACATAACCAGTTCGATACAGTGCCTTGATGTCCTCCTGTACGACCTCGTTCGTATACACCTGGCCAACTTTTGTGCGCATCTGTGCCAGAATGCGTTCCTTGCTGATCGATGCCGGGCCCGTGTATTCCACGTCGATGGCACGGATGACGGGAGGGCCGGGGGCAGACGGGGGCGCCTGCGCCCGTACAATTACGGCCGTAAAAAGCACACAAAGCGAGGCGACCCAAATCGCAATCGGCAGGGGGCGCATCCATCCATAAAAACGTTGCATATGCTAGAAGCGCAGCCCCACGCAACCCAAACCGACGCAGGACAGGCGGCTATATCGGAAATAAGACCGCAATCGTCAAGGCGAGATTTTGAATGAATGCCTGCGGCCCGTCTCTTGTTCGAGCCGAAAATTCCCTGTTCCCGAGACAGGATCACCCGGATTTATAGTGTGTGCTGATCCTTTCACTGGCGTTTTCTTGTTAATTTAATGGTTAATCCCTGCACGGCCGCAATTTCGGCTTCTTCGCCTTTTTCGATCGGCGTATCGCTGATCGCGTTCCAGTATTCGCCCTCGACGAAGATCCTGCCGTCGCGCGAACCAATTGGGGTCAACGCCGTCACTGTCCTTCCGATTAGCGTTTCTTTTCCCACTTTCACCGGCAACATTTGCGCGCGCATTCCCTTTCCGATCACGAAAATAAAGAACACGGCAGTGACGACCGTCGCGGGAATGATGAAGCCTAACGACAAACGAAAGAGTGGATCCGCGCGATCAAAGAGCATTAGCGAGCCGATCAGAAACGCAATGATTCCTCCGACTGTGAGCACGCCGTGCGTTGGCGTGTAGAGATCAAATATGAAAAGCATGACTGCGAGCGCGATCAACACAAGTCCAGCCACGTTCACTGGCAAAATCGCTGCCAGATAAAGCGCAAGAATCAACGCAATCGCTCCAACCACGCCGGGGAGAATCGCTCCCGGCGAACTCAATTCACCGATAATCCCGTAGATTGCGATCAGCATGAGGATGAACATAACTTCCGGTCGCCACAGTTTTTGAAATACACGCTCGGCAGGTGACATTTTGATTTCGGTCACGAGTGCGCCCGCCGTGTTAAGCGGTTTGCCGTCGACCAGGCGCCCATTCAATTTCTGCAGTAAATCGGACATATCGGTCGCGATC